>Ga0184629_10000148_pt1 | contig 29618 bp, 36 predicted proteins | sample PLM4_32_b1_FD_133158 | JGI IMG/M metagenome (GOLD analysis project Ga0184629, IMG submission 133158) | Groundwater sediment microbial communities from an aquifer in East River, Colorado, USA - PLM4_32_b1 | ecosystem: Environmental > Terrestrial > Soil > Riparian zone | place: USA: East River...
CGCAAGCCCGATCGCATTCAGCGCGGCGCGCACGCGTTCGCGCGATTCGCCGACCGCCTTGTCGGCGAGGCCGACGACGTTGAACTGGCTGCCTGTCGCGGTGCCTGGGCCGATATGCACCTGCACATCGACCTCGCGCGGCTCCATGCCCTCGAAGGCAACCGTGTAGACGTGGGCGAGACTCATTCGCGCCCTCCCTGCCGGACAATTTGGGCCGGTTTGCGGCAGAACCGCAATGGGTGGATGGAACCTTAGGGAACCGAAGCTTCGCGATACGGTTAACTCAGGTCGAGCCCCGGAGATCGCCGTGAACGCCCAGCCGAGAAAGCCTGCGGAGCCCGCGAGCACGCCCAGCCTCGACGAGATACTGGAACGCAATATCCAGACTCTCATGGAGCGGCGGAAAGAAGAAAAGGCCGCGCTTACCAAGCACCAGGGCGTCGCTTTTGCGATCGCACGGTTCATCGGGAGCTTTGGCTTTATCTATGCCCACTTGGTGCTGTTCGGTACCTGGATATTGGCCAACACCGTTGGCCTGCCGGGAATTCCGATGTTCGATCCCGAGCTGGTGCTGGTTGCGACGTTTGCCGCGATCGAAGCGATCTTCCTCACCACATTGGTGCTCATCAACCAGAACGGGGATGTCGGCGGCTGCTGACAAGCGCGCCGAACTCGATCTGCAGATCGGTCTCTTAACCGAGCACGAGGTTACGCGAATGCTCCACCTCGTGAGCGCGATGGCAGAGCGTCTGAAGGTCCGTTCTTCGGTGGACGAGGAGATCGAAGAGTTAAAGCAGGATGTCGAAGCGGCCGCCGTGCTCGACAAGATCGAGAGCGCAGACGCTGCGCAGGGCGAATCCCAAGAGGATGCGCCCGCGCAGCGCTAGAATTCGGTCCGTGCGCTCAATGGGCGGCGGTCTTTTGCGCCGCTGCTTTCATCTTCCGCCGTTTGCGGCGCCTGCCATTGCTCGGCGCGGAGGACACCGCGTTTTCGATCGCGCTGCGGAAACGGGCTGGGATTACGGTGGCTTTGGAACGGCCGCGACCCTTGTGGTTCAGACCCATGGTCGCGAGCACCCCGACCACCGCCATAGCGGCGATCGAGCCAATCACAAGCGGGGTTTTCCCCGCTTGAGCGAGGCTGTGGACGGCGTGTCTCATAGCGCTTTCGTTGCGCCAGCGCAGGGCTTCGAACATGGTCTTCTCCATTTTTGGGCGAGCTTCGCGACAACGTCCCTAATACACGTCGGTTCCATTGCAGTGCTGCAATGTCGAGCTCGCGCCTAAAAGGTCACAGCGGCGAGACGCCCGGATCGAAGAACAACGGACGTTCGTCGCGTGCGCGGAATTCCGCCTGATCTTGCGGATGGCTGTGGTAATTGCCGATCACAATGGGAAGCCGCAGTGTTTTGAAGTTCGGATTTGCGATCAGCGTGTTCCACCAGGCGAGGTCGGCGGCCACCTCAAGCAACGATCCATCGCGTAAGCGCCACGGAAAGCGCGGATTTCCTATGTGTGCTTCCATGCGCCAGATCGATGCGGGGCCGAACGTGCCGCGTTCGCGCGTGCCGCTGCCCAATCGCGTCAGCGTGCCGCGCTTCGGCGGCCACTCGGGCACGTATGGTAGGAGCTCGGCCGCATAACAAGGCACAACCTCGTCGGTCTGCGCCTGCGAGTAGCACACGCGCCACTCGCCGCCCGCTGTGATCGCTCCGGTTTGGAGCATCGAGTTCTCGAGAAACGCAACAGCATCGGGCGCGAGGCGGTCATCGAGATTGAGATTCATCGCCAGCGGCGTCGCCACCAGCGAAAGCGCCACGTTCCATGCCTGGTAGATCGAGAGCGGCTCACGCACCGATACTGTACGTGCCTCAAGCCATGGTGGCGGTTCGTCTCCACCGTCGAAGACGTAGATCGGTTCCACCGGAACCGTTTGCCGCGCCAAGTTTTCTGAGTGGCCGCGCAATAACTCGGCGCGGTTGGGATCCTTGTGCCAGACCGCGCAGAACACGGAGGTGTGCGGCAACAGCTTTACGTCGCGCCGCTTGAAGACGATGTCTTGCTCGAGCCGCGTGACGATGTCGTAGCCCTTCGCGGCCATCAGGCGTGGAATCCGTTCGTCCTGGGAATTGTCCTCGACAGTGAGCACGGAGATGCGAAACCGCTCGAGATCGAGCTCCGACAGAATGGGGATTTCAGCGCCCTCGGTGTCGATCGAGCAGTAGTCGATGTTGAACAGCCCGTGCCTCTCGAGCAACTTCGACAATCGCGTCACCTGCACCGTGCGCGTGGCGCGCGCGACCTTGAGATGCTCCATGAAGCGCAAGTGGCGCGCGTCGAACTGCCCTGACAATCCGCTCAGCATCTTTTCGTTGCGGCCGGGATCGTCGGCTTCGGTGAATTCGGCTTCGCCCTCGAAATCGGCGACGCAGACATTCTCGCAGATGGCCCGGCGCGTCGCTCTCAGTCTCGCGAAGGCCGCGGGCAACGGTTCGACGCACAGACCCGTCCAGCCCATTGTGCGCTCGAAGAACAGCGAATTCGAGAACGTCTCGCCGTCATAGGCGCCGACATCGACGAAGACGCCGCCTCGCTTGCCGCGGAAGAAATTCTCCAGAAGGAAGCGGTCCTGGCCGACCTGCGAATGAAATCTCACCAAAGCCCCTGGCGTTGCGGCGCGGAGCCGGAAACGGGGTACGCGGGCCGACCGCAGGTCTAGCTTGCTTAAGGAGGCGCCCAGCGGTCAAGCGCGAGGGGGTTGAACCTCCGCCGCCGGGACCTTCGGGCGCGCCTTGCGTTTGGCTTCGAGGTGTTTGAGCGTCTGCTGCGCCTTGATCGCATAAAGCTTGTGCAGCTCGGTCAGTTCGCGCTCGGACAGATCCTCGGCCGTTGCAAGCTCGTTTTTCGCGCCCCTGACCGCGATGATCAGGTCAGCGAGCTTGATCTGCAGCGCCATGGTGTCGCGGTTCTGGCTGTGCTGGATCAGGAACACCATCAAGAAGGTGATGATGGTCGTGCCGGTGTTGATGACCAATTGCCACGTATCGCTGAAACCGAAGATCGGACCCGTCGCCATCCATGCAAGCACGATTGCGAGCGCGGCAAAGAAGGACGCGGGCTTGCCCGCCATGACCGAGGCCGAGCGCGCAAACCGCTCGAACCAGCTCAGATGGTGGTCCGTCCTTTGCGTATCGAAACGGTCCGTTTCAACGTGATGGGACTCATGGTTGCGATGGGTCATGGCGCTGCTCAGGTCTAGGTCAGTCGGGCGGATAGATAACGCGCGAGGCCGCAAAACAGACGTGGCCTCGGCATTAACCGCGCGCAACAAGCCGGCGTTCGATCGCGTCCCAGATCAGCTTCGCAGCGTCCGCTCCACCGAACCGGCGCAATTCCTGGATGCCGGTGGGCGAGGTCACGTTGATCTCCGTCAAATAGTCGCCGATCACGTCGATGCCGGCGAAGATCAGGCCGCGGGCCTTGAGCTCGGGCCCGATGGCCGCGCAGATGGCGCGATCGCGAGGCGACAATTCGATCGGCTCCGCACGTCCGCCGACATGGAGGTTCGAGCGCGCCTCGCCTTCGGCGGGCACGCGATTGAAACCGCCGACCGCTTCGCCGTCCACGAGAATGATCCGCTTGTCGCCCTGGCGCACCTGGGGCACGTAGCGCTGCACGACGACGGGCTCGCGATAGAACTGCGTGAACATTTCCAGCAGCGCGTTGAGATTCTCGTCGTCGCCCTTGAGTCGGAAGACGCCGGCGCCGCCATTGCCGTAAAGCGGCTTGACTACGATCTCCTTGTGCACGGCGCGGAAGGCGCGGATCTCCTCGCGGTCAGAGGTGATGAGCGTCGGCGGCATCAAGCCTTCGAACTGCGTGACGAACAGCTTCTCGGGCGCGTTGCGGACGTGGAACGGATCGTTGACGACGAGCGTCTTGGGATGAATCCGCTCCAGCATATGGGTCGCCGTGATGTAGGCCATGTCGAACGGCGGATCCTGACGCATCAGCACGACGTCGGCGTCGGAAAGTGCGTATACGGATGGTTCGCCGAGCGTGTAGTGGTCGCCGCGGATGTTGCGCAGGGTGAGCGGGCGCACGCGCGCCACTAGCTTGGTCTCGCACAAGGACAGGTCGCGCGGGCCGTAATAGAGCAGCTTGTGCCCGCGGGCTTGCGCTTCGGTCGCGAGCGCGAACGTAGAATCGGCCCCGATGTCGATCCGTTCGACCGGATCCATCTGGATCGCGACGTTAAGCGCCATGTCTCAGTTGATCCGGCGGCGCAACGCGTCCAGCGCGAGCGTCGCCTCGTTGTGGAACATGTCGCCGCCGCGTGCGGCTTTGAGCGCATGCTCGTAGGCGGTCCGCGCCGCGGAAAGCGCGCCCGCCGATTCGTGCATGTGCGCGAGCTCCAGCCACAAAGGCGGGCGATGGGGGGCAATCTGCGCCATGCGGCGGCCGATCTCGATGGCGCGCGTCGCGTCGCCGTTCCTCAGCGCGCGGCTCCTGATATTGTTCTGAAGCCGCAAGAGCACATCGATGTCGCTGACCGGCTCGTGGGGCGCTGGCGCTTCCTCCGATCCCGGTTCGGCCGCCAGTATCGGGATGCCCATGTGCGACGACATCTGCTCGCGGTCGAGCACCGCGCCGCCGGCAAACGGATCGACAAGGGCCTCGCTGCCGCGCACGCCGATCCTGAGCAGGAAATGTCCTGGCGCGTGCAATCCATGCGCCTCCATCCGCGCGGCACGGGCGGCATGCATGTAGAGGATGCCGAGCGCCACGGGGAGTCCGCGACGGCGCTCGATGACCATCATCAGGTCGGCATTCTCCGGATCGTCATACACCATGCGGTTGTTGTCATAGCCGAACCGCGTCGTGAACACGCGGCCGAGCGTGTGCGCTGCGCTCTCGGCGTCGCGCATGAAGGTGGCTTCGGCACGCGCGGCATCCGAAAGCTCAGAGAGATGGGCCAGATACGGCGCGAGCTTCTTGTCCGGGTGATCGAGCGCGGCAAGCATGAGGGCCGCAGTCGCAATATCGTGCGGCCCCTCGCCGGCGTTGCCTACCCGCGAGAGGTAATCGACCGCCGAAATCTCGGTTTCTTCTGCCCCCACACTATTCATTTCTGCGATGTGACGTCGAACTTTTCGCGGAGCGGATCATCCTTCAAGACGACGTAGTTTTCCACCCGCTTGACGTTGTTAACGGTATTCGCATGCGCGATCACGCGATCGACCTCGCCCTGATCCTGTGCGACGCCCATCAGATAGACCACACCGTGGACGACATCCGTCGTGTAGTTGACGCTTTTGATGGACCGGTCGCCGACCAGCTTCGCGACCAGCGCCTGACGCATGATGAAATCCTGCGGGCGGTCGAGCCAGCCCCAGCTGTCGGTCACCTCGATGTCGTTGTCGACCTTGACGACGCCGTCGACCTCCCAGGCGGCCCGGGTCGCATCGAGCCTCTGCTCGGGCTTCGTCACACGGCCGGCGAGCAGCACGCGCCCCTCGACGACAGTGGTCGCGATGCCGAACCGCAAACCCGGTGTCGCGCGCAGCTTGCCATCGACCTCAGTCTTTATGGCGCGGTCGTCGAGCGCGTTACCGACGGTGCGCTCTTGCCGCAAGGTCTGCACACCGGCAGCCGTCCCGACGGCGGCCGCTGCGATGCAGCCCGAAAGCGCCGAAGCGGCAAGCACAACCAACACTGTCGACGCGAACCAACGTGGGATCATTGCAACAAACTCCTCTACAGTACGATTTACGCCTCACCAAACTTGCGCACACGTTCAGGATTCAGGCCGCCACGCGTCTTTCAGATGACGCGGCCAACGGCCCGGCGTCACCAATACCGCATCGAATCGGACCGCCTTCTCGCGTAACGCGGGACGCGCGCCCAAGTAAAGCGCGGCCGCGCGTTCGATGCGCGAGCGCTGGCGGCCAGTGATCGCTTCGGCGGCGGCTTCTTCGAGTTCTCGCGCCTTGACCTCGATAAAGCACAACGTGCCATCGGGACTGAGCGCGATGAGATCGATCTCACCGACCTTCGTCTTCACGCGCCAGCCCAGCACCCGATAGAATTTGCAGACGAGGGCGAGGGCGGCCCAAAACTCGCTGCGCCGGCCGCGCTGCTCGGCGCCGCGCTTGAGCCCGCCGCGATCATTCGCTCGAGGCATTCCCCCCATCGTCCTTGTCCGTCGCTCCCTTCAGCGAGATGGCACGATTATAGACGGTGCGCCGCGAAGCGCCTGTCAAATCGGCGATCAAAGTCGAAGCTGGTCTAACGGGCATGAAAGGCAAAACTTGGGCAAGAAGCTCGTCGATTCGAGCAGGATTTTCCTCAATTTTCTCCGCAGGCGGACCGATCACGAGGGTGATCTCGCCCTTCGGAGGGCCGGCTTTTTCGTAGTGTGCGGCGAGTTCCTTAAGCGGCGCGCGGCGAACCTCTTCGTGCAGCTTGGTGAGCTCCCGCGTCACGGCCGCCTCGCGGGCGCCCAGGATTTCCGCCATATCGCGCAGTGTTTCGGCCAAGCGTTGGGCGGATTCGAACACGATCAGGGTCGCAGAAATCGAGCCGAGCTGTTCGAGCGCCGTGCGGCGCTCACCCGTCTTTGCGGGGAGAAAGCCCGCGAACAAGAACCTTTCAGAAGGGAGGCCCGAAACGGTCAAAGCGGCAAGCGCAGCCGATGGTCCCGGCACGGGATGAACCGCGATCCCCTCGGCCTGCGCGGCTGTGACAAGTTTGTGGCCGGGATCTGAAACGAGCGGCGTGCCGGCATCGCTCACGAGTGCGAGTCGCGCACCATCGTGCAAACGCTGCAGGAGCTTGGGACGAACCGAGGGCGCATTGTGGTCGTTGTAAATCAAGAGTGGCCGGCTGATCCCGTGAATCGCGAGCAGGCGTGAGGTGACCCGTGTATCCTCGACAACGATCGCATCGCAGGATCTCAGCACATTGAGCGCGCGCAAGGTGATGTCGGACGCATTCCCGATCGGGGTTGCAGTGATGTAGAGGCCAGGGGAGAGAACGGTTCCGGACGTTTCGGTCATATTTTGGCCTTCGCCGGACACGATAGGTGAGGATTTACCGGCGCCTTGTAGCGCCGTAGGGTCGACAGCCAACGACTCAGGCCTATCGGCCCGAGCCAAAGGAGCAGCCGCGGATGGGGTTTTTCCAGGTTTTTTGCCGTCGCGCGACAAGGCGTGCCACTCCCAAAGCGGTTACCCGCTCGTGCGCGATCGCGCTCAGCCTGACTTTAGCGGTCGAGCTGGTGGCGTGCCAGACACCGCCGCCACCCGCGCCGCTTCCGCCCCCGCCAATGCGGCAGGTCTACGTTCCGCCACCGCCGCCGCCACCACCGCCGCCTCCGGCGCCGCCCTCGCGCATGGAACAGCCCAATTACTACCGACTGCGCAACACCTCGCGCGAAGTGGTGCCCGCCCGCGTCGCGTTGCTGCTGCCGTTCTCAAGCGGCAATGCCGATGTGCGTAATCTTGCAGATGCGCTGCAGAAGGCGGCCGAGCTCGCCGTGTTCGATTCCGGCAACCGCGATATCCTGCTGATGCCCCGCGATGACGGCGGCACGCCCGAACGCGCAGCCGAAGCCGCGGCCAAGGCGATCGGTGACGGCGCCGAGATCATCATCGGCCCGCTCTTCGCCCAATCGGTGCTGTCGGTGGCGCCCATTGCGCGCGAGGGTAAGGTGCCGGTCGTCGCCTTCTCGACCGATCGCTCTGTCGGCGGGCGCGGCGTGTATCTGCTGAGCTTCCAGCCGGCGAACGAAGTGCGCCGAATCGTCAGCTTCGCGGCCCAGAAGGGCCACAGCATGTTCGGCGCACTGGTTCCGCGCTCGGCTTATGGCGATGTGATCGCCGACGCGTTCCGCGGCGCGGTGACGGACGCGGGCGGGACCGTCACGTCGCTGCAGACCTTCGAGCAACGCCCCGAAGCCGTCGCTGCTCCGGCGCGCGTCGTGGCGCAGTCGCGGCCCAACGCGGTGCTGATCGGCGAGGGTGGAAGCGTTCTCCAGGCGATCGGTTCAGCGCTCGTAGTCGGCGGTGCGGACAATCGGACAACACAGTTCCTCGGCACCGGACTGTGGGACGACGCAACCGTGCAGCGGGAGCCGATCCTCGCCAATGGCTGGTTCGCGGCCCCCAATCCGGAAGCGTTCCGCAGCTTCTCGAACCACTACCGGATGGCGTTCAACGCCAATCCGCCGCGGATCGCGACACTCGCCTATGACGCGATCTCGCTGATCGCGCTGCTGTCGCGCGGGCGGCCCTATGATCGCTTCACCGAAGCGGCGCTGACGGATCCGAACGGCTTCTCGGGCGTCGACGGGATCTTCCGCTTCCGCGACGACGGCTCCACCGACAGAGGTCTCGCGGTGCTGCAAGTCTCTGCGAACGGGTTCACCGTCATCGATCCCGCGCCGCGCACCTTCCCGGCGGCCGGGTTCTAGGCCTCGTCCAGACTATCGGCCAGTTGTGCAATCACGGTGTTGAGCACGAGCCGGCCGGCCCCGGTTGCACCCAGGTGACTGCCGTCGGCGATGATAAGACCCGCGGCGCTGAGTTCGGCGATGCGTGAAGGCGACGGCGCGACGTTCCAGCGCTTTCGATAGGCCGCCAAGTCTATGCCTTCGGCGAGACGCATACCCATCAGCAAATGCTCGCGCGCAGCGTCCGCCGAAATGTCGGTGAGCGTGAGACTGCTTCCGCGCTGCTCGACCGCCGCGAGCCATTTCTCCGGCAAGCGTTCGGCTTCGGTGCCGGTGCGTCGCCCGTCGAGCGTAAGGCGGCCATGCGCACCGGGGCCGACACCAGCGTAATCGCCGTAACGCCAGTAGAGGAGGTTGTGCCGGCTTTCGGCGCCCGGCTTTGCATAGTTCGAGACTTCGTAGGAAGTGAGCCCGGCCGCCGCACAGATATCCTCAGTCACGTCGTAGAGCTGCGCCGCCGCGTCCTCATCGGGAACGATGAGCTTGCCCTGGCGTGCAAGCGTCGCATACGCGGTGCCGGGTTCGATCGTCAGCTGATAAAGCGAGAGATGTTCGGTGTTGAACGCGAGAGCCTCCCGAAGTTCGCGTTTCCAGGCATCGATTGTCTGGTTGGGTCGCGCATAGATGAGATCGAAGCTGCTGCGCGGGAAGATGCGTTGGGCGAGCCCGATTGCGGTGCGCGCTTCGTCAACGTCGTGCAGGCGGCCGAGCGATTTGAGCGCCGACACATCGAGTGACTGCACGCCTATCGAGGCGCGATTGACGCCCGCCGCGCGATAATCGCGGAAGCGCTCCTGCTCGACGCTGTTGGGATTGGCTTCGAGCGTGATCTCGACATCGTCCTCGACTGTCCAGAGCTTCGCGATGCCATCGAGCACGCGGGTCACCGCGCGTCCGGTCATCAGCGACGGCGTGCCTCCGCCGAAGAAGATGCTGGATACGTTCGGCCGGTCCGTCTGCAGGCCTGCGACGAATGCAAGCTCCTTGAGGATCGCATCGGTCCATCGGATTTCGCTGAATTGTTCGCGGACATGCGAGTTGAAATCGCAGTACGGACATTTCGCGGCGCAGTACGGCCAATGGATGTAGATGCCGAAGCCGCTCATGGCTGGAACAGCACAGCTTTTACAAATTTCTCGAACGCTTTGGCCCGGTGCGAGATCGCGTGCTTGGCTTGCGGATCCATCTCGGCGAACGTGAACCGGTGTCCTTCGGGCATGAAGATCGGATCGTAGCCGAAGCCAAATTGTCCGCGCGGCGGAAAGTCGATCGTGCCGTAGGCTCTGCCCTCGAACGTCTCCGTGCCGGCGCCGGGTGCTGAGAGCGCGAGTACGCAGACAAAATGCGCGCGCTTGTCTGGATTGCCGGACGCGTGCATTTCCTTCTCCACGTGCTGCATCGCGGTGCGGAAATCTTTCTTCGGTCCGGCCCAACGCGCAGAGTAGATGCCGGGCGCGCCGTCGAGCGCGGCGACGGATAACCCGGAGTCATCGGCCAGAGCGGGTAGTTTGGCCACGGCCGACGCCGCTTCGGCTTTCAGCTTCGCGTTCTCGGCGAAGGAGGAGCCGGTCTCTTCGGGCTCAGGCAATCTCAATTGCGCGGCGCCGATCACGTTCAAACCATGAGGCGCGAGCAGCTCGCGGATTTCCCTGACCTTGCCCTCGTTGTGGCTGGCGATGACGAGCTTGTCCCCTGCGGACAACCGGATCACAGTTTCAAGACTTCCTTCTGCGCCTGCACGAGCATCGCGATTCCCTTGCGCGCGAGAGCGAGCAGCTGGGACAGCTCGTCCTCGCTGAAGGGAACGCCCTCGGCCGTGCCTTGGATCTCCACCAAACCGCCCGAGCCCGTGAGCACGAAATTCGCGTCCGTGTGAGCGGCGGAATCTTCCGCATAGTCGAGATCGAGCACCGCCCTGCCCTCGTAGATTCCGCTCGACACGGCTGCGACATGATCCTTGATTGCGTGGCGAGGGATGAGACCGGTCGCGGTCATGAACGTCAGGCAGCGATGCAAGGCTACGAACCCACCTGTGATCGCCGCTGTGCGGGTCCCGCCATCGGCCTGAAGCACGTCGCAGTCGATGATGATCTGGCGCTCGCCGATGACCTCGAGCGCGGTGACTGCGCGCAGCGAGCGTCCGATCAGGCGCTGGATCTCCTGCGTCCGGCCGGTCTGCTTTCCCACAGCGGCTTCACGCCGGGTCCGCTCCGATGTCGCGCGCGGAAGCATGCCGTATTCCGCTGTCACCCAGCCGCGTCCGCTCCCACGTAGGAAAGGCGGCGGCTGATTCTCGAGACTCGCGGTGCAGAGCACGTGCGTGTCACCGAATTTCACCAGGCAGGAGCCTTCGGCATGCTTCACAATCCCAGCCTCGAGCGTCACGCGGCGCATCTCGTCATGCTGGCGGCCAGACGGCCTTAAGGCTGGGGGCATAGGGGATTCTCTTGAACTTCCAGGTCGCGGTCTTTACCTACCGGCCATGCGGGCGCGGTGCAAATCCGGGTTGGGCGGGCTTCGCCCGTGCTACCCTGGCAAAGTCCAGTTTCTACTGTGACTTAACAGAGCGCCCATGACGATTGAGCCGAGAAGCGGAAGATCCGGGAGTGACCTCCTCACAAGTGAGCTTGGGGCGCGCCCGCGCGAGGTGTTCCGCCACCTTGTGGAGGCCTATCTGACGCTGGGCGAGCCGGTCGGATCGCGCACGCTCTCGCAACGCCTGCCGTTGAGTCTGTCACCGGCCTCCATCCGCAACATCATGTCGGACCTCGAACAATTGGGCCTGCTCTATGCGCCGCATACGAGCGCGGGCCGCGTGACGACCGAGAAGGGCTTGAGACTCTTCGTCGACGGCATGCTGCAGATCGGCGATTTGACCAGCGAGGAGAGAGGCGCGATCGAGGAGCGTCTGGCGGCCGCGGGCCGGCCGTTCGAAGACGTGATGACCCAGGCGGCGACGATGCTGTCGGGCCTCTCGCGCTGCGCGGGGCTCCTTGTGGCCGCAAAGCAAGAGACCTCGCTCAAGCATATCGAGTTCGTGAACATCGGGCCCGGCAAGGCGCTCGCGATCCTCGTCGGTGCGGATGGGAGTGTCGAAAACCGCGTGATCAACACGCCGCTCGGACTGCCGCCTTCGGCCCTGATCGAGGCGGCCAATTACCTGTCGTCCAAGCTTCAGGGCCGCTCGCTCGATGCGGTCAGGGGCGAGATCCTGAAAGAGATCGAAGAGCGGCGCGCCGAGCTCGATGACCTGACGGCGCGCGTGGTGGCCGAAGGCCTAGCCACGCTCTCGCGCGACAACGCCGGCGACGACAAGATCCTGATCGTGCGCGGCGCCTCGAAGCTGCTCGAAGACATCGATGCGCAAACCGATCTCGAGCGCGTGCGCACGCTCTTCGACGACATCGAACGGAAGAACGATCTGATCTCGCTGCTCGAGCTGGCGCGCGGCGGAGAAGGGGTACGCATCTTCATCGGCTCGGAGAACAAGCTGTTCTCGCTCTCGGGCTCCTCGATCGTGGCCGCGCCCTACGCCGATGCGAAGGGCAAGATCGTGGGCGTGATCGGCGTGATCGGCCCCACCCGTCTCAACTATGCCCGCATAGTCCCCATTGTCGACTACACGGCGCGCGTGGTCGGGCGTCTTTTGGCCTAGTGTCGTGATTTCGAAGTTCGCCCTATTTCGATATCGAGCGACGAGCGAACTTCGAAATCGAAACGACACTAGGAATCAATATGTTGCTAGTGTCCTTCGATTCTGAAATTCGCACTGTTTTGATATCGAACTCGGGCGAATTTCAGAATCGGGACACTAGACCACATCCCGAATAACGCGTTTAAGGAGTGCCATGTCTGCTGATAACGACAACGACGCCCTGCCCGAGGACCTGCCGGACGGCAATGGCGCCGACGGAATGGCGCAAGAACTCAGCGGTCTTCGCGCCGAGGTCGAGGCGCTGAAGGACCGCTCCCTGCGGGCCCTGGCCGAGGTCGAGAATGTCCGCAAGCGCCTTGAGCGCGAGCGCGACGAGGCCCGGATCTACAGCGTGACGCGTTTTGCGCGCGACATCCTGACGGTCGCGGACAACCTCAATCGCGCGCTTGCCGCATTCCCGGCCGAAGCCCGCGCCAAGGCCGACGACTCGGTCAAGGCGGTGCTGGATGGCGTTGAGGCGACCGCACGGGAGCTGGCCGCCGCGCTGTCCCGCCATGGGGTCAAGCCCATTGAGGCCGAAGGTCAGCGGTTCGACCCAAATCTGCACCAAGCCATCGCCGAGGTCCCAGCCAAGGAGGCGGCGCCGGGCACGGTCGTGAATGTCGTGCAGACGGGCTACACGATCAGCGATCGCCTGCTGCGCCCGGCCATGGTGACAGTGGCCAAAGCGGACGGACCGACGGCTTCGGGCAATGGCGCGGGCGAAACCATGCGCAGCAGGCTCTGAGCCTCTGTCATGGCGCGCCTGCCGGCGTCCGCTTAGGATGACTCCATGAAGACGATCCGAGTGACGGTCGCTGGCGCATCGGGCCGCATGGGCCGGACATTGATCCGCGCGCTTCAAGAGACGCAGGACATGCAGCTCGCGTTTGCGCTTGAGCGCGTCGGGCATGCGGAATTGGGCCGCGACGCCGGTACGCTCGCCGGCCTGCCTGCGGCCGATATTCCGTTGACGGACGATTTGGTGACGGCGGCCTCCAAATCGGATGCGATCCTCGACTTCACTACGCCCGCTGCAAGCGTTGCACTGGCCGAGATCGCGGCGCAGGCGCGCATTGTTCATGTGATCGGCACCACCGGCTTTTCCGATGCCGATCTGGTGCGGCTTCAGGCGGCGGGGCGGCACGCGGTGATTGTGAAGTCGGGAAACATGAGCTTGGGCGTTAATCTTCTGGCGGCGCTCGTCAAGGAAGCGGCCAAAGTTTTGCCCAATTACGACATTGAAGTCGTCGAGATGCATCATCGGATGAAGGTCGACGCGCCCTCGGGTACTGCGCTGTTGCTCGGCGAGGCCGCAGCCAAGGGCCGCGGCGTATCGCTGCGCGAGCATGAGATTCGCGCCCGCGACGGCCACACCGGATCACGCGCTGACGGCGCGATTGGGTTCGCCTCGTTACGAGGCGGCACGGTCGTCGGTGACCACACCGTGACGCTCGCGGGGCCCTATGAGCGGATCGAGCTTTCGCATCGCGCCGAGGACCGCATGATTTTCGCCCGCGGGGCACTTGCGGCCGCGCGCTGGGGACAGGGTAAGAAGCCCGGCCTTTATGCGATGAGCGACGTGCTGGGTCTGTCGGCCTAAATTGGAGGGCATTGTCGGAGGTCGTTGATGTCTAGACGAGTCGTGTTCGCTCTCTTGCTTTCTATCGGTGTTGCGGGTGTGGCTGCCGCGCAGGGATTTAACGATCCGGCGGTGGGCACCGGCGGCGGACAGGCGAGCCCCGCCGCTGTCCGGCAATGCAACGGCAGTGCCGACAATCCCGTTCCCGTGATCGCCGGCTGCACGGCGATCATCAATTCCCGCGTATCTACAGCGAAGGAGCGAAGCGCCGCCTACACCAATCGCGGCCGCGCCTATCTAAGGCGCGATCAAGCAGACCGAGCGGTGGCCGATCTCGATCAGGCCGTCAATTTGGACCCCCGGAATTCGCGCGCTTGGGCCAATCGCGGCGACCTCTATTCCGCGATGGGCGAATTCGACCGCGCGGTCGCGGATTACGATAAGGCAATTGCGGCGAACCCCGAGGACTTCGAGGCCTATAGCCAGCGCGGCAATGTGCGGCTGATGATGGGCGAGCCCGAGCGCGCCCTTCCTGACTATGAAAAGGCCATCGCGGTCAATCCGAAATTCGCCAATGCGTATGCCAATCGCGGAGAGGTCTATCGCGTGCAAGGCGAGTTCGACCGCGCGATCGCCGACTACAATCAGGCGATCATGCTCAATCCGAATTTCGCTTTTGCCTATGACGTCCGGGGCATTTCCTACGCGCAACAGGGAGACTATGACCGCGCGATCACCGATTTCACTCAAGCACTCAAGATCGATCCGAAGATGACGGCGGTCTACACGCACCGCGCGACCGCACACATGCAGAAGGGCGCGCGCAACCTGGCGCTGGCCGATTTCGAGCAAGCGATCAAGACCGATCCGAGCGATCCGTACGTCTATCTCAGTCGCGGCAATCTGTTCCTGGAGCAGAACGAGCTCGAGAGCGCGATCAAAGACTACGACGCAGCGATCATGGCCGAACGCAACTACGCCGATGCCTTCGCCAATCGCGGCGTCGCCTATGCGCGGATGGGAAATTACAATCGGGCGGTCGTCGATTTCGACCGGGCGATCATGCTCGATCCCTCGCTGCCCGATCTCTTCGCTAATCGCGGCCTGTCCTATGTGAAGACGGGCCAATATGCGCGCGCCATTGCCGATCTCGACAAGGCGATTGCCAGCAATCCCCGCGATGCCTCGAGCCTCTACAACCGGGGCGTGGCGAAGCAGCAGGCAGGCGACCGCCAGGGCGGCGACGCCGACGTTTCCCGGGCACGCACGATGGATCCCGCCGTCGGGAGGTAGGTGCGTTAGCCTCAACTAACGCGTGCAACACCGCCGCATTGGGACTAAGCTTCCCTTGGGGAAAGGGAATACGTATCGTGCGGCGCCGTTTTTTAGCGGCTCTGTGGCCGCTCCTTGCTGCTGTTGCAGCGCTCTACGCGCCCAGCCGCGCGTCAGCTGATGACGACGCGCTGGCGCAATGTGAAAGCCGTGACCCCGACATCGCGATCAAAGCCTGCTCGATCCTCATAGATAAGGGCGGCGTCGATATCGAGATCCTGCCGAAAATCATCGCGCAGCGCGCCGGCGCCTATGCCGGCAAGTTCGACTACGACCGCGCGCTCAAGGATTACAACCACGCGATCAAGCTGCGTCCCGAATTCTGGATCGCGTATGACGGTCGCGGACTCGCGCACGCGAACCGGTTGAACTTCGATTTGGCGATCAAGGATTACGATCAGGCGATCAAGCTGAAGCCGGACGCCGCCAAGGCCTATTACCACCGCGGACTGGCGAAGTTCGGTATCTGCGATATCGACGGAGCGGACGCCGACATCATGAAGGCGCGCGAACTCGATCCCCAAGTCGGGGACAACGCTTCTAATCTGTAATAACTAAGTCTGCGGAAGGGCGATGCGCGCTTCGCTCAACGCGCGGCGCAGCGCGGCGGCGAGGCTCGCGCGCTCTTCGGCGCCCAAGAAGCTCCCTACGATCCAGCGCCGTCCACGAGAGACGAGCGCCACGTCGCAGCCCAGGAGCTCGGGATCCTCATGATCCACGCGCAGCCAATAGGGATTGATCTCCTCGCGTCGCGCGGCCCCGTTGGGGCTGATGCGTTCGATCAGGAGTCTCTCGGACGTAAGGACCAGGCGCTCGCGCCTCTTGCTCGCGCGTACGCTGACGTGCATCGCAAGGGCAAGCAGCGCGACGTCAGCGCCGAAGAACGGTGTCACGGGCCAAGCCCCGTTCAGCGCGAACAGCACGCCAGTGACCAGGCTGACCAGCGCGACAAAGCCGAGCACCAACACGTGACCCTTCGGCCCCATCGGCCGGTTCGGCTCCAGCACGGCGTCGAAGAACACGCGATCCATGCTCAAACTCTAACTGAAACGCCCCACATGCAGGAAGCCCGCGTGAACCACGCGGGCCTCCCCTTGCATGCATCGTAATGGTTACGGCCGGCCGCAACGCGCGTAGTAGGCGTCTTGGCCGCCGTTATCTCTCCACCATGGATCGCCGAGGTTGAGCGTGCACGGGTCGGTCACAGCACCTGTCACCGCGCCCGCGGCACCACCAATCAACGCGCCCGTGCCGGCATTGCCGGAGAGCGAACCGATCGCTGCGCCCGCGCCGGCGCCGAGCAAGCCGCCGGACACCGCACGGTCGCCCGGAGTCGTGCCGCATGCGCTGAGAGCAACGGCGGTGAGAAGAGCCGCACCTGCGGCAATGGATTTCACTGAAACAATAGCCGGCATTTTATGTCTCCCGTTTGGACCCTGCGGTGGAAACGGGGCCCTCTCTGAATTGTTCCCCGCCCTTGTCTCGGGCGCAGGCACGGTTAAGTTGCCGCTTGCTTCTCGATTTCGGGAAAGGTCATGGCGCGGCGCTTCACAGCAAGAGAGGTCGCGGAATTCTTCTCGCGCTTGGCCGCGAACGACCCCGATCCGCGATCCGAGCTTCGGTACATTAATCCGTATACGTTGCTTGTGGCCGTCGTGCTGTCCGCTCAGGCAACGGACAAGGGCGTCAACAAGGCGACGGCGCCGCTATTTGTCCATGTCGATACACCCGAGAAGATGGTCGCGCTCGGCGAGGAACGCTTGCGCGAAGCGATCAAGACGATCGGGCTCTACCGAACCAAAGCGAAGAATGTCATCGCGCTCTCAATGGCGCTGATCGAGACCCACGGAAGCCAAGTTCCGCGCGACCGCGAGCAGCTCCAAGCGCTGCCCGGTGTGGGGCGCAAGACCGCCAATGTCGTGCTCAATGTCGCGTTCCATGAACCCACGATCGCGGTCGACACGCACATCTTCCGTGTCGGCAACCGCACCGGCATCGCGCCGGGAAAGACTCCGCGCGAGGTCGAGGACGGGCTCGAATCCGTTGTGCCCGACGACTACAAGCTCCATGCGCACCACTGGCTGATCCTGCACGGACGCTACATTTGCGTGGCGCGCAAGCCGCGCTGCCCCGACTGCATCGTGGCCGATCTCTGCCGCTATAAGGAAAAGACGCCGCCCGCAGGCGCGAAGCCTGAGGTCGAGAAATCGATCCTCAAGAAGGCGCTCAAAGCATCGGGCGCGAAGCGGGTGCGGCGGCCGCAGGCACGACGAGGCTCCGCAGGCAATCGGGGTCGGTAGGCCCTTCACGCCCACGCGGGCTCGTCTCGGCGTGGCGGATGCGATAGGTGCCGCCCTCGGGATAGAGGAAGAAGAACGCGGAGCAGGTCATCCCGTCATAGCGCCAGAGTTCGGAATCGGGTTCGCGCCGGATGAAGGCGGGAGTTCCATAGGCGGCGCGCAAGGATTGCGCGTCGGTCGGCATCGGCGGAGGGGGCGGCGGAGGGGGCGGCGCCGGTGGCGGGGGCGGGAGCATTTCCACCGGCGGCATGGGAGCTGGGGGCGCCGGAGGGAGCGACGGGATCGGCTCGGCCATGGGCGGCGGGGGGAGCGATGCCATCTGCAGGGGAGAAGATGGAACTTGCGCCGGCTGCGGCGTCGCGCATCCGGCGAATAAAATCAGGGCCGTAGCCATTGACGCTGCGGCTTTTCCTGCTCTTGCCAACCGGCTTTTCGATCCGTAATCGATCATCTCACGCTTATAGCTTTGGCGAGCCGGACGCGCCATCAAGGGGGATCATGGGCGAACGCTTCGATGTAGCAGGTATCGGCAACGCGATTGTCGACGTCATCTTCCCTGTATCCGATGAATTTTTGCTTGAGCACGGCATCGCAAAGTCCGTGATGACGCTGATCGACGAATATCGGGCCGAGCAGCTGATCGGGCTGGCCGAGGACGCCAAGCAGATTTCTGGCGGGTCGGCGGCCAACACCATGGCCGGACTCGCCTCGTTCGGCGGCAACGGCAAGTTCATCGGCAAGGTGAGAAACGACGGCTTGGGCCGACGGTTCGCCGAGGACCTGAAGAACGCGGGCGTGCATTTCGACACGCCCAAGTCGGATTCGGGCCTTGCGACCGCCTGCTCGATCATTGCTGTCACGCCCGATGGGCACCGCAGCATGAGCACCTATCTCGGCGCCTGCCGCGAGCTCACGCCCGACGACATCGATGCCTCAGAGATCGGCGCTGTCGATTACCTCTACATCGAGGGCTATCTCTGGGACGAGGGGCAGCCCAAGGAAGCGATCCGCAAGGCCATCGCCGCGGCCAAGGGCGCGGGGCGCAGCGTCGCCTTCACGCTCTCCGATCCGTTCTGCGTCGGCCGCTACCGCGAAGAGTTCCTGCACCTGATGAGGACCGACATCGACATCCTGTTCGCCAACGAAGAGGAGGCGAAAGCTTTGTTCGAAGTCGGCACCTTCAATGAAGCTCTGAAAGCCGCCAGGGCCTGGCCCGGGATTGCCGCGCTGACGCGGTCCGAGAATGGCTGCGTGATCGCCGGCGGGAATGGCGAGTTGCATGTGCTGCCGGCCGAGCGCGTCAGCCAAGTCGTGGATACGACCGGGGCGGGCGATCAATTCGCGGCCGGGTTCCTGTATGGACTGTCGCGCAAACGCGATTTGCGCACCGCGGGCCGGATGGGCGCGGTCGCCGCCGCCGAGGTCATCACGCATTACGGTGCGCGTCCGGAACAATCGCTCAAAGCCCGCGCACGTCAGGCGCGCCTGATCTAGCAACGGCTAGTCACCGATCAAGTGGAGCACGAGATCGCGCTGATGCGGCGCGTCACGATGCTCGAAGAGGTAGATCGCCTGCCAGGTGCCCAGCGCCGGCGCTCGCTTCATCACCGGGATCGAGAGCGACGACTGCGTCAGCGCCGCACGGATATGGGCGGGCATATCGTCGGGCCCTTCTGTCGTGTGGCGATAATCCGCGTCGCGTGGGGCCAGGCGATCGATAGCGTCGGCCAAATCGCGCAGGACATCCGGGTCGGCATTCTCCTGGATCAAAAGCGACGCCGAGGTGTGGGGCAGGAACAGCGTCAGCAGGCCGTTTTCGATGTCCGAGTCGCGGACGAAGCGACGGACCTTATCGGTCAGATCGATGAAACCGGGGCCGCGAGTGGAAACCGAGATCGTCGATTGTTGCTGTTTCATCGGAACTCAACGTGTCCGTCGCGTCCGACGCAGGGAGACATAGAACGCGCCAGCCCCGCCATGCTTGATATGGGCTTCGGCGACGCCCGAGACGAGAGGGCTAAGGTCGCTTTGGCCGAGCCACAGCGGCAGCGCCTCGCGCAGCACGCCGCCTTTGCCGGTGACCACCAGCACGACCCGCTTGTCCTCGCCTTGTGCCCTGGTGAGGAAGTGGATGAGCGCGCGATAAGCGCCGTCATGGGTCATGCCATGGAGGTCGATGCGCGCCTCAGGCTCGATACGGCCGCGGCGGAGATCGACGGCACGGTGACCGCCGATCGGCTCGGCGAACCGCTCCAAATAGACGGGCGCCTTGGGTGGAGGCTGTCGGGGCCCAGCGCTTGGTTTTGGCGGTGAGGTCACGCGCGCCCGAGCACGCAGCGGTTTGGCGTCGCCGAGCGACTCCTGGAACAGCTTATGTTCCTCATCTGAAGTGCGGCGACGCGCCATTCAGCGCGAGGCCGCGAATTCGGCGCTCGGTCCGAGGCGTGTCGCGACCGCCTTGGGCAGGAACACGGTCATGCGGCCTTCGTTGCGCATCCGCCCGGCGATGGAAGCGGCATCGGCGCTGTAGCCCCAGTACACGTCGCCCCTGACCGGTCCGCGGATGGCGCCGCCGGTGTCCTGCATGATGAGCAGGCGCTCGAAGGTTCGATCCGGTTTCATCGCGTCGGGGTCCGGTGCGGCTGTTTCCAGCCAGACCGGGACGCCCAACGCATGCAGTGAGAGATCAACCGCAAGGCTCGCCTCCGGCGTCAGCGGTACGCCCTGCGCGCCGGCCGCGCCCAAGAGCGGATCGCCCAGCGCCTGCTCGGCGAAGAACACAAAGGAGGCATTCGCATTCATGATCTGCTGCGCCTCCTCCGGATGGGCAATGAGCCAGGCGCGGATCGACTGCATCGAGACCTCTTCGCGCTTGAGCGCGCCGCGCTGGATCAGCACCGCCCCGATCGCGGTGTAGGCGCGGCCGTTCTGCGCGCCGTATGCGGCGCGCACCACGCTGCCGTCATCGAGCACGACGCGACCCGAACCCTGGATCTGCAGGAAGAAGGCGTCGATCGGATCGTCGACATAGAGAAGCGGCTTGGCCTGAGGCAGGCCGCGGCCTTCGATCTCCGCTCGCGCGGGATAGGGTATGAGACGGCCGTTCGTCACCTGCCCCACGATCCGCTGGCCCTTCAGATTGTCTCGGAACAGCCCGAGATCGACGTTTATGAGGTCGGCGGGAATCCCATAGAGCGGCGTCTGATAGGGCCCATGCTTGGTGCGGCTGCCGTTAAGCTGCGGCTCGTAGTAGCCGGTGAAGAGACCCACACCGGAGGATTGCGTCACTCGATACGGAACGAATTCGGCCTCGAAAAACGCACGCGCGGCTTGCGCGTCGGCTGGTACTGCGGAAGCCGCGAGGCAAAGCTGCCGCCAATCGCCCGCGCTCCCCGCATAATTGACACCGCCCAAAGGCGCATCGTCGGGTCGCGTGGAGAGCGCCACGCAGGACCGCCGGAGGGCTTCTAGCGCGCTCTTCGGATCGCCGGCCGCCCAGCCCTGGAGCTCGGCGAAGGACGCTGCGCCCAGCCGCAGGGACAGCGGGACCGTCGGCGGCATCATCGGGGGCGGCGTGGGTGTCGGGGCCGGCATTGGCGCCGGCGGCGGGACCGGCCGTGGCGCGGGTATGGTTGCGCAGCCCGCGATAACGACGGCCACCAAAGCACCGGTTAGGATTCGTGAGATCAGCGCGACCATCGACTCAACCGAAGCGCCATGCCCCCGGAAGCCCTTCGCTTCAGCCGCTCGCGGTGGCGACCAGATGCCAGTTCGGATCGCGCGAACTCGTGTCGCGCGCGAACGTCCAGATATCAGTGACGCTGTGCGGCGTCTTCGCGTCGCCTTCGACCAGCGCGCCGGACGGGTCGTAGCCCGCCATCATCACTTCGCTCTCGAAGGCCACCGTGACCTCGGCCGTACGGCCTTTCATGTCCGCGCCGCTGATCCGCGAGCTCTTCAGCTTCAAGAAGGTGAAGTCGACGCGGACATTGCGCGCTTCGCGGCTCTTGATCGCGCGCTCGAAGGTATCGAACACGTCCTCGCTCAGAAGCGGGCGGAGCACGTCGCGCTCGCCGCGGGCAAACGCCGTGACGGTCATCTCATAGGCCGCACGAGCACCCGACAAGAAGCGTTCGTTGTCGAAGGTCCGGTCGGCGAGCTTGATGTCCATGAGCGCGCGAGCGAGCGGGGTGGCACCGGCCGAGCCTGCGCCGGCTTGCGCTGGGCGTTCAGGCAACGTGACGACGTTGTCCTTGGCCGGAGCGGGCTTGGGGTTGGGGTTGGGTTCGGCGCCATCAGGCATACGCAACTGCTCTTCGCGAGTACGCTCGTGACCGGTTCTGCGGCCGAGCACCGAGTAGACCCGGAATGCGATGAACCCGGCCAGAAGACCGAGGAGGATGATGTCGATCAGTTCACTACCCATTTCAGACCTTCGCCCGCATCGGTCTTTCGTGCCCCCGATCGAAAGACGGACTTGGCCCCACTTAACGCACCTTAATAGAATAGCCTAGACCTTGCGCGCCCCGGGGTCCAGCTAGGAGGGCAGCTATACACGGTCATCGTAAAAATTTTGCGTGGTAAAGCGCCTAAGCGCTGCACCCGTCAAGCCGCAACTTGTCATGCTTCGCCGATCCGTGCTAGCGGCGGGGCCCTCAAGTGCGCTAGCTCCCTTCAACTTCCCGCGAAAGATCGGAAAACCTCATGGCTGAACCCAACAGAGATCCCAATGGGGGAGGCGCGCCTCCAGCCGGCGAGCAATCAGGCCCGCCGGTCATCCAGATCATCTCGCAATATGTGAAGGACCTTTCCTTCGAGAACCCGAGCATGGGCGTGAACATCCGCCAGCCGCAGATCGACTTCACCGTCGATTTGCAGGCGCGCCGCGTCTCGGAAAACGGGCCTTTCGAAGTGCTGCTGAAGCTGCGCGTCAACGCCGTCCAGGAGGAGAAGACCATCTTCCTGCTCGAGATCGCGTATGGCAGCCTGTTCGTTCTCGACAAGATCCCTCAGGAAGCGCTGCAGCCGATTCTGCTGATCGAGTGTCCGCGCCTGATGTTCCCCTTCGTGCGCAGGATCATCGCCGATCTCGTCAGCGACGGCGGATTGCCGCCGCTGATGATCGAGCCGATCGATTTTGCGCAACTGTATCGCTCAAAGATGCAGGAAGGCGGCGGCCAGCTCGCGCAGCAGCGTAAAGCGTAAAGCGTTCGCCTAACCCCAGGCCCAGATCACGTCGCCTTCGAGCGCGGCGACAAAGCGCGCGTGCATCTCGCGCTCGAACGCGGTGAGCCGCTCGCCGAGCGGTGTCGGCCGCGGCCGCGGCACGCGCGCCACCTGCTCGATCCGCGGCGCGCCGGCATCGCCCGGGGCGAGCGCAAGCCGGACCTGCCGGCCGCCCAAAAGCTCGAGATAGACTTCGGCGAGAAGCTCCGCATCGATGCGCGCCCCATGTTTGGTGCGCATCGAGAGATCGATATTGAACCGCCGGCAGAGCTCGTCGAGCGAATAGCGGGCGCCGGGGAAGCGCTTCTTGGCGAGCGCAATCGTGTCGATGCCGCGCTCGACCGTGAGCAGCGGTTTGCCGGCGCGTGACAATTCCGAATTGAGGAATTTCATGTCGAACTCGGCGTTGTGGATGACGAGCGGCGCGTCGGCGACGAAGGACAGGAAGTCTTCGGCGACGGATGCGAACACCGGAGCGTCGACGAGCTTATCCGCCGAGAGGCCGTGGACGCGCACCGAGTCCTCGGGAATGTCGCGCTCGGGTTGAATCAGCGTGTGGAACACACGGCCCGTCGGCAGATGGCCAATAAGCTCGACGCAGCAGAGTTCGATGATCCGGTGGCCGTCGTTCGGATCAAGCCCCGTGGTTTCCGTGTCGAGGACGATTTCGCGTAGACTCACCGCTTGCGTTTCTCCGCTGCAAGCCGCCGCAACTCGGCGGCGACTCGTTTGACTTGAGCAAGAGCGTGATCGAGACCCTTGTCCGTCTCAATGATGAAATCGGCTTGTGCACGCTTTTCGGCGTCCGGCATCTGGCGAGCAAGGATGGTGGCAAACTTCTCGGGCGTCATTCCGGGTCGCTTCAGCACGCGGTCGCGCTGAGCCGCTTCGGGTGACGAGACCACGACGACCGCGTCCATCGTTTTGGCGCGTCCCGTTTCGAACAGCAGCGGGATGTCGAGGATCACGAGCTCCTCGTTCCGCGCGCGGGCGTTCGCGAGAAACTTACCTTCCGCTTCGCGCACCAGCGGATGGATGAGCGCCTCGAGCGCGCGCAAAGCGGAAGGGTCGCCGGCGACGATCTGCGCGAGGCACGGGCGATCGACCCCGTTCGCGGTGACCGCGTCGGGATAGCGCGCAGCGATGGCGGCTGTGCCCGCAGCGCCCGGACCGTACAACGCGTGGACGGTCGCATCCGCATCGAACACGGGGAGGCCCAACCGCGCGAACAGCTTCGCGGTCTCGCTCTTGCCCATGCCGATGGAGCCGGTGAGCCCGGCGCGGAAAGGCGCAGAGCCCGCCTCAGCCACCGAGCGCCCTCTCGAGCTCCGCCCGAAGTTCCGGTGTAACCTTCGGGGTCACCCCAAACCAGGCTGAGAACGCGGGCACGGCCTGATGCATCAGCATGCCGAGCCCATCCATCGTTTGGTGGCCTCGCGCTTTGGCGGCACAGAGCAGCCCGGTCTCAAGCGGGTTGTAGACAATGTCGGCGACCGCGGCGTGACGCGGCAGAGACTCGAGCGCGATCTCGAGCGGCGGCTTTCCGGTCATGCCGAGGCTTGTCGTGTTCACGAGCAATGCCGCGTCGGCCAATGCCGTTTTCCAGTCACCCCACGGGACTGTGCGGATCGAGCCACCCGCCGAGCGCGCCAAGGCGTCGGACCGTCCCGGGGTCCGATTCAGCACGCGGATCTCGGGACTTCCCGCACGCCGAAGCGCCAGCACGATAGCGCGCGCTGCCCCACCTGCCCCCAAAACCGCAGCCGGCCCCTTCCGCGCGGCATCCGCGCCGAGGGTCTCCGAAAGGCTCGCCGCAAAGCCCCGCACATCGGTGTTCATCCCGGCGATCGCATCGCCTTGGAACACGAGCGTGTTCACCGCACCCGTCGCGCGCGAATCGTCGTCGAGCGATGAGGCGAGCGCGAAGGCGGCCTCCTTGTGCGGGACGGTAATGCTCGCGCCGGCAAACCCCATCAGCGGCAGCGCTGCCACGCAACGTCCGAAATTCGCGGGCTCGATCGGTAGCGCGATATAAGCGCCCTTGATCCCATGCTCCTTCAACCAATGGGAGTGCAGCACCGGCGACACCGACTGACGCACCGGCCAGCCCATGACGCATGCGAGTTTCGGCCCCGCCGTCATGACAGCAGCGCTCCCTCTGCGCGAAGCGCAGCGAGAAGCGGGATCAGGGGTAAGCCGCGGATCGTGAATTGGTCGCCTTCGACCCGCTCGAAGAGCTGCGCGCCGCGGCCTTCGATGCGATAGCAGCCGACCGATCCCAAGATGTCCGGCAGCTCGGATTGCAGATATTCCTTCAGGTACGCGTCGGAGAAGTCGCGCATGGAAAGCCGCGCCACGTCGGTGCAGCGCCAGGCGACATCGTCGTCCTTTGCAAGTACAGCCGCCGATATCAGCTCATGGGTGCGTCCGCGGAGCGCTCGCAAGGTGGCACTGGCTTGCGAGTCGTCCAGCGCCTTGTTGAACAGCCTACCCTCGCAAACCAGAACCTGATCGCAGCCGAGAACCAATGCGCCCGGATGATGAGCGCTAACCGCACGGGCCTTTTGCTCGGCCAGATGCTCGGCGACGGCGTCCCCTTTGGCGGCCGGCATCTTCGCGCGCAATCCGTCCTCGTCGACCTGCGGCACGACCGCGGTGAACTCGACACCGGCCGCGGCCAACATCGTCCGACGGCTGGAGCTGCCCGAGGCCAGAATGAGCTCAGGCCGCGTCATGTCTTGCCTTCACGCTCGGCGAGCAGATTGAGAATCGCGGCCGCGGTCTCCTCGATCGAGCGCCGCGTCACGTCGATGGAGGGCCATTCGTTGTTATCGAACAGCTTGCGTGTGGCGGCCACTTCCGCGCGCACAGCTTCCTCGTCGATATAGTCGGAGCCTCTGGTCTCGCCCATTGTCACCAGCCGATTGCGTCGGATCTGAAGCAGCCGCTCGGGCGACAGCCACAATCCGACAACCAGCGGCTTGGTCAGCGAGAACAGCTGCCGAGGTAGCTCGACGCTGGGTACGACCGGGATGTTCGCCGCCTTCACGCCGCGGATGGCAAGATAGACGCAGGTCGGCGTCTTCGAGCTGCGGCTGACGCCGACCAGAACCACATCGGCCTGGGCGAGGTTCAGCGTGTTCTGGCCGTCGTCGTGCTGGATCGCGAAATTGAGCGCCTCCACACGCTCCAGGTAACGCGAGTCCATCTCGTGCTGGCCGCCGGGGCGATGGCTCTCCTTGGCGCCGAGATGTTTGCCGAGCACTTCGACCGCGCGATCCAGAATGGACACGCATGGGATATTCAGGTTCTTGCACTCGGTTTCTAGGATCTTGCGCAGCGACGGATTGACGAGGGTGAAGAACACAACGCCCGGATCGGCGCTGATATGCTCGAGCGCCCGGTGGAGCTGACGTTCCGTGCGCACCAATGAATAGATGTGCTCGCGCGCGCTGATCCCCTCGAACTGTGCGGCAACCGCCTTGGCGACTGTGTTGAGCGTTTCGCCTGTCGCGTCGGAGATCAGATGGAGATGGTATTCTCGTGTCATTCCGTCATCCCGAATCCATGCACAGTGTGTAGCGCGGGTTTGGGAGAACGGGGAAAGGTTGCATCATCTTCAGCCTTATCCCCAGGGTTTCCCGCCCCGCCTTCCCTTGCACAAAGCGCGCTACCAAGCGTATTTGGGCGGCCTGCGGGCCTCGTTCTCCACAAATCCGACGCTACAGCATCATCAGCATCATGAGAGTCTTATAAGATTACAAAGGCCATGAAGAACGAGAACAAGACGCCGGGGCTGCTGACTGTCCTCAAGAAACAGGAGGTGCGTCCAGCACCGGTATGGCTCATGCGCCAGGCCGGACGGTATCTACCCGAATATCAGGCCGTCCGCGCCAAGGCAGGGTCCTTCTGGACCATGTGCATGTCGCCGGACTTGGCCGTCGAGGTGACTCTCCAGCCAATCCGGCGCTTCGACCTCGATGCCGCGATCCTGTTCTCGGACATTCTTGTCGTGCCACACGCTTTGGGACAGGCGGTCCGCTTTGAGGACGGGCGAGGACCGGTTCTTGGCGCCTTTGCCGGCAACGATAGGCTAGTCCGGGACGAGGCCGTCTGGGCAGGCAAGCTTGCGCCTGTCTACGACGCCATGGCGCGGACGCGGAGTGAACTCGCTTCCGATAAGCCGCTGATCGGTTTTGCGGGTGCGCCATGGACGCTCGCGGCTTACATGCTGGAAGGTGAAAGCTCGAGCGACCAGCGTGCGGCGAAGCTCGCGGGCTACCGGGATCCCAAGAGTTTCTCCGAGCTTCTCAATATCCTTGCGGACACGGTGGCGTGGCATTTGGTTCGGCAGCTTCAGGCGGGCGCGGATGTCGTTCAGATCTTCGACAGCTGGGCTGGCGGCCTTCCCGATCGGTACTTCTACGATTGGGTGGTCACACCGAATAAGCGTGTGGTCGAAGGTGTGCGCAAAGTGTTTCCCAACGCGCCGATCATCGGATTCCCGCGCGCCGCGACGCAGCGTGGCTACGAGACCTACGCGGAGCAAACCGGTGTCGATGCCGTGAGCATCGACACGGCTCAATCCATGCGCTGGGTGGCATCGGTTCTTAGCGGCAAAGTGGCGGTCCAGGGCAATCTCGATCCGATTGCGCTTATCGCCGGCGGCAAGACATTGGATGACGCCATCGATCACATCCTGGCGGATACGGCGGGGATGCCTCTCATTTTCAACCTTGGTCATGGCGTCCTGCCGGAAACGCCGCCTGATCACGTGGCGAGAGTTGTCGCACGCGTCAGGGGTGCGGCGTGAAGATTGCGGTGGTGCTGTTCAACCTGGGCGGCCCCGACTCGCTCGCTGCCGTCGAACCATTCCTGCGCAATCTGTTCAGCGATCCTGCAATCATCAGCCTTCCGGGGTTCGTGCGGCGTTCTCTGGCGCGGCTGATTGCATCGCGCCGTGCTCCGGTCGCGCGTGAGATCTACGCCCATATGGGCGGCCGGTCGCCGATCGTGGAGGAAACCGAGGCGCAGGCGCGTGCGCTCGAAACCGCGTTGCAGGCAAGTGGACACCAAGCGAAGTGCGTGATCGCGATGCGCTATTGGAACCCCCTCACGGCCGAAGCCGTCGAGGCGGTAAAGGCTTTTTTGCCTGAGCGCATCGTGCTGTTGCCGCTCTATCCTCAGTACTCCACAACCACCACTTCGTCCTCGCTCTCGGAATGGCGCAAGCGGGCGCGGCGCGCCGGGCTGAGCACGCCGCAGCACGAGGTGTGCTGCTATCCGTTCGAGGACGGTCTCACAGGAGCGCTGTGCGAACTCATCGAGGTGGCATTCAGGCGAGCCAAACCCGACCTCAGTTATCGTGTGCTCTTCTCCGCCCACGGTCTGCCCAAGCGCATCGTGCAGCGCGGCGATCCGTATCAGTGGCAGGTCGAGCGCACCGTGCAGGCGGTTCTCGAGCGCTGGCGGGGCACGCCGTTCGACCACGCGATCTGTTATCAGAGCCGCGTCGGGCCTCTCGAATGGATCAAGCCGGCGACCGATGCAGAGGTGCGCCGTGCCGGCGCGGAAGGCAAGGCGCTGATCGTCGTTCCCGTCGCTTTCGTTTCGGAGCACTCCGAGACGCTGGTCGAGCTCGACATCGAATACAACAAGCTGGCCCGCGAGTCGGGCGTGCCCGACTACATCCGGGTTCCGACTGTTCGAGCCCATCCACAGTTCATCGACGGTCTCGTGCGGCTTGTGCTCGCCGCCCTCGCCTCCCCGCGACCGGTGAATTGCGCGGGCGGACGGATCTGCCCCGAAGGGCGAGCTTGCGGCCAGGAGGGGACCTCAAATGCTTGAAGGCCTCAACCCGTACTACCTCTGGATCAAGGCCTTCCACATCATCGCGGTGATCGCCTGGATGGCGGGCATGCTCTATCTGCCCAGGCTCTTCGTCTACCACGCGGATGTGCCGCCGGGATCGCCCGAATCGGCCAAGTTCAAGGTGATGGAGCGACGGCTGCTCAAAGCCATCCTCAATCCCGCGATGATCGCGACCTGGCTGCTCGGACTCACGCTCGCCTTCACGCCCGCCAGCGGCGGGTTCGCGCAAGGCTGGCTGCACGCGAAACTCGGGCTGGTGGTGGGCATGAGCGCGCTGCACGGCTTCTTTTCCCGTTGTCAGCGGGACTTCGCCAACGACGCCAACCGCTACTCGCAGCGGTTCTATCGGATTTATAATGAAATCCCCGCCGTTCTGATGGTGTTCATCGTCATCCTGGTCGTGGTAAAGCCTTTCTGAACTGTCTTGCCGCAGGGGGATTGAAAGCGCCTCGATTCGCGCTACAATTCACTGGTCTTCAAAACCATGCGCTTTACAAGGCCCGCGAATGCGGGCGTCGCTGCATAAAGGCAGCATAGCGCTGGACCTCTCGCCCGAACCCAAACGGCCAGAACCAAGAGCGGGCCATTGGGCCATCCTGTATCAACCGACGTTACCTACCCACCATCCAACCCCCCCAGGTGCAATCTCAAATGACTGTCCAAGCCGGCCTCCAGGCCATGAAACTGCAGGACTTGAAGGCCAAAAAGCCGAACGAGCTTCTGGAGTTCGCCGAGGATCTCGAGATCGAAAACGCCTCGTCCATGCGCAAGCAGGACATGATGTTCGCGATTCTGAAGGAGCTCGCCGAACGCAACGTGGAGATCACCGGCGACGGCGTGCTGGAAATCCTGCAGGACGGCTTCGGCTTCCTGCGCAGCCCCGAATCGAACTACCTCGCCGGTCCCGACGACATCTACGTCTCGCCGTCGCAGATAAGGCGCTTCGGCTTGAGGACGGGCGATACGGTCGAGGGGCCGATCCGCAGCCCGAAGGACGGCGAGCGCTACTTCGCGCTGCTCAAGGTCTCGAGCATCAATTTCGAGGACCCCGATGCCGGCAAGCACAAGGTCCATTTCGACAATCTGACGCCGCTCTATCCC
>Ga0184629_10000149_pt1 | contig 29353 bp, 20 predicted proteins | sample PLM4_32_b1_FD_133158 | JGI IMG/M metagenome (GOLD analysis project Ga0184629, IMG submission 133158) | Groundwater sediment microbial communities from an aquifer in East River, Colorado, USA - PLM4_32_b1 | ecosystem: Environmental > Terrestrial > Soil > Riparian zone | place: USA: East River...
ATACCAAAACTGTGCAGGTGAGGGGGTTAGGAGTGTAGTCTTTAGGATTTTTATAACACTTTGTGAAGAGATTCAAAGCTTTTGAGTAATTCTATTTAAGTTAGGATAAAGGGTTTTCATTAGAAAGTCCAGATCGCCAGGCGATGATGTAAGGTTTAAACCGCAGGTTCTATAGAACCAGGTTTCATTGCAATACCGTATGTAAAGATAATTTGCTCATAAAGGTTACAAGAACAGGTAAAAAAGGATCAATTGATTGAAGTTTTCCTAAATTAAGACTTCATTTAAACTTTCATTACTTTTGAAGTTAAAGCGCGGGATAGACGTATGAAAAAAAGCCTTTTTACATTACTTTTTTGTTTTTGTGTTGGTTTTATTTTTGGCCAAACCAATGGTGATTACCGAACCCGGCGTACCGGGAATTGGAATCAAATTGGCCGATGGGAAGTTTTTAACAATGGATGGAAAAACTTAAGTAGTGTAGGGGCTGGTCCATATCGAAATATACTCCCAACAAATGCTTCAGGTGTAATAACGATAAGGCATAATTTAGTGATTACAGCTTCTATATCAGTAAACCAATTGGTTATTTTGACCGGGATTCAGCTATCCATAAATGCCGGACGTACCTTAACGGTTGTCGATGATTTTACGCAGACCCCAATTCAGGTAAACACTGGCGGAGTTCTAAGGAATTTAGGTACAATTGATCTTCAAACCCTGCTTTCTTCAACACCATGCCAGATTGATGGCACGCTTGTAAGTACATCAGTTATTCAAATATCAAACGCAATTTTGCTTTCCTTCAATAGCGGTTCATCATATCGGCATTTAAACGTTTCGGGAGGTAATGTTCCGCTGGCCACCTGGAACGTTAACTCTACCTGTTTAATTGAGGGGTTGTCAAATGCGAATCCCCTTCCTCCTAATAATTTAGGTCAGGCATTTGGAAATTTTACTTGGAACACTCCGTCCATGGGAGCAACAACAATGTTTTCACTGGGTGGGGCTTTGCAAACAGTAAATGGAAATTTGACATTCATAAGCACAGGAAGCACACCTAGAGAGGTTCGCTTTGATAATGGTGGTGGAGGGTATAGCCTGGCGGTTGGCGGAAATTTAGTTATTCAGAGCGGAACTATAACACTGACAGAAAATCAGACCAGCGCCACTTCCATTACGGTGGGTGGAAGTTTAAGTATGTCTGGCGGAACGTTAACGCTTGGAACATTGAACAATTCAGCCATTGATATTTTATTAAATGGAAATTTTCAAAAGACAGCAGGCACCATCGCGCGGGGCACAGGTACCGGAGCAGGAACCATTCATTTTGATGGCGGACTTCAAACTTATACAAATAACGCAGCCATTGCATCAGCTATTAATTTTGCGGTAGAGAGTGGAAGTAATTTGAATCTGGGTACAGCAGCACTAACAGGAACAGGAACCTTCTTATTAAATTCCGGAGGAACGATTCAGGTCGGTTCTGTGGATGCTGCAGGTGCCATTCAATCAGGAACGACAGGAGGTAATATCCGGGTCAGTGGTACAAGAACCTATCAATCCGGTGCGACCATAATTTATAACGGTGCAGCCGAGCAAGCTATGGCATCGGGACATCCTTCGGCGGTTAATACCACTATTGATAATTCAAACAACGTCAGGATGCTGGCAAATATTACCATTAGCGGTGCCCTCACGTTGACCGATGGAGTGCTATTGATAGAGAGCTTTACCTTAACGCTGGAAGGGGCCTATGCGCCAGCCAGTGGTACTATGGGAATTGCACCCGGTTCCAGCCTGGTAATCAACGGATCTGGTGCTTTCGGAGATTTGTTGCTTTTTCACTACGCTTTTCCCAGCAATCCGATGAATAATTTGACTATTAACAGGCCAGGTGGTACGATCGTACATACAAATACTAACTTGATTGTATCGGGTACATTTACACAAACTGCCGGGACGTATGCCTTTAGTACATTTTTCACTCCTTCACTTACGTTAAATGGTCCTTTTACTCAGGCTGCCGGGACATCTATTACAGGCGCAAGTAATGCCAGTTTCATTATCGGTGGGTCCGGTGCTATTCCTGCGTCCATTAATGTTACAGGATCGCTCAATTTACTGAGGATGAACCGCACGGGGGGAACCTATACACCGGCAGCACCCCTTACCGTAACAAACCTGAATCTTAGAGATGGAACGGTCGCCCCGTCTGGCCTAATCACCATGGCAACAGGAGGCACGATCACCAGGGAGTTTGGAATAGTGAACGCTGCGGTAAGTGCACAGACCTCATACAACGTGGTGTATGCTGGCGCATTTAATATAACGACCGGATTGGAATTGCCCACAAATGCAACAGCGTTGGATAATCTTACGCTGAACAACACTTTTAACATCACTAACCCGCAGCCACCACCAGGACCTCACGCCTATATACTCACATTGGCGACACCTGTATTTGTCAACGGTTCATTGACTATCACCGAAGGAACTTTTGCTACCGCGAATAACGCCGTGAGCATTGGTAACGATTTGACCGTGGCGACAGACGGAATATTTCAACCTGGACAAAGCCCGATAACATTTAATGGGAGTAGCCCTCAAACGTTAACCTCTTCATCACCGTTGACAATCTTTAACCTGGCCGTTACGCAGACGTCCGCGTCGACGCTGGATATTTTGTCAGCCGTGGATATTGAGAATGGTTTTAGCGTGAATTCTTCATCTGCGGTTAATGCAGGAACAAATTTGTTGCGATTGCTATCAACCCCAGCTAATACAGCCAATGTGGCCCCACTGGCTTCGGGAGCATCTATTACCGGGTCGGTCATTGTCCAGCGTTATCTACCCAAAGCAGTTGCTGTGAGAAATTTTCATTATATGTCTTCTCCAGTAACGAATTCCAGCATGCCAGATTGGGATTTGGAATTACCAATAGCAAAGGCTTATCGCTGGAATGAGCCTACAACAGCTTATGTAATTTATTCTTTAGCAGGAGCCCTGCCAAGTGGACGAGGATTTGCTGTCGATGTGTCAAGTCCAGCCACATTTACTTACGATACAAGGGGAACGCTTGGTCAGGGAGATATTCTGGTTCCCGTGACCGCCAAAACGTCTCAGGTGGATGGGCCGGATGGTTGGAACCTGATTGGCAATCCTTATCCCTCAGCAATTGACTGGGATAATATTGCGTTACCGGCTGGAATTTACAACGCAATCTATTTTACAGATAACTTTAATAATAGCGGGCAGGGTAGCGGTGTTCAATCTGTGACGTATGTCGATGGAGTTGGAACTCCCACGGGATATGCAGGACAGATTGCACAAGGCCAGGCTTTTTGGGTCAAGGCGACTGCAAATACAACCCTCACGTTCACGGAAGCAGCGAAGATATCTCCAACGAATGTTCAGTTTTACCGTGAAGGAGAAACCCCTAATGTACTGCGAATTACTATGGAAGGACAAGGTGTTAAGGAAGAGGCTGTAGTTAGATTAAGAGAAGGTGCTACTGACCGCTTTGATGGTAAATATGACGCACACAAATTCATAAATTCTCCGGTTAGTTTAACAACGCTTACAACCGACAATGTAAAAGCAGTTATTAATGCCTTTGGAAAGGAGGATTGCAACCGCTCAATACCCCTGGTAGCGGAAGGTATATCAACGGGCAACTATCAATTTAGTTTTGTAGGGATGGAATCATTTGGTGCCCAACTGAACGTCTCTTTCATTGATCAGATAGAAAACAAGACGATCGACCTTCGGCGTGAGAAGGAGTATACCTTTTCTGTTACAGACCAGAACCTGAATGCTTTGAGTACGCGTTTTAAGATTGTGCTCAGCTCATCCATGGAGGATGTGGTAATCACAGCGGAGGGGCCAACGCTGATTTCCAGTTATGAAGTTGGAAATCAATGGTATCTTGATGACGAAATACTGGAAGGTGAAACAACTGACAGAGTCGAAGCCTCGCAATCAGGAATCTACACCGTAAAAGTGACGGACGGAACTTGCAGCTCGGCATCCTCAAGGGAAAAGTCAGTTACGGCTTCCGAACAAAACACAAACCTCCAGCAGGAAATCAACATTTTCCCTAATCCGACTCAGGATAAGGTGTTTGTAGAAGTAAAATCATTCAATAATAATGTGAAGGCCGTAATGACTAATGCTGCGGGTGTTGAGATAGAAACGAAAGCTTTGGTCGGAGAAAACGGAATAAAGGCGGGTGAATTCGATTTGATTCCGTATGCAACTGGCATTTATAACATTAGAATATCAGTTGGTTCAAAAGTAGTTATCAAAAAAATTGCAAAGGTTAAATAATGAAGGCCCTCGTTTTAATTGTACTCACCATGTTGTTGGTATCGTTTAATGGTAATGCTCAGCCGGCGGGGCAACCTCAGAACCCTCCGGCAGTTCCTATAACAGGTATTGAATACCTCCTTATAGGGGGAGGAGCATACGGTATATATCGCCTTATAAAGAAAAGAAATAAAAAGAATAACGAAAGTTGATTCAGGCACTATTCAATAGGCTTACAGTCCTTCCTCGCGGTGTCGTTATCCTCATCGATCAGCTGTTGATTATCTTTTCAGTAGGGTTAGCGTTCCTGCTTCGCTTTAATTTTAATATCGAAGAAATCCTTCGTTTCAACCCTGTGCTGGGTACAGTACTTTGTATAGCTTCAGCGCTTGTGGCAACCCTCCTGACGAAAAGTTACGCAGGCATTGTTCGGTACACCGGCATCCAGGATGGACTTCGTATAGTAGGCACCGAGTTACTAAGCCTGACAATGGTAGTGCTCTTCAATCTTGTGTACTATTATAATTTTGGAAAAAATGTAATTCCTTATTCCGTAGTTTTTATTTCGTTTTTTATATCCTCCCTCCTGCTATATCAATACAGGTTGCTCGTAAAAAACATTTTTGCATTCATTAAGTCTGATGCGGCACAACGTATACCGGTAGTGATTTTTGGAGCAGGTGTAGCAGGCTTTCTGACCAAACAGGCCATTGAAGCGGATGTATCCAGCGTTTATAAGCTTGTGGCCTTTCTGGATGACGATACAAAGAAGTATAATAAGGAAATTAACGGTACAAGGATCTACAGCTACGACCGGCTTGCTGAGCTGGTGAAAAAACACAATGTTAAAAAATTGGTCATTGCCACCAAAAGTCTCTCCATTGAACGCAAGAATGAAATCGTGGATGGCGCCCTGCAGTATCACATTAAAGTGAGTTATGTTCCTTCATTTGAAAAATGGCTGCGTAATGAGTGGGACTTGAAACAGATTAGGGACATTAACATTGAAGACTTACTGGGCAGAGAAGTCATCAGCCTGGATAATCCGGAAATTGAAATGCAGATTGAGAACAAGGTGATCTGTATTACAGGGGCTGCCGGTTCCATCGGCTCCGAATTAGCCCGCCAAGCCCTGACGTATAAACCGCATACCCTGGTGTTGATCGATCAGGCAGAGTCACCCTTATATCAAATTGAAAGAGAATTACGAGGCAGGAATCAACAAACAAGAATTCTTGTATTTGTGGCCGATATTTGCAATAAGGTCCGTATCAACAGTATTTTTCGTGACTTCAGACCCGAAATTGTCTTTCATGCTGCAGCCTATAAACACGTTCCCTTAATGGAAAGTAATCCATCGGAGGCAGTAATGGTCAATGTCTTTGGGACACGTATGTTGGCCGATCTGGCAATGCTGCATAAGGTGAAGAAATTCGTCATGATCTCTACGGATAAAGCTGTCAACCCCACCAACGTGATGGGTTGCACCAAACGCATTGCTGAGATCTATGTCCAATCCTTAGACACGCATCATAACCGGTTAGGGTTAGAAAAGACGTCTTTTGTAACGACTCGCTTTGGAAATGTACTAGGGTCAAATGGTTCTGTTATTCCCATTTTTAAAGAGCAGATCATGAAAGGTGGACCAGTAACGGTAACTCACCCTGAGATCACAAGGTTTTTCATGACCATACCGGAGGCGTGCGAGTTGGTGATTGAAGCAGGGTGTATGGGGCAGGGAGGAGAGATCTTTATTTTTGACATGGGCAAGCCTGTAAAAATTTATGATCTAGCCAAGAAAACAATCATGCTTTCTGGAAAAGAGTTAGGGAAAGATATTGAGATCGTATTTACTGGACTACGCGACGGTGAAAAGTTATATGAAGAGCTTCTCAATGACCAGGAAAATACGTTGCCAACGTACCACGAGAAAATATTAAAAGCTCAGGTATCGGAGTATTTATTCGATGAGGTTTGTCAGCACCTCAACTTGCTGGAAGATTTGATGGGGGATAAGAATGAACTGAAAATGGTCGCGCTCATGAAAGAGATCGTACCGGAATTTAAAAGTAACTATTCCAGGTTTGAGGTACTCGATGTACACTAAACAACGATAGGGGCCGCTGAGAATAAAAGATACGGAGGACACCAGGAGAAAATAGGCTGGTTAACGCATCCTACTTTGTAACACATAATTCATTGATTACTAATAAATAATGGTGCCTTTAAAAACCTGTTAGTGCACACATCATTGTGCCAACAACAGGCATTCTAAAGACGATCGTGCATCGTTAAGCGCAAAAAAATCGGATGATCAACTGATTTCCATGGCCCGATTCAAATCCGGCGCTACCATAATTTCACCGCGCTGTGCCGGGGCCTGACTACCCTGGAAGAGAGTAATAGCCAAGCTTTTAAAGGGATGAGATATTGTAAAATCTTTTTCCTTTTATCGTTTACATTTATTTCTCCATTTTTATTAACTTCATATCATGTTATTAATCATCAAGAAAGTCTTCTTTCTTGTTGGATTAACGTTGTATGTTATTTTCGCAAATAGTCAAATCGTTATTTCAACGAGAAATGGTGTATGGACTGATCCCACTACCTGGGTAGGAGGTATCGTACCAACATCGGTAAATGCAACTCAGATTATTATCGATCACGAAGTGGAACTACCAGGTTCCTACTCGGTTTCCGTATTGCGTACGGTCGTTAATAATAAGCTTACGCTTAAAGCTGGCACTACGCTGAACATTTTAGCGGATGCGCTAACAAATGTTCCGGACTTCCAGGTAGTGGGAACGCTACTATCCGAGGATGGCTCAGTCCTAAATGGTACTTCCCAACTCAATACGGTCTTTGAGTCAGGGGCGGTGTACATTCATCAACAGGGGCCGCTAGGCTTCATTCCCTATGCGACGTGGGACAGCAACTCAACATTCGAGATCGCGGGGTTTACAGGAAGTGGCTACATCAATATTGCACACAGTGATAGCTGGAAGCAAACATTTGGCAATGTAGTATACAACTGCCCCGGGCAGACAATCTTTGTTGTAGACCTTAATGGATATTTGAGAAACATTACCGGCGACTTCACGATTAAGAATACTAACAATCAAACACTTCGCTTGTCTACAACGCAGAACGCGGTCATTTCAATTGGCGGCAGTCTTATTGTAGAAGGGCCTTCGGAGATTTGGTTCAGTACTAATGGCATTGCATCGGTAGTTAACATTCAACAGGATTTTATATATCATTCATCCTCTTCAGGGCCGAGTTATTTTGCTACCAGGGGTATTGTTTCTGTAAATGTGTCCGGCAATGTGGAACTGAATTCCCCCGGTCCAATCCGCATGACCTCTAGCAGTGCTGATAGTATTGGTGTACGCCAGGCAACGTTAAATCTTAGTGGTGACCTTAAAATAACCTCCGGAACAATCATTGCCCCTCCATTAGGAAGTGGTAGCGGAAGAATAATATTTAAGGGAATAGGTGTCCAGTCTGTTTTAGCATCTGCAACGGGCAATTCATTTCAAGGGAATTTGGATTACGTTGTCGAAAGCGACGCAATTGTTAACCTTGGTAGTTCAGCCTTGTCCAACACTTCTGGTTTATTGCGCGTGATAGGAAGGCTCCAGGTGGGTTCTGGGGATGCTCAAGGCGCCATTCAATTAGCCAACAAGGGAAATATACATATTCCAGGCCAACGTATTTTTCAGGAAGGTTCAAGCATTGAATACAACGGCTCATCTCCACAGTGGATTGGAGACGGACACCCTTCTTCTCTGGATGTAAATTTGATTTGTAATAACCCAACTGAAATTTCGCTCTTGCAAGATGTAGTTGTGGGAGGAAATTTTTATGGACTGAGCGGAAGTTTTGATGCCAAAACGTCTACGCTGAATATTCATGGTAATTTGGTGCTGCAGGGAAGCACAATCTTTCAGTCCGGGACAAGCCGGCTCATAGGCAACAAAAACCAGGAAGTATCGGCTGCCGGACTAAACGTTAAGAACCTGATTGTTAACAAATCAGGTAATTCAAGTGTAACATTATCAAGCCCATTAAATGTGGAAGGGGTTGTGTTAATAGAAACCGAGAACACCGTATTGAACTCCAATGGTTATCTGACGCTTCTTTCTGCCGCAGATGATGCAACTGGTAATGCCTGTATCGGTCCTTTACAGTCCGGCTCTGGAATATCCGGTGATGTTACCGTGCAACGGTATATGAGCGGGGAAGGAAGAATATACCGGTACATCTCCTCACCAGTAGAAGACGCTACTGTCGCTTCTTTGATGGATGATTTTCCTATCACTGGTAAGTTTGCAGATCCTAGTACAGGTAGCGGAATCAGCTCACATGTACCTTCCTTTTATTTTTATGATGAATCCCAAGGTGGACTGCAGGCGGGTTGGAAACCGTATCCTACGGCTGGCCTGGCAAATGCAAATTCTTTAGAAAGAGGAAGAGGTTATGCAGCCTTTATCCGTAGGGGAGGGGGAGCAACAGTTTGGGATGTAACAGGAAATTTAAACCAGGGTGAGATTCCATTGCCGGTTGCCTTTACCGCAAACAATGCTCCCTCGAATGGTTGGAATTTAGTAGGTAATCCATATGCCTGTACAATTGATTGGGATGCAACAGGTGCCGATGGATGGACTAAACAGAATATTTCTTCGGTAATATCCATCCGTGATAACGGAGTAGGTGGGGGTGGAACATTTCAGTACTGGGATGGTGACATAAATTATTCAGATATACCCAATGGACAAATTGCTTCGGGTCAATCCATGTGGGTTCGGGCAACCGGGCCCAATCCTATATTGACCATACAGGAAGGAGTAAAGGTCACGAATGGAGCCGCTTTCTACAGAGACGACGGGGATAATATTCCAAGTTTTGCCTTAATACTCAAAAGGGACATTTTCACCGATAAAGCGTATTTCAAAGTCAGGCCGACAGCCAGAAAAGGATTAGATGATTGGGATGCTGTTAAGATGGAAAATGACAATTTTGATATCGCCACATTTTCGGAGGACAAAATTTCACTGGCTATTAATGCCCAGGATAAAATGCCCTGTAAGACCAACGTCATTCAAATTCAAATAAAGGATTTGAGAAGGGGTGCCTATAAAATTGGACTGATTACAAAATTTGACTTTGAAGGGTACGACTATGTATGGATTGATCATTATTTGGGAACGGAAACAAAATTAACCATGGCCCAGGAAATTGAGTTTATTGTTTCGGAGGATACGGCATCTTTAGCACCGGATCGTTTTGCACTTAAATTGGAGGAAATTTTGCCTGTTGATAGCCTTCTTGTGATAGCGCCATCCATTGTTTGTGCTGGTCAACCTACCGCTGTTTTTATCAGGGATGCACAATCAGGCATTCATTACTCCGTTTGGAACGAAAGCGGAAGGCAATTGTCCGAAGAAAAAATTGGAGAAGTTGGTGATTTGAGAATTGATCTGGAATCGGATTCAATTTACATTGGGTTGCATACCTTAACAGTAAAGGCGCGCTCGGCTTGCCAACAGGTGGAGCTCTTGTCTAAGGTTGTAATACTAAAAGAAAAACCTCCCATAATTTCGGCTACCAGCAGCCAGGGTTGTATGGGAGATTCTGTTACATTGACAGCGTCGTCGGAAAGAAATGATTTAGCTTTTAGCTGGTTTGAATCGGAGCACGCGCTGGACATACTTGCTTCAACGGCACAATGGATTACGCCCATATTGATGAAACCTAAAACCTTTTATGTTTCTGGCAGTTCACCATATGGATGCACGAGCAGACGATATCCTATCGTGGCCAATATAATATCATACGATTCTGCGATGATTACCTGGATCGATGGCAACACACTTTTATCAAACTACACAGCCAATAACCATTGGTATCTTAATGACCACATCCTGCAAGAGGAGATTGATCGTAAACTAAAACTTTCTTTAGGGGGAAAGTATACATTACGGGTAGATACCCTCGGATGCATTACTTCGGACAGCGTTGAATTCATTATTTCCGGTACGGAGTACGCTGATAATAAATATTTCTGCCTTTATCCAAATCCCGTGAAAGATGAATTTTATATCCGAACTGCCTCGCCGGGTACAATGGATGTCGAGATTAGAAACGCCTTGGGAGCGACTGTATTTAGGGATCACGATTCTAAGATGCTACCGGGAGTCAAAACGATAAAGGTAGACTTCTTATCAGAAGGAATATACTTTGCCATTATAGGTTGGACGACTGCTAAAACAGTTATTCGATTCGTAAAGCTCGAATGAAGAAGGTGTCTTTCCTGCGGCGTGTCTCTAAGTCACATAATTAATAACCCGCCGCCACCCTCCACATGGGTAGGGCGGCAAGGCGGGCCAAAAAATATCCCGGTGGTCAGAAATCACTAGCCCATCGGAAATGAAGTTGTTGCGAGTGTAGGCTTAAACGTCTTGAAGAAAAAACCTTTTCAGACCCGAATTCGCCTTTAAATGTATTCAGTTATTGGAAGGAACCCATCACCCGCTGTCGGTGGGTTACCCAACATGATATTGCATTAGAGTCAATATCACAGCCTCTTAGGTTTAGGCAATCAACAAAAAAGCGATGATGATAGTCATCGCTTTAAGGTGGTAAAGGTTTAGGGGTATAGGTGTTATGATCCGAATAAATTCTTCTGAATATCCGAAGCTTTATTTTCAATAGCTTCTTTCGCATCGGAAACTTTTTCGCCTACGGTACTTGCAACCGCAGAAGCAGTGTCCACAACTGCCTCTTTCACTGCAACAGCTTTTTCAGTTGCCGCTTTCGAAATAGCCTGGGCTTGAGACTTAACGGTCTTTTTGATTGATTTTGCTTTTTTGACTACGGTCTTTTTTATAGACTTAGCCTTAGCGCTTACTTTCTTTGCAACTGATTTAGCCGCTTTTTTTACGGGTTTTCTGGCAGCCTTTTTAGCTGTTTTTTTAGCGGCCTTCTTGGCTACTTTTTTAGCCGATTTCTTGGCTGCCTTCTTTGCTACTTTTTTTGATGCCTTCTTAGCTTTTTTTGCCATAGCTATAAAATGTTTAGTACCCAAAAGTTAAAGAATTATCCTTCACTTTAACACAATCGGGTAGAAAATATTTATTAAGAAGTGGTCATGTTTGTATAGGGCGCCGAAAAATTTAATGACAGGCAAATCTTTTCGAGGATGTAGAAGACGAATTCATGGGTTATATTCTTGCCTGGTATGTGTATAGAACATAGTACCGCCCTTTCTTCTCGATCAATTCCTCATGCCGTCCCCGTTCAACAATAGAACCATGTTCCACCACGAGTATTTGATCGGCCTGTCGAATGGTACTTAAGCGGTGGGCAATGACAAAGGTAGTCCGTCCGCGCATCAGGCCGCGAAGACTTTCCTGAATGAATGTTTCACTTTCAGTATCCAGATTTGAAGTTGCTTCATCCAATATTAGAATTCTTGGGTTTGCCAAAATGGCCCGGGCAATAGCGATCCGTTGGCGTTGGCCCCCCGATAATTTCACGCCGCGTTCTCCAATTAAAGTATCTAGTCCCTTTTCAAAGCGGTCTGTGAATTCATGGACATGGGCCGCTCTGACTGCTTTTATTACTTCTTCTTCGCCGGCATTTGGCCGTGGAAAGAGAATATTCTCCCGTATTGTACCCTCAAATAAAAAATCATCTTGTAACACGACACCTAACTGGCTTCTATAGCTGGCCAGGGAGACTTTAGAGAGGTCAACACCATCCACTGTAATAGTACCGCTAACGGGATTGAGAAATGATGCCGAAAGTCCTGCGATGGTTGTTTTACCTGAACCGGACGTACCCACTAAGGCTGTAACGGTCCCTGCAGGAGAGCTAAAGCTTATGTTCTGAACTACCGGCTTCCCTTCTTCGTATTCAAATGAGACATTATCGAAAACTACATCACCTTTGATCTCACCGATTTTGATCGTCCGGACAGTACCATCATCCTCCGGTATCATGTTCATGAGTTCTTCCGTACGGTCTAGCCCGGCAAAAGCCTCTGTAAGCTGACTGCCGATGTTACTCATTTGGACAATGGGGGCTATCATAAAACCGAGGTAGAGTGTAAAGGAAACAAAATCACCAAACGTCATTTCCTGTTGGATAATCATATATCCACCTATTCCCATGATGCCCGTACTGGCAAGTCCCAATAACAAGGTGGCAGAACTGGTAACCAGGCTAGTGGAGGTAAGGCTCTTTTTAACATTTTGGAAAAGCCTGTCTACGCCCTCTTCGAAGGTCTTTATTTCCTGTGCTTCTGCGTTGAAACCTTTGATCACACGAACTCCGTTGAGCGTCTCCGTGAGCCTGCCGGTAACTTCTGCATTCAGGACACCGCGTTCACGAAAAATAGGACGGATGTAGGAAAAGGCTTTTAGGGAAATGAGTCCGAAAATAATTACAGGCACAAGGACATACAGCGTCATCATGGGGCTGATACGGATCAACAAGACAAGGCTGATAACAGCACTAAGAAGTCCGCCAACAAGTTGTACCAGCCCGGTGCCAACCAAATTACGGACACCCTCTACGTCATTCATGATGCGGGATACCAGGGCACCCGATTTATTATTATCAAAAAATCGAATGGGTAACCTTAGGAGTTGTTTCTGGACTCTTGCCCGCAGCACAGAAATAAGGTGTTGTGCCTCTACACTAAGTATTTTGGTGAGCATGTAGGAAGTCACCGCCTGCACGACGATAGAAGCTACTACGATGAGCAATAGGGTCTTAAGCATTTCTAAGTTACGCTTAGCAATAACCTCATCCATTAAGTATTTGCTTGCCCCAGGTAATACCAAGCTGGATAAACGACTGATCACAATAAGGATGAGCCCGACAGAAAGGAGCTTTTTACGGGGCCATATGATGGTTTTGAATACATGAGCAATGGTAACCTTATTTTTGGGCATAGTAGAGCGAGATGAAAGTACAAGGTATCAATAGGGTCGGAGCGTGAGCTGTTTTATTTTAAACTTAATAATTTTTGTGTCATGAACGTGTGGAATAGTTACCCAGCACGGGTTCCTTATTCCACGGTTTTAAACGCAAAGCCTTAAATTTTTAAGGTCTGCTAACGGCACGATTTTATTAGTATGAACAGTACTTTCTTTTGGGGCGGTTAAAATTTAATCTGAGAAGGACCCTCTGAACCTGATCTGGATAATGCCAGCGTAGGAAAAAGGAAGTAAGGCCCTGGCGTCATGCCCGGGCCTTCTATTCGCCTTATTTCGATTAAACGGCACATTTATGATACTAAAAAAAACGCTTCCTATTATAATGATTTTAGTAGGAATATTTACCGCAACGCTTAGGGCACAGGACGCGAAAAATACTCCGGATAAAATTATTGAGAGTATTGTCGGTACATGGAAGATCCAAAAGATCCTTTCAGGAAATAAAGAGGTTGCCAATAATGCAACATCGGGTCAATGGATAGAATTCAAGTCTGATGGGAAATATGTGAATCAGTCAACTTCCCTTGACAGCGGCTCATACCGGCTTGATGAAAATCGATCCATCCTGTATCTGGAAAGCAGTGTTCATGCCGGCCCTTCGAAGAATTCGCAGAAAGAGATTGAAGAGTGGTCCGTCGCCTTTCAGGAAGATACAATGACCTTGCAGCGCCAAAGCATGAAGCAACACGCGGATAAGATGAAGTATGTGTATATTCGGTTAGCGGATGGGTCGAGTGCTGTTAATCGGTAAGTGGTAATCAGTAGGGTAAGTAGTAAGAGGTAAGTAGTAAGTAGTAAGTAGTAAGTAGTAAGTAGTAAGTAGTAAGTAGTGGTCCGACTGACCATTCACCATTTACTAATCAAGCATATAACAGTTCCTTTTGCTCAGAAACCTTTTCACTGGAAATATATTCATCATACGTCATCAACTTGTCGATGAATCCGTTTGGTGTGATTTCAATGATCCGGTTTGCAACGGTTTGGGTAAACTCATGATCGTGTGATGTAAAAAGTACAGTACCTGGAAAATCTTTCAAGGCATTGTTGAAGGCTGTGATCGACTCCAGGTCCAAATGGTTTGTGGGTTCGTCCAGAATAAGGACATTTGCCCCCGCTAACATCATTCGTGAAACCATGCATCGTACCCTTTCTCCACCGGAGAGTACGTTACACTTTTTGAATACTTCTTCCCCGGAGAATAGCATTTTACCCAGGAAACCCCTAACGTAGATCTCGTCCTTGTTTTCATCATCGGCAAATTGACGAAGCCAATCGATCAGATTATCATCGGATTGAAAAAACTTTTCATTGTTACTCGGCAGGTAAGCAGTTGTAATGGTCTGACCAAACTTAAATTCTCCCTTATCAGGTTTTTCTTCATTCATCAAAATCTGAAACAATGAACTAATCGCCAGGTTATCTTTGCTTAAGAAAGCGATCTTTTCACCTTTGTTGACATAGAAATCGAGGTTTTTGAAAAGCGTGTTGCCATGTAAGGAGAAGCTCAGATTTTCCACCTGTAAAATCTGATCGCCCGCAGTCCGCTTCTGCTGATAGATGATCGCCGGGTATTTTCGGGTAGAAGGTTGGATATCGTCTACATTAATTTTTTCTAAAAGCTTTCTTCTGCTGGTGGCTTGTTTTGATTTAGAAGCATTTGCGCTGAATCGCGCGATGAACTCCTGTAGCTCTTTTTTCTTTTCTTCCGCTTTCTTATTGGCAGACGAGCGTTGCGATAAAGCCAGTTGACTGGATTGGTACCAAAATGAATAATTGCCGCTGTATAGTCTAATGGCACTGAAATCAATATCAACAATATGCGTACAAACAGTATCCAGGAAGTGCCGGTCATGAGAAACAACGATCACCGTATTTTTAAATTCTAATAGAAAGTCTTCCAGCCAGGTGACCGTATGAATGTCAAGGTCATTCGTCGGCTCATCGAGAATCAGGATATCCGGGTTTCCAAAGATAGCTTGCGCCAGGAGCACCCTCACTTTCTGGTTTCCACTTAACTCCTTTACAAGTTTTTCATGATCTTCCTCAATAATACCAAGTCCACTTAATAATGCTGCGGCATCGGACTGCGCATTCCATCCGTCCATTTCGGAAAATTCTGCTTCCAGTTCAGAGGCACGGATACCATCTTCCTCAGAAAAGTCTGGCTTTTCGTAGATGGCGTCTTTTTCTTTCATAATGCTCCACAACTTATTGTGGCCCATCATGACCGTATCTAACACTGGAACTTCATCAAATTCGTAGTGATTCTGACGAAGGACAGCCATTCGCTTCCCTGGGTCTATGCTGATATTGCCGCGGGTAGGGTCTATATCGCCCGCCAGAATTTTCAGGAAGGTAGACTTGCCGGCACCGTTTGCGCCGATTACGCCATAGCAATTTCCGGAAGTAAACCTGAGGTTTACGTCATCAAACAAAACTCTTTTTCCGAACTGTAAAGACAGGTTATTAGCAGCAATCATGTTGTTGTCAAAAAATAAGCTACAAAGATAAAGAAAAGAGCGGTGCTATCTTTGTTAAAATGAGGACGCCTTTATTAATTCTGATATTTTGATAATCTTCAGCTTTATATTTCACAAAGCGATGCGTGCACTTAACATTCTATGTTGGCTCATTCACCTGGGCCTGTGTTTGCCGTGTGCTGGCCAACATCGGGCGCTTGTTTTTCAATCGGATTTTGGGTTAAAGGATGGGGCGGTCGCCGCCATGAAAGGTGTTGCTTTTTCGGTTTCAGGTGATCTTAGCATATTTGACATTACGCATGAGATCCCTGTATACAACATTTGGGAAGCAGCCTATCGGTTAAATCAGGCTGCACCCTATTGGCCTAAGGGTACCGTTTTTGTTTCCGTTGTTGATCCAGGGGTAGGATCGGACCGTAAATCTGTCGTGCTTAAAACTCAGTCAGGACAGTACGTGGTATCACCCGATAATGGAACGCTTACATTAATCGCCGAATCGTTAGGTATTGAAGAAGTAAGAGAAATAGATGAGACTAAAAGCAGGCTAAAGAATTCTGAACAGTCTTACACTTTTCATGGCCGTGATGTTTATGCTTATACAGGAGCGAGACTTGCAGCAGGTATTATCGCGTTTGAGGATGTTGGTCCGAGGTTAACGCGTGATGTCGTCCGAATTGCCTATCAAAAACCGGTATATGAAAATGGAGAAATACGGGGCAACATTCCGGTGTTGGACGTTCCATATGGAAACGTCTGGACCAACATTGATATCAAAACGTTTGAAAGGCTTCGTATAAAAAATGGAGATAACGTGCATATAAAGATCTATCAGGGAAATGTTTTGATGTATGAAGGGAAAGTGCCTTTTGTAAAAACGTTTTCTGGTGTTCAGAAAGGAATGGAGCTGGGTTATTTAAACAGTTTATTAAATTTTTCCATCGGAATTAATACCGAAAGTTTTTCCGATCGTTATAAAATTCAAAGTGGTGCTGATTGGAGTGTTGTGATAAGCAATAATTAATGGTTAATGGTTGATATGGTTGATGAATAGCGATCATTCAGCGTTGATCATTGATCAAAACTCATCCTCGTAAACCATTTCCCCCTTCACATTTCGAATACGAATAAAATCAACTGAACCGGGACCGTTAAACGTGTAAATGATTCCCACGATTTTACCGAAATTTCCTTTGTATTGGATATCATGGACAGGCGCTCCATTTAGAAAAATGATAGCATTTTTTTGTTCATTCCGTATTCGTAAAACCTGCCAATCATAAATATCGGTACCCAAAGCGGAAAGGTCATTGTCTTTTCCGCTTTCGTACACTTCACCAATCTTTAGCCCAAGTTCACCGATGCAGCCTTTACTGGTCAGGGGCACATAGAAGATATGCTCTTCTGTCAAAATCGTCAACTCTGCGAACGGACAAAGAATATTTCCAACACCGTCATGTTTGAGTCTTGTCTCAATAGCAAAGTTGTCGCTGTCGATGCCATCGAAATCACGGATGTTGTAATAACGCAAGTAGAAAGTTTTGTTCATTTCTACCTGAGCAGCTTCAAGAACTTTTAACGGGGTATGCAAGTAGCCTTGAGCAGTAACTGATTTTTTATCCAGGTATAGGGGATGATTATCGCGGATGTCATACTGCACGATGGGCAACCAGCCATCTGTTTTAACGTGTACTCTGGCGATGGATACAACAGAATCATTAACGATCAATTTAGCCCTGTGAAAACCAGGGGTATAATAGATTGAAGATAGATAATTCTTTGCAGGATCAATCTTAACTTTATTCCGTGGATTCCAGGATTGCTGAATAAAAAAACTATCGGCCTGAACATTCTTCAGATCATAATTGAACATAACAGTATTTGGAACGCCAGACGTTACGGTCTTGTCTGCTGTAAAGGGAATCTTTTCCGGTAAGGATAATTTTTTTACGGACTTGTTAAATCCCTGAAGGATAAAAAAGCCAGCGATTACAATAACTACACCCAGGCTGACAAGCAGCGGAACCGCAGAACCCTTTCTTCCCCAGGTTACTTCTTTGGGACGCTGATGATCGGATTTTTCTGCATATTCCTTTTTGAAATTCTGCCAGTCTTTGAAACCCAGGATAGACACCAGCGCATCCAGCGTGGCGGGATGAGGTAGCTGTGTGAAATCATCTTTCCATAATCGTTTTAGGGTGGAAACGCTAAGCCTGACGCGCGATTTTTCTTCGATCAACTTGGCTAAATATTCGAATTCTCGTTGTTTTAATTTTCCTGCGCTACTTCCCAGCATTAATTTCTCCTCAAGAAGTGTCCGGTATAGGACGATATACTCTTTCTCGGCAACCATTTAGGTAATTTTTAATAATGAACGGAAATTGATTGATAAATGATCTGGAAATGATTTAATATTCATTAGTACAAAGGGATGAATTTTGCGTTCAAAAATCATTATAGAGGCTTAAAAATCTTTAAATCATTAACTTGAAATTAAATCAACACAAAAATGAAAAACCTTATTTTTTTACTGGGTGCAATTTTAGTCGTGTCGGTGAGCGATGCGCAACAGCAATCGTTTAATCTCCAACAACTCCTTAAAGAAAAGAAGTTAATTACCTATGGTCAAGATATTATCCCGATAACGGACAGTGAAAAGAAAGGTATTTCTACCACTGGAATCGTCTGGCTCAAAGGCGTTAATTTTTCCAACGGTGTCATTGAGATCGATTTGCGCGGAAAGGATGTTCTCCAGAGGAGTTTTATAGGTATAGCTTTTCATGGTGTCGACACAGTGACCTATGATGCAATCTATTTCCGGCCTTTCAATTTCCAGTCACCGGATCCGGTAAGAAAAATTCACGCCGTTCAATACATCAGTGAGCCTGATTTTCCCTGGCACAGGTTGAGAGATGAAAAGAACGGTGTTTATGAAAAGGCTGTTAATCCAGCTCCTTCGCCTAACGACTGGTTTCATGCACTTATCGAAGTGAAGGACTCACAAATTACAGTGTATGTCAACAATGCTGCTACGCCTTCATTGACCGTTAACAAGTTGAATACACGGAAAGAAGGTATGATTGGTATTTGGAATGAAGGGCTTAATGGAGATTTTGCAAATCTGGTTATTAAAAAATGAGAATCTGCTCTTAAACTTCATCTATTCATAAAACCCCCTTCAGAAATATGAAATTCTTCCTGCTGGTTGGCTTTGCTTCTGTCCTGGCTTTTTTTACGAATGCACAAGAGGCTTCAAAAATTCCTTATGGAAATAATCCCAAGACAGGGAAATACGTGCAATCGGATGATGCAAAAATTTATTATGAAGTATACGGAGAGGGGCAACCGCTGTTGCTACTCCACGGTGGATATTACGGCTACATCAGTGAGTTTGAAATGTATTTTCCGGAGTTGATCAAGAACTTTAAAGTAATCGCCGTAGCAACCCGCGGACATGGTAGATCGGAAATTGGGCATCAGGACATGACCTACCAATTATTTGCAAAAGATGCTATTGCTGTATTGAAGAAAGAAGGGCTGTCCAATGTCGTGGTGATGGGATTTAGTGACGGCGCCATCACTGGTATGGTGTTGGCAGCAGAATACCCTGCGTATGTTTCGCGATTGGCAAGCATGGGGGGAGGGATTAATACAGGAATGTATCGGCCGAATTCCTTACAGTCCGTGTCACAAATGGAGGGGAAGTCGGAAGAGCAAAACCTTCCTGATTTTCTGAAAGAACGAAAAAAGATAATGCCTGAACCGCATCGATTTGCAGAATGGGTGGACCGGCTTAAGAAAGCATGGCTTACACCAGTTTGGGTAAGCGAAGAAAAAGTTGCTGCGATAAAATGCCCGGTTTTGCTGGTAGGAGGTGATCGGGATGATTAAGCCCGCACAGAATCCTTCTTTGAAAACTACAGGCTTATTCCGAATTCACGACTACTCATTGTTCCAAACAGCGGTCACGTCGCACTCATTCTGAACCCCGCGATGTTGAATGATTTTATTATTCCCTTTCTAAAAGAAAAGTAATTTGAATCATCCGTTACACGATAATCGCTATCCCTGCCTACAGCAGGCAGGCGTTATTCGTGGGTGTGGTGTTGGTTCGTAAGTCACGAACCTGAAACGTCAGGATTTTTTTCACGTCCTCGCCCGTGAATCAGCATAAGATATAAACGATTCAAAGAAATCGATTGCGCTAGAGCGAAGAAGGCAACGTTTCATAGAGAACCTTTATGATACTTTGTGTCAACGTCGTATTCTTCCTAAGTAAAAGCATTAGATGAAGTAAGGTTTGTTAAGTGTCGCTATTACACGCTTCAGGAAAAAAAATTTAAAGGGATAAGAAAAGAAACTTTCTTTTGAAGAATCGATTGTTAAATGCGAAATTCGACCTCTCTAGTTGGCGTTAGTAAAGAGTGTCCCCTTGGTGCCTGGAGAAAGAGATTTCGGGCTGATTATTTTTTGATACTTTAAGTTGGGGTTAGAATAACATCTTTTTTAAGATGAAATAATTATCATGGTACTGAATACGGCTGCCGTCTTTCAAAATAGAAAACATGCCGCTTATCTTTTGGGAGAGCGGCTTATGGAGTACAATAACACCGAAGCCATAGTAATCGCAGTTTCGGGAGGAGGTATTCACATCGGTTCATACCTGGCACAACATTTACATCTGCCCCTGGAAGTTATCCCATGCAAAAAGATCATACATCCGGCAGACAATCATAAGACTATTGGTGCTGTTAGTACTGACGCCGTAGTCGTTCATGAAGAAGGTGACATTCCACAGGATTATATCTATCATCAAATCGAATTGTTGCGGCACGTTATACTGGGGCAAAACAAAAATTACCATAGCGGACACTTACAGGCATCTTTAAAAAATATGACCATTATTTTAGTAGATGATCTGCTAAAGACCGGTGATACCATGCTGGCTAGCCTTAAAACGATTAGAAAGCAACAGCCAAAAAAAATCATTGTAGCTGTTCCCAATGTGACACCGGAAGCCAGCCGGGCCATAGCCGATGAAATTGATGAGATAATTTATCTGACGATCGAACCCACTATTCAGGCAGTAGGCAATCTTTATGAAGATTTCCCCCCCATTGAGGAAAGGGAAGTTATGGCTTTACTAGAGCAGGCCTGGATAGCGGACAATGTTGAAGAGAAAGTATAATTCAACTATCGCTGTTATTCTTCAATCCTACTTGGCCGATTTCAAATTGATTCAGAAGTCACCTTCTGCCTTTATGTAATCATCCGATTTCAAATTCGATATTAAACTAAAAATAAACAGGTAGTTTGGATGAAGGCCATCGTAATTACGAAGCCGGGGGAACCGGAAGTTTTGCAAGTTAGAGATCGGCCGGAGCCCAATCCTGAACCCGGTGAAGTTTTGGTTAAGGTATTCGCAGCCGGGATTAACAGGCCCGATGTTGCACAACGTAAAGGAAATTACCCACCACCGCCCGGAGCTTCCCCGGATATACCCGGTCTGGAGATTGCCGGAGTTATCATAGCACTCGGAAAAGATTGTTTACGATGGAGGGTTGGTGATAAAGTTTGCGCGTTGGTGGCAGGAGGTGGTTACGCTGAATATTGTACCGTCCCGGAAGGCCAGTGCTTACCACTTCCACAAAATCTTTCATTTGCCGAGGCAGCTTCTTTGCCCGAAACTTTTTTTACAGTATGGAGTAATGTATTTGATCGCGGGAAATTAATGCCTGGCGAAACATTATTGGTTCATGGTGGCAGTAGTGGAATTGGGGTGGCCGCGATTCAATTGGGCAAAGCTTGGGGTGCAACCGTGTATACTACGGCAGGTAATAAAGAGAAATGTTCTTTCTGTGAAGCACTGGGTGCTGACAAAGCGATCAATTATAAAGTGGAAGGCTTTAAGGACGTTATTAAAAAACGCACACACGATAAGGGTGTGAATGTAATCCTGGACATGATTGGCGGACCCTATACCCCTGATAATCTCGACATACTGGCAGAAGAAGGGAGGCTCGTTTTGATCAATTTCATGCAAGGAGACGAAGTGACAATTAAACTTTCCACGATCATGCGGAAGCGCCTGACAATAACCGGCTCAACACTCCGGGCAAGGGACACAACATTCAAAACAGACATCGCTGCAAAACTTGAAAAACATGTTTGGCCTTGCCTGACTTCCGGAAAAGTCAAGGCGGTTGTACATAAGACTTTTCTTATGGAGAATGCTGCCGAAGCACATCATCTAATGGAAAGCAGTAAGCATATTGGTAAAATTGTTTTGCTGATGAGGAGTTGAGGAGCCTGCCTGCCGGCAGGCAGGTTAGGAGATGAGGAGTGCAAACTGTTCACCTTTTGATCCTAATAGACTAAGCCTAAACCTTATTTCAGCTAAAAGGCAGCACAAAAACCAATGTGTCAAAAATCTTTTTCCGAGGCACCAATAATCAAAACTTAACCTGGTTTCGACTCTACTTCAGCTTTCCTTTGTAGGTTTTTTTGAACAATTCGAAACGTGGCATTGAAACGCCTTGTACATAAGGGCTTCCCGGATTATGTTCGATATAGTTCTGGTGATACGCTTCTGCCCGATAGAATTCTTTAAGTTGTTTTATTTCTGAAACAATTGGATTCTTGAAGAGCCCTGAAGATGAAAAGTCTTTTAAAGCCTGTTCGGCTACTTCTTTTTCTTGTGGGGTACTATAAAATAATATAGAGCGATAGGATGAGCCTCTGTCAGGTCCTTGCCGGTGCGGAGTGGTAGGATCATGGGAAGTAAAAAATACTTTGGTTAACTCTGTGTAACTAATCACCTGGGGATTGTAGTAAACCAATACTGTTTCCGCATGCCCCGTTGTTTCGGTATTCACCAATTCATACGTAGGGTAGGCTATCGTACCACCGGCATAACCCGATATAGCCGAGTCTACGCCAACGACCGCTTCAAAAATATGTTCGGAGCACCAAAAACAACCTTCTGCAAAGGCAGCCATTGCCTTTCCCTTAGGCGCAATTAAATCGACTTTTTTTATTTCGCTATTTTTCTGCTTCTGAGCCTGGCATGAAAAGAAGCATAAGGTGAAAATAATAAGCGAAGTTGAAATGAAGTGTTTCATAATTTGGATCGAAGAGTCTAAGGTATGGCAATTAATTAAAATAAGGAATGCTGAAAAGTCTTTTGGATGACAGAAGTGTGCAAATTCATTATTTCAGACGATGTGCATAAACACTTTCAAACATTTGGACTTTCAGAGAGTAAAATATAGTGTGAAGAATTCCAAGTTATGTGTCAAAATTATTATTTTCCACATAAAGAAGAATTTGGTAATGATCATGAGGCCAATACGCACTTGTCCTGCACGACGTATTAAACTATGAGACAACTAACGCCAATAGTAAAACGAATCATGATGTTAAGATTTTTAAAAGTATTTCTGTTGCTTTGTATGACGTTTTGCTTCACGCTGCAGTTAAGTTGTCAAACGAACATCCAACGTATACTCGTATTTTCAAAAACAAATGGATTTAATCATAAATCTATTCCGGCCGGCATAGCTGCCCTTCAACGACTTGGAAGCGAAAATAAATTTCTGGTGGATACCACTAAGAATGCTGCTCACTTTACGGATGACAACCTAAAAAATTATAAGGCGGTAGTGTTCTTAAGTACGACGGGCGATGTGCTGGATGATCAGCAACAAGAAGCCTTTCAGCGCTACATTCGCAACGGTGGCGGTTATATGGGGATTCATGCAGCGGCGGATACTGAATATGGTTGGCCCTGGTACAATCAATTGGTAGGGGCTTATTTTCTCAGTCATCCAAAACAACAACGCGCTACTATTTTGGTAATGGATAAGAAGCATTTGGCTACTAGAATGCTACCTGATAAATGGACGCGCAAGGATGAATGGTATAATTATAAGGACATTGTACCAGACCTGCATGTACTGTGCAAATTAGATGAAACATCATATGAGGGGGGAAAAAATGGTAAAAACCATCCTTTTATATGGTATCATGATGTTGACGGAGGTCGCGCATTTTATACTGGGGCGGGCCATACCGAGGAGAGTTACACGGAACCACTTTTTCTACAACATATTTTAGGCGGCGTCAAATATGCGATGGGTGAGAAGTGAGCTAAAAATCCTGTTGAAGGGCTGACCAGTTCCTTTGACGTGAAGAAAGACGTTGGAAGATTATGAAAGTCACTTAAATTGTAACCATTAACTTTCACTAACGATCGAATTATGAAAAAAAGGATTGAGTCGCTATTGATTTTCGCAATTGTCTTTTGCTGTGCTGAACTATGCGCACAGCCTGTCGAGCAATTTATTAAAGTAGTTGTGGCGCCAGATCATTCCGACTGGACCTATAAAACAGGAGAGCCCGTTAAGTTTACGATTACAGTGTTACAAAATGGGAATCCTTTAAAAGACGCAAAAATTCAATATCAAGTCGGACTGGAAAAACTCGAACCGACAGCAAAAAAAGAAAATGTGATTCTCCCTAAAGGGGTATTAACGCTGGAAGCCGGTACCTTTAAGACTGCGGGATTTTTACGCTGCATCGCGGAAGCTGATGTAGACGGAAAGTTGTATAAGGGCATGGCGACCGCAGGGTTTGATCCACTTGCGATCAAGCCTACAGTAATTAATCCCTCTGATTTTACGCAATTTTGGGAACAGGCCAAAACAGATTTAGCCGCAATACCTATTGATGCTCGCATGACGCTAGTGCCAGAGCGGTGTACAGAAAATGTAAATGTGTATCATGTTAATATTCAAAACTTCAGAGTAGGCTCGCGATTGTATGGAATCCTTTGTATCCCCAAAAAGGAAGGTAAGTATCCTGCCTTATTAAAAGTGCCCGGAGCGGGAGTTCGTCCGTATGGAGGCGATATTGCGATGGCCGAAAAAGGAATCATTACATTTGAAATTGGTATTCACGGTATTCCGGTCACTATGGAACCAGGTGTTTATACCGACCTTGGTGCCAGTAGTTTGTCCCAGTACTTCAATTATAACCTGGATAACAAAGACCGGTATTATTACAAAAGGGTTTATATGGGCTGCGTTCGGGCGAATGACTTTTTAGTGAACCTATCGCAATTCGATGGAACAAACCTTGCTGTTACAGGAGGAAGTCAGGGGGGTGCGTTGTCCATCATTACGGCAGCGCTTGATCCTCGTATAAAATATTTGGCATCTTTTTATCCTGCGCTAAGCGATATTACCGGATACCTGAATGGAAGAGCGGGGGGGTGGCCACACATTTTTGACAAAAACAACTTGCCTTATAACAACATCAAGGAGAAAATAGAAACAATTGCCTATTATGATGTCGTGAATTTCGCACGGCTTATAAAAGTTCCAGGTTTATATTCCTGGGGGTTTAACGATGAAACCTGTCCACCGACTTCGATGTATGCAGCTTATAACGTCATTGCTGCACCAAAGGATTTATACCTGGCATTAGAAACCGGTCATTGGACCTACCCGGAACAACGGGAAAAGTTCAACACCTGGTTGGAAGAAAAACTGAAGGGGAAATAAGCATGAAAGTTCGGGTCTAGAAACGGGCGGGAAACAATTTTATAATTAATACAGGATCGAATTAGTCCAACAAGACTTTTATGAAAAGAAGAACCTTTATCCGGAATACTACATTAGCTGCAGCAGCTAGCGTGTATCTAACCAAAGACTTGTTTGCACAAGACAAGGCAACGGTCTATGGTCACAACAATATGCAATATTCGCTCGATACACAGTGGTGCAGAGCTAACCCACTAAAGAACCCTGTGAATGATTGTCATGAGATGGTGCAAGACGCTTCGGGCAAAATTATTTTGCTCACCAATGAAACCCGAAATAATATAATGATCTTTAATACTTCGGGTAAACTATTAAAAACATGGGGTAATTCATTTCCCGGTGGCCATGGGTTGACATTGTCTGGTGATACACTCTTTATCACGGATACGGTAAAACACCAGGTATACAAGACTTCCCTTCAGGGTGAAATTTTATTAACACTGGATGCTCCGAAGGAAGACAATTTATACCCCAGGAACGAACTGTTTGTTCCCACAGAAGTGGCTGTCACCGAGCAGGGCGATTTTTATGTGGCAGACGGTTATGGTTCACAGTACATTCTTCACTACGATGCTTCCGGAAAGCTACTTAACTATTTTGGAGGACGCGGTGAAGGAGATGAAAAATTAGATAATGCGCATGGCATCTGTATTGATAAACGCAACGGTACATCTAGTTTATTGGTTACTGACCGGACACGCAATTGTTTTAAAATGTTTACCATGGAAGGTCAGCTGATCGGACTCATCCGGCTTCCTGGTGCATGTGTTTGCAGGCCCGTGTTAAAGGGGGAATACTTATATGCAGCGGTTTTGCGCTCGCCTGATTTAGGTGCCGAAAAAACTGGTTTCGTCACCATTCTCAATAAACAAAATAAAGTAGTATCGAATCTCGGTGGTACAGCGCCTGTTTATGATGCTGAAGGAAAGCTGGAACCCATGGCGCAAGCCGAAAAGATTTTTATTCATCCCCACGATGTTTGTGTAGACCGAGATGAAAACTTATATGTAGCCCAATGGGCATCCGGGAAAGTGTATCCTTATAAGTTTAATAGGAGGAGTTAGGAGTCATGAATTATGAATTATGAGTTAGGAATTATGAGGTCGAAGTCACGTGTTGAGGAGACAGATGTGCTTGTGGAGGTGAAAAAATGGTGATAATATTGTCCATGGTAAAAAAAGCTGCTGCATTCATTTTTATAGGATTTCTCCTTTCCTGCCAGGAAGAAGAACACGTTGTTAACCAGCCTCCGATTGCGGCATTTGATGTTGTTGATGGCACAGACAGGATCCTGCTTAACGGCAAACTTTCAACAGACATTAACAGCGACGCCCTGACCTATCGGTGGTCTTCCGCTGAAGGTACAGTTACTTTTGGTAATGGTAATTATGCAGAAACTTATTTCAAGATACCTGAAGGGCCTGACGAAAAATTGGTGGACATTACGTTGACGGTAAACGATGGAAAATCTGAGGACATTAAGACCCAGACTGTTACTGTTCCGGGATTCAGTAGGGTGCGTGCTTACGGGCTTGGAAAAAACTTACATGAGGAGATCAGCAATGATGTTCCTTATGAATGGTATTACGATCAGGCCAACACCGGCGAGCTCTCTGCGGTCAATTGCGGTCCCACTGCTGTAACTATGGCCATAAAATGGTTCAACGAGAACTTCACCCATACACCACAAGAGGCACGCGATATTTACCATTCGTCCGGAGGCTGGTGGTTCACAGATGACATCATAGGTTACCTCAATAAGTACAGCGTCAGCAACTATGTCATTGCCCTGGATAATGTCACGGCGATCAGCCATGAAATCGATGATGGGAATATCGTAATCCTTTGTGTTGATATGTACTATGTCAAGTACTTAAATGATCCCGATTATCATATTAATAAATTCTACAGCACCAATGATACAGGATGGGGTCACTTCATGGTCATTAAAGGATATAAGAATGTAGATGGACGAGTTTACTACGAGGCTTACGATCCCTACAGTATGAACAACAGTTATCTTGATGGTGCGTTAAAAGGCCAGGACCGCTACTATTTGAGTTCGGATCTTGACAAGGCTACCAACTTTTGGTGGGATTATGCAATTGTAGTTGATAAATCTGAATCAACCGGCGGAAGAAAAAGGGTGAACGTGGAAGATATTGTGCATAGGGCTGGAAGGTGATGAATTATGAGTTATGGATTATGGATTATGAGTTATGAGTTGTGGGTTATTAGTTAGGGGGAGTTACATTTTATCCGCTTCGTTATTCGTGGGTGTGGATGTGAGCGTGAGCGCTATTTAACGATTGACGGATACCTTAGACATGTTGCATCCATTCAAAATAATCCAGGGACTGAAGGCTGAAGTGTAAGCTGACTGAAGATGTATAAGCTTCTCAACTCCTCAACTCCTCACTCCTCATCTCCTCTCATCTCTTCAACTCCTCAGGCAATAGCGACTGCGGAAAATTCTGGTAACAAACCGGTCTTGTAAACCTATAGATGGCGGTTATACCTACAGAAGTTGTACGGGAATCAGTAGTAGCAGGGTAGGGACCTCCATGCACCATAGCGGGAGATACCTCTACACCTGTGGGGTATCCATTAATAATAAGACGTCCTACTTTAGAAAGTAAAATGTCAATTAGTGCTGAAGCTTTCTGAAGGTCATCTTCTTGTCCCAATAGGGTAGCCGTTAGCTGGCCGTCCATGGCGGCGCAAAGCGCCATTAACTCATCCAGGTTTTTCGAAATAACGGCAACCGAAGAAGGGCCAAAAACTTCTTCTAACAGGCCCCGGTGCTTCAAAGCATCAGCAGCGTTGACCTTTATGAGATGTGGTATAACTTGTTCTTGCGGATTAGCCGTTAGAGCCGTTACGCCAGCGATGCTTCGTTGGCTTTGTATACCTTCCAGGTAAGATTTGCAAATAACCGATGTCAACATCGTCATAGGTTGAACGGCGGACAATTCATCAGCAAGCTTTTCCAGAAAAGTATTGGTTTCGGGTTCGTCGTTCATGAAGATCACTCCAGGATTAGTACAAAACTGACCTGCACCGAGGGTGATGGAAGCTGCGAGTTGTTTCGCAGTAATATCAGTTTTTTCCTTCGCCATGGAAGATAAAATGATGACAGGATTAACACTTCCCATTTCAGCATAAACGGGAATAGGCTGGCTTCGTCTTACAGCCAAATCATAAAGGGCCTTACCTCCTTTGAAGGAACCCGTAAATGCTACCGCTTTTATGAGGGGATGCTTAACCAGCGTACTGCCTACCCGGTTTGATTTACCGTGAACAAGTGAGAATACACCGGCTGGCATTTTAGTTTTTTCAATGGCGCGTAGGATTGCAGTAGATACCATTTCACACGTAGCAGGATGTGCCGGGTGTGCTTTGAAGACTACAGGACAGCCGGCAGCAAGGGCTGAAGCCGTATCTCCGCCAGCCACAGAAAAAGCCAATGGAAAATTACTGGCACCAAAAACGCCAACAGGACCAAGCGGAATTTGCATCTGCCTGAGGTCTGGCTTAGGCAGTGGTTTGCGCGCTGGATCTGCACCATCAATGATGGGTTTTACCCAACTTTTGTCTTCAATAAATTTTGCAAAAGCATGTAGCTGGTTTATCGTTCGTTGCCGTTCACCTCTCAACCGATCTGCGCCGAGACCAGTTTCTGTTGATGCTGTTTCAATGAGTTCTTCTCCCAGCGCTTCAATTTCAGATGCTATTGTCTTAAGGAAACCTGCACGCGCCGCGTGTTTTGTATGCTTGTATGGTCCAAAGGCGTAATTAGCCGAAAGGACTGCATCGTTCACTTCTTCGTCAGTCGCTTCAAAAAAAATTTTGTCGAGCGATATTCCAAGGGAGGCGTTCATAGAAGTAAAGGTGTCATTTCCTTCCGCTACAAAACTTCCGTTTATGATTTGCTTTCCAGTGATGTTCATTTAAGTATAAA
>Ga0184629_10000150_pt1 | contig 29339 bp, 25 predicted proteins | sample PLM4_32_b1_FD_133158 | JGI IMG/M metagenome (GOLD analysis project Ga0184629, IMG submission 133158) | Groundwater sediment microbial communities from an aquifer in East River, Colorado, USA - PLM4_32_b1 | ecosystem: Environmental > Terrestrial > Soil > Riparian zone | place: USA: East River...
TTAGGTCCTTTCACAACTTGCGATTTGTAAATCCCTACAGAACCCGACGAAAAATAAGCGATAAAACAGGCAAAACCAATATAAATGCCACAATCAATCCCGAAGAGTTCCATACCCATAATGGTGCAAGCAATTGGTGTGTGGGTTGCTCCTGAAAATACCGCTACAAAACCCATTCCGGCCAATAAGGCAATAGGTAAGGGGACAATCACGGATAAAGCGCTTCCTAATGTTGCGCCCACAAAGAAAAGTGGTGTTACTTCTCCTCCTTTAAATCATGCTCCGAGGGTAAATCCTGTGAATAGTATTTTTAAAAGAAAATCGTAAGGGGTGTTTTGGGTCGAAAAAGACTCTACAATCATTGGAACTCCTAAACCTATATATTTTGTGTTGCCAATAAAGTAAATTGCCAGTGCCAATATGATTCCCCCAATAAAAGGACGCAGCGGTGGATACTTTATATTTTTTGAAAATAATTTTCCCCAAAAGTGAGTAGTTCTGGAAAATAGAAGGGAGGCCAGTCCAAATAAAATACTCACGATTACGACCCAAAACAAAGAGGTAAAACTCAAATTCGGTACATTTGGGATGCTGTAATGGGTGTGTTTAACCTGCCAGAATTCAACAGTAAAATAAGCAATGTAGGCTACAAAAAAAGAAAGGATACTGCTCCTTAAACTAATCTTACTAAAAACGACCACCTCTAATGCAAATAATGCTCCTGCCAGCGGTGTCCCGAAAACCGATGCAAAACCGGCACTGATCCCTAAAATAATCAATGTTCTTCTTTCGGAATTATTCAGTTTAAAAACATCGGTAAATAACTCGGCTATTGCGCCACCCATTTGTACTGCTGTCCCTTCTCTTCCGGCAGAACCTCCAAAAAGATGGGTGATCAATGTGCCGATAAGTACCAATGGAGCCATTACAAAAGGAACCTTTTTTTGTGGTTTGTCGTATTCTTCCAGTAGCAGATTGTTTCCTTTTGATACCTTGGAACCGTAAAAATTGTACAGAAAGCCTATTAGTAAACCGCCAATGGGCAAGAACCAAATAATCCAATTGTTATGGTTTCTAATCTGTGTGACATATTCTAAAGAAACTAAAAAAAACGCAGATGCCGACCCAGAAAAAATGCCTATCAGACTGCAAATGAAAAGCCATTTGAGAGTGATAAGCATGATTTTTTTTGTTTTTTCTAAATTCATTAGTTGCGAAACTTTCCTAAAAATAATTATTTTTTGCTAAAGTATTACAATCTGTTTTAATTTTAGAATTATTCCGGAGCAATAGCAGTAAATTCTATTTCTACCAAATATTCCGGCGAAACCAATTGGTTGATTCCGTAAAATCCTGTGGTGGGTTTTATATCTTTAAAAAAGGAGGCATGCGCTTTGGCAACCTCCTCAAATGTGGAAACATCAGTAGTGAAAATTCGAGTTCGAATAACGTCTTTCATGCTTGCTTTAAGATCTTCAAGGACTTTTTCGACTCTTTCCAAAATGTTTAAGGTTTGGGCATAAGCATCGTCGGCTCTTACTTTATTACCGTCAACGATGGCAACAGTTCCCGATACTTCAATAATGTTTCCTATGCGAACCGCACGACAATAGCCCATTTTGTCTTCCCAAGGTGATCCGGTTAAGATGTTTTCTCTTTTCATTATTTAGTTTTTTGTATTAGTTTGGTTTTTAGTATTCTTAAATTGTGGTTGTAATTGAGTTTATTGTCGCAATTTATAAAAAATAGCATGATAAAAAAATGTTGTTTTTGTCTTAAAAAGTTATTTTTTTTTTGCTGCAGTTAAACCAATGTTGTAGCTGCTAAAATGATGTGTTTTGTTAAGATATTTATAATTAGAGAGTCAAAAAGTTTATTTATATTAGATTTGTAAAACAATAATAGGAGACATTTAAATTTTTTAAAAATATAGAGAAATCATTTTTTGAATACTATGAAACAAATTTATTTTATTATTCTTCTTCTTATAGGATTTGTAACTAATGGTTATTCTCAAGCCGAGTTTAGCAAAAAGTTTAAAGCTATTCCGCCTTCCAATACAAATCCAAAGCCAGAAAAAAAAGTTGCTCCACCGCCCACAACAGATTTCCCTATAATTATTCCGCCAAATGTATATAAGAGTCCTGATATTATAAAGTCGGCTTCAAATCCAGTATCATCTTATCAAATTGGAAAATCAAGCGAGATTTCAATGATTCCTAAAAACAATGGATTTATTAACCCTGGGGATGAAGTAAGGGATAAATTAAGTAAGGATATGGACAAAATATTAATTAGAGAAGGCTTAAAAGAAGATTCTAGGTATTTAGTTAAAATTGATGTTAATTTTGGAGATATTAGGACTAAATCAGCGTATTTTGTGATAAAATGTAGGGATTTTGGAGCTATTGATGGAGATTTGATTAAGGCTACTCTCAATACAGATATAATAAAGGATAGATTAGAATTGCAATATGATTATCAAGAATTTCGTATTTATTTCAAAGAAGGAATAAATATATTTGAATTAGGAGCATTAAATAAAGGAGCATTAGGTGGTAATACTGGAGAATTTCAGATTTATGATGCTGAAGGAAAATTTATTAGATCGGAGTATTGGGAAAATTGGGATGCTGGAGTTAAGGGAAAATTTATTATAATAAAAGAGTAGTACTATTTTTTTTGGAATACTACTACTCTTATTTTTTTTGGAATATCGATTTAAAAAGGATCTGCAGTAACTTTAAATTTCATGTCTGCCTTTATCTCTATATCTTGTGTAACGGTTTCTCGAGTTGTTACTTCGGTTCGTATTTTATAGCTTGAAGCCTTGATATATTTGTCTAATTTTTGGGTGGTACACGTTAAATTGATACTGTTTGTAGTTGCATTAATGTCATCTAGATAAGCTAATTCTATTTCATCATCAGCATTTGTGGAAATGTACATGTGAACTGATTTCAGAAAGCTAAATGTTTTGTCAGCTGGGCTTGTAATACTCAATTTTAATTCTTGCAGTTTTACATCTTTAACCAAATTTACATTCGTGTTGTTATTCTCAAATTCGGATGTAGAATTGGTGGTAACATCTGGAGTCGGTGCTTCAAAAGGAGTGTTAAAAGGCAAGCCGCTATTTACTTTGAATGTAGTTTGATCGGATATTGTAAAAGTTAATAATTTATCCACTTCGCTGCATGAGGTTACAAATAAGGATAAAACTGCTATAATTATAAGATTTTTCATTTTCATTTTTTTAATCTAATTTGGTGATTTGAAATTTTTGCGAATATAATCAATTCGAGATATAATTCTACCTTTTAACGATTTTGTTCTGGTATTATTATACAAATGGAGTTAAGCATAAAAGTTATTTTAGTGTTAATGGATGAAATATTTTCCAGCTGTGCCAATATTCTTGATACGCTTTTATTGGTTTGAGTCCAATAATCATAGGGTTTTTGGATTGCCCCAGAAAGGTATAACTATTTTGATTGTCATTTAAAGTACTGCCCATCAAAGTGAATTTTTGTTCCTTGTTGTTTCTTTCGAATGCTACAAAACTTTTATTGTCATTGGCCAAAATCAGTGCTATTGGTTTATTGTTGATTACATCGTAGATAATTTTTTTTTTGACTAAATCATTCCAATCATAAGCTTTACTTTGATTACCAATGCTAATGCCTACTATCCACGATTTCTTTTTCCAAGAAAGGGTATCTCTTCGTGTTAAATTTCCTTTTCGTCTTCCAGATTCATAATTACTTAAGCTGTCATATTCGGTCTTAAAGTTTTTATCTTGTTGCATGACTAGACTTTTTGGATTCAACGACAACCATTTATTTAAAGACATTTGGTTGCTTTTTAATTCAGGCAAAGTCTGCCCTTTTAGTTTTCCAGCAATGGCTTCTCCAGTAGCTTGTCTCCACCAACTTTTGGTTGTTTTGTCTTCAAACATAGCGTTAAAATGATCCATGCCCACCAATCTAAAATTTTCTTTTTTCCCATTTACCATCGGCTCAAAAATACGGCCCGATCTACACACGGTGCAATACGTTACCAGTATGGGTTTTTGGGCAATTGTGTCAAATACCTGATGGTGGTATCCTAAAAATTGTATCGGATAGGCTCGGGATTGACCTTTATAAGTAACGCCAATAACGATTCGGCTGGTGTCTATTTTACTATGTGAAGCATCGCTCATTTTTAGGTTACTGGTTTGAAGAAACATAGTGTCGGCAGCCATAATAAAGTTTGTGGCGTATGCAATTCCTATAATGACAACTAAGGATAAAAGAGAGAAAATTTTTGAACTTTGCAAAGCGGTTTTAAAACCAAAAAACAATAGTAACACAAATCCCAAACGGATGATCCAGCGCCATGAATATAAGAAATAAGCCAAATCAATACTGTTCATTTCTTGGCTTCCAGGCATTGGCATGATAAAATAGACATTTGCAATCTCAAAAAATAAAAGCCCTAGTATACCAAAATAGTAGATTTTTTTTGTCATAGTGTTTCGATTTGAATTCAATTAAATAGCAGGTTTTAGTTAGTTTTTATATAAATAGTCTGGTCAGGCGGTAATTGTTTTTTTAATTTTTTCAATCAATTTATAGGTTGAAAATAGGGTTATGACAGTCGATAAAAATAAAATAAAAAATTTTCAAAATACAATTTTTGAAATCAAAATATAAAAAGTATTTTTGCACATGCAACACAACGTACTTATTTTAGATTTCGGATCGCAATATACACAGCTTATTGCGCGTAGAGTTCGCGAATTAAATATATTCTGCGAAATTTTTCCTTACAATCATTTTCCGAGTGATTTATCAAGTTATAAAGCCGTAATTCTTGGAGGAAGCCCTTTTTCTGTTAGAGGAGAAGACGCTCCACATCCAGATTTATCTCAAATTAGAGGCAAACTTCCTATGTTAGCCGTTTGTTACGGAGCGCAATATTTATCCCATTTTAGTGGAGGTGAAGTTGCTGCTTCAAATACAAGAGAATATGGTAGAGCCAATTTGTCTTTTATAAAAGAAAACGAAATTTTCTTTGAAGGTGTTTCTGAGAACAGTCAGGTTTGGATGAGCCATAGTGACAGTATCAAAGCATTGCCAACCAATGGAGTTAAGCTTGCAAGTACTCACGACGTGGAATTTGCCGCTTACAAAATTGAAGGCGAAACTACTTATGCTATTCAATATCATCCTGAGGTTTTTCACTCTACTGATGGAAAACAAATGCTGGAGAACTTCTTGGTAAAAATTGCCGAAGTTCCTCAAAATTTCACACCAAACGCTTTTGTTGAAGAAATGGTGGCCGAATTGAAAGAAAAATTACAAGACGACAAAGTTGTTTTGGGACTTTCTGGAGGAGTGGATTCTACTGTGGCAGCGGTTTTATTACATCAAGCTATTGGTAAAAACTTATACTGTATTTTTGTTAATAATGGTTTGCTTCGTAAAAACGAATTCCAAAATGTATTGGATCAATACAAAGGGATGGGATTGAACGTAAAAGGAGTAGATTCTGGAGATCGCTTTTTGTCAGAATTGGCAGGAGTTAGCGACCCAGAAACCAAAAGAAAAATTATTGGACGTGTATTTATCGAAGTTTTTGATGATGAATCACACCTTATAGAAGATGTAAAATGGTTGGCACAAGGAACTATTTACCCTGACGTAATTGAATCAGTTTCGGTAAAAGGACCATCGGCAACTATTAAATCACACCACAATGTGGGTGGTTTGCCAGATTATATGAAATTAAAAATAGTTGAACCATTGCGTATGCTTTTCAAAGATGAAGTGCGTAGAGTAGGGGCAACTTTAGGAATAGATCCAGAATTATTGGGAAGACATCCTTTTCCTGGACCTGGATTATCCATCAGAATTTTGGGAGATATTACACCAGAGAAAGTGCAAATTTTGCAAGATGTAGATAAAGTCTTTATTGACGGATTGAAATCTTGGGGGTTGTATGATAAAGTTTGGCAAGCAGGAGCGATTTTGTTACCGGTAAACAGTGTTGGAGTAATGGGGGATGAGCGTACTTATGAGAAAGTAGTTGCGCTTCGTGCCGTAGAATCTACTGATGGAATGACGGCGGATTGGGTACACCTTCCGTATGATTTCTTGATGAAAGTCTCTAACGATATTATCAATAAAGTGAAAGGGGTTAATAGGGTTGTTTACGATATTAGCTCAAAACCACCAGCAACAATTGAGTGGGAATAATATAATTTTTTTAACATTAAGTCGTTACATTTGTGACGACTTAATTTTTAAAATTATATTTATGAAAGAATTTTTAAGAGTTTTATTTTTTATCGGTTTTGCTACTAATGTCACTTTTGGACAAGAATCTGCTACAAAACATACCGTTTTAAAAGGCGAAACAATTACCCAAATCGCCCAAAATTACAAAACTACTCCTTCTGAAATTTATAGATTGAACCCAGAAGTCCAAAATGGAATTATTGAAAACCAAATTCTTTCAGTTCCAGAATTACTTCCACTACCCAAAAATACCATTACACATATTGTTGCCCCAAAAGAAACACTTTTTGGATTGGCCACCAAATACAATGTAAAAGTTGATGCTATTCAAAATGCCAACGTGGGTGTTCTTGTCGATGGTTTAAAAGTGGGACAAGAATTAATTATACCACAAGAATTAGTTCAAAAAATAGAAAATTCTGCGTCAAAAATCACCCATTTAGTTGAAGCAAAAGAATCTTTGTTTAGTATAGCGAGACTATATAATGTGTCTGTTGAAGATTTGGACAAAGCAAATTCGGCCATTATAAAAGATGGTTTGCAAGTAGGGCAAGTAATAAAAATTCCAAATAAAAAGAAAACATTAGACGGTAGAGTAAGAGTTATAAACTCAGAAACTATTTTTTATGTGGTGCAATCCAAAGAAACGAAGTACTCGATTGCGAAACAATTTGGAATAACAATAGAACAGCTGGAATCTCAAAATCCAGAAATTGTAAACGGATTGACAGAAGGAAATAAATTGGCGATTAACGTTCAACAAATAACGCCAACAAATGAAAATGAAGAGTTAATGCTTGCTTTGGCAGAAAAACAAGTTGTAGTCGAAAAAGCAAAAGCTAATACTGAAGAAATAAAAAGTTTAAAAGAAAGACTCGCCCTTCAAAACGAAATCAATCAAAAGGTTCTTAATGTAAACGGTCTTTTGGCGAATTTGAAAGAAATTGACAATAGCAAGGAAGGTTCTGCTGAAAAACTAAGATTAGTATTAGAAGCTAATAAAAATATTCAAGAAATTCTGTTATCCAAGTTGGATTCATTAGTAAATACCATGAGTAAGGATTTATCAGAATTAAAGAAAACAGAAATTGTTGATCTTGACGAATCGATACGTTTGCAAAATATTTCGAATGAAAATATTAATAAAACGAATGATCTATCGCACCAGCTTAAAAAACAACTGGCAGACAATAGAAAAGTGTATTCCGGTTTAATGGATAAAGCGGAACGAATTGCTGTTGAAGAGAATCAAGAGTACAAGAAAAACATTCGAGAAAACAGCAAACAGAAACCTTCTGAAAGCAAAATCGAAAAGTTATCGTCTGAGGCCATTAAAAAGATGGAAGCGGATCAACAAAAAAGAGATCAACACAATGAAATGTTGCTTGCAAAACTGGATTCATTGAATAATGAAAGTAAATCGGAATTAAAACTTCATATCAGTAAGGCTACTTTTTATAGTAAACAAGCTAGAAATTTTGATGATAAACTGGCTAAAGTAAAAATTCAAAGCTATCAAAATAAGGCTTATGAAGCTCAAGGCAAAAGTAAAACTGGAGTTGTAGCTAAGCCACTTACGTTGAATCAAATCAGAAAGGAATTAGCAAAAGAACCTAATAAAGTTAAAGAAGTTAAAATAGAAACTTTGGATAATCTGAAAGAGGTTAAAGTAGGATATTATGTTGTTTTGGGAGAATTCCAAGAAGCAAAGGATAGAGATGCTTTAATTATGAAGTTAACGGATTCGGGATCTTTGGATGCTAATTTCTTTTATAACCTTAATATATTATCTTACGATGTGTATTGCAATTATTTTTCAACCAAAGATGAAGCGGTTTATGAATACATTAAAAAACAAGGAAAACCACTTTATGAAAAGATGTTTGTGGTTAATGTAGTTAGTGAAATTTATTCTAAGTAAATTAACAAAGCTTAAAGAGACTTTTAGTATAAACGCAGTATTTTTACCCAAATTAAAAAACATAAATTTAGCAACCTACTTATGAAATCGCCATGTTTCAAAAATCACAATTGAAAATCATCGAATACCAAATAAATAATATAGATGAGATAAACACAAATGAAGAATGGCGATACCATATTCCAATAAAAAACAAATATTAACCTACATATGAAATATTTTTCAGCATTATTTCTCTCCATTTTTTTAGCGTCCGTATCTGTTTTAGCCCAAAATAAGATGGATAAATACGTTGTAGCTAAAGGAGAAACCGTGAATCAAATTGCGCAAAAATTTAAAATTACTCCATTAGATATTTACAAACTCAATCCGGATGCTCAAAATGGTTTGAAACCCAATAGTGTTTTGTTAATTCCAAAAACTAGCGAAAAACGAAATGAAGTAGCACAAACTAAAACAAAGGAACAGGTTAAAATCCATGAAGTTGTTGCTAAAGAAACGCTGTTTGGCATCGAAAATAAATATGATATTACCGATGAAGACTTGAAAAAAGCAAATCCATTTCTTGAAAAAGAAGGTTTGCAAATCGGGCAAATTCTGAATATCCCCTCAAAAAATAATTCAAAAACTACTGTCGTTACCAAGAATGTAGTGGTTTATCATACGGTGGTTCCAAAAGAGACCAAATATTCGATAGCCAAACAATATGACATAACTGTTGAAGAGCTAGAGAAAAAAAATCCTGAAATTGTTTCTAATTTGCCGGTTGGTTATCCTTTAATTATAAAAGGAAATAGACCAAAACCAGTGACTAAAGTCGTTACGTCAGAGCAAAAATCAACAACAAAAGTGGTTGTTGAAGAGCCAAAAGCAGTCGTTAGTAAACCTGCCACGACGAAAGTTTCAAAGGAAATTGTATATATTGACTATCAGGTAAAAGCAAAAGAGACATTTTATAGTTTGTCCAAAATGTTTGGATTGACTCAACAACAATTAATCGAACTTAATCCTGCTTTGTCTGGTGGAGTTGTGGAGGGTATGATGCTGAAAGTGCCATCAAAATCAAATCAAATTGCTGCGAATTCGGTTAAGCAAAAAGTTGTTTTGTCCCAAAAAAACAGTACCGATAAAAAGACTTTGGTACTGCTATTGCCTTTTAATATAACCAAAAATGAGGCGGATACCATAAATTCTACCGCAATGAGATTAAAGAATGATAAATTCCTTAATATGACCTTAGATTTTTATTCTGGAGCTTTAGTGGCTATAGATTCGGCTAAGCAAATAGGTATTTCTATGGATGTGAAGATTTTCGATTCAAACGAAACCAAAACGACTTCAAATGTTGCGTCGATTTTTAAAGAAAACAATCTTGAAAATGCGGATGCTGTGGTAGGTCCATTTTACCAAAGCAATGTGGAGAAAACGGCTAATTTGTTTGCCCAAAATAATGTTCCTGTGATTTCTCCTTTGTCAAAAGATAGTGGAAATCCTTTTGATAACTTATATCAAACCATTGTTTCGGCTACTTCTTTAAAAACGGCAATGTTTGATTTCTTAAAATCAAAAGGCGGCAATGTTATCGCTGTGGTTGACAAGAAAAAAGAAACAATAAAAAAATACATTCAAGAAAATCAAAAAGAAATTCAATTTGCTCCATTAACTGAAACTGGGGGATTGAATGTGGATGGATTTAAAAAATTATTGGTAAAAGATAAAATGAATTATGTTATTCTAGAAACGGCTAATACAGGCATGATAAAATACACAATGAATGCAATGATGGGTGTTATGGTAACTTATCAAGTGCAATTGGTTATTTTAGAACCCAATGAAACTTTAGATACAGATGAAATAAGTTTTGAAAATCTAACAAAACTGCATTTAATGTATCCTTCTGCTGTTCGAGAAAACACCTCCCCCGAAGCTCAAATTTTCTTTCAGAATTATAGAAAAAAGAACAAAGTAAAGCCTAGCACTTTTGCAGTACGAGGTTTTGATATTACTTTTGACACTATGATGCGTTTGTCTCAAGATAAAACCTATCAAGAAACTGCTGAAACGATGATAACGGAACAGGTAGAAAATAAGTTTGAATATTATAAAAAAGAAGATGGTGGTTATGCTAATAAAGGGGTATATATCCTTTATTATGATACCGATTTGATGATAAAAGAAGCTAAATAAGAAGTGTTCAATGTTCAATTTTTAGTGATCAGTTTTTAGAAAACAGAAAACAGAAAACAGAAAACTGATAACGCATAACTCAAAATAAAAAATGACCTCAAAAGTAACCTATTTAGGAGGTTTAAGAACTTCATCAATACACCTGCAATCGGGTAGTGAAATCATATCGGATGCTCCTGTGGATAATAAGGGAAAAGGCGAGGCTTTCTCTCCAACCGATACCATTGCCAATGCGTTGGCTAGTTGTATGATGACCATTATGGGAATAAAAGCCAGCCATTTGAATGTTGATTTTACGGGCTCAACCGCAGTGGTAACCAAAATCATGAATGCTGAACCCAGACGTATCGGAGCGATAGAAATTGTTTTTGATATGGTAGGAGTCTCAGAGCAAAAAGATAAGACTATACTGGAAAGAGCGGCTATGACTTGTCCCGTTTTCCTGAGTTTGAATTCGGATATCGAGAAAAGAATAACTTTTAGCTGGAAGTAGTTCTTATTTTAATAGAGATTTTTATAAACAAACAAGAGGGTACTAAAAAAAATAGTGCCCTCTTGTTGTATTTAAGAGTTTATGTAATATTTTGATAATCAATTTAAAAATTGAATGCAGGAATAATATAATCATAATCCTAATGGAAAAGGGAGAAATAAGAATATAGGAAAAGAATTATATCAGTATAACCACCAAACAAAAAACGCCGTAAAACATAAATTTTACGGCGTTTTAGTCTTTTTTGTATTTCTATTGGCGGAGAAATATGGAAATAAATTTAGAATTGCATATTGTAATATGGTATGTATAAGCCAGATTGGATCATTTCGTTAAAACATTCAATTATCAAATATGCAGGATTACACAGCCGACAAAATTGCTGCTCTTGATGGCGTAGCCAAATCGAAGGCGCTAGATACGCTTGTTTTGTAATTACAAACTTCCTATCTTTATAGGCGGGGTATTATTATCGTTTTAGCAGTATTTGTTAAGTTATCTCCTGTGTCTGAAATTGATTTAGATGAAGATGGAAATGTGGTTCATTTAAATATTTTTAAACAAATTATAAATGCACTTAAATATCCTCAATTAGTTTTGGGTGTTATAACATTAATGTTATATTTGGCTGCAGAGGTTTTGGCTGGCGATTCGATTGGGGTATTTGGTAAACAATTAGGGGTTTATGGTGAAAATGGTAATTTTTATCTAAAACTGACTTCATTTACCATGACAGCAATGGTAATTGGATATATTTCTGGGATTGCGCTAATTCCAAAATACGTTTCTCAAGTTACGGCACTAAAAGTTTCAGGTATTTTAGGTTTGGTTCTAGTTCTATTAATTGTAACGATATCTCCTAATGTAATGATTCAATTATCTGGAATTCCAGCGTTGCTATTCGTGATTATTTAGTTGCTCTAATGGGACTGGCTAGTGCGCTTTGTTGGCCTGCAATTTGGTCAATGGCTCTTCAGGATTTGGGTGGATATACAAAAATAGCCAGTGCTATATTAATAATGGGAATTATTGGTGGGGCTATTTTTTCATTAATTTATAGTTCATGGGCAGAAGCTATTAATTTGGCAAATGAAGCAAATGGTATTGCTAAAAAAGCAAAAAGTGGGAATCAGGTTGTTTATTTAATTTTATTGCCCTCTTACTTAATGATTATATTTTATGCATTTAAAGGACATAAATACAGAAGTTGGTCGCGAAAAATAATGCAGATTGAGTTAATTAAATAAATTTAAAAATAAAACTGACAATGTTAAAAAGTACAATAGATAAAGCAACAGGTTTTGAAAAAAGATTCGAGAATATTAACACAGTAGTTTTTGAAAATTCAACTGCAGCGTCTAAAGCGGTTGCACAGGAAATAGCAGCGCTTATCAAGTTGAAACAAGAAAATAAGCAATCGTGTGTTTTAGGATTGGCAACAGGATCTTCACCAAAAGGATTGTATGCAGAATTAGTGCGCTTACACAAAGAGGAAGGATTAAGTTTTAAAAACGTAATCACATTTAATTTGGATGAATATTATCCAATGGAACCGGATTCTATAAATAGTTACGTGCGATTCATGAAAGAATTGTTGATGGATCACGTAGATATTTTGCCTGAAAATTATCATATTCCCGATGGTCTTTTATCTAAAGAAGAAATAGCAGATTATTGTACTAATTACGAAGCTAAAATAGAAGCCTTGGGTGGTATTGACTTGCAAATATTGGGTATTGGAGCAAACGGTCATATCGGATTTAATGAATCGGGATCTTTGCAAAATTCCAAAACGAGGTTGGTAGCTTTAGATCATATTACTAGAGTGGCAGCAAGCAAAGATTTTTCTGGATTGAACAATACTCCAAGAACAGCCATTACGCTTGGAGTAAAAAAAATAATGGAAGCAAAACAAGTTATTTTAATGGCTTGGGGTGAAGGAAAATCAGGAATTATTAAAAAATCTGTCGAAGATGAAGTAACCAATCGAATACCTGCTTCATTTTTGCAAGAGCACAATAATGCAGTTTTTGTTTTAGATAAAGAAGCCTCTTCAAAATTAACCAGAATCAATACGCCTTGGTTGGTCGAAAAAATTGTTTGGACAGATAAATTAATCAGAAAGGCAGTATTAGGATTGGCACTCGATTTAAAGAAACCTATTTTAATGCTTACCGATGCTGATTATATTGAAAATGGAATGAGTGATTTGTTAGCCGATTCAGGCCCAGCGTACGACATCAATATCAAGATATTCAATAAATTACAAAATACAATTACCGGTTGGCCAGGAGGAAAACCTAATGCCGACGATTCAAACCGACCAGAAAGAGCTGAACCTGCAAGAAAAAGAGTCTTGATTTTTAGCCCACATCCCGATGATGACATCATTAGTATGGGAGGTACTTTTATGAGATTGCAACAACAAGGACACGAGGTGCATGTTGCGTATCAAACTTCTGGGAATATTGCTGTAGCAGATGATGAAGCGTTAAGATTTGCACGATTTGTAATTGATTACAATGAGAAATTTGGAATAAAAAGTCCTGAAGCAGACAACATTTATCACAAAGCAATCATGTTTTTGAGTAATAAAAAAACTAGCGAAATCGACATTCCAGAAGTTAGATATCTGAAAGGATTGATTAGAAAAGGGGAGGCGAGATCAACCAGTAATTTTGTTGGTTTGCCAGATGAACAGATTCATTTTATGGAGCTCCCTTTTTATGAAACAGGAACTATTGAGAAGAAACCTCTAGGCGAGGAAGATATTTTGCTAACGACGAATCTTATCGAGAAGATTAAACCACACCAAATTTATGCAGCTGGTGACTTAGCCGATCCGCATGGAACGCATAAAGTATGTTTGGATGCTATTTTTGAAGCGGTTAAACGATTGAAATCAAAAGATTTTATGAAAGACTGTTGGGTTTGGTTGTACCGAGGAGCTTGGCAGGAATGGGGTATCGATGAGGTTGAAATGGCTGTGCCCATGAGTCCAGATCAGGTATTGGCTAAAAGACAGGGAATTTTTAAACACCAATCTCAAAAAGACGGTGTAGTATTTCAAGGATCGGATACGAGAGAATTTTGGCAAAGAGCTGAAGATAGAAATAGAGAAACGGCGACATTATATAATCAATTGGGGTTGTCAACCTATGCAGCAATGGAAGCCTTTGTTAGATGGAAATATTAATCACAAGGTTTATATTTAATATTTGAGTCAAGATATATCGGATATATAGAGTTAGTAAACAAAGAGGTTCGAGATTTTCGGACCTCTTTGTATTTATTCGAATTATTAAAAAGGTGTTTCAAAATGAAGTTAATACTATTATGTTGTTGTTTTTCGATTTTTTGAGAGTTAATAAATGAAGAGCTTTAGATTAAATTGTCAAATTAATTCAGGACAATATTCTATGGTTTTAGAAAGAAAAAAATATATCTTGCAGGAAATAAATGGTGTGATTTCTTTTCGCTCTACTTTTCGATTAAAAAAAATGGATCAAAACCAAAAACAACTAATAAAACTCGCCCATACCAAAATGCCTTTTGGTAAATATGAAGGCTGGTTTCTTATTGATATTCCTGAATATTATATTGTTTGGTACAGTAATAAAGGGTTTCCTAAAGGGGAATTAGGAGAACAATTGAAGTTGATTTATGAGTTGAAACTCAACGGACTCGAAGAATTAATTCGGAATATAAAAAAGAAGTATCCGAAACCGATTTCATAGATTAAAGGCAATATATTTGTGTGATTTTCTTAAATAATTAACATTCTTGCAATCATTTGGGTTTATTTATTTAAAGTCTATTCTTCTTTTATTTATTCCTTTTTTATCTAAAAATCTAATCCTCTAAAAAACTAAATGTCCAATTAAATTTGTACTTTTGCCAAGTTTTTTACACAACTACAATACAAACAACAATAGAATGAATCAAACGAAATATATTTTTGTTACTGGCGGTGTGACTTCTTCATTAGGAAAAGGAATTATAGCGGCATCTTTAGCAAAATTGTTACAAGCAAGAGGATATAGAACAACTATTCAAAAATTTGATCCTTATCTCAATGTTGATCCTGGAACTTTGAATCCATACGAACATGGAGAATGTTACGTAACCGATGATGGTGCAGAAACAGACTTAGATCTAGGACATTACGAACGTTTCTTGAATGTTCCAACCTCTCAGGCTAATAACGTGACCACAGGTAGAATTTATCTTTCGGTAATAGAAAAAGAACGTAGAGGAGAGTTTTTAGGGAAAACAGTACAAGTTGTCCCTCATATCACCAATGAAATTAAAGAAAGAATGCAATTGCTCGGTAAATCGGGTGATTATGATATTGTTATTACCGAAATAGGTGGAACAGTAGGGGATATAGAATCGTTGCCTTATATAGAATCAGTTCGTCAATTGGTTTGGGATTTAGGGGAGCACAATGCTATAGTGATTCATCTTACTTTAGTGCCTTATTTGGCAGCTGCTGGAGAATTGAAAACAAAACCAACGCAACATTCCGTAAAAACTTTGATGGAAAGTGGTATCAAAGCTGATATTTTGGTTTGTAGAACGGAGCATGAAATTTCAGACGAAATTCGCAATAAATTAGCCTTATTTTGTAATGTAAAAAGAGAAGCAGTTATTCAATCTATTGATGCTGCCACTATTTACGAAGTGCCAAATTTAATGTTGGAAGAAGGACTTGATGTGGTAGCATTGAAAAAATTAGATTTACCTAAAAAAGCGGCTCCGGATTTGAAAAACTGGAATACGTTCTTACGTAGATTGAAATTTCCAAAACATACCGTAAACATCGGCTTGATTGGGAAATATGTTGAAATGCAAGATTGTTACAAATCTATTTTGGAAGCTTTTATTCATGCAGGTGCTGCAAATGAGACCAAAGTAAATGTAATTTCTATACATTCAGAATATATTGATGCTGAAAACATAGCTGAAAAACTGCAAGGTTTAGACGGTATTCTTGTTGCTCCTGGTTTTGGAGAAAGAGGAATTGAAGGTAAAATTGAAGCGATTCGTTATGCACGTGAAAATAAAGTTCCATTTTTCGGAATTTGTTTGGGTATGCAAATGGCTATTATCGAATATTCCAGAAATATTTTGGGGTATGCCGATGCTAATTCTACTGAAATGAATGATCAAACAAAACATCCTGTAGTGAATTTAATGGAAGATCAAAAAACCATTACAGATAAAGGAGGAACGATGCGTCTTGGAGCTTGGAAATGTGATATCACTCCAGATTCATTAGCGTATAAAATATATGGTAAAACAACTATTTCGGAACGTCACCGTCACCGTTATGAGTATAACAGCGAATATGTAGCTGAATTGCAAAAAGCAGGTTTGATTTCTTCTGGGGTAAATCCAGATACTGGTTTGGTAGAGATTGTAGAATTAGAAGATCATCCTTTCTTTATTGGAGTACAATATCATCCTGAATACAAAAGTACTGTGGCGAACCCACATCCAATTTTTGTGAGTTTTGTGGCTGCAACGGTAAAAGCAAAAAAGAAATAAAAATTTATAATTAGGTTTTCTAGACTGTTATAATGGTCAAAATGTAACATTAAAGATGTTTTGATGACTAACAAAATCGGATTCTAATTCGTCTAAATTATGAGATTAAATTAGGAAGACGAAAAACAACAATAAATAAAATGGAAGAAAAAAAATTAGATCTTAATTCGATTATAGGTTTTGTATTGATTTTTGGTATTTTGATTTGGATTATGTACCAAAACAAACCTTCTGAAGCAACTATTGCTGCGGATAAGGCTAAAAAAGAATTGGTTGCAAAAGAAGCTCAAGCCAAAGCGGTAGCGGTAAAAGCGATTGCAACTCCTGCAGCTATTGTAGCTGGTGATTCTACACAATTGGCTCAATTGCAAAAAACGTTGGGTGGTTTTGCATATTCTGCAACATTACCTTCGGCGAAAAATGATATTACAACTATCGAAAATGATTTTGTAGTGTTAAAAATTGCTAATAAAGGGGGGTATATAGTAGAAGCCACTTTGAAAAATTTCGAAAGATTCAAGAAAAACTCAGGCCAATTAGTTTCTTTAATTAAAGACAATAATGGCGATTTGAATATTCAATTGCAAACAAGTGATAATAGGGTTTTAAATACAAAAGATTTGTATTTTGAACCGACATTGTCTAAAGTGGGTGCTGATCAAATTCTTTCGATGAAATTGAAAGCTGGTGCCAATGAGTTTCTGGAATACAAATACATTTTGAAACCAAACGATTATATGGTTGGTTTTGATATTCGTTCCCAAGGATTGAATAAGGTTTTGAATACGGCTAAACCAATGGATTTGGTTTGGGATATGAAAACTTATAGAAATGAGAGAAGTATTTCTTATGAAAATAGATATGCCGAATTGCGTTTCCAGTATCAAGATGGTAAACACGATTATGTAGGTGCAGGAACAGCCAAAGAGGAAACTCCCGAAAAAGTGAGTTACGTGGCTTTCAAACAGCATTTCTTTACTTCTATTTTATTGACAAATACTCCTTTTGAAAAGGCTAGTTTAAAATCAAACAACTTGGTTTTGGATGAAGCGAAAGATACTGTTTTCACCAAAGAATTTAAAGCGACAGTTCCATTGGCTTTTCAAAATGGGGAAGTAGATTATAAAATGAACTGGTATTTTGGACCAACGGATTATGCGACTTTGAAAGCGTATGATAAGGATATTGAAAAAATCGTTCCATTAGGTTGGGGAATTTTTGGTTGGATTAATAAATTCATTTTTATTCCATTATTTGGATTTTTAAGTGGTGGTATTTCTTACGGCATAGCCATTATTATTTTTACGATTCTTATTAAAATTGCGATGTCGCCTATTACCTATAAGTCATTTTTGTCTCAGGCGAAGATGAAAGTATTGCGACCTGATATTACAGAATTGGGGGAGAAATTCAAAAAAGACCCAATGAAAAAACAACAAGAAACAATGAAGCTGTATAATAAAGCGGGTGTGAATCCTATGGCGGGTTGTATACCGGCCTTGATTCAGATTCCATTTATGTATGCGTCGTTTCAGTTTTTTCCATCTGCTTTTGAGCTGAGACAAAAAGGATTCCTTTGGGCAGACGATTTGTCTTCTTTTGACTCTATTTACCAATTGCCGTTTACTATTCCTTTGTATGGTGATCATATCAGTTTGTTTCCGATTTTGGCTGCAGTAGCTATTTTCTTTTATATGAAAATGACTTCTGGTGATCAACAAATGGCAGCTCCTCAACAAGAAGGAATGCCAGATATGGCCAAAATGATGAAAATGATGATTTATATCTCACCAATCATGATGTTGATCTTCTTTAATACTTACGGTGCTGGATTGAGTTTGTATAACTTTATATCCAACTTAATTACTATCGGTATTATGTTTGTTATCAAAAACTACATTGTTGATCCTGATAAGATTCATGCTCAGATTCAGGAAAACAAGTTGAAAGAGCCGAAAAAGCAAGGTAAATTCCAACAAAAATTGCAAGAAGTAATGGAACAAGCCGAAGCTCAAAAAGCGAAAGACAAAAAGAAATAAAAATTAAAAAGCTCCTAGTAAAATAGGAGTTTTTTCGTTAGTAACTTTTGTATTTTTATAAAATGAATTCGTGTCATAATAATTGATTCGTTTTCAATGTTATACTATTGTTTTTATCTACAAACTAATTGGAATTATATGCATATTATTTTTAGATTTTTATTGGTATTTCTTTGTTGTCAATCCTTGTTTTCTCAAACGGATTACAATTCTTTGGATGATAAAGGGAAGAAAAATGGTGTTTGGAAAGGGGTTTATGAAGAATCGGGGAGACCAAGGTATGAAGGAACTTTTGATCATGGGAAAGAAACGGGTGTTTTTAAATTTTTTGACGATACAAAGGCACAATCCGTTATTGCGACAAGAGAATTTTACCCCAAAGAAAATTCATGCTATACTATTTTTTACGACCAAAAGAAAAATGTAGTTAGCGAAGGCAAAGAGATTAATAGATTGCGTGAAGGGCAATGGAAATACTACCATAAGGAGTCAAAAGTTATTATGACTTTGGAGAATTATAAAAAAGGGAAGCTGGAAGGAGTTCGAACAGTTTATTATCCGAATAGCAAAATTGCCGATGAAATCATCTATAAAAATGGATTGAAAGAGGGGGTTTATAAAAAGTATTCCGAAAAAGGGATTGTTTTAGAAAATACATTTTTCAAAAATAATGAGTACGATGGTTTAGCCATTTATAAAGACCCTAATGATATGGTTGTTGCCAAAGGAAAGTTTAAGGATGGTAAAAAAATAGGGAAGTGGCAGTTTTTTATAAATGGAAAATTGTCTAGTGAAGAGGATATGGATAAGCCCAAAAAACCAATGCTAAAAACAGACAAGGTAAAATAGATTGATTGTATTAATGGAATTATTTACACGATTTTAACGATTTATTTTTGGTATATCCCGCTTTTGAAAAATAAAAATCAGCCACAAATTTCACGAATTAGCACAAATTAATTTGTGCTAATTCGTGAAATTTGTGGCTGATTTTTTTAAAAGGGAATGTTTCGTCATCAATCTCTAAATAGCCATAACTAGGTATATTATTTGTACTTTTGCAAAAGATTAAATTAAATTATTAAGAATGAAACGTGTAGTTGTAGGTCTTTCTGGTGGTGTTGATTCAAGTGTTGCTGCTTATTTGTTGCAACAGCAAGGGTATGAGGTAATAGGTCTTTTTATGAAGAATTGGCACGATGATTCGGTGACTATTTCCAATGATTGTCCTTGGTTGGAAGACAGTAATGATGCGCTATTGGTTGCCGAAAAACTGGGGATTCCTTTCCAAACTGTCGATTTAAGTGAAGAGTACAAAGAAAAGATTGTTGATTATATGTTCAACGAGTACGAAAAAGGGAGAACTCCAAATCCTGACGTACTTTGCAATCGGGAGATAAAATTTGATGTTTTTATGAAAATTGCTTTGAGTCTTGGTGCCGATTATGTCGCTACTGGGCATTATTGCCGTAAAGGTGAAATTGAGGTCAATGGCGAAAAAGTGTACCAACTCCTTGCCGGTGCCGATAACAATAAAGATCAGTCTTATTTTTTATGTCAATTATCTCAGGAGCAATTGGCAAAATCGTTATTTCCGATTGGAGAATTAACGAAACCCGAAGTACGGGAAATTGCCGCTCAAATGGATTTGGTTACCGCCGAAAAGAAAGATTCACAAGGATTGTGTTTTATTGGTAAAGTTCGTTTACCCGAATTTTTACAACAAAAATTGCAGCCAAAAGAAGGGGTAATTATCCAAATTGATAAAAATGATTCAATTTATTCTTCCGAAAAGGAGGGTAGTTTATCGTTTGAACAAGAATTAGCACTTGCTTCTAAAAAAATGCCATATACTCCAGAAATGGGTAAAAGAGTAGGGAAACATCAAGGAGCGCATTATTTTACGGTTGGACAACGAAAAGGACTGAATGTAGGAGGAACAACGGATCCTTTGTTCATCATTGCCACAAATGTTGAAACCAATACCATTTATACAGGTTTGAGCAGTTCACATCCAGGATTGTTCAAAAGCGCCTTGTTTGTCGAAAAATCGGAGGTGCATTGGATTCGGAAAGATTTGGCTTTGGCCAATGGAGAAACGATGGAAGTTATGGCACGAATTCGATACAGACAGCCTTTGCAACGCGCCACTTTATATCAATTTGAAAGTGGAATGTATATTTCATTTGAAGTACCACAATCGGCCATTACAGAAGGGCAATTTGCCGCATGGTATATGGATGATGAATTAATTGGTTCTGGGGTAATCTCATAGTTATATGGTTTAAATTTATGCAAGGCATGAAAAAAATATTACTTTCTTTATTATTGTTTTCTTGTTTTGTTGGGTTTTCCCAAGAAGATGCTTGGGTGTATTTTAATGTAAAAAACAATTCACAAACCTATTTTGACAACCCTTTGCTCATGCTTTCCCAAAGAGCCTTAGACAGAAGAACGAAACAGAATATAGCATTAGATTTAAAAGATATTCCTATTGACCCCACCTTTATTAGTCAAGTAAAATCCGTTTCGGGAATTACCGTTATGGCGCAATCCAAGTGGTTGAATGCCTTGCATATTCGGGGATCTCAAACGGATATTAATTCCTTAAAATCATTTTCTTTCGTAGAAAAAGTTGATTTCGCCAATAAATCCCTCAATCAAACGGCAAGAAATACCGTTGCCACTAAAATAAAAGCAGTCAACAAAGTACTGGAAACGCTGGTTAATTTTGCTTACGGTAGCTCTGCGAACCAAATCCAGATGCTTAGTGGAGACTTGTTGCACCAACAAAATTATACGGGTTCCGGAAAAATAATTGCAGTTTTAGACGCTGGTTTTCCGGGAGTAAATACGGCACAACCTTTTCAGAGATTGAGAGATAATAATCAAATATTGGGTGGTTACGATTTTGTAAATAGTAATGCCGATTTTTATACAGGAAGTTCTCATGGTACAATGGTGCTATCTACTATGGGAGGATATCAGGAAAATGGACTGGTAGGAACAGCTCCAGACGCTTCGTATTATTTATTTATAACCGAAGATGTTGGTTCCGAAAATCCCGTGGAAGAATCATATTGGGTTGAAGCGGCCGAAAATGCGGATAGTTTAGGAGTAGATGTCATCAATACTTCGTTGGGCTATTTTGATTATGATAATACTGGCTATAGTCATACCTATAGCGAAATGGATGGTAAAACGACGTTTATGACTCGTGGTGCCGAAATTGCTTTTTCTCGGGGAATGATCGTGGTGGTTTCAGCTGGAAATGAAGGGGCAACCGCAAATCCGCATATTGCAGTACCTGCCGATGGAGTTTCAGTGCTCACAGTGGGAGCTGTGACCGCATCAAAAACAGTCACTAGTTTTAGTTCCATTGGACCATCATATGACGGAAGAGTAAAGCCAGATGTAATGGCTCAAGGTCAAGCAACAGTTTTGTCTGATCCTTTGGGGAATATTGTAACAGCTAATGGAACTTCATTTTCCAGCCCGATAATGGCAGGAATGGTGACCAGTCTATGGCAAGCGTTTCCCAAAAAAACTAACAAAGAGATTAGAGATTTAACACTAAAATCGGCTGATCGATTTTTGGTCCCCACTACTGAATATGGTTATGGAATTCCAAATTTCAGTTTGGCTTTATCCAATGGTTTAGCAACGGAAGAGGTATCGAAAACTAACATTATTTTGCACCCTAATCCAACAAGTGATTACAGTATCGTTTCTTTTTCAGCCAATTTACAAAAAGGTACAATTCGGGTTTATGCAATAACGGGTCAGAAAGTTTTGGAGAAAATAATTACCAAGGAATCCTCAACTATTTCATTAAAAGGGTTTCAATCAGGAATCTATATTTATGATATAGATTTGGATGGAACCGTTAAAACCGGGAAGATTATCAAACAATAAATGAAACGTTATATATGAATAAAATTACAAGCCTTTTCAATATTAAATATCCTATTATTCAAGCGGGAATGATTTGGAACAGTGGTTATAAATTAGCAAGTGCCGTTAGTAATGCGGGTGGTTTAGGATTGATAGGAGCAGGTTCGATGTATCCGGAGGTACTACGGGAACATATTCAGAAATGTAAAAAAGCAACTGATAAACCCTTTGGCGTAAATGTTCCGATGTTGTATCCCAATATCGAAGAGATTATGAAAATCATTGTTGAGGAAGGGGTTAAGATCGTTTTCACGGCGGCTGGAAATCCTAAAACATGGACTTCTTTTTTGAAAGAAAATGGAATAACGGTGGTACATGTGGTAAGTAGCTCTGCTTTTGCTTTAAAGGCTCAGGAGGCAGGTGTTGATGCTGTTGTGGCCGAAGGTTTTGAAGCCGGCGGACACAATGGAAGGGAAGAAACAACCACCTTTACATTGATTCCGATGGTAAAAGACAAAATTTCGATTCCGCTTATTGCCGCAGGAGGAATTGCCACGGGTCGAGGCATGCTTGCCGCGATGGTACTTGGAGCCGACGGGGTTCAAGTTGGGAGTAGATTTGCAGCTTCATTGGAATCATCTTCCCATGAAAAATTCAAGCAAATCATTGTTGATGTAAAAGAGGGCGGTACCCAAGTGACTTTAAAAGAATTGGCACCCGTGCGTTTAATCAAAAATAAATTTTATCAGGACGTTCAGGATTTGTATGCTAGCTGTCCAACAAAAGAGGAGTTGACTCAATTATTGGGTAGAGCAAGGGCCAAGCGCGGAATGTTTGAAGGTGATTTGGTTGAAGGCGAATTGGAGATCGGTCAAATATCGGGATTGATTAGTGCAATACTTCCAGCCAATGAAATTATTAGTGAAATGGTTGCCGATTTTGAGCAAGGAAGAGAAGAAGTAGCTTCATTTGGTCTTTAATTTTACTATATTTGGAGTCCTACTAATTTTATAAACGATGAACAAAACAAAAATAATGATTCTTTTGGCTTTTCTTTTTTTTGGTTTGAACCAAGGATATAGCCAAACTTATAAATTCAAAACAACGGGTCTTAGTGTTTCAGAAAAAGGAAAAGACGGAAAATGGGGAAAATGGTCTGATCTGGAGTTGACCAATATTTTGGTGACTTTGGATACCAAAAAAAATAGAATTGTCATTTATTCCGAAGTAATTCAGTTGTTTGAAATAGTCGACTATCTTCCTGCTGAAGAAAATGACACGGATATTGTTTACCCTTTTACCTGCAAAGATACTAATGGTGAGGATTGTACACTCTCTTTTATAACCAGAAAAAATCAAGAGAACAGAAAACAATTGTATATTAAATACGAAGACAGGGTGATAGTATATAATGTTGTGAATTTCGAATAAAAGCAATTAAGTTACTTTTTTATTCGAACCTGCATGGCGTAATTATAAGTGTCAAGCGGTGTAAATACAATTTTGGATGGGGCTACAAATGGTAAATACGCCATGATTTTTTCTTTAGTAAAACGTTGTGACCAAAACTGTTGTTTGGTAGCAGTAAAGCTATCTTCTGAATTTGTGATTATTTTCATACCCATTTCGAGATAGGATTGTTCTTGCTTTTTTCGGGTGCTTTCATTGTCGATATAGCAGGCTCCAAGAATTATTTCTCCTTCAGAATTTAACATCGAATAGGCTTTTGAAAAAATAGAACTGAATTTTTCGTTTTTGGACAAATCTAATTTTTCATTCTTTGGGTCATAGCTTTCAAAAGGGAAGTTTTCTGGGTAAAAATTTCCGGGGGTAAACCATGTACAAATGATTAAATCATAGGTTTTATGGAGCTGATCCAAATGAACGGCATCCAGAAAATGGATTTTTAATTTATCTTCAATATGCAATTCTTTTGCGGTTGTTTGGGCTAAGTTCACGCAGGCTATGGCATTATCGGTGCCTTGATACCTTTGGATCATTTGCCACATTTCTGGGATGCCGCTCAGGTGTCTTGCAATTCTGGCGTTTCCTATTCCGATGTCCAAAAGGGTTATTGGGCTTCCTTTTTTAAGATATACTTCGGAGATTGCTTTCTTGAGTTCAATAAACTCTGCCCATTGTGCTTGTATTAATTCTTCGGATAAATAATGGTCATCGAATGATTTTTGAACGGTGTTTTCGTTGTCGTACATATTCATGGTCAGTTGTTTATTGGTGGTTAAATTTAAGATTTATTTTAATGTGTAGCAGGAGTAGGGGTTAGTTTTTTTTTACAGCGAAGATGCATAAAAAAGGAAATGTCAATTTGTTGAATTGTGATTTAGCTTTTTAAATTTTGAAAATGAAGGTCTTATTCTGCACTTAATGTTTTGGTTTACGTGAGCGTGAGAGATTACTTCACATTAATTTATTCTCATAAGAGTTCAATGAATTTCATTTGAAATAAGCTACCGAAGTAGCATGGATAGCTCGACCGCATTGGGAAAAGAGGCCGGATAGGCGCAATTAAAGGAGACCTCTTTTCCTAATGGGGTCACGCCCTACTTATTTTGATTGAATTGTGGAGTGGGATTAATAAAAGATTAATTTAATTCTATCTTTATTTTTGTGAGTAGTTTTTTAAAGTTTATTCTGTATGTTTGTTTTAAATTAAAGCTGTAGTATGAAAAAATTATTTTTGTTTTTAGTATTGGTTTCTTCTTTCAGTATTCAAGCGCAACAGCGGCCTAAATTGGTGGTTGGAATAGTTGTGGATCAAATGAAAATGGAGTATTTATATCGATTTTCAGACGATTATTCGTCCAAAGGTTTTAAGAGACTGATGGATCAGGGTTTTACTTTTTATAACATGAATTACAATTATGTACCTACCTATACGGCGCCTGGACATGCCTCTATTTATACGGGCGCAACGCCTTCCACACATGGAATTATGGGTAATGACTGGTACATTCGCGCACGGGGGAAAAGCATGTATTGTACAGACGATGCTTCCGTAAAAACGCTGGTGGAAGGGACAGAAAAGGAAGGGGCAATGTCTCCAAAAAACCTTTTGAGCACTACCATTACAGATGAATTGAGGATGGCAACAAACTTTAAAGGAAAAGTAATTGGGTTGAGTATAAAAGATCGTGGAGCGATTTTGCCAGCGGGACATTTTGCCAATTGGGCTTTTTGGTGCGCCAAATCGGGTGCGTTTATTTCGAGTAGTTTTTATGGCGATAAAATGCCGGATTGGGTGACACAATTCAATGATGAAAAGCATTATATGCCTTACATTAATAAAGGGTGGGGTTTGTTGAAACCTATTGCAACTTATAATGAGAGTTTGCCTGATGATAATCCCTATGAAGGGCGATTGGATAAAACGTTGCCTCCTGTATTTCCGTACGATTTGAGTAAAATTTATAAAGAAAGTGGAATGGAAGTTTTGAAAACGACTCCATTTGGAAATGATTTTTTGGCGGAATTAGCTATGAGAGCAATCGATAAAGAAGGATTAGGAAAAGATGATATAACTGATTTTTTGACAGTAAGTTTTTCTTCAACCGATTATGTAGGTCATACTTTTGGGCCAAGATCAATAGAAATTCAAGATACTTATTTGCGTTTGGATCTTACTATTGCTACGTTTTTGGACTATTTGGATGCAACTGTTGGTAAGGATAATTACTTGGTTTTCTTGACTGCGGATCATGCTGTTGCCGAAAATGCGATTTATTTGAAAGACCATAAATATAATGTGACCAACGTCCCTTCAAAAGAGCTTGTTGCTTCTTTGAATAAATTTTCGATGGATACTTTTGGAGTTAATTTGGTGTTGAATTATTCCAACTTTAATGTTTACTTAAACAGAGATGTTATAAAGGAAAAAGGATTGGAATTGTCGAAAGTGAAGCAAAGTTTTAAGGACTTTTTGATGACGCTAGTGCAAGTAAAAAGAGTGTATACCGAAGAAGAGATTTTGGCAGCGACAGGTGAAGATTATAATTTAAATTTTATTTTTAAAGGATATGATCCAAAACAAAATGGAGATCTGGTTATTCTAGAAGGTGCTGGATATTTGGAAAGCATAGAAACAGGTACTACTCACGGAACGCCTAATACTTATGATACCAATGTACCGTTGCTTTTTTATGGTTGGAATGTTCCAAAAGGAGAATCGTATAAAAAAGAGTATATCACGGAAATTGCTCCCACGCTTTCTAAAATGCTGAAAATCACTTTCCCGAATGGAACAGAATCTGAGGTTTTGGAAGAGCTTTTGATTAAAAAATAAATTTTATTTTTAGGACAAACAAAAAAGTCCCATCTTGTTTTAAACAAGATGGGACTTTTTTGTTTTGAAGTAAACTATTGTTTCTATTTGTGAAGGAATTTTATTTTTCAGTAAATCTTTAACAGTTTCAAAAGGTCGTATGGTAAATTACTTCCCAAGGTTGAAACATATTATTTTGCTTTAATTGTAATCAAAAAATTAGCTGATTTTTTGGTCTTTATTTTGGAAGGAATTGGAAGGAAATTGATTTACTTTATACATAAGATTTAGAAAATCATAAACACGTTCTATTTTAGATAGTTTTAAAAAATTTTCTAGTTGTAGTTGATTGCTTTTTTCTTTGGTTTGAAATTGAATTTGCATTAGCAATATCTTTTTACAAAATTAGACAAATTATACCATTACTCATTATATTTTAGTCTAATGGTTTTTGGATAATGCCGTTGTATATTTCATTTAGCTCAATTTTTATTGAGCTAAATTGAAATAACTAACGGTATAAACCATTGTTTATTAAAAAGATTCTTAAATCTTAAATGAAATTAAAAATCCCATTCGCCGTGGTGAATGGGATTTTAATTTATGTTAAACCGTTGCTTGTATCGGTAACGGAATCTGATTTCTCAATAAATCTTCAAAAGTTTCTTGAGTACGAATTAAATGCCCTTCCCCTTTTATCCATAATACTTCGGCAGGTTTGTATCGTGAATTATAGTTGGAAGCCATGGAGAAGCAATATGCCCCAGCATTACGGAAACATAAAATGTCCCCTTCTTTTATTTCGGTTATTCTTCTGTTGGTAGCAAAAGTGTCTGTTTCGCAAATGTAACCCACCACTGAGTAAAAACGTTCTTTTCCTTTTGGATGAGAAATGTTCTCGATATAGTGTTGTGAGCCGTAAAGCATTGGTCGAATCAAATGATTGAATCCGGTGTCTATTCCTGCAAAAACGGTAGATGTTGTTTGTTTAACCACATTTACTTTGGCCAAAAAGAAACCGGCTTCACTTACCAAAAATTTACCAGGTTCAAATATTAATGTCAAATCTTTACCGTATTCTGTGCAAAAAGCATTGAATCTTTTGGATAATTTTTTGCCTAACTCTTCAATATTCGTTTCGATATCATCTTTTTTATAAGGAACTTTAAATCCACTTCCGAAGTCTAAAAATTCAAGGTTTTTGAAGTTTTTTGCAGCGTCGAACAATATTTCGGCGGCATATAAAAACACTTCAATATCTAAAATATCGGAACCTGTATGCATGTGGATTCCAACGATATTCATATTTGTGTTCTCCACAATGCGAACCAAATGAGGTAATTGATGAACTGAAATTCCAAATTTACTGTCGATATGTCCTACTGAAATATTAGCATTTCCACCCGCCATAACGTGCGGATTGATACGAATACAAACCGGTACGTGCGGATGTTTTGCTCCAAATTGCTCTAAAATCGATAAGTTGTCAATATTGATTTGAACACCCAATGCATGAACTTCTTCAATTTCCTCTAGAGAAACACCATTTGGGGTATAAAATATTTTTTCTGGTGCATAACCTGCATGTAATCCCAGCAATACTTCTTGAATTGAGACAGTGTCTAATCCAGATCCCATATCACGTAATAATTGAAGTATAGCCACATTCGACAATGCTTTCATCGCATAGTTGATGCGTAGATTTGGTACTTTAGAAAAAGCTTTTGTCAATCTATTGTACTGAGATTGTATTTTTTCGGCGTCATAAACATATAATGGACTTCCAAATTGTTCAGCTAAGTGTAGTAAATCGTTTGCTTGCATCTTTCTATTATTTTTTTACAAATTTATTATACTTTAGTATTGTGACCAAACAAATTATAGCTATTTAACAAAATGTAACAAATTGTTTATATTTAAACAAATAGTTCTTTTTTGACAACTATTTTTAACAAAAAAATCCCTTGACAAAAAATTGAATCAAGGGACTTAATAAAATATGTTTCATTAAATGTTATAAAGCAGGTAAGTCACCATTTCCTTTGGTAGGTAAATTGGTATAACCCATTAAGTATAAATCGACTTCTCTTGCCGCTTCACGACCTTCGGAGATGGCCCAAACAATCAAGGATTGTCCTCTTCTCATGTCACCAGCAGTGAAAATGTGCGGAACATTAGTTTGATAATTTTTAGCTTTATAATTGCTTCTGAAATCTAATTCTAATCCTAATTGATCGCTTAGTGTTTTTTCAGGACCTGTAAATCCAAGGGCTAACAATGCCAAATCACAAGGCCAGATTTTATCAGAACCTTCTTTTTCGATTAGTTCAGGTCTTTGTCCCGGTGTCATTTTCCATGAAACTTCAACGGTTTTCAATCCAACAAGTTCTCCTTTTTCGTTCGCAAGAAATTCTTTAGTATTGATTAACCAGTTTCTGTTGCAACCTTCCTCGTGTGACGAAGATGTTTTCAATTGCAACGGCCAAAATGGCCACGGAGTAGTTTCACTTCTTCCTACTGGAGGTTTTGGCATGATTTCAAAATTAGTCACCGATTTGGCTCCGTGTCTGTTTGAAGTTCCCACGCAATCCGATCCAGTATCTCCACCACCAATAACGATTACGTCTTTTCCGGTTGCCATTACTTGATCAGCAATTGTTTCTCCGTACAATACTTTAGTTTGTTGTGTCAAGAA
>Ga0184629_10000151_pt1 | contig 29329 bp, 25 predicted proteins | sample PLM4_32_b1_FD_133158 | JGI IMG/M metagenome (GOLD analysis project Ga0184629, IMG submission 133158) | Groundwater sediment microbial communities from an aquifer in East River, Colorado, USA - PLM4_32_b1 | ecosystem: Environmental > Terrestrial > Soil > Riparian zone | place: USA: East River...
ATTTCCTTACCTTATCAATCAACCTCAGCCGGGATTTAAGCGAGTCAGGAAAACCCGGATCTTTTAAAAATTCTTCTACCGGTCTGGCATTCCAAACTATATTCAACTGCCCGTAACCTTGCCGTGCGGCATAACTCATTAAATCCCAAAAAATAATTACGGCAATAGTTAACGCCAATAGCAATCCTGCTAAAACTCGTTTGATATTTTTACGTACCCTACTTCCCATACCGCGGCAAAGAAATGGTTTTAAGAAACGCTTCCAAATTCAGAAGTTTGGAGTTGCTTTCCATTACAAAAAAGATTCCGTCCATCGGTAAATTCAATTTTCCTTCGATTTGAAGTCACATTAATGCTGCAATATAAACCCTTTGACAGTAGTTGTCACATGTCATATTTAAACGTCAACTACCTGAAAGCAATTCGTTTAGCCTTTTTGTCTTCAAGCAATACGCGCGATGATCAAGAGTTCCTCGCGGAATATCTCGGCCCACCTCATTTTTAATTTAATAGTGATGTAGTAATTTCACCCTGTTATCAAGTTGATCGTTAGCGGTAGGCCTCTTCATATCTCGAATATCTTGAATGTAAACCCCTACTATTTTTGATCTTCAACTTGAATTTGATATGTAACGTAAACATTGAAACTATAATTATGAGTGATGCTAAAGAAAAACTGAAAGCACTGCAGTTAACATTAGACAAACTGGAGAAGACGTACGGTAAAGGAACCGTGATGAAACTGAGCGATGAAAAGGTAATGGATGTGCCTGCCATCTCTACCGGTTCATTAGGACTGGACATAGCCTTGGGCATCGGAGGAATACCCCGTGGACGGGTAACAGAGATTTATGGACCAGAGTCATCTGGTAAGACTACCCTTACCTTACATTGCATTGCCGAAGCACAAAAGAAGGGTGGACTCGCTGCCTTTATTGATGCGGAACATGCCTTTGATAAAGCATACGCTGAAAAACTCGGCATCGATACTGAGAACTTATTGATCTCACAGCCTGACAACGGAGAGCAAGCATTGGAAATTGCTGATCATCTCATCCGTTCAGGAGCCATTGACATCATTGTCATTGACTCCGTCGCAGCCCTCGTTCCGAAAAGTGAACTCGAAGGCGAAATGGGAGATAGTAAAATGGGCCTTCACGCACGTTTAATGTCGCAGGCTCTTCGGAAATTAACGGGCACCATTAGCAAAACAGGTTGCGCTTGTATCTTCATCAATCAGCTTCGTGAAAAAATTGGAATCATGTTTGGGAACCCTGAAACAACCACGGGTGGAAATGCATTAAAATTCTATGCTTCCGTTCGACTTGATATCCGTAGGATCGGTCAAATCAAAGAGGCTGCTGATGATATCACCGGGAACCGTGTGAAAGTTAAAGTGGTAAAGAATAAAGTAGCCCCTCCATTCAAGGTAGTTGAGTTTGATATTATGTATGGGAGAGGTATTTCAAAATCGGGAGAGATTGTTGACTTAGGTGTTGAACTCAATGTAATTCAGAAATCCGGGTCATGGTTCGCCTACAATGGAAATAAATTAGGTCAGGGACGCGATTCCGTAAAACAACTGATTGAAGACAATCCTGAGCTGATGGAAGAGTTAGAGAAAAAAATCAAAGACAAAATTACCGGGGTTGAAGAGGCAAAGGCGGCAGAGAAAGAAGCAAAGGTGGCAGAAAGGGCGGTTAAATAAGTAAACATCACGTAGGGACGCAAAGCTTGCGTCCCTACAGGATTGTTTTTATGTTAGCTAAGCCCTGATGGCGTCCACCGGATCAAGCCGGGCAGCCATGGCAGCGGGTACGATTCCCGATATCAATCCAATCGCAGAGGAGACCCCTAAACCAAGTACGATGTTCTTAATGGTTAGTGTCACTACAAGACTTCCCATCGGAATGTAAGTGATCAAATAAACCAGGATTAACCCAGCTAATCCACCTATGAGGCTAAGGAAAATGGCTTCAAACAGGAACTCAAAGAGGATAAAGTAATTCTTCGCACCCAGCGACTTTTGTAAACCGATAATGCTGGTTCTTTCCTTTACGGAAACGAACATGATGTTGGCAATTCCAAAACCACCCACTAATATCGAGAACCCGCCGATGATCCATCCTGCGGTTCCGAAGACATCGAATACTGAACTTATCACATTTGCGATAGCTTCTGGGCGATTAAGAACAAAATTGTCCTTTTCTGTTGGGCGCAAACCTCTTCTAACACGCAATATGCCTCTTACTTCATTTTCAAGTTCAACTAACCCTATGTCTGCTTCGTGTCCTTTCACACCAATGCGCGAAGTAATTTCAAATGGTTCGCCTGTTCCTGTTTGATATAGCCTTCTGAAAGATTGGTACGGTATTATTATGGCAAAATCATTACTTGGGGTTCCTAAAAAACTTTGGCCCTCCTTTTTTATGACGCCCGCAATAACATATTTCAGGTTCTTAATTTTTATCGATTTACCTATAGGATCTTCGTCATTTATAAAGAGTGCCTTAGCCACTTCATAACCTATTACAGCAGTATTTTTCCCAGATTCAAGTTCTTCTGCAGTAAAGAATCGTCCCTTATCAATGTTCACTTCAAAAATTACATCATATCCCGGACTAGCTCCTGTCAAACGAATCTGACCGATACTATTGTTATCCCGTTTAATGGTCATATTTCCCTTGCCCGCGAAAATCGCTATGCCGTTCTGGTTATTGAGATTAGCCTGCAAAAACTTGAATTCGCTATAAGATGCGTTCGGTCGCTGCCAGAAATCCCACCACCTGTATTCACCATCATTATCAGCAGTGAACGGCCATTTTTCGATGTAAATCACACCTGTTCCTAAAAAATTGAGACTGTCCTTGATGTTCTTCTCCAGGGAATCAACAAGGGTTAATACAGAGATAATGGCAAAAATTCCAATCGTTACCCCCAATAGAGACAAAATCGTACGAAGTACATTGGATTTGAGTGCCTTCCAGGCAAACCGAAAACTTTCGTAGATCTGGGCTAAGGTCTTCATCAGGCAGTTTAACGCAGTTAAATAATTTTAGTTAGTCGATAGAATATTCATCAAATTACTTCCTTAGACTTAAAAAGCTCTATTTTGTTACACCTTCGAAAAACCCAATACGTTTTGTCGCAAAAGCCAAATATTGCCTTATTTTTGCAACCTCTTAAAAAATTACCCTTTATTGGGCATCTTTTGTATAAACGAGTATGAAGTTATCAGAATTCAAATTTGAACTCCCTAACAATTTAATTGCCCTCGATCCAGCTGAAAACCGTGATGAATCACGGTTAATGGTGATCCATAAAGACACCGGCAAGATCGAGCATAAAATCTTCAAAGACATTGTTAACTACTTTGCAGAAGGTGATGTATTGGTTGGAAATGACACGATGGTGTTTCCGGCCCGCCTGTATGGGCGCAAAGAAAAGACCGGAGCAAAAATTGAAGTGTTTTTATTGCGCGAACTCAATACTGAAATGCATTTGTGGGATGTGTTGGTTGATCCCGCCCGCAAGATCCGCGTAGGAAACAAGCTCTATTTTGGTAATGGAGATTTAGTGGCTGAAGTCATTGATAATACTACGTCACGCGGAAGGACCATCCGTTTCTTGTTTGATGGTGATTCAGCTGCCTTTGATAAGGTGGTTGAATCTTTAGGGGAAACCCCCCTTCCGAAATACATCAAGCGAAAAATAAAGCCTGAAGACAAAGAGAGGTTTCAAACTATTTTCGCAAAAAATAAAGGCGCAGTTTCAGCACCAACAGCCGGTATGCACTTCACCCGCCAGTTGCTAAAACGCCTTCAAATAAAAGGGGTAGAAATGACCTATATAACACTCCACATTGGGCTGGGTACGTTCCGTCCCGTTGATGTTGAGGATCTTACCAAACACAAAATGGACTCAGAGAATTTCATTGTGGGTCAAGAGGCTGTGGATATTGTGAACAGAGCGTTGGACAATAAGCGACGTGTATGCGCCATCGGAACTACAACAATGCGTGCACTTGAATCTGCCGTATCGGCAACAAACCGGTTAAAGGCTCGTGAAGGCTGGACGGATAAATTCATCTTTCCACCTTATGATTTCAAGATCTGCAACTCGATGATTACAAACTTCCATATGCCGGAATCAACCCTGCTTATGATGGCATCAGCCTTTGCCGGATACGACCTGGCCATGGAAGCTTACAAACAAGCGAAAAAAGAAAAGTATAAATTCCTCACCTACGGTGATGCTATGCTTATTATATAAGGGAAGACTTCGTCATTGCGAACTGAAGCGGAGGAATGTGGGTAAGCGTGAAGCAATCCCCTGACTACTAAGTGCGCACGTTGTAGTCTGGGGATTGCCCTGCCTACCGGCAGGCAGGCTTCGGTCGTACTCCTCTCTTTGTTCGGAGACTCCCTCGCAAAGACGATCTTAAAGGAAGCCATTTTAGTTTAAGTAGCGCTATTCTTTAATGAATTATTTAAGGATAACATTACTGGTCAAAGTTGTTTCGTGAGATAAAGAAACAACGAGATTGCAACGGGATAAATAAAGAAGTATTGAGGTGATGGTGCAAAAATCCCTAAGAACATTCCAAATGGCGCTAACAACAGCATTGTACCTCCTGTAATAATTATGACTTTCTTTGATTTCTCAATAGGCTGTTTAGCAACAACCAACATCCTGTAAATCAGAAAAGTTACCACTGCTACATTAAAAACAACCAAAAGAAATCTCAGCGCTATCATAGTTTTGGTATTTTAGTAAATCTATGAATTATAAGGAATACGCTCTCATTGTTGCTGGAGGAAAAGGCACCCGAATCAAGAGTAAAGTACCAAAACAATTCCTGGAATTAAATGGATTACCTGTTTTGATGCACACCATCCTGGCCTTCTATCGTTACTCTGATAAAATTACCATCATACTGGTTCTTTCTGAGGATGACTTTAAGGCTTGGGAATCGCTGTGTATCCAGTATAACTTCCATAAACCGCTAATCCTTCAGCGGGGTGGTGACTCTCGTTTTCAATCTGTCAAAAATGGTTTAGACAAAATTGAAGGAGATGGACTAGTTGCTATTCATGATGGGGTGAGACCGATGGTGGATGAAGATATTATCGGGGCGTCATTCAGGATGGCGGCAGTTCACCAATCCGCAGTGGCCGCGGTAAGGTTGAAGGAGTCTGTTCGAATCATGGATCAAGACAGTACGAAAGCAGTTGACCGTTCGCGTTTCAGGTTAATACAAACTCCACAAACGTTTCAGGTTTCCCTGATCAAAAAAGCATACCAGCAACGGGAAGATCCTGATCTTACAGATGATGCTAGTGTTGCTGAACGTGCCGGATGTCGTATCGCTCTTTTTGAAGGAAGTTATGAAAACATTAAAATTACGACACCTGAGGATTTGGTGATCGCCGAGGCCCTAATGAAAAAGAAGGGAAATGCGCCCATGGGCAAAAATGACAAAAGCTGATCTTCAACCAGCTTTTGTGTCTTGCATCCCTGCGAATGCCTAAATACTAAATTTCAGTTACTAATATTCATCTTCGTTAAAGAAAAAATCTTCCTTGGTCGGATAGTCAGGCCAAATTTCCTCAATACTCTCATAAGGCTGTCCGTCATCTTCCAATTCCTGAAGGTTTTCGACTACTTCTAATGGGGCACCCGAGCGGATAGAATAATCTATCAACTCATCTTTTGTAGCCGGCCAAGGCGCATCTTCCAAATAAGAGGCAAGTTCTAGGGTCCAATACATAATGTTAGTCCTCCATTAATTTTCCGCAAAAATAGAATTTAATTGGTCAAAACAAACTTTATTTCTCCTATCGTTTGCCGGGATCAGAAAGTTCAATTTTAAATCGATTTTCCCAGAAAAATGTAACCGCCATCAATATCGCCTAATCGCGTCATCCAATGGAATTTTTGCCATATTTGCGCCTTATTAAGCCCGCGTAGAAGGCTGTTTAGAGGCTGAATTTTTTGGCTAACCTGCATACCTCCACGCCGCGCTTCACACATTAGTTCAATTATTTAAAAGATGGCTGACGAAAAAATTATATTCTCCATGACGGGGGTCAACAAGATCTACCCGCCCGGCAAACAGGTTCTTAAGAACATTTACCTCTCTTTTTTCTATGGAGCGAAGATTGGCGTTCTTGGTCTTAATGGCTCTGGTAAATCAAGCCTATTGCGCATCATTGCCGGCATTGATAAGGAATTTCAAGGAGAGGTCGTCTCTGATCTTACCTTCTCCGTGGGGTTATTAGAACAGGAACCTCAATTGGACAAAACGAAGACGGTAAAAGAAATAGTAGAAGAGGGCGTCAAAGAAGTCGTTGGTTTATTGAAGGAATTTGAAGCTATAAACGAAAAGTTTGCAGACCCGGCCATCATGGAAAATCCGGATGCGATGGATAAACTCATTGCCAAGCAAGGTGAAATTCAGGAAAAATTGGATGCTGTCAACGCCTGGGAGCTCGATAATAAGCTAGACCGGGCTATGGATGCTTTGCGCTGTCCACCAGCAGATGCAAAAATTGAATATTTGTCAGGTGGTGAAAAAAGACGTGTTGCTTTATGTCGCCTCTTACTAAAAGAACCTGACGTTCTATTATTGGATGAACCCACCAACCACCTGGATGCGGAGTCGGTTTACTGGCTCGAACAACACTTGAAGCAATACAAAGGGACGGTCATTGCTGTAACGCACGATCGCTATTTTCTTGATAATGTCGCAGGTTGGATCCTTGAATTGGACCGCGGTGAGGGTATTCCCTGGAAAGGAAATTATTCTTCGTGGCTCGAACAAAAACAACGGCGCTTGGCACAGGAAGAAAAAACAGAGTCAAAGCGACAGAAATCATTGGAACGAGAATTGGAATGGGTCCGCATGAGCCCAAAAGGCCGGCATGCAAAGGGTAAGGCTCGTTTAGGGGCCTACGAAAAGCTGCTGAGCCAGGAAACGCGGGACAAGGAAGATAAACTGGAACTCTTCATTCCACCAGGCCCAAGGTTAGGTAATAAAGTTATTGAAGCAAATAGTGTTTCAAAAGCGTATGGCGATAAGCTACTGTATGAGAACTTAACATTCTCCCTTCCTCCTGCCGGTATTGTGGGTATCATTGGCCCCAACGGTGCGGGTAAGACAACACTTTTTAAAATGATCATTGGGAAGGAGAACTCTGACGGAGGAAGCTTCGAAGTAGGGGAAACCGTTAAGATTGCATACGTTGACCAGGAGCACGATGATCTGAAATCTGAGGATACGGTATGGCAAGCTATAACAGGAGGCAATGAATTGATGGAGCTTGGCGGCAAACAAATTAATTCACGCGCTTATGTAGGCAAGTTTAACTTCAACGGAACGGATCAGCAGAAAAAAGTGAAAGAATTATCCGGCGGGATGCGCAACCGTGTTCATCTTGCCATCGCGTTAAAACAAGGTGGCAACTTATTGCTGCTTGATGAGCCTACCAACGACCTTGATGTAAATACATTGCGAGCGTTAGAAGAAGCACTGGAAAATTTTGGTGGCTGTGCTGTAATCATATCCCACGACCGATGGTTCCTGGATCGTGTTTGTACCCATATCCTTGCTTTCGAGGGTGACTCGCAAGTATTCTGGTTTGAAGGTGGTTTCAGTGAATATGAAGAGAACAAAAGAAAACGCCTGGGTGATGAACAACCGCACCGCATTAAGTATAAGAAGTTAGTGAGGTAGGGGAATTGGAAGATTGAAAGATTGGAAGATTGGAGATTAATACGTCCCACTTGCATTTAATCTTCTAATCTTCCAATCTTCTTCAACTAACCTCTTCGCCGGGCTTAGTTTTCCAGCGCTCGTGCATCCATACCCATTGTTCAGGGTGCTTGCGTATGGTGTCTTCCGTGAAATTTGTTAAGATCTGCGTATTATAGATCATGTCGGCTTCATCATTTCCCGTTAGCCTCATCGGTATTTCCGGGAGAATGCGCATGTGTTGTTTCCAGTCATTTCCAAGGTAGACATAGGTTGGCACTACGGAAGCACCGGTTTTCATGGCAAGTACTGTAGCGCCTACCGGGGTAGCTGCCGGCTTTCCAAAGAAACTCACAAAACGGCTTTTTACTTTTGTATCCTGATCAATCAATAACGCCACGGAACCGCCGGACTTCAAGACTTTTAGCAATCGAAATGTTTCCCTGCCGCGTTCAATGGCTATGGCGCCGTGCATGTTTCGATAATTCCAAAGCAACTCATTCAAGCGCTCGTCTTTTAATGGTGTGCCGATAATATTGGGGTTTAGTCCGCGCAAGGCCATGTTACTCACCTGCAAATCAAAAGCTCCCAGGTGGCATGTTAAAAAAATTACCCCTTTTCCATTCTTCGTGGCGCGCTCATAGTTTTCCAGCCCCTCCGTAACCAAAAATTTCTCCAGGTCATCCAGTGTTTTTACGCGTGTTGCACGGAGCATTTCGCCTGTATTTTTACCCAACATTTCAAATACCCTTCGGGACAATTTCATAATCTCCGTTTTATTCATTTCTTTCCCAAAAGCGATTGTTAAGTGCTGGGTAACAAGTTTGCGCGTTTTAGCGGCAAATGCATAAGCTATCCTGCCCAGCAATCCACAGAATTTTAACCAAGTCTGGCGGGGCATGGCGTTCGAAAGAAAAATCAAAAATTGGACTAACCGGTAAACCAGGGAATACCTGATCTTTCTGCGTATCTTTTTGCTGTTGGACATGGGTCGCTAAGATAAGATTTAAGATTTTTGGATTTAAATTTAAAATGTGAAAACACTGTACATCATTCGCCATGCTAAATCCAGTTGGGACGCCACTGACGTTGATGACTTTGAGCGGCCCTTAAATGAACGAGGTAAACGTGATGCCCCCCGTATGGGCAAACGACTCAAGGAGAAAGATATCCATCCGCATTTAATGCTCTCCAGTCCGGCAAAGCGGGCATTGTCCACCGGAAGAAGGATCGCTAAGATCTTAAAGTATCCGAAAGAGAACATTTTAACTGACCGGAGATTGTATCACGCTGATGAAGAGACAATCCTTTCCGTAGTTCAGGGGCTGAAAGACCACCATAATACTGTTATACTCCTGAGCCACAATCCAGGGCTTACTGATTTTGTAAACACGTTGATGAATGGTGAGCTTGACATTGACAATGTACCTACCTGTGGAATCGTTGCATTCGAACTTAATGTGGATGCGTGGAAAGACATAACGTGGGGAAAAGGAAAGATGTTGTTTTTCGATTATCCAAAGAGCAAGGAGGACTAGCCCCCAAGGCCTATCGCTTTCGGTAAGTCTACTATTCTCTTCTTTAGAAAACCAACTTCGCGAAAGCGGTAGCCGAAAAGAATTTTGAACGTTCCACTCGAGCTTGAAAGTTGAACACTTTCAAACTTGGCGGTACTTCCCTGACTCACAAAGCTTAATCCACCAAAAAAATGATCGCCATTAAAACCCAACGAAATGCGTGCGACAAAAAAGGCCGTAAATTCAATATCATTTTTTGTGCTTCCATCTTCAGCCTCATACGATAACCAATTGTGGGCTGGCCCCACGGCAAGTGTGGCGTTTACAAAAAAACCTTTGTGAATTAAACTGTATGTATATCCTGGCGCAATGCTAAACGTTGTTGATTTGATTTCCCGGATCTTCGAGTCAATGCCAAAATCAGCGCTGTATACATCTCCTATAATTGCGGAATCACCTCTTGCCTTAAATCCACTTATAGAAGTAAATAATACAAACGATCCTGCACTGCGAAGCTGCCGCTCTGCATAATTATAAGCCGAACGAAAAGAAAACTTCTTGTTATTAAAAATATAGTTTCCGATCAATCCCACATTTCGGGTGTCAATATCAGGGCGTTGCGGGTAGGGTGTATTGGCTGGTACTTTTACGGCCGGGTCCTCGATGTAGAAACCACTATATTTTTGCTGATATAAATCGAGACCCCATTTCTTTGTGAAGATATTCAGTTGAATGTCACGGGCATCCGACTCACCATATATTTCCTTACTCCGTTCATCCAGTGGTACTGCAAAAGTAAGTTCGAGGCCAATTTCAAAAAGGTACATGCCCAAACCTAACGCATACGGCTTGTTTGATTTATACGTTAAACTTCTTCGCCGATCAGGAAGGTCTTCCATTTCGAAATCAAGCCTGCGTTGTTTTAGCACAGGCCAGAGAAAAAAATGATCGGGATACGACTTAATGTAAATCGATCGAACCGAATCATACTTGTTTGTTACAGCGGCGGTCACCTCCACATCCTCCTGGGCAATGAGCTGAATACAACTACAAACGGAAAGTATAAGTATAAAAAATTTCATTAAAGAATATACTCGCTCAAATCTCTATTTTTTACCAATCCACTAAGCTTCGATTTTACCATTTCAGCGTTGACTGCTATCCGGGCATTTTCCGCAATTTTGTCTGGCACATCAAAGAGGAATTCATTTAATAGCTTACTCATCACCGTGTGCAACCTGCGTGCCCCGATATTTTCGATATCCGCATTGATGTTGAACGCAGTACTGGCAATCTCCTCAATGGCATCATCCGTGAAAGTAATTTCTACGCCTTCTGCTTCAAACAGTGCCTGGTATTGTTTTGTTAAGGCATTCTTTGGCTCTTTCAGTATTCGAATGAAATCTTCCTTCGTCAGGTTGTTTAATTCCACGCGAATCGGAAAACGTCCTTGCAATTCCGGAATCAGGTCGGAAGGCTTTGACATATGGAACGCTCCTGCCGCTACGAAGAGTACGTGATCCGTTTTAATCACGCCATATTTTGTATTCACCGTACTGCCTTCCACGATAGGGAGTAAATCACGCTGCACCCCTTCACGGCTCACATCAGGACCTCCGCCACCTTTTTTACCACCAGAGGCAATCTTATCGATCTCATCAATAAAAATAATACCAGCTTCTTCTGCGCGCCGGATTGCCTCTTCCTTCACCTCATCCATGTCAATGAGTTTTGCTGCTTCTTCTTCCAACAAAATCTTACGTGCCTCCGAGACCGTCACTTTTCTCTTTTTGCTTTTCTTCGGCATCATACCATTGATCATTTCCTGGAGGTTCATCATGGAAACTTCATCCATCATTCCTGCCCCTACCATTCCAACGTTTGGTCCACTGCTGCCCTTGATGTTAATGTCAATTTTACGATCCTCTAGCTCGCCTTTCTTGATCTTTTCCCGAAAGTGATTTCGCGTCTTTTCATTCAATTCTGCATCCGTATTCGGAACTTCCTGAATGGTCGTCTCCGGCGACGCGGGAAATCCGGTTGAACGGGTCGGCTGCTGCCGCATGGGCGGAATCAATGCATCGAGAATAATTTCTTCCACTACTTGCGCTGCCTTCTCTTTAACTTCTTCTTTCTTCTTCGCTTTTACCAAATTGACGGATTGCTCGACCAGGTCACGCACCATGCTTTCTACATCACGTCCTACATAACCCACCTCGGTGAATTTTGATGCCTCTACTTTCACAAAGGGTGCATCGGCAATCTTGGCCAGCCTCCGGGCAATTTCTGTTTTACCCACACCGGTAGCACCAATCATCAGGATGTTATTAGGAATAATTTCTTCCTGTATATCCGACTTTACACTCATTCTCCTCCAACGGTTCCGGAGTGCTATGGCCACGTTTCGTTTTGCTTCGTATTGCCCGATAATATATTTATCAAGCTCTTCTACAATCTGTTTTGGTGTCAAATATTTTGGGTCTATCATAATCTATCGTCTCTTCATCATGTTATCAATATTTTTAGAAAGGGTAAAAGCATATCCTGCGTTACCCACGACATAGGCACTGCGGCTAAAGACAAACTCAAAAGATTTTATCCGCGCAGAAAATCCGAATGACAAGCCAGCACCTCCACCTGCATTTGCCAATTTCAGCTCCTGGTGAACCAGGTAATTGTATCCAAGCATCAAATTTATTATTCGATGCACCAGCACCTCTGCACCAAAGTTAACCCGTCGCAACACCTTATCCAATGTTCCTGCCTCGGGTACTCCATCCTGGGGATTGTAATAGGTGACATTGGACTCCGCCAAATTATACGCTGTAATGGAAAACCGCAGTGGCATATGCTCCGGTTTAAATGTAGCCCCTAGCTGAACATCAAAAGGCAGATGTGAATTGCTGGTTTCCGAATATTCAGATAATACAATACCCAGGTTTTTGATCGACAACCCCACCTTGAAATCTTGCTTGGGGTGTTCAAACAATCCACCAATATCGACCATTAAAGCACTGGCGCGATATCCGGCAATATTTGAAAATGCTGCTTTAATATTGACACCTAAACGGAAATTTGACACTTTGTGACTTTTTCCAATAACCAATACCGTCTCCCCTGATTTAAAATCACCAATCTCTAAACCGCTTGCATCGTAGCTCTTTATGTTTCCGTAATTAAGATGCTGAATGCCTAACATAAGTGTACCGATTCTTGAAAAGTTATGCGCGTACGAAAACGTTGCCTGTCCGATGTCTGCAATATAAAACTGGTAGTTTGCCGATGCAAAACCATGAAGAGAATCACCTATTAATGCAGGGTTACAGAAGAAAAAATTAATATCCCTGTCGGCTAACGATGCATTAACTCCGCCCAGGGCAGAAAGACGTGCATTGTTTGGAATATTTAAAAACTCAAACGATTTTCTTCCCGCAGTCTGGGCAAGCAATGTCGGGGAGAATGCAACCAATATGTATAACAAAAGTTTTATTCGCACCGATACTCAGCTATCTTTACAATATGGGATCTGGCCCTAAATCACGCCCCTTCAAAAGTAAGGATTTCAAGCGGTAATCTTCTGCTCAGCAAAAACAAACCTCATAGGGGCATCAACACGATCCTTCAGCAAGGCTGCCTTTAACACCTCGTCAACTGAAGCTACATAATGGAAGCTCAGGCCTTTGAGGTAGTGCTTTTCAATTTCTTCAATGTCACGTTTATTTTTTACGCTAAGAATAATCTCTTTTATTCCACTTCGCTTTGCGGCGAGGATTTTCTCCTTGATGCCGCCGACAGGAAGAACTTTTCCGCGCAACGTAATCTCTCCTGTCATCGCCAGTTTAGCTTTCACTTTGCGCTGTGTATAACTAGACGCCAGCGATGTAAACATGGTTATACCTGCAGAGGGGCCATCTTTCGGCACTGCACCTGCTGGTACATGAATGTGCAAGTCGTATTGTTGGAATACACGATGATCAATCCCCAACGGTTCTGCGTTTGACTTCAGATACGACAATGCAGCCATCGCTGATTCTTTCATGACGTCACCTAATTGTCCGGAGATCGTAAGGGTTCCTTTTCCTTTACTTAAGCTTGATTCCACGAACAGGATCTCACCGCCAACCTGTGTCCACGCAAGGCCTGTTACGACACCGGCTATTTCATTTCCTTGATAAAGTTCTTCATCAAAGATTTCAGCACCCAACACCTTGCGTACAGATTCTTCCGTCACGGTTTTATCAAATGGTTCCTCCATCGCGATTGCTTTCGCAATACTTCTGACCAGCGTGCCAATCTTTCGCTCGAGATTTCGGACTCCTGATTCACGGGTGTAACTGTCTATTACTTTCGTGATGGCCGCCTTCGTAATCTTTACATCCGAATTCTTCAATCCGTGCTCCTTCAATTGTTTCGGCACGAGGTGCTTCACGGCGATCTCAACTTTTTCTTCGAGTGTATAGCCCGTTACTTCGATAATTTCCATCCTATCACGTAAGGCAGGGTGAATGGTATCCAGTGCATTGGCAGTCGCTATGAAAAGTACTTTGGAGAGGTCATATTCTACCTCAAGATAATTATCACCAAACGTATTGTTCTGTTCTGGATCGAGAACCTCAAGCATAGCGGAAGACGGATCGCCTCTGAAATCAGATTTTACTTTATCAATTTCATCAAGAATAAAAACCGGGTTAGAGGTTTGTGCCTTCTTCACGTTTTGTAAAATTTTTCCGGGCATTGCTCCGACATAGGTCTTCCGATGGCCCCTTATTTCGGCCTCATCGTGGACACCACCCAAAGACATACGCACATACTTCCGCTGAAGGGCCTTGGCAACAGAACGCCCCAAGGAAGTTTTTCCAACACCCGGTGGACCATAGAGACAAAGGATCGGCCCTTTCATATCTTGCTTCAACTTAAGCACAGCAAGGTATTCTAATATTCTGGTCTTAACTTTTACCAACCCGAAGTGATCTTGGTCAAGGATTTTCTTAGCCCGTTTCAGATCAAAGTCATCTACAGTATATTCGCCCCAAGGCAAGTCCAACATAAACTCCACGTAGTTCATCGCCACCGGATATTCCGCTGCCATTGGATTAATGCGCAAAAGTTTGTCAAGTTCTTTGCTAAAATGATCCGCAACCTCCTTTGTCCACTTCTTGCTTTCGGCGCGCTTCCGCAATTTTTCAACTTCTTTGTCGGGACCGTCATACCCTAACTCATCTTGCAATACTTTTATCTGTTGCCTGAGGAAATAATCACGTTGTTGCTGGTCGATATCGGTATGTACCTTCTTTTGAATTTCATGCTTAATCTCCAACATCTGAATATCCTTCAGCATATATTGAAGGAGCAAGGTGCCTCTGTCAATGATGTTTTGAGTTTCCAGGATTTTCTGTTTTTCCGCAACCTCAACATTGAGGTTCGATGAAAGAAAATGAACGAGAAAAGACATGCTCGAAATATTATCTAATGCGACCTGCGCTTCAATAGGTATCTCTGGATTAAGCTTTAAGATCTTAGTTGCCGCATCTTTGAGTGATTGCACCAAAGCTATTGTCTCTTTGCCGTTTGCATTCAACAAGGGTTCAGGCTGAAGTTCGATGTGCGCAGTAAGATAAGGTTCCTCCTGAATAAACTCCTTCACCAGGAAACGGTTCTTACCTTGAATAATGATGGTTGTGTTCCCATCGGGCAGCACCAGCATTTTGATGATGCGCGCCACCGTTCCGGTTCTATAAAGGTCATCCATGGTGGGTTCTTCCGCCAGGGGATTTTTTTGGGCGATTACGCCTATGATGCGATTTCCCTGGTAGGCCTTTTTTACCAACTTGATAGATTTTTGTCTTCCTACCGTGATGGGGATAACTACCCCTGGAAACAGCACTGTATTTTTAATGGGAAGAATGGAAAGTTCCTTCGGTAAGTCTTCAGGCTTTAAATCAGAATCTTGTTCGGGATTGATTAATTGAATGAGATCATCCGATTCTTCCTGAACGAGTTGTATGGGTAGCGCTTTAAACATGGTTCTCAGGTGTCAAACTGACGTAGCCGAGGATAAGTTTTCGGGTTTTATCAGGTGTCCCAATAAGACAATAGTAGTGCCAAGAGAGTTGTAAAAGAAGCAAAATTGTGTCAACTTTAACCAATTGGCGTGATTTTTTACCAAACACAGGTTCTGTGAAAACCTATTTTTTGATCTTAATCACAGCCTTTTGGCTGGTGGTTCACGCTCCGCTTATGGCTCAGAAGCCAGCAAAGAAATTCAAAAAGGGCGGAGTGGTACAGCTGGATGATAGCCTGACAAGCTACAGCCAATCTGACATTTTTGTTTTCCCGAACATTAACAAAATCAAGTACTATTCCGATCGGGCGAAGCTTGACAGAATCAAAAAGCTTGGCCCAGCCGGAGATTCTGAGCAAGAATATACGGAACTGAAAACTTATGTAAAAAACTTTGGGCCGGAGAATTTCTCCATGGATATCCAGCTTATTTGGGACTTAGCCAAACTTTCTGAGGAGCATGGACCAACGGGCGAAGCCGTTTTGCTATACAAACTTGTATTAAAGCATCATCCTAAAACCATTGATGGCCGGAAAGTTAAAAGTGAGTTTGATTCCCTTACAAAAAACGAAACCGATCTTTACGTTCCGTTGCAACAATATTATGAACTGGTAGAATACCGTAAAGAAATTGACACCCTCAGGCCCCCGCAAGGCGTTCTTCTTAACATGGGCGAAGCCATCAACTCAGACAAAGCAGATTATGGACCCACCATTGGCAATGTGGATAACGTTTTACTTTTTACATCAAAACGAAACGGACACATTGACCCACTTAATAAAAACTACAACGAAGACTTATTTTATACCCGTAAAGTGAATGGTGTCTGGGAATGGGCAGAAGAATTCAAAAAAGTAAACACCCCTTTCAATGAGGGTTCAGCGTGTTTGAGCAAAGATGGCAAGCAACTTTTTTTTGCTCGCTGTAATTCACCTGGCGGTTATGGTAGTTGCGATATCTTTGTGGCTCAACTAAAAGCTGACAGTACATGGGACTACATGAAAAACCTGGGGCCAGCCATCAACTCTAATGGATGGGACTCGCAACCATCTCTTTCCCATTCTGGCGATACACTTTTTTTTGCCTCTGATCGAATCGGTGGTTTTGGCTATTCTGATATTTATTATTCTACAAAAGATAATGAAGGAAACTGGCAAAAGGCACAGAACCTCGGTCCGATTATAAACACAAGAGGGTTTGAAGTAAGTCCATTCTTTCATCACAAGTTTAATGTCCTGTACTTTAGTTCAAATGGCCAGCCACTATCGTTTGGTGATTTTGATATCTATAAGGCTTACAAACGTCAACTTGCCTGGGACGAGCCTAAGAATATTGGTCCGCTGGTGAATGGGCCCGGAAGTGAATATTACTTTACGATTGACTCAGAATCCAATTACCTGTACTACGCCAGCTCAGTAAAAGATGACATCAACAATCTGGATCTTCACTCCTTCCCTGTCCCCATGGAAGCCCAGCCGCATGCCATAGCAAAATTAAAGGGTTCCCTGGTCAATGTTGAAACGAAAAAACCTTTTAAAGGAATAGTATCTGTTATTGATTTGGATAAAGGTGTAGAAGTCGCACCGAAATTCTTGCGTGAAGACGGGTCATTTGATTTTAGCCTCATCAACAAAAGAAACTACTTATTGATAATACAAGGCGACGATTTTTTCCGCATTGAAGAATTATTTTTTATGGATGGCGATACAGAGATGAATCGAGAAACAGAACCTATTGAGAGCAAAATTGCTTTCAAATCACTCGAGTTTGAAAATGGGAAGGCCGACATTTTACCTATTATGCATGCAGATTTGGATAAGCTGGCCAACTTCATGATTGACCATCCAAAGTTTAATCTCCATATTTCAGGTCATACGGATTCACAAGGGAAAGAAGATTCCAACCTGCGACTCTCCCAGGCGCGTGCCGATGCGATTAAAGCTTACCTGATCTATCAATTTAAAATTTCAACCTCCCGTATTGAGGCTCATGGTTACGGAAGTTCGAAACCGATTGTAGGCGAATTAACGGACAATGACCGGAAGCTTAATCGAAGAGTGGAATTTGAAATATCACGGGATTGATCGTGAAGGAGCAGTGCATGTCAGAGCGCGGACACCGTGAATTGTTCACCCACCTTGGTAATCTTTAGCATGAAGGCTGTCGGCTGAACTTCATCAGTATTAAAAACCCCAACCACCCTAAACGATTTACCCGTAGCAGAACCGCTAACCTTGAGTGTGTAGTCACATCTATTGGAAATTTCATGCGCGCTTACCTTTACAGTATACACGCCATCCTCAAAAGTATTGGTAAGGTCAACTTGTTCAAATTCATAGGAATTGTAACTGGATAGAATTTCCCCTTCACCTTTAAATACATCAAGATCAAGGTCGGCTTCAAGTAAAGCGCCAGGAATATTACCACCGGTCGTCCAGTCCAGGTCAATACGCAAACCTTTCCCATCCCTGATGCAGTTGGAAGGTTCTTTTTGGTCATCTACCCATGCAGTCAGAGCAATAATGGCAAGCAACACAATCGATGAGTGGAGGGCAATTCTGAATTTTTTCATTTTCTTTTTTTTTGTTTTTGATAATAAAATTTAAGCGCCGGAAAAAATGGACAATACTGCCTCAGCGCTTAATCCAAAATGGACTCAAATCTCCTCAAAAAGATCCTAACGCATCGTCAGAACTTTGACCGTTTTGTACGGATGTAAGTTTTATTAACATCCAGGCAAAAAGGACAGGAAAAAGAAAAGGCCCTGAAAGAGTCAGAGCCTTTTGAAAGTATTGTTGCCCGGCAACCGATGCCAGTCTACTTCTTTTTCAGGTAAATATCGCCGTTGTAATTCTTCATGGTTATCTCGGGGCCCCCTCCGTTAATGTCGCCTCGCTTCCACTCGTCAATGACAACCTTGTAAACCCCTGACTTTGTGTCCTTCTTTTGCACCGGGCCGCTGCTCGTAAAATTCACATCAAAGTTTGAGTATATATCACCTTGTTCGGTTTTCATTCTCATGGAGGCTTTCAGTGTAGCAGGAAATGTAATGTCGATATCGCCATTGTAGGTCGAGTATGACATTGGAGTACCTTCTGTCACTTTATCGAACGTAATCTTGATCTCTCCGTTGTACGTCGTGGCCACCACTGATCCGGAGATATTCAGTGCGGTAATTTCTCCATTATAGTTTGTAAGTTCTACCTCGCCCTGGATATTCGTGACGATCAGATCTCCATCGTTATACGTTTTTACATCCATATCCATACCAGATGGGACTTCAATCTCAAGGTTTAGTTTATTGTTCCAGGATTCCGATACAACCTTTACGATGTTGCTGCTTTCTGCAACTTCCAGGTCCATACCTCCTCCTCCTATCCTCCGTAGCCCATCCTTTGTACTCCCTCTTTTTTCGTCATCTTCATCCTGGGCTGCCGTATACTTTACCAAAATATCCTTCCGGGCTGTGCCTTTCACCGTAATGGATCCATAGTTAATCTGGGCCTTCAACTTTCCTCGTTTAGCCGGGTCACTCAGTGGAACCGTAAATTCATTTGGGTTTTGGGCCAAGGCTAAGGATGTGGTGATCAACATAAGACCTGCCATAACCAAAGTAAGCGCGACTATTGTAACTTGTTTTTTCATGATTTAAATTACTTTTATTTTTTTAATTCTTTCTCTTATCATCATGGCATTTGTACCACAATGAAAACCGACTACTAATTTGTTTTCTCTTTCAAATAAACGTCTCCGTTAAATGTCTCAAAATCAAGAAACGCGCCTCCCGATCCGATCTTATAGCGGTTGCCATTCACTTTGTATTTTACACCATCACCAACATTTTTCTTTTCCACCTGAACAGGCAATGCCTCTAGGCGATCGATGTTCGTGTAAAAGCTTCCATTAAAACTCTCAAAGCTCATACTGGCCGCCAGTCCTTTCTGGAACCATGCATTAATATCTCCATTGAGTGTGTAGAACCTGCAATCCTTTTTGGGGTTCGATGAATATTCAATATCAACATCGCCGTTGATGGTACTGGCGTTGGCTTCACGAACCAGGTTATTGAGTTTAATACTTCCGTTAATATTGTCGGCTTTCACCGCTCCGCTCACGTTCACGATTGAAATGTCTCCATCATTGATGGTACTGACCATCACGTGTACAGCAGCGGGGACTTTGAGTACAAAATCCATTTTATAGTCATATTCGGTCCTGCAATTGCAGTTGTTGCAATTCATGTTATTGTCACAACACCAGTTGTAACCCCATTCATTTCTATATCCTGTATTCCTGTTTTTACCATCGGTTTTACGGCCAAACTGTGCTCCGGTACCCTCTACAAAAAACAGGAGTGTGTCAGCCCGGTCGATAACACCCAATTGTACTTGTGTCTTTCCTTTTTCCAATCGCTCATTGGTCTTAGCATAGATAGATTTGCTCACTTCAAGAATAATTTTATCTCCTGAGTAGCCCTCCACTTTTACATGACCATTTATGTTCGCGACCATCACCGCATTGTCAGCACTTTTCTTTTCGAAGGAAAATTCCTTTGTAATTTTCTCGGTATAAGTTTGTGCCTTGAGCTGTGCAGACACCATCATGAATACACAAACTCCGAATGTTGATTTCATATTTTCTGATTTAATTTGTGAACACTACATATACGTTTGGGAGGACGAATCACTATGCATCCCTACGGAACTATATTAACACCTTGATACTTTCTTCAATCTTCTTCCTTACATCTATTGGAGTATTTCTATTATGAAGAATTTTCTCCAGTTCTTTTACCGATGATTTTGCCTGAAGGGCAGCCATTAACTCTGCCAACGAAATTTGAACCAGGGGTGAATCCTGTTTTGAAATAGAGTGGATCAATTCTTCCCGGACTTTACTTTCATTGCTATACGCCTTTAATGCATCCAGCGCAGCCAATCGAACGTTTACATTGTCATCATTATTAAGCGTCTGCAACAACGCACGGGTGACCTTCTGACTAGCCTGATCCATTTCGTGGGTAAGATTCACGGCTTTTAATCGATCTGTCACCGATTCTTTTTCGAGCAAGGATAACATCATCAACTCTTTCAGATCACTGACCTCCTGACCTAACAGTTGGATCTGCTCATCTTTCTGTACGGGTGACCGCAAAAGAAATCCAACTACTAGTCCGAGCATCAACGTAATGGAGGCAAAAGCCAGGCGCGGAGCAAATTCTGGCCACGTGAAAAAGTTTTTCCAAAGGAACGACTTGGCAGGTGCCTTTTCCTGCCGCAACATTTCATAAAAATTATCATCTAGCCTAAGCGATGGCGATGATGGTTCCATTTTAAATAGTCCCTCCTGTATGATGTGCAATTCCTGAAGATCATTCACATCGATTTCCCCCTGCTCAATGAGTCGTTCAATTTCTTTTAGCTCTGCCGGATCCGCCAGCATCGCATTATACTTACTGATTAACTCCTGAATTTTTTCTGCCTTCATAATCACATATGTTTTTCCAATTGCTTATACACTATTTTCAATTCCTGAAGCGCCCTGAAAACTTTTACCTTCACCGCACCTTCAGTGCACCCGATAATTTCCCCGATCTCCTTATACTTCTTATCCTGATATTTGCTGAGTAAAAGAATCTCCCTCTTGTCTTCCGGCAACCTGTCCATGGCCATGGAGAGGAGTTGCAATTCTTCATCTTTTTGAAATTCAGTTGCCCGATTGTCATCAACACTCAGACGTTCTTCCCAATGTTCAAGCGAATCCTTCTTTTGCATCTTGTTCTTTCGGAAATTGTCAAGATTCACATTCCGCGCAATGTGAAACATCCATGTTCTGAAATCGCCCTCTCCGCGAAAAAGGTATCGGTATTTCAGAATCCTGAAAAAAACATTCTGCACCAGATCCTCACTTAGCTCAGCATCCTTGTTCATTCCATAAAAGAAACCATACAAAGGCCTCTTATAGCGTTCAAAGAGTAAGCCTAGCCTATCCAGGTCGCCATCCTTAACCTTGAGCATCAAGGCGTTATCAGTCAGTAATTCCAAATCAGCTGGTAAAGTTTTCAAAATGGGAAACTCAGGGAGTTGCAGAAGGTTACAGATAAAGTTAATGTTTCCTGAAATTTTACCTGGCTGCGTAAAAGTTTTTTCCGGAAACGTGCGGCAAAACTTTTTCATGCATTTCAATAGAGACTAAAAAGCAGAACGATTTATAGTATCTGTTGAGGATTTAGCTTAACTTTTAAGAGGAGCCCGTCCATATGAAGACCGACCTTGTTGCAAACCTTTTGGTAGCCTCTATTATTGTTACCCTCATTAGCGGTATTATAAAATATTACAATGTCACCGACAGGAACCGTTCGATCAAGCTGGTTGCGCATACCCATGAAGTAATTCAAGAATCTTCCGATTTACTGTCACTTTTGCTCAATGTAGAAGCAAGTCAAAGGGGCTTTATCATCACCCATGATTCTTCCGACCTTCAACACTACCACCTACTCATACCAAAAATTAATGAAAAGCTGAAGACCCTGGAAGAACTGACCACAGATAATCCACGTCAAACCACACTCATTAATCAAAAACTAAGGCCCCTTGTCAAATCCAAAACAGATGGACTCACGAAAATGCTGGAGGTTTATCAATCCAAAGATCGGGCAGGTGCTTCTGCCAATGTTAAGGACGACTCGGGTAACGTAAGTATGGAAAATCTCCGAAATTTAATACTTCAATTCACCTCGCACGAGGAAGAGCTGTTACAAGAGCGAACTACCCGACTACAAACGATCCACACGGTTAATGATACCATTCATTATGCAAGCTTCTTTTTGATTTGTTTCATCTCCGGATTTGCATTAGTAAAACTCCTTGAAAAAGACAAGAAGAACAAGGAGTTACTTTCTACGCTTAATGAAACCAATCGAAATCTGGAAATCAAAGTGCATGAACGTACTGTAGAATTAGAAAAGAAAAGTCAACAGGCAGAAAAATCTAATCGCGATCTAAAAGACAACTTTGAGGAATTGAAATCATTCTATGAAGCCTTGCACATCAACAACGCCAAAGTTGAAGATACATTGAATGAAATTCGGGATCTATACGACAACGCTCCCTGCGGATATCACTCTTTAGCCGCAGATGGTTTAATTGTCCGCATGAATCAAACAGAATTAGGCTGGTTGGGCTATACCCGGTCTGAAGTGATTGGAAAAATGAATGTGACGGAAATTCTTAAACCATCGGAGCATGAGTCGTACTACCAAGATTACGCTGCATTTATCGCCCGTGGCTACATCCGCAATAAAGAGCATACCTTAATCCGGAAAGATGGAACTTCATTCCAAATACTTTTAAACGCCACGGCCATTTATGATGAAAATGGAAAGTATGTTATGAGCCGGGGCATGGTGACTGATATTACGGAACGAAAGGCTATTGAGCAAAAACTTCTCGAAGCCAATCAAAGCCTGATTCGCTTAAACGAAGAGAAAAATCATTTCCTGGGTATCGCCATTCATGATTTAAAAAGCCCTCTGAATAGTATCCTGGGATTGATCAATCTCCCAAAACTAAAAGGTGATAATCTTAATCCGGAGCAGCTAGAGTACATTAGACTCATACAACACTCCTGTATCAACATGCAGGCGTTGATTTTCAACCTTCTTGACATCAATAAAATAGAGCAGGGACTGAATGTGGTACATCCGGAAGACGTAACCCTTACTAGTTTGCTTCAACATCAATTGGAGATTTTCAATGAACAGGCTTTGCGAAAAAATATTTCTCTAATCCTCGAGGATAATCTTCCGGGAAAAACAATCCACACTGACCCTGCTATGTTACAACGCATTCTTGAAAATCTTATTTCCAATGCCATCAAATTCTCTCCCTACCACAAGGAGATTTTGATCCGGGTAATCTATAACGAAGCGCATGTAACGCTCGAGGTCATTGATCAGGGATCTGGAATAAAAGCAGAAGAGATGCCCAAACTGTTTCGGAAATTCCAAAAGTTAAGTAGCCAGCCAACTGGAGGAGAAAATTCAACTGGCCTCGGCCTTTCGATCACGAAAGAGTTAGTGATTGCCCTTAAGGGGAGTATTTCCGTAGAGAGTGAAGTCAATAGAGGAAGTAAATTTATTGTTGAACTACCGATAAACCTTTAACTTTAAGACGACCCTGTTGATGAAACATCCGGCCACCAGACCGATATTATTTAATTGAAATCTTCCTTACACTAATCTTTAAGCCGTGAAAAAAATAGTCTTATTATTAATCGCAGTACTCCCGATGCTAGCGTGTAAAGATGTGCAGGCCCCAGTGCCGGCCGATACACTATTCAAGAATTTGGTTTGGTCGGATGAATTTGAAATTGTCGGTATACCCGATGTCACAAAATGGAATTATGATCTTGGTGATGGGTGTCCCGATGTTTGTGGTTGGGGAAACAATGAATTGGAGTATTACACGAGCGATTCAAAAAATGTCAGAGTTGAAAACGGTAAGCTTATTATTGAGGCTCATCGGGAAGAGAAAGGTGGAAAACCCTATACTTCTACGCGGATCGTATCCAAAAAGAAAGGTGATTGGTTATATGGCCGGCTAGAGATCAGGGCGAAACTACCTCGCGGCAAAGGCACATGGCCCGCTATTTGGATGCTTTCCACAGATTGGAAATATGGTGGCTGGCCGGCCAGCGGCGAGATTGATATTATGGAACATGTAGGATTCGACCCTGGTGTCGTGCATGGCACGATTCACACGGAAACTTACAATCATTCCAAGGGAACGCAGAAGGAAGGTAAAATAAGTATTCCCGATGCTCAGGATACGTTTCACCTATACGCCATTGAATGGAGCGCAGCTAAAATTGATTTCTTTGTGGATGATAAAAAATATCACAGCGTAACAAAATCTCCAACGGAAGATTATAAGGGTTGGCCATTCGACCAACCGTTTCATCTCATCATGAACGTGGCCGTAGGCGGAAACTGGGGAGGCTTACAAGGTGTGGACGAATCGATTTGGCCTCAACGTATGGAAGTGGATTTTGTCAGAGTATACCAGTAGTGGTGCTCAGGAGTTTCGGATCATGGCCTGTAATTTATTGCGTTCATCCTGAAGTTCACGCGATAGTTTGGTTTGCTTATCCATGGCTCTGTGCTTCTACTCCTCAAATTCGTTGGTCAGCGAACTCACTGCCAAATTCCTTTCACTCAATGCCTTGCTTTGCAGTTTCATTCTTCCAATGACTAAGCCTAGCAAAACCAATAGGGCAGCAATGGCTATGATCACCATGGTAATAAAAACTCCCTTACCTAGGTCCATTCCCAGTACATTAATATGCGTACTGGCGTGAAGAACTTCCGCCATAGATTGCTCCTTTTCATTTAAGGAAGCTATCGTTTGATTCAATTGTGCTTTTAGATCTTTAATACTCCCATTGGCCGTACGCAACGCTTCTTCCTTGGCCGCAACACTGTCTTGAAGAATTTTCCACACGCCGTCTAACACCGTCTCCTTTATGACCTTGTATTCGCCATAAGTCTGTGACTTTGATTTCATCAACAGGTACCGTTCGCGCAAAGAATGATTTCCTTGCAGGGCTTCGGAAGCTTTTTGGGAAAAACATACTTCGGAAACCATCACACAAACCAACAGGAAGAATAACCCTTTCATAGGCAGGCATTTAAGTTAGTCATACAAAGTGCAAAAGTAAGGTCAAATTCAGAAACAGTATACTGCAACTGTTTTAACTCCATAATAATTCGATTAAAGTCATTGAGAGCCGATTAAAGGTAAGTCGTTCAGAGCTTCTTTTTGAACAGGAGATCAGTTTGTTGTGTCGCAACAACACGGGCGAATAATTCTTTAAGAAAATGATATTCATTGGATGTGAATAGCGTCTTACTTATCAGCAGAGAACTATTCATAGTCAACGTATTGCCATTATTTTGAACATTAAAAAGGTAACGGCCACCCGCATCGGGTAAGGCCAGTCCTACCTTCACGGGCAGCTCTGCAATTTCATAGGCAACAGGATATTCCAGACTTAAAACGATGATCTCTTCGATGGGTGCTCCAAAATCGACCGGATATAAACGCTCGGAAGATTTGAAGGGATTTCCATCCCAACGATCGATGATGAATGGATTAAATAAAAAATTGTCGGTTCCTATCCCACTGCCGTCCATCTCAACCTCCAGCGTGACCACCATAGGCTTCATAAAATCATCAACATTCTCAATCTTATAATTAGTGATTGTAACACCATTCCACGCGTTGGAAAGGTGGTCTATAAATTCTTTGTGCGTGCTATTGGCGTAAAGTTTTTTCCGTTGCTTCATGGCCTCATAGCCAAAATATGTATTTTGAATAGTCCCCAAAATGCGGCCATCATTCTCTATCTTCAGCTTCTGAACGGATAGTTGTTTTTCTCTTTCAGGCGCTTTCAGTTCATACCAATAGGATTCCTTATCCCCTAATACCCTACCCTTTCCATTCAGGCATCGTTCAGGAATTAAACCGAAGGAGAGGAAATCCTCTGTTGCATCCAATAAATATACTTTGTCATTGATGTTCAACTTGGCAATGACATAGTTAAAATCACTGAGCACCGGGTAAAGTTCAGTCACCCACCCATTTTCACGCGTTGATAGGAGAACAGGCTCAACAGCAAGGCCCGCATATTCTAATGCTGCTACAAGCGATAAATTTATGTCTCCCACGTTACCTACTTTATTATCGAACGCTTTTTTTATTCCAAACTCGCTATACTCACCGTATATTTCATTCCAACGATACCATCCTTTTATGAAATCATAAATTTTTCGCGCCTTTTGCAACGGATCTATTTCTCCTACCAGCAGCTGTTCAACTTTGTCATCCATGATATCACCTCCGCGTTTAAGCTGCAATCCAAATTTGGAATCTCTCCGAAGTTCCTCTTCGGCGTCCTTCCATTCCTTTGTAAGCTTGTCCTTTCTGCCGTCAAAATATTGTATCTCTTCCAGCTCAAAATTAATGGCGGATAAAAAATTCGATTTGGCTGTCATATAATCTTCCTCTATAAAGGCTGGAATATCCTTCATGGAGCACTTCAGTTGAACACATTCCGCTTTGCCACCTCCTGCCATAAAACAATCCTTCACTATTTCACTTTCGCTTTTGGTCAACTTCAAATAACCCCGAAGTGCAATATTGTATTTGTAATTCGCCGGCATCAGCGCCCAATATTCACTGTGCACTTTTGGAATATCCGATTGAAATTCCCAGGCACGAAAATTTCGAATAAAAGGAGACTCCAAAACATACTCGACTTCAATCACGCTGCCTACGCGAACATTGGGCAGGGCAAATTTTTTAACATCATAATATTTGCTCCGATCCTCCGTAAACTGATTTTTAGGATCAAAATTTACCTCGCGCATGGAGCCGTTTTCCACATTAAAAGTAGAAGCCATAACGGACCGGATCAATTCCGACCTGCCTCCACTTTTTCTCAGTGGAATTTCAAAATCGGCATACGCCAGACCACCCTTTTTCAAAATCTTAATTTTTAAATGATGCTTTAGGATAAGATTATAATCATTATCGCTTTCAATAAAGGCCTCACCAAATTCATTTAACACGACCGCCACTGCAGAAGTATCTTTATCATAAGTCTTCATTTCCAGTTCCTTATATAAAAATTTTCCGAAGGGAAAACCAGGGGACTGGGCTAAACTAAAATAACAGGGTAGCAGGATGGCAAAAATGGATAAAACGGTTCTCATAAAAATCAATTAATCGGCGTCAAATATAGGAAAAATTAGTAGGCGTTAAGTTATGAGTTATGAGTTATGAATTATGAGGTTGTTCAGGTGTGAGCGTTTGTAGACTATAAGCTGGATGGTGGGGTTAAGAGCAATACGTTATAAGTTATGGGGTAATTATCGCCATGCTTTAAGTAATGCGTTATCGACACACCAACTCATAATTCATAACTCATAACTCTTTTTTATTTGTCCATCTTAAACCATCGTATAGCATTATGGCGATAAATCTTATCAACGACCTCTTTGGGAAGCTTTAGTCCCTGAAATTCTCCTTCAACTTCTTCAACCGTCATCATTTCATCGGTCACAAAATATTTCCAATCCTCCATCCATGTTTCGTGCAAGCTACTTTTGGCCTTGCCAGGATCGGAAGTAGAAGAAATACCGGAGTCGGTTGCATAAATAATCCGGTCCTGGTACTTGATTAAGAACGAACGTACTTTTTCGCGGTTCAATCGAGATTGAAACTGAAGGTGTGGTATACGTGCTGCCATGTCAACAGCCATGTTTGGAAATCTTTCCAGACGCTTGGCGAGTTCATCAACATCCCACTCCAGGCTACCCAGGTGTGCACCCACAAAACGCATATCCGGGTGTTTCTCAACAAATCGATCGCGAGCATTGATCTGATCTTCATACGAAGGATATTCCGGATGCAGAAACATGTGGTATTCAGGATGGTTTTTAAAATATTCGCGATCGTTGTTTACTGTCATTTTATCCAAGGGAAGCCAACAATTTTTGGGTTCACCCAAATGCGCCATTACCGTTTTATCCTGCTGGATAATGTAGGCTATCACAGGATCGAAATTTGGATTATCAATCATAATAAAATGGTTTGCTGAGTCTTTGTAAACCATCCCAATATTCTTCCAGATCTTAATGCCAAGGGCCCCGTCTGCAAAGGCTGCCTCCAAGAAGCCAATAGTTTGATCGGCCCAGGCGGTAGAATCCCAATGATTTAATGTAAACGCCGTTAAAAAATTTACTCTGTCGGGAAATTCAGCAATCTGATCCAGGGCGAGTCTTTTTTGTTCCTCTAATGACGGATAGTGAGGAGCATCTACATTTACGGTGAGCAACCTAAAGTTATCTTCCTTTGCTTGTTCAGCTAGGGCCGTACTTTCCGCATTGAGATGCATGTGGGTATCAATTTTCTTTACTTTATAATAATCATTCAACGTGTAATGATCATTCATACATGCACCCCATGTTAGCACGATCCCTGTAGCATACAGTAAACAAACCGATAATTTCATAGCATACTTTTTTTAACCATTCTTATTTTGATTCAAACTCTTCACCAACCCGGCTGAGTCGATACACCAATATAGAAATGACAAGCCTAAAAACCCATATTTCATAAAAATTGCAATTGAAATGTGTTGCAGATAGGACGTATGACTTGTTCTTACTTTTATTTCTGCTTACAATCGCATACCGAAACCTAAATTACCATATGTATGACACTCCAAAATAATTCTCAACGCCTTCTTTCCCTGGATTTTATGCGCGGCCTTATTATGGTATTTCTGGTTCTGGAAAGCACACGATTGTATGAAAATCTATTTGAAGCAACGGAGGGTAATGGCGTTCAGTTTTTCATTCTACAGTTTTTTCACCATCCATGGAATGGGTTACGCTTTTGGGATTTGATTCAACCTGGATTCATGTTCATGGCCGGCACAGCGATGGCGTATTCATTACACCGGCAACAACTCCAGGGTATGCCATGGAGTAAATCTTTCTTAAAAACACTTAAGCGATCATGTTGGCTTTTTTTCTGGGGCGTACTCGATTATGCTGTCCGGCCCGGCGGGCTTTCCTTTGAGTTATGGGACGTGCTTACTCAACTCTCCTTTACCACCTTGGTAGCCTTTTTGATTTTCAGATGGTCGGCAACATCACAAATCCTTTTTAGTCTTGGCATGCTGGTACTCACGGAAATCTTATACCGTTTCACAAACGTTCCTGGATTTAATGAAGCTTTTGTCGATCAGCATAATTTTGGAAACTACATGGATTTGTTGCTGATGAACAAAATTAATGAAGGCGGATGGGTAGCCATCAATTGTATTCCAACAGCGGCTCATACGATTTGGGGAGTACTTGCCGGTAAGCTATTGTTATCGGAGAAACCTGAAAATGAAAAAGTAAAGCAGCTGGTGATAGCCGGCATAGCC
>Ga0184629_10000153_pt1 | contig 29241 bp, 26 predicted proteins | sample PLM4_32_b1_FD_133158 | JGI IMG/M metagenome (GOLD analysis project Ga0184629, IMG submission 133158) | Groundwater sediment microbial communities from an aquifer in East River, Colorado, USA - PLM4_32_b1 | ecosystem: Environmental > Terrestrial > Soil > Riparian zone | place: USA: East River...
AACATTGGCACAAAAAAATGGATATCTCATAGACGCTCGTCAGGAATTACTGGCTTTTGGAGTTGCAAATGCAGCTGTTGCCTTCGGCCAAGGTTATCCTGTTGCAGGTGGATTATCCCAATCTGCTGTTAATGACAATGCTGGAGCCAAAACACCTCTTTCGTTGATATTTGCTTCCCTAGCAATTGGATTTTGTCTTTTGTTTTTAACGGGGATGCTGCAAAATTTACCCACTGTAATTTTGGCTGCTATAGTGCTGGTAGCCATTAGGGGACTTGTTGATGTTAAGGAAATTAAACATTTATATCAAATCAACAAACAAGAGTTCTTTGTTGCAATGATTGCGCTCGTTGGTGTACTTATTTTTGGAATTCTCAAAGGGGTTATGATTGCGGCTATAGTTACTTTATTACTATTGATAAAATCTACTTCTACACCTAATGTTGCTTTTCTTGGCAGAATTCCGGGAACCAAACGCTATACCGATATTGAACGGCATCCTGATAACGAAACTATTCCAGGTGTATTAATAATTAGAATTGAATCCTCAATACTATATTTTAATGCTGAAAATATCAAAGAGCATATTTGGTCGAAAGTAAACAGCGAAATCAATACTCTAAAAACAGTCATATTAGACCTTAATTCCTCCCCACATATAGATATATCTGGAGCTCGTTTTTTGAAACAACTTTTTATAGATTTAAAAGTGAAAAACATTACTTTAAAAATTGCCGAAGCACGTTCTGAAGTCCGTGATATATTACGTTCCGAAAATTTGGAGGAACTTTTGGGGCACATCAGTCGTTTTGTTTCAGTAGACGATTTGGTTGTTGAAGCCACAAAAGAATAAATGAAGTGTAATTTTTTGTAACTAGGTTTATCTATAACAAGCAAAACTTAAAATGCATCCAAAAGTTTAATTTACTTTAAACTTTTGGGTGCATTTTTATTCTATAAGTAAGCCCTGTCCTTTTTATTACAGTCTTACCCCTTAATTTGTTTCAATGAGGTTTTGATTCCTTTGATAAGAGAAGAACTAAAGCCATTATGCTCCATTTCGTTGAGTCCCACTATGGTACAACCCTGTGGTGTGGTTACTCTGTCTATGAGTTGTTCTGGATGTACTTTTTCTTCGACTAGCATTTGAGCAGCACCTTTTACGGTTTGGGCAGCTATCGCCAAAGCCGTTTGTGAGTCGAAACCAATCTCTATTCCGGCTTGCATAGAAGCACGTATATATCGTAATGCGTAAGCGGTTCCACAGGCTCCAAGTACCGTGGCAGCGTCCATCAATTTTTCGTCGATTACCAATGCTGTTCCCAAATCATGAAAAAGGGATACTACACTTTGACCTTCGGTTTTGTCTTTTTCATGAAAAGAGATGCAAGTCGCAGATTCTCCAAATTGTGCCGCAATATTGGGCATAATTCGAACGGCATGGTGCAATAGTTTGGTTTTTTCTTGAAGTATATCGATAGCCAAACCACTTACAGCCGAAGCAATTATTTTATTGCTGATTACAGGAAGTATTTCGGCCAAAACGGTGTCTACTTGATATGGTTTTATCGTTAGGATAATCACATCGGCTTCTTGAATGTGATGCGTATTATCTGTTGAAACGGTGATGCCTAATTGTTCTAAATATAGAATACCGGCGGTATTTCTTCGGGTTACGGTGACCTCATTGTTTGGGGAGAATTTTGCAATTCCCAAAGCGATGGAAACCCCCAGGTTTCCTCCGCCTATTATGTGTACTTTCATTTTCGTTTCTTGGTTTTTTGGTTTGTTTTTTGGTTGATTTTTTGTTTTGAATCCCAAAATCAAGGATTGTAAATTATGTATTATGACTAAAATCCTAAAATAAGATTGGCAATTCCAAAATAGATCATGATTCCAAAAACATCGTTCGTTGTAGTAATGAAGGGTCCTGTTGCAATGGCCGGATCAATGTTGTTTTTGTGTAAAAAAAGTGGGACCAAAGTTCCTAAAGTAGCCGCAAATAATATAACCACAACAATAGATATAGAAATGGCCATTCCAACCTGAAATTGCCCATACATAAACGTGTGGTATCCAAGAACTAACAGCGAAATTATGACTCCTGAAATCATTGCCACGGAAATCTCTTTGCTGAAATAATTACGGCTAAATTCTTTTAAAGTTCCATTTGCCAAACCCTGTACAATAATTGCGGAAGCCTGAACCCCTATGTTTCCCGCAGTTGCCGAGAGCAAAGGCATGAAAATAATTAGGGTATAAAATTTTTGCGAAGTAGCTTCATTTCCTTTAATGACATACGAGGCAACCAATTCGATAAACATTCCTATCAGCAGCCAAGGCAAACGCGCTTTGGTGTGTTCGTAAATGCTGTCGTTTGTTTCGATATCTTGGGTAATACCCGCCGCCATCTGGTAATCTTTGTCGGCTTCATCCTTGATTACATCTATAATGTCATCAATGGTGATTCGGCCTACCAAACGGCCCAATTCATCTACCACAGGAATCGCTTCCAAATCGTATTTTTGCATAATTCTAGCTACCTCAACATCCTCGGTATCTACATTTACGGAATTCAGTTTTCGAATATACACATCACTAATATTCGTTCTGGTAGAAGTTGTCAGCAAGTCCTTGAGTGATAATCTTCCCTTTAGCCTGTCTTCATCATCAACTACGTAAATTGAATGGACTCTGGAGATGTTTTCGGCTTGAATTCGCATTTCTTTGACACAAGTAAGTACATTCCAGTTTTCATTGACTTTTACCAATTCTTTGTGCATGATTCCTCCTGCCGTATCTTCAGCATAACGCAACAGTTCCACAATGTCCTTGGCGTGTTCAACGTCTTGCAACTCAGATATTACTTCAGCTTTCTTTTCCTTGGAAAGTTCTCCTATAATATCAGCCGCGTCATTGGTTTCCAATTCATCAAGTTCTTCGGCAATCTCTTTTGGTGAAAGCCGGCTTAATATATTTTCCCGTAAATCATCTTCTAATTCTAGAAGAATTTCGGCTGTTTTTTCGCTGTCTAATACCTTGAAAATATAAGTAGCTTCGGCAAAGTCCAGCTCGTCCAGAATTTCGGCAATATCAGCATGGTGCATATCACTCAATAAAACTTCCAATTGTTGGTCGTTTTTACTTTGAATAAGTTGCTCCAGTTCGTGTATTAATTCTTTGCTGATTTTAAATTCCATCGGCTTCTATTTTTTTGGTCAATTCTATAAATTCCAAGTAGTCTAATTGTTCTGGGCGAAGATTAAAAACCGTGTCTTCTCTCAAACTATCAGACAAATTTAAGGTTTTTAAACTGTTACGCAAGGTCTTTCTACGCTGTTGAAAAGCCGTTTTTACTACGGTAAAGAATAATTTCTCTCCACATGGCAAACTAAAGTCTTCTTTTCTACGCAAACGCAACACTCCCGATTTTACTTTTGGAGGTGGTATAAATACATTTTCGTCAACAGTAAATAGATATTCAGCATCATAAAAAGCTTGTACTAAAACCGAAAGAATTCCATAGGCTTTGGTTCCCTTTTTTTCACAAATACGTTCCGCTACTTCTTTCTGGAACATTCCGGCAAATTCAGGAATCTGATTGCGGTATTCCAATGCTTTGAAAACAATTTGAGTCGAAATGTTATACGGGAAATTCCCAATTATGGCGAATTGTTTCCCCTCAAAAACTTCGTTGATGTTGTATTTCAAGAAATCCTTAGAAATGATTCTGTCTTTTAGCTTAGGATAATTTTGATCTAAATATGTAACCGACTCTTCATCTATTTCAATTACGTAGGTGTTGATGGGTTTGTCCAACAAATATTTGGTCAAAACTCCCATTCCAGGTCCTATTTCTAATACATCCTCATATCCAACTAAATTTAAGGTGTCTGCAATGTCTTTGGCAATGCTTTCATCCTTTAAGAAATGCTGTCCGAGGTGTTTTTTGGCTTTTACTTTTTCCATTTTTTTATTTTGCCACGAAGACACTAAGGCGCTAAGTGTTTTTTATGTTATTTTTTAATTGGAGGTCACAAATTGCGGCCTCCAATTTTACTTTTAGCAATCTAAGATAAAGTCGAAAATTACGACTTTAAGAAGTTATTCATTGCCCAACTGAATACTAAAAACTGATTACTGAACACTTTTTCTTAATGCTCACTAATCAATTCCAATTCGGTTCTAAAAGCCAGCATTTTATCGCCAAACAATTTCAAACCTTCTTCCCTTAATCTGGGTGCATCTTCTTGGTAATATCTCTCTAATGTTTCCTTGCTATCCGTTGTATATTGAACGGAATAAGTAGTTCCTCCCATTTCTTCCTCAATCAAAACCCTAACAAAACGAGCCGAAGTGAATTTTCCACAAGCCAGCATTTCCGGAATGTGTTTGTGCTGCATCCAAATCATCCATTGGTCGTGAACGCTTTCGTGTATGTTTGTGGTAACGTTGTATATTATCATTTCTGTATTTTTAATCTATATTCTTTATATTCTGTTTTTCTGCAATCTAAAATCTGCAATCTAAATCACAAATTCGTATCCCCTCGTAATTCTCTAAATTTCTTCCTCGCATCCACAAAATAAATGCTGTCTTGATGATTGAAAATTATTTTTTCATACAATGACTTGGCTTTATCGGGCGATTGTAATTGTTTGTTGTAAATATCGGCCGAGAAATACAGGGCTTCGTCAATGTAAATCCCATCGCTATGATGGTCTATTATTTCTTGGTATTGGCTTAAAGCCAAAGCGTAATCGCCTAGTTTTTCGTAAACTATTCCCAATCGTAACAAGGTAACGGCTTCTATTTCTTGACCTTTGAAACTTTTCAGAATGGATTGAAATTGAGCAATCGCTTCTTGATTTCTATTTTGATACAGGAGATAATCGCCTTTCGCAAATTGTTTCAAAGCCGTTTGTGTCGAATCGGCAACGGTGTTGTCATTGATTAAAAGGAAATACTCCAGAGCATCATTGGCAATTAACTGCGTACTGGCTGATTTCAATTCCTTGAACTGTTTCAAAGCCCATTCAAAATCGGTTTTAAAATAACTTGTTTTGGCCGATTTTAAACTTGCTTCATGTGATAAAACATCATTTTTTAAATCCTCCTCAATTTGTGAATAATAAATCAAAGCCTGATTGAATTTCTCTTCTGAAAGCAAAATATCGGCCAGTTCCATTTTGCATCGAGCTTGATCGTAATCATTCATCTGCAACTCCATGGCGCGCTTTACAATACTAGTTCCTTCAACAGGATTTTTCATTTTAAAAGCAACCAATTGGGCTTGCATCAACTGCAAAGATACCGTAATTGGTGCAATGCCGTATTGTTTTAACAAAAGATCGAATTGAGAATTGATCGCCACGAAATCTTTTTCTGGTGCTTTTTCTATTTTTATTTTCATCAAATAGGTGTTGGCTTGAACAATAAGGGTAATATCGGTGGTGTTTTCAAGGACAAAATCAAGAATGGCTTTGGCATCCTCATAATTATCTTCTTCAATGGCCATTTGACTTAAGTTGATAATGATGGTAAGGGATTCCGGATTGCGCTTATAGATGGCTTTTTCTTGTATAAATGCTTTTCCGAACTCTTTTTGCTGTACATAAAACCAGCTCAAATAATGATTCCAAAAAACATCCTGGCTTTTTTGAACTTTAAGAATTAAGGCCTTACGCAAACTTTCGTTGAACTTTGAATCTCCATCATTCGAGATATACCGAGCCAATTGGCTTTGAATCATCTGAGAATTTTGAGGATTTGCCGCAGCTTCGTCCAGAAAGGTTGCAATCATCTGGTCCGTATTGCCCAATTGCCCATAAAGTAGCGCCATTTGAACATTAAAATTGAAAGTGGGCACCATTTCATTGGCCACTTGATAGGATTTTAAAGCATATTCAAGCAATACTTTTTTCTCAAAAGAATTGGAAATTCCGTAAACCTCGTTTGGATTTTTCCTGATTTTCTCTATCGCTTCATCATAGTACTTTTTGGCTTTAGCCTCATTTTTCTGTAACTGATAATTATATCCCAAATCGACTAAAAGAGTAGATTGTTTGTATCTTCCTAATCGCTCCTGAATGGCTTTTTCGGCAGTAGCATATTGTTGCAACTGTTGGAGGCAGTCTGTTTTTTTTTGAAAATAAAAAGGATTGGAAGGCAAACCATCCAGTAATTCTTGGTAACTGACCAATGCTTTATCAAAATCGCCTTTGTCATAATAATACTGTGCCAATTGTTCGTTTTGGGCGAACATTGATGTCGAAAAAAGCAAGATTATATATAGAAGTTGTTTTTTCATGATGATACATTTATAAGCCGATCCCTTTTTATGTCTAAAGATTACTAGCGGATTTAAGTCATCAACGCAGCTTTACTTTTTTCTTTTCTATTTACAAAAATACTTCATTTGCAGTTTGAAAACCAATTTTTTTCAAAGGTCTTAATTTTGTTGTTCTCGTAATGAGAATATATATGGCTATCTTACCAGGTTCTGTTTTATTTTATGTAAATATAGTTTTATTGTTCCCGCAAGTATAAAATTAATTACATTGCGCCCTTTTTCAAATTTAATAAAAACCTATGCGTACAACCTATCCTATTATTCGTAAGATCATTTCGTTGATGTCAATCAGCAGCATATTATTTGTTTCCAGCTGTTCGAAGGATACCGAAGCGGAACAACTAATTGGAACTACTCCCATTACAACCAATTTAAAAATTGAATCTTCTGGTACTTTTTGCAATTTAAAATTATCAGTCGAAGAATACAATTACTGGAATACTCATTCTATCAATTCAACAGAAGCATCTTCTAAAATAAAAGCACTTTGCAAGACGGAAATTTACCCTACGCTAAAAGATGAGTTTGACTTCATCATTGTGGTAATGAACAATGCAGATCTTCCTTCGAATATGCCGTATGGGGAATTTCAACATGTGAAAAATGACATTCAGGGAATCGGACTTGATTCATTTGACCATACCGCCGAATTTGGGTCTGCAAGTAAACTGCAAGGCATTTATTTCCTTTACAAAAACAACATTGACAATGGTCCTATATTACACGAAATGTTTCATCGTTGGGGAAATTGGGCAGTTCCCCAAAATTACGGAGGTCATTGGGATAACGTAAAAGGAATACTCACGAGTGTTTCCAACAATTATGCGGATATAGAGTTATATCTTGCAGGAGCAATTCCTGCTTCGGAAATCAAAGATCCCGAAAGTTTGGCTATCTATAATGATTCCCGTTTTACAAATAAAACAAGAACTCCCAATAGCTCGAATTCACAGAAAAGCTTTAAATCACTTGTAGTAGTTATGAGTACATCCGATTTGACCGAAACCGAAATAACCACTTTCAAAAACCGAATTTCGAACATAACCCGTACTCCTTCTCAAGGAACAACAAATACGGGATATCAAAATATGTACAACAAAACGAGAGGCTTATTAACGCTATCAATAGGCGAACTTGACAAATCCAAGAAATAGTTTTATCACTAATAAAAAAGCATTCAAATAAAAAAGGGAAATCTCACGATTTCCCTTTTTTGGTTTTATAACTTGAATTAATCAATAATATCAAACCCGCAGTAAGAACGCAATACTTCTGGTATAACAATTCCCTCTGGCCTTTGATAATTTTCAAGAATTCCTGCCAAAACTCTTGGCAAAGCCAACGAACTTCCGTTAAGCGTGTGTGCCAATTGGTTTTTTCCATCCTTGTCTTTGAAACGTAATTTCAAACGATTGGCTTGAAAAGTCTCAAAATTTGATACAGATGAAATTTCCAACCAACGTTCTTGAGCTGTAGAATATACTTCAAAATCGTAGGTCAATGCCGATGCAAAACCCATATCGCCACCACAAAGGCGTAAAACTCTGTATGGTAATTTCAATTCTTGCAGAATACTTTTTACGTGTTCCACCATTCCGTCAAGTGCTTGATATGAATTATCAGGATGTTCTACACGAACGATTTCTACTTTATCAAATTGATGCAAACGGTTCAATCCGCGTACATGCGCGCCATAAGAACCTGCTTCACGACGAAAACAAGGCGTATATGCAGTACACAAAACCGGCAATTCATTTTCGGATAAAATGACATCTCTGAAAATATTGGTTACAGGAACCTCGGCTGTTGGGATTAAATACAAGTTGTCAGTAGCGTCATGATACATTTGACCTTCTTTGTCTGGCAATTGCCCTGTTCCATAAGCCGATGCTTCGTTTACCAAATGTGGCACTTGGTATTCTTGGTAACCAGCGGCTGTGTTTTTGTCTAAAAAATAAGCAATCAAAGCGCGTTGTAATCGAGCCCCTTTTCCTTTATATACAGGAAATCCAGCGCCCGTAATTTTATTTCCCAATTCGAAATCAATGATGTCGTATTTTTTTACCAATTCCCAGTGTGGCTGCGCTCCTTCGTGTAAAACGGGAATATCGCCTTCCTGAAAAACGTTGAGGTTTTCCTCGGGCGTTTTTCCAACAGGAACAATATCCGCGGGAAGATTGGGAAGGGTGTATAATTTTTCGGTTAATTCATTGGCCAGCGCCACTGCATTTTCGGACAGCACTTTGCTTTTCTCTTTCAATAAAACTGTTTTTTCTTTTAGAATTGCCGCTTTCGATTTTTCTCCAGCTTTCATCAAATCACCAATGTCTTTGGATAATTTATTAGATTCAGATAAAATACCGTCTAGCTCTACTTGTGTAGCGCGACGTTTTTCGTCTAATTGTACCAATTCTTCAACAACAGATTTGGCATCCATATTTTTTTTTGCCAAAGCGCTGATTACTTTCTCCTGATTCTCTCTAATAAATGTAATTTGTAACATAGTTTGATTTTTATACCTAAATAATGGAAGCAAATTTAAGGAAATGTTTGATAACAACGAGACAAAGTTTGTTTTGTGTGCCGATTTTTGGTGCCGTCAATGAAATTATGTCTGGTTGAAAACCTTTTCTAGAGTAAATAGTGATAATTATGTAAGTAAAAAATATAAATGTATGACATGCAATTATTTTAAAAAGTGTACGTTTGCATTGTAATTATTAAAAAAAAATCATGAAAAAAATTATTCTATTAGTTGCTTTAGGTTTTATATCGAATGGTGTATTTGCACAAAGTCCGCTTGAAGAAGGTGGAGTACAATTAAACGCAGGTGTAGGAGCCTCAGGATGGGGTGTCCCTATTTATTTTGGTCTTGATTACGGAATCGCAAAAGACTTTACACTTGGAGGTCAAATCTCTTTTCAAACGGATAATGATCCCTACAATTACAACAATAGTAGCTACCACTATAATTCCTCTGCAATAGGGATTGGAGCTAACGGAAATTACCATTTCAACAGAATATTGAATATTCCAAGTAAATTTGATTTCTACGCTGGTGCAAGTCTTACCTATTATATTTGGAATTATGATGACTACGACAATTACCCACATCCAGACAATACTTCTGTAGGTCTTGGACTTCAGGTAGGTGGACGTTATTTCTTTACCGACAAATTTGGTATTAATCTTGAACTAGGCGGCGGTTCAGCTACGAGTGGTGCCAAATTTGGAGTTACTTTTAAACTCTAAACTTCTGAAAAATAAAACTTTCAAAGACCATCTGAGTAAATCAGGTGGTTTTTTTATGGACATATCCTATCTCAGAAAGGATTATAAACTGATTATTAGCAACGTTATCGGATTAGTTTTTCTAAAGAGCTGAATTGAAACAAGAGCAGTTTACTTGACTCTTTTAAAAGACACCGTATAGGATTCATTGGTCAAAGCATCAAAATAGGTGCCTAAAAGCAAGTCTTTTTCCGCCAAGTAATTTAAAGAAAAACTAGAACCTGGATACTTGTCTTCTCTAAAAAGAATATAAATTCTCAATACTTCAGAAGTGTTGAGCCAAATTGCTTTTTCAATATTAATTCCTCTAGGGTTGCAATACGAGGCATTCAAGAACCCATTATCCAGGATTTCTGAAATATTTATTTCACCTATAGTATCGGTTCTTTCCCAAATTCCTTTAAGTAAATTTTTGTCTTGCTTTTCGGGATGTTGTATAACGGTCGAATTCTCAAAAGATGGAGTTACTAAATTAGTGATTTTGTTTTTTGCGCTAAGGTGATAATGTTGCATAGACGATAACAAAAATAGGAATACAAACAAGTTTAATAGAATAGTAGTTTTTTTCATAGCCATTAGTTTTATGAATCCAATCACCGTAAAAGGAGTAGGGTTTCTTAACTCTTAAAAAAAAGAAAAAGTCTCCCAGTACGTCCTTGTATTTGAGTTATATAAAGATATTTATTTTTTGCTTAAATCATTAAAAAATATACTTAATATATTGTATTACAGTTAACTGCAATATTTAAACGAAAGAAATAATAAACTTCATAGATTAACAGATTTTCCGCAATAGAGTTTTGAATTTGCTGCAAAGTATTATTTTGTCAACGCCGTAATTTTGTTAAAATTTTTCGAATTCACAGCTACCCAAAAAATTTATGCAGAATCATTTCCTATATTTGATATGATAACTAAAGATACAATGAAAAAGATATATCTGTTTGTATTATTGGTTTTGACGAGCATAGGTCATGCACAAATTAATGAGCCTTCAATACAAAGTATTTCGGACATCGAGAAGAAGATGGCCTCTAAAAAAATAGATTTAAGGGTCAATCCCAATACCCAAAACTACGACATTACCTATCATCTGCTCCGCTTTACGGTAGATCCGGCCAATTATTATATTTCCGGGGTTGTAACGACTACTTTTACGGCGTTATCGGATCTTTCAACAGTTACATTCGATTTAACGAATCAATTAATGGTGAGTTCTGTTACCAAAGATGGAATACCTTTAGCATTCGTTCAAAACACCAATAACGAGTTGGTTATTACACTTCCAAGTACTCTCAATTCAGGAAACTCGGCGAGTGTTATAATTTCCTATTCTGGCACTCCCGCAAATGGGGAACAGGCCTTTACTACAAGTACACATAATGGTTCGCCGGTTTTGTACACTTTGTCCGAACCTTATGGCGCACGCGATTGGTGGCCGTGCAAGCAAGATTTGAATGACAAAGCAGATAGTATTGATGTTTATATTACCGCGCCATTCCAATACATTAGCGTGGCAAACGGTATAGAAACCACAACGCCAATTGTTAATGGGCCATACAAAACCACCCATTTTCACCACGGTTACCCGATTCCCTCGTATTTAATTGCGATTGCCGTAACCAATTATAGTGTGTACAACCAAACAGGAGGGTCGGCTCCAAACCAATATCCAATCATTAATTATATTTATCCCGAAACGTTACCATCGGTCAAAACGCAGTTAGACCAAACACCATTGATTTTGAATTTGTATGAAAACCTTTTTGAAATCTATCCTTTTTATAAAGAAAAATATGGTCACGCCCAATTTGGCTGGAATGGAGGCATGGAGCACACCACGGTTTCGTTTATGGTAAGTTTCGAAAGAGATTTAATTGCCCATGAAATGGCACATCAATGGTTTGGCGATAAAATAACTTGTGGCAGTTGGAAAGACATTTGGCTCAACGAAGGTTTTGCCACTTATGTTGCTGCTTTGGTTATCGAAAATTTTGATGGCCAAGCTGCTTTTGTAAGCGAGAAAAACAAAATGATCAATAATATTACGTCCAGTCCAAATGGTGCAGTGTATTTGACCGATGCAGAACTGTACGATGTCAATAGAGTGTTCAGTTCCCGATTAACATATAATAAAGGTGCCATGGTCTTGAACATGCTCCGATTTAAAATGGGGGATGCTTTGTTTTTTCAAGGAGTAAAAAATTATTTAAAGGATATTAATTTAGCCTATAAATATGCAAAAACACTCGATTTACAATTGCATCTTGAGGCAGTTTATGGAAGCAGTTTGACAGAGTTTTTTAATGATTGGGTGCACAATCAAGGCTATCCAAGTTATACCATTTCGGTTCAAAATTTAGAGGGAGGTCAAGTTAAATTTACGGTCAATCAAACGCAATCGGATGCTTCGGTTTCGTTTTTTGAAATGCCGGTGCCCATTCGTGTTTTTGGAACGGGCGGTCAACAATTGGATTTGGTTTTGAATAACACTGTTAATGGAGAAAGTTTTACAGAAAAAGTCCCTTTTACCATCACGAGCGTCACTTTTGACCCGAATAAAAATATCATTTCAAGAAGTAATAGTGTTACTTTAGGAAAAGAAAAGTTTGAATTGGAAACCTTGAAACTGTATCCAAATCCTACCAATGACAGTATATCTCTTGACTTACCAAGTGTAGTAACGATTAAAAAAGTAATCTTTTATAACGAAAGAGGACAAAAGATAAGAGAAACAAAATCGGAGGTTTCTTGGGATGTTACTTCATTGCCTTCAGGCGTTTATTTTATGAATGTAATTACTGATTCTGGCACTAAAAAAATGAAGTTTGTTAAGAATTAAAAAATATTTTCACGAAGATTCGCCAAAGAGGCACAGAGATTCGCGAAGATTTTTTAAAAATTTATAAAAACCTTCGTGTGACTTCGTGTTTTTTCTTTGTGTGACTTAGTGAAATAGCTAACTCATTGACTATTCTCTTTTAATCTCGTGACCTACAAATTCTTCTAAAGTGGCAAACATATCGTCTACCGAAAGCACTTCGAAATCGGGGTGAGATTTCAAAAAATTGGCATTCAAAGTGACGAGATTTTCTTCGATTTCGAAGAAAGTATCGTTATTGAGTAAATCTCTTATGGGATTTACGCCTTCTAGTTTCCCTTTCAGGAATTTAGTGAGCTTAACGCTGCTCATTAGTTTTACTTTTTTGGATTGCTGTTGAAATAATTCCAAATGTTTTTCAGCGCCAATTAATGCCAAACCTTCTTCTATCAATTCATTCAATTCTTTGTTCCAACTTGAATTATAGACGAATTGTGCAAAGTTTCCCTCCGTATATTGCGACACATAATAATCTAAATAATAACTCATCAAAGCATCCTCGTGAATCAAATCATCGTTCACATCTTCCTCGCGCATTAAATTGATTACCGAAATATTGGAGTGAATCAAATCTTGAAGATTTTCACTGTTCATTGCGCTTTCTGAAACTATTATTCTACCGAATTCCATGGATTTTGTGTTTAAATACTTTGCTGCAAATTTCGGATAAAATAGTGAACAATGGAAATGTTTTTTTAGCCACGGATTACACAGATTAACACAGATTTTTGAACTCTAAGTAATGCACAAAGATTAAAAATTCTACGATGAAAAAAGAATTGAAAAACAATATGATTTATATGCTATCAGAGTCGCTATTACTCTTTTTCTCATTCATTTTTGCAACTAAAGCTTTCAAACGCAATGCTTGTGCTTTTTTCTCTTCTTGAAGTTTAGTGTTTTTTCGCTTCAACAATTTGGTATGTAAAGCCTTGTTTTTAGTATTTTTTTCAGGTCCTTTTCCCATAATCTATAATGTTCGATAATTCCGTTTGCAAATATAAACAAAGCCATATTAAAAACGAGGGACGGACTAAAATCCCAAATCCCCTAGCCCCGATAGAAGTGAAAATCCTTATGGGCCGGGGTTCGGCCTATAAGATTGTAACGAATAGCGGGATTAGCTCCTAATAAAACTACAAAACTCTCAATTCTATTGCTTATTTTTGCACTCAATAAAATAGAATCATGATACAGAATCCAAAAAGATATACCATTACAGCGGCATTGCCTTATACGAACGGACCTATACATATTGGACATTTGGCGGGGGTTTACGTGCCTTCGGACATTTATTCCCGCTATTTGCGTTTGCAGGGAAGAGACGTTTTGTTTGTTTGCGGAAGCGATGAACACGGCGTGGCAATTTCGATGAAAGCCAAAAAAGAAGGCATTACGCCACAGGAAGTAATTGATAAATACGACGGAATTATCAGAAAATCATTCTCAGATTTCGGTATTTCATTTGACAATTACTCCAGAACTTCGGCAAAAATTCATCACGATACCGCTTCGGAATTTTTCAAGAAACTGTATGACAAAGGTGATTTTATTGAGGAAGTGACCGAACAATTGTACGATGCCAAAGCAGATCAGTTTTTGGCAGATCGTTTTGTGGTGGGAACTTGTCCGAAATGTGGCAATGAAGAAGCTTATGGCGATCAATGCGAAAAATGTGGTTCTACGCTAAATGCAACCGATTTAATCAACCCAAAATCGACAATAACAGGTGAAACCCCTATTTTGAAATCAACGAAACACTGGTTTTTGCCTTTGGATCGTTATTCTGATTTTTTGAATGAATGGATACTTGTTGGACATAAAAACGACTGGAAACCGAATGTTTATGGACAAGTAAAATCTTGGATTGATGGCGGACTAGAACCTCGCGCGGTAACCCGTGACTTGGATTGGGGAATTGACGTTCCTGTGGAAGGTGCCGAAGGGAAAAAACTATACGTATGGTTTGATGCGCCAATTGGGTATATTTCGTCTACCAAAGAATGGGCACAACGCGAAGGAAAAGATTGGGAGCCGTACTGGAAAGATCAAGATACGAAGCTGGTTCACTTCATTGGGAAAGACAATATTGTTTTTCACTGTATTATTTTCCCAGCGATGCTAAAAGCGGAGGGAAGCTACATTTTGCCGGACAATGTGCCTGCGAATGAGTTCTTGAATTTGGAAGGTAACAAATTGTCAACTTCTAAAAACTGGGCGGTTTGGTTGCACGAATACTTGGAAGATTTTCCAAACCAACAGGATGTTTTGCGTTACGTACTGACCTCGAACGCTCCCGAAACGAAAGACAATGATTTTACCTGGAAAGATTTTCAGGCGAGAAATAACAACGAATTGGTAGCAATTTATGGAAATTTCATTAATCGTGTGGTGGTTTTAACCAATAAATATTACAACGGAATCGTACCTCAACCGAATGAATTCTCTGAAGTTGACGAACAAACCTTGACCGAATTGAAAGCCTATCCGGCCGTGATTTCGAGTTCATTGGAAAGATACCGTTTTAGAGAAGCTTTGGGCGAAATGATGAATGTGGCCCGTTTAGGGAATAAATATTTGGCCGATGAAGAGCCTTGGAAAATGGTAAAAACCGATCCAGCTCGTGTACAAACGCAAATGTATGTGGCGTTGCAAATTGCGGCTGCATTGAGTTCGCTTTGTGAGCCTTTCTTGCCATTTACTGCTACAAAATTATCGAGAATCTTAAAGATTGGAACGCCTTTAAACTGGAAAACAATATCGGACAGCTCTGATTTATTACCTGCAGGTCATCAAATTGGGGAAGCTGAATTGCTTTTTTCTAAAATTGAAGACGAGGAGATCCAAAAACAAATAGACAAGTTGGAAGCGACTAAAACCGCCAACAAAGCCGAAAATAAAGTAGCAGAACCTCAAAAAGACTTAATCCAGTTTGAGGATTTTGCCAAAATGGATATTCGTGTGGGAACGATTCTGGAAGCTGAGAAAATGCCAAAAGCCAACAAGCTTTTGATTTTGAAAGTAGACACCGGAATTGATGTTCGCACCATCGTTTCTGGAATTGCCGAGAGTTTTAAACCCGAAGATATTGTTGGAAAACACGTGACTGTTCTCGTAAATCTGGCTCCAAGAAACCTTCGTGGTGTAGAAAGTCAAGGAATGATTTTGATGACTACCAATGCCGAAGGAAAATTGGTTTTTGTGAATCCTGATGCGGATGGAGTTGCGAATGGAGAAACGATAAATTAAAATTAGATAAAATTTAAAAACCCTATCAGGGTTTCAAACCCTGATAGGGTTAAAACAAACAAACTAATGAACCTAAAAGTAATAGCCTTCGACGCCGACGATACCTTGTGGATCAACGAAACGTATTTTGATGAAACCGAGAAAAAATTCTGTGGTTTGATGGAAGATTATTTGTCGCATCAAGGGATTTCGAAAGAACTTTTTAAGATCGAAATCGATAATTTGAAATTGTACGGTTACGGCATAAAGGGATATATTCTTTCGATGATAGAAGCGGCGATGCGGATTTCGAATAATACCATTCCAATCGAAATTATTGAAAAAATCATTCAATACGGAAAAGAATTACTCGAAAAACCGATTGTTTTGTTGGATGGCGTGGAAGAAACACTGGAAGCTTTGTATGGCAATTATAAATTGGTGGTTGCCACCAAAGGGGATTTATTGGACCAACGCCGAAAACTGCACAATTCTGGTTTAGGGCATTATTTTCACCATATCGAGGTAATGTCAGACAAGCAAGTAATAGATTATTCGGATTTGATCAAACGATTGGAGATTCATCCTGAGGAGTTTTTTATGATTGGGAACTCCTTAAAATCGGATGTATTGCCGGTTTTGGCCATTGGCGGACACGCGATTCATATTCCGTTTCACACCACTTGGGCACATGAAAAAATTGATCATAAGGTAGAGCACGAAAATTTTAGGGCATTTGAGACCATAACAGAAGTTTTAACACTTTTGAGACCCTAAAAATGCCACACACCGCACGATAGGTTTTTCAAAAGAAACACAGCGTTGCAGGTTGTGTCTTTTGCTTTTATAACATTATAGAATAAACATATATAACCGGGTTAGAATACTTTTTATTTAGTATTTTAGCTAGGTTTTTAATTTTAAACGCTATTCGTTAAAAAGGTTTACGCTACTATAGAATTTAATCACCCTAAATACTAAAAAAATGAAAACGCTTTTAGACCTCAATAATTGGAATCGCAAAGAACATTTTCTTTTTTTCAAGCAAATGCAAGAGCCTTTTTTTGGTGCGACTGTTGAAATTGATTGCACTAAAGCATATGAAAAGTCCAAAACAATGGACACTTCCTTTTTTATTTATTATTTGCACAAAACTTTGGCGGCAGTAAATACGATTGAAAATTTCAAATACCGCATTTCAAATACGCATATCTACATGCATGATCGAATTGATGGTTCGGCAACTATAAGTCGGGCTGATGGAACTTTTGGATTTTCTTTAATCGAATACCATCCCGATTATACGATTTTTGAACAAACAGCTTTGACTGAAATCGAACGTATTCAAACCACGACAGGCTTATTCACCCGCGATTTTCCCGATGATAATGTGATTCATTTTTCGGCTATTCCTTGGCTGAATTTCACCTCGCTTTCGCATGCGCGTAGCATGACCTTTCCGGATAGTGCTCCCAAAATCTCTTTTGGCAAAATTATGATTCATGAAAACGGAAAAAGAACAATGCCAATGTCAGTACATGTCCATCATGGATTGATGGACGCTTTGCATTTGGGACAAATGGTGGATTGTTTTCAAGAATTGATGGATAAATAAATCTGTTTTTTAGTTAACAAAAGCACCATGAAAAAACTGCTGACTTTTATAATTCTAAACTATTGTTCCATTTTGTTTAGTCAAACTGTATTGGCTTCTTACCCATTGGAACTCAAAAAATCCAAGGAATACCAACAAATCGTAAATGTCGAAAACACAAAAACACACGATGTATTTGTATTCGCTTTGGATAAAGAGAATGTAACGATTTTAAAATACAATAGCGCTTTATTTCTCTCTGCTAATTTTACAACCATACGACCCGATTTAGACTATAAATCAGTAGTCGGTTACAGTTTTAACGAGGATGGAAATCCAATACTATATTTGTCTTCCGAAGATTTAAAAAAATTTATCGCCATACAATATGATTTAAACGCAAAAACTACGGCTTCTTTTTCTTATGAATTGCCTTTTTTTAAAGAGTCAATTGTAAACCAATTTCAAGAGAACAATTGTTTTTATATCCTTACGGAAAAAAATTTAGAGCAAAAACTAGTGCTGTATGTTTTTAAAGGCGAAAAAAAAGAAGAAAAAATACTGGATTTTTCGACTTTTAAATTCCAAAATAAAAAAGGGGAAACTTTAACTTTAAACGAAATTCTTGAAGTTTGTCCCATTGAAAAAATAGCGATAAATGAATTTACCCCTTTGTTTAAAGGCGTTCAAAAGACCAAAATGTTTGTGCTGAAAAACCGCATGCTTTTGACTTTGAATCATAATTTTAAAGAAACGCAAATGTTTGATGTTGATTTAACGTCTTTTACTGTACAAGAAAAAAAAATTCCGCAACCAGCCACCAAAAAGCGAACGGGACTGGCCAATTCCTTTTTTTGCGAGAACAAACTGTACCAAGTAAGTGCCAATGAGGATGAATTGCTATTTGAAATAAAGGATTATGCTACTGGCGCAACATTAAACAGTTTTCAAGTGTTTAAAAATGATACTATTTCCTTTAAAAATTCGCCCTTGTTTATGCAAATTGATAATCAACAGCCTAAAGAAATGAAAAATACGGCAAAGTTTTTGCAGCGATTGTTATTTTTGGAGATGGGATTATCCGTATATAAAACACAAAAAGAGATTTTGGTAACCATTGGAGGGGCAAGTAATGGAACCCTCAATTATTATGATCTGTCAGGAGGTATTAATGCTGCAATAGCGGGGAATTTCATGAATGTTACCAATGATTTGTTGAACAATCCGTACCCCATAAATATGTATTTTGAAAGTGTTTTTGATAAAAAATTACAACATTCAAAACAAGGTCAAGAACCTCTTGCAATAGACTTTATTTCTGGTTTTGTCAACGAGCACAGAGAAGTTTCACTGCAAAACACCTTTAGATTCAAGAACTATTACATTTTTGGGTATTATGATACAAAAGCAAAACAGTACATCATGCGTAAATTTATTGATGGGTTTGATCATTTGTTTTAATGGCTCTACCAGGATTTGTATGGGTATTATCAATCATTGAAATTAATTTAAAAAATTAGTAACAATTTAAACCATTAAGGAATTAAGTTTCAATGCCGTTTCCTTAATAAATGAGAAGTTGTTAGTGCAGTTGTCAGGTCGAGCGGAGTCGAAACTCAACGCTTGGTCTCGACTCCGCTCGACTTGACAAACCGTCTTAAGGAAACGACATTGTATTAAGTTTTATTAAGCTTGGTAACCTTAATGCCTTAATGGTTTAAATTGGTATTAATGTTAATCAAAATCGAACTCATATTGCTCGTGGTAAAGTCTTTTAATGAGTAAGTTAGCACACGAACGTATCAAAAAAACATGCGTTATTATAACCTTATTTTTTGTCAAAAACAGATATCCGTTCATGATTTTTTTCTAACTTTACTAAAAACTATAAGTCATGCTATTAAAAAACATTGAAACCGCGCTAAACAAGCAAATTCGTATTGAAGCAGAGTCTTCGCAGACTTATTTATCCATGGCTTGTTGGGCTGAGGTTCATGGACTGGAAGGAATTGCACGATTTATGTTTACCCAATCGGATGAGGAGCGTTTGCACATGCTAAAATTAGTAAAGTATGTAAACGAACGTGGCGGCCATGCCCAAGTTACCGATCTGAAAGCACCGAAGACCACCTACAAAACATTCAAAGAAATGTTTGAAGAGCTCTACAAACACGAAATTTTTGTATCGGAATCGATCAATGACCTAGTGCATATTACTTTTGAGGAAAAGGACTATGCCACCCATAATTTCTTGCAATGGTATGTAGCCGAACAAATTGAAGAAGAAGCCACCGCCAAAATGATATTGGACAAAATCAACTTGATCGGTGATGATAAAGGAGGGTTATACCTTTTTGATAGAGACATTCAACAGTTAACGGTTAACCGTTCTGTCCCCAAAGTATGAATTAACTAAATTTTATTTAGTTTCAAAAGCACATTCGTCCTACTATTAATCTTTTGCCAAATGAGTAAAAAAGATAAAAATAAGGAAAAGAAAAAGGACAAAAAAAACCATCTTGCCAATATTAAGACAGCAAAGAAACTCAAATCAAAATGTTGTGAAAAATATAAAAAAGGGGAGGATCATCGTTGTGAACGCTGTCCGATGTTTGATTTACGGAAGAAAAAAAATAACCATTGATGGGTAGAACATAAAAAAACTCCAGAGGTATCTGGAGTTTTTTTATGGCAAAAATCTACTTCCCGAAGAAGTGGACTTCGCTGATCACCACTTCCGTAATATAGCGTTTTTCGCCGTTTTTGTCATCATAACTGCGATTGGTCAATTTTCCTTCCAAGGCTAGTTGAATTCCTTTGGTAACGAATTTTTCAATGATTTCGGCGGTTTTTCCCCAGGCAACTACACGGTGCCATTCGGTTTGTTCCACTTTTTCTCCTTTGTCGTTTTTGTAACTGTCGTTGGTGGCGATATTCAAATGGGCTACTTTTTTTCCTCCTTCAAAAGTTTTGATTTCTGGATCGTTCCCTACGTGACCGATTAACTGTACTCTGTTTTTCATTGCATTCATGGCGTGTAAATTTAAATTGTTAGTGTGTATATAATTTTTTATTGAAATTAACATTGATAGTCAGTGTTTCATTTCGACAGGGCAAAGATGAGACAGCTTCCAAAAGTTATTCGGTTGTTAACTGCTTACTTTCGGTTGTAATTATTTGTAACCGTTTGTAAGTGGGATTTTTGGAGTATATTTGGATATTAACAGAAGGATGCAAAAAAACGACTAATTCAAAAAGAAACGGGCAGTAGTATTCGCCTTAAAGTATCATCGAAACACTCATAAAAATGAATTGGTTAAAAAATATATTTTCTTCATCCAAAAAACAAGACCATAGTTTCGATAATAAAATTAAAGTCTCACTAGATGATTACATAGACGAAGAATTTATAAGTTACTTATATTTCAGTAACGAGCAATTAAAGATTGATTATATAGATAACATTAAAAAGATTTTAGAAGTAACTATGGAAAATGACAAAATTGAAAGAATTAAGTTTTCGGATTATTTCATTAAAAATAATATTAATATTCCTTTTATAATGGAAGTTGTAAAATTTGATGAATACAACGGTAAATTTAAACTTAGTAAATACTATACGGCATTAAATGTCATCAAATATAACATAGCTGGAAAAATCAACGACAAAGCTTATCTTTTTAAATTTGAAGAAGAGCTAGCTCACAATCACTTCAAATCTGATTTCAGAAATTACACAAGGATTGAAACCTTGTTTTCTTTTGGAGAAGCATTTCTTAAGGCAAATGAAATAAAAAAAATGACCCTATATTTTGATACCATTTATCACGACAATTATGACCTTAGCGAAGTTACTGTGTCAAATTTCCATCGCCGAATTGGTGATATTTATCTAGATATTCTTGATAAAAAGGAAGCTTTAAAATGGTATAAATCTGGACTACAATTGAACTCAAAACTAGGGGTTAAAAAACTAATAGCAAATTTAGAAATGGAAAACTAGATTAAACAAAAATAGCTGAGTAATGAAATCCATCAAAACCAATCCATTATTTGAGTTCTATGTTGAAAATGATGTTTTAATAATTAACAACACACAACATTCAAAAGACAATGCGCACATAAAAATCGAAGATATTGAAAGTGTTGAACTCATTAGGGAGTTGAGTTTCTGGAACAAAGTGATGGAACAAACATTCGGGTTTCTTGTGAATGCAAAGTCAGAACGAGTAAGGATTCGGTTTGAAGATGGTTTTAAAGATATAGTAATAACCGATTGTGACAGTAAGAAAGCGGAAAGTTTGATTTATGAAGTGAATTGTTTGCTTCTAAAAACACAAAACCATAAATCCTAAATTAGCCCTGATAGAGCCGATATCCTCGTAACGAAGTGGAGAGATAAAGGCGAAAGCAGGAATCCATGTCCAAAGATAAAGCCTAATGATTGGCTACTAAAAATATGAACTGATGTTGAATATAAAAAGATAGTATTATGAAAACCTGCCTTGAATGTGGAGATCCCATTGTAGGTCGCGAAGACAAGAAATTCTGTAGCGACGGTTGTCGGAATGCCTACAACAACAAAATAAATAAGGATAGCACGAATTATATGCGCAATATCAATAACAAATTGCGAAAAAATTACCGAATTTTGTCGGAACTGAATGTGGAAGGAAAATCGAAAACGACTCGAGCCAAATTGATGAGCAAGGGATTTGATTTTGAGTTTTTTACCAATATTTTGAATACCAAAACTGGAAATACCTACTATTTCTTGTACGACCAAGGCTATATGGTTTTGGAAAATGATTTTTATATGCTCGTTAAAAAAGATATTTAATACCCCAAACCAAAACCATGAAAAAAAATTACACTTCGCTTATATCTGTTTTAGGGATCCTTGGGATTCTTGGATTGATTTATGCCACGACGATGCCGCAATGGTCGGCCGACGAGAACAAAAAAGTTACGGAGTTTTCGACTTCAAGAGCCTTGGAACATATAGAAAAAATTGCCAAACAGCCGCATTTTGTGGGTTCTCAAAATCACGAAGTAGTGGCCAATTATATCATTAAAGAACTTCAAAAACTAGGTCTGGAAACTACCGTTCAGGAAGGATTTATCTTGAGCGATATCGGAAACTTGACAGAATCGAAAAACTTGGTGAAATCGAAAAACATTATATGCCGCATCAAAGGAACGCAAAAAGGCAAGGCTTTGCTTTTGCTTTCGCATTATGATAGCGCACCGCATTCGTTTTCTCACGGGGCAAGTGACGATGCATCGGGTGTGGCGACGATACTGGAAGGGATTCGGGCTTACTTGAATGCGCAAACCAAACACAAAAACGACATCATTATACTGTTTACCGATGCAGAGGAATTGGGTCTAAATGGCGCCGCGCTTTTTGTGACGCAACATCAATGGGTAAAAGAAGTGGGATTGGTATTGAATTTTGAAGCCCGTGGTTCATCGGGACCGAGTTATATGTTGATGGAAACCAATAAAGGGAATGCCGGTTTGGTAAAAGAATTTGCCAAAGCAGGAGCCACGTATCCGGTTTCGAATTCGTTGATGTATAGCATTTACAAAATGCTGCCAAATGATACCGACTTAACGGTTTTTAGGGAGCAAGCCAATATTCAAGGGTTGAATTTCGCCTTTATTGACGACCATTTTAATTACCATACTGCTCAGGATGATGTAGCACATTTGGACAAAAACACGTTGAAACATCAGGGCTCGTACTTGATGCCTTTGCTGAATTATTTTTCGAATGCCAATTTGAACGGCATCACTGCAGCCGAAGATTACGTTTATTTTACAATTCCGTTTACGTTCATCAACTATCCTTTTGATTGGGTGATGCCAATGACATTGATCGCTGCTGGTTTGCTAATTGTATTGGTGTTTTTGGGGAAAGTCAAACGCATGTTGAAACTGAATGAAATTATGGGTGGGTTATGGCCCTTTTTAGGAGCATTGATTATTACGGGATTGATCACTTATTATGGATGGAAAGGATTGCTGTTATTGAATCCGCAATACAATGATTTACTCAACGGCTTTACCTACAACGGTCACGATTATATTGCGGCATTTGTATTGCTGAGCCTTTCGATTTGTTTTTTCTTTTATCAGATAGCCTCCAAGCCAAAAGTGACGATGAACCATTATGTTATTCCGTTATTGTTTTGGATTATAATAAATGGATTTCTTGCCAACAGTTTGCCAGGCGCAGGATTCTTGATTATTCCAGTGTATTTTGGACTGGTTGCTTTTGCGGTTTTTGTGTTTAGCCAAAGATCGAATTGGATAGTAAATCTTATTTGTGGCATTCCAGCCTTATTGATTCTTGCTCCGTTTTTTCATATGTTCCCTGTAGGTTTGGGGTTGAAAGTGTTGTTTGGGAGTGCTATTTTGACTGTTTTGACATTTGTGTTATTGTTGCCAATTTTTGGGGCTTTCTCCAAAAAAGGAAGCTGGTCCTTGTTGTTGTTTTTAATGGCTGCAGTCTTTTTGACGAAAGCCCAATACCACTCCGGTTATGAATTAGGTGAAGCCAAATCGAATAGTTTGGTGTATCTCTATAATGCCGATACCAACAAAGCCTATTGGGCGACGTATGACATCAATCTGGATTCTTGGACAAAAGGCTATTTGGGCGAAAAACCAAAAGGTGCAAAAATATTCAATGCTTTGAAATTATTCAGCAAATACAATTCGGAGTTTACCTACGCCGCCGAGGCGCCAAACAAAGGAATTGCCAAACCAACCATTACTTTTTTGAAAGACAGTGTTGTAGGTTTCAAAAGGTATTTAAAAATACAAATCACCCCAAACCGAAAGGTCAATCGCTATGATATTTTTGCCAATGAAATTATGACATTTTTCGATTTTAAGGCTAATGGAGTGGAAGCTTTGAATCAAAAAGGAAATGAATTGAAACGAAATGGTAAGAATTTTTTAAGATATTATGTAATCAATAACGAGCCTTTAGTATTGCAATTTACCATAAACAGAGCTACTGTTCTAGATATGGATGTAATGGAGAGTTCTTTTGATTTGATGACCAATCCAATTTTTGCGATGACCCAAAGAGAAGACTGGATGATGCCAACCCCTTTTGTTTTGAATGATGCAGTGGTGATCAGACAAAAAATAAAACCTACGCCGAAAGTTGTTGCTCCTGTTGTGAATCTTAGATGGGTACAACCGGAATTGGTGGATAGTTTGAAGGTGGTAAAGGATAGTTTGAGCATTAAGCAATAATTCTGAATTTTAAATGAGCCGCAGATTGGACGGATTGAACAGATAGTCACGGATTTTATGGTAATTTTTTTAAGGTCACAAATTGTGACCTTAAAAATTTAATCAACTTGCTTCCAAAAGATTAAAAATGACACAAATAAGCATATTAGGTTGTGGTTGGCTTGGTTTGCCTTTGACGAAAGCCTTAATGGCAAATGGGTTTTCAGTAAAAGGTTCTACTACATCTGAAGAGAAACTTTCTAGATTAAAAGCATTCGGAATTGTCCCTTTTTTAGTTGCGCTTGACAGCAAAAGGGTGACGGGTGCTATAAAAGAGTTCCTTGATGGAAGCCAAACTTTGGTGATCGATATTCCGCCACAATTGAGAGGAAAAAATATTGATTCTTCGACTTTGGAAGAAAAGATATTTGTAGAAAAAATAAAAACCTTGATTCCGTATATTGAAAAATCGACAATACAGAACGTACTTTTTGTGAGCTCGACGTCAGTTTATGGTGAATCTAATACAATTATAACCGAGGAAACCATTGCGAAACCCGATACCGATAGTGGCAAACAATTATTGGAAGTTGAATTGCTTTTGCAAAATAACCTAAACTTCAAAACCACAATTCTACGTTTTGGCGGACTCATCGGCGAAGACCGAAATCCAATACAGTTTTTGGCAGGAAGAGAAAACCTGGAAAATCCCGAATCGCCCATAAATTTTATTCATCAAGATGATTGTATTGGGATAATCTTAAAAATCATAACTACTGGTTCTTGGAATGAAATCTACAATGGCGTCAGTCCGTTTCATCCCACAAGAGAAAACTATTACACAAAAAAAGCAACCGAATTATCTTTAGTTTTGCCTAAATTTGACCATTCCAAACCTTCTAACGAAAAGCTTATTTTGAGTGACAAAGTAGAAAAAGTATTGGGTTATGCCTTTATTAAAACCAATTTGTAAGTTGAGAACAAAAATAAAAACCGTTTTTAAGTCTAAAGTAAATGCCATTGGATTACCAATTTTGGCTTTGTGCTGGGTGAGCTTTTTTTGGGGGACTACTTGGTTGGCCTCCAAAGAAGGTGTCAAACACATGCCGGCGTTACAACTTGCCGGAATTAGACAATTTATTGGAGGATCGTTATATCTTGCCTTCTTCTTGTTTAAAAAAACACCATGGCCCAAAGGAAAACAGTGGAAAACCATCATTATTCTGAGTTTGCTTAATTTTGTTTTCAGCAACGGTCTCAGTACTTGGGGTGTGAAATACATCAGTAGCGGGTTGGGGGCGATCATTGGTGCGATGGTTCCATTATGGATTGTGTTTATTAGTTTTTTTAAAGGCGAAAGGATTACACGATTGGCAGTATTTGGAATTGTTGTTTGTTTTGGTGGTGTTTGTGTTATCTTTTATGAACACCTACTTGATTTTTTGCAACCTGATTTTCAGTTTGGGATAGTACTTTCTATAGTAGCAACAATTACTTGGGCTTTTGGCACTTTATATACCAAGAAAAAAGCGGCTAGTTTCAATCCGTATTTTAGTTTAGGATTGCAAATGTTTATTTCCAGTATTTTTCTTTTTGCTTTTGTAGGCGCTTCGGGAACGAGTATTCCTGTTACTGAAATCCCCGTTAATTCTTGGTTGTCTATTGCTTATTTAGTGATTATTGGTTCGGTGTTGACCTTCATCGCGTTTATTTATGCGTTGCAAAAACTCCCTACCGAATTGAGTAGTGTCTATGCTTATGTCAATCCAATTGTGGCGGTTATTTTGGGTTCTTTTATATTCGGGGAATCGTTAACTACGGCAATTATTTTTGGCGGAAGCGTTACTTTAATTGGATTGTATCTGATTAATTATGCCATGCGAAAAAAGAAAAATAGTAGTGAACCGATAACGGAGGTTAGTTAGTTTTTAACTATTCTGGTCGTAGTTTTTAGTGTTGTCTATAAACATTGTAATTCACTTCCTTAACAATATTTACAAAAAAGTGAGCCTGTTTTAAAAATAAAAAAATTCCCATTTGCCAAGATTAGATTGACAAATGGGCTTTTATTTTAAGTTCATTTATAAATTACCAGATTTTCACTCTTTTCTCCGGAGCGACATACATGCCATCGCCTAGTTTGATATTAAACGCTTTGTAAAAAGCATCAACGTTTTGTAACGGAACATACGATCTAAACATTGCTGGTGCATGCGGATCTGTTTTTACTCGATTTTTCATCGCTTCATCACGCGTTTTAGCTCTCCAAATGGTTGCCCACGAAATATAAAATCGTTGTTCCGGCGAATAACCATCAATTAATTCAGGTCTTCCGTTTTCTTTTAAAAACAATTGTAAACCATCATAAGCCGCATTGATTCCTCCTAAATCACCAATATTTTCACCCAATGTAAATTTTCCGTCCACATGAATTCCCGGTAATGGTTCCAAAGCAGAATACTGGTCAGCCAATGCGGTTCCTAATTTTGTGAATTGGGTTAAATCGCTGTCAGTCCACCAATTAAATAAATTTCCTTCGGCATTGTATCTTGATCCGGAATCATCAAAACCGTGTGAAATTTCGTGGCCAATTACCGCTCCAATTCCACCGTAATTCACGGCCTCATCTGCTTTATAATCATAAAATGGTGGCTGAAGAATTGCAGCGGGGAATACGATTTCATTATAGTTTTTTCCATAATACGCATTTACTGTTTGAGGAGCCGTTCCCCAACGCCAACGCGTTTTATCCACCGGTTTGCCCAAATCATTTATGTTTTCTTGAAATGCCCAACGAGAAATGGCATTCCTATTATCATAATAATTCCCACCGTCTTCGCTCCCGTTAACCACTAGTTTAGAATAATCTTTCCATTTATCTGGATACCCAATTTTTATTGTAAGTTTATCTAACTTTTCAATTGCTTTGATTTTGGTTTCTTGAGACATCCATGCTAGATTGTTAATTCTGATTTCATAGGCGCGAATGATGTTTTTAATCATGGTTCGAGCTTTTTCTTTAGCTTCAGCAGGAAATTTTTTATCCACATATAATTTCCCTAGAGCTTCTCCAACCGTACTGTTTACTACGGCTAAAGCTCTTTCCTCTTTTGGTCTTTGTTTTAATGCCCCTCGAAGTGTTTTGTCGTAAAATTCCCAGTTAGCAGTTTCAATTTCTGTAGTCAAAACATCCGAAGATTTATTAATTAATGTCCATTTTAAATAGGCTTTCCAATCCTCAATTTTGTTTTCTGCAAAAATGCCCTGTAACGCCTGCATGTATTTTGGTTGCGATACAATTACCGAATCTAAATGAACAATTCCAACGCCTTTTATGTATTTATCCCAACTGACAGCTGGCGCTAACTTTTGCAAATCGGCAACAGCCATCGGGTTGTATGCTTTTCTTGTATCTCTACTCTCCACCCTATCCATTCTTGGCGTTGCCATTGCCGTTTCAAGAGCCAATACTTTTTGTGCATTCGCTTTGGCCTGTTCTGGGTTGTCACCAATAAACTGTAGCATTCTTGCTACGTGCACTACATATTTTTCGCGTTTTTCTTTAGAATCAGCATCGTCAGAAACATAATAATCTCTGTCTGGCAGACCTAAACTTCCAACACTAATTGTTACCACATTTCTATTGCTATTTTTGGCGTCTGGACTAACGTATAGGCCGTAAAAACCAAGCCCTCCTTGTGGTTCCATTTCAATTAAAAGAGTGTTTAAATCTCCAATGGATTGTATAGAGTTTATTTTTTTTAAGGTTGTTTTTATCGGATTGATTCCAAATTTGTTTCTGGAAACAGAATCCAAATAGGTTTTATAAACAATAATTGCCTTTGCCTGATCTGATTTTGGATCTAATTTTTTATTGTTTACCGACTCTTTTAGAAGTGCCAAAACATCATTATCTGTTTTTTGGCGCAATTCGTCAAAACTGCCCCAGCGGGTTTTATCATTTGGAATTTCTGTTTTGTCAAGCCAAGAGCCATTTACATATCTAAAAAAATTGTCGCTTGGTTTAACAGATTTATCCATTAAATCAAGATTGATGCCGGGTTTCTTAGCCGAAGGATCACTTTGTGCCTGACTAATTGTGGATCCAAAGAAAGCGGAAATCACAAAAAAGAGTGGTGCAGTAAATTTGTTTTTCATTTTTTGGTGCTATTTTGTATTAAAGTTTATGTTAAAATCACTATAAGTTAAATTTACTAAAAAAAGAGTTCCATTTCGTATTTTTGCGCCAAATTAAAATTATGTTATCTATTTTTAAAAAATACAGGATCTATATTGGTGTTTTATTGATTTTTTCTATTATCACTATTACTTTGTTTTATTCCGCTTTAAAACCCACTAAAACATTACCTATTTATAATCCTGCGGATGTGAATCCAGAATTGGTGGATACTACAGTACAATATATTAGCAAATATCATACGATTGCCGATTTCTCTTTTGTGAATCAAAACGGGAAAACGATTACTCAGAAGGATTATGGAGGAAAAATTTATGTTGCTGATTTTTTCTTTACCACTTGTGGATCCATTTGCCCAAAAATGACCACTAATTTGGTGGAGGTTCAAAAAGCAATTATCAATAACCCAAAAGTCATGTTGCTTTCCCATACCGTTTTTCCGGAAA
>Ga0184629_10000154_pt1 | contig 29226 bp, 29 predicted proteins | sample PLM4_32_b1_FD_133158 | JGI IMG/M metagenome (GOLD analysis project Ga0184629, IMG submission 133158) | Groundwater sediment microbial communities from an aquifer in East River, Colorado, USA - PLM4_32_b1 | ecosystem: Environmental > Terrestrial > Soil > Riparian zone | place: USA: East River...
AAGATGTTTTCCTTCTTCCAAAAATCCAGTACTTCTGATGCCACTGTAGGCAAGTCAAGTCCTTTGTATTCAGTAAATTTTGTGCTCATTTTATCCTTTTCTAAATCGAGGTGCGAAAGTAAGAAATAGTTATGAATTATGAGTTATGAGTTATGAGTTTTTGCTGTGTTAGGGATTGCAGCGGCATCCTTTTGTGAAGTAGAACGGAACAAAAGATATAGCGAAAAGCCCGACCCGAAGTTTTTACGTAGGGAAACACCCAAATTTCAAGAAAAAACTTCCTTCAAAACCTCCAATGATTTAGGTCTTTTGAAACCGTCCAGATGAAAACTATAATAATCGATCAGAATCTTCAAAAGCAATTGCTTTTCGATAACATGGAAGGTTTTTTGGTCATTATCAAATTTCAAATCGATCAGTTTTTTGAACAGCTGTGATTCATGTTCCGTGAGGGAACTAATGGCGTGAAAAGGAGTAAAAACACCTTCTGTCATTTCAAAAAAAGGCATGTCAATATCCGAGATATCAGGATAAAACCCCAAGTATTTTGTGGTTTCCAACATTAGAATCAAATGAAAATTACTTATTTCATCGTGATTATCCAACCAGTGCAAAGCGGTTTCGAGAAACGTAAATAACGATTCGTTTTTTTCTTCTTCGTGTATTGAATGATGCAAAATCTCGGAAAGAAACAGCACCATCGTACTTTTATAAATGTCCGAATGTATCGAATGAAAAGGAGAAGAAATCTTTACTTCCTTGAAATTTTCCAAGGTTCCTTTATTCTTATGAACGGCCTCAATTTCTATAATCGTCAAAGGTTGAAAATAAGCCATTTTTTGACTCGTTTTTCTGGACGAAAACGCATCCCGAACAAAGTACGATTTCAACCCATTCGACAAGGTAAAACATTTTACAATCAAGCTTTTCTCTTGAAATTTTAAAGACGAGATTACTATGGCTTTGGTTTTTACTAACAAGTTTAGATTATTAGATTATTAGACTTCTTGGGTTATTAGATTTTAGAAAACTGATCACTAAAAGCTATCTGATTATCATCACTTTCTTAACTTTTGTTTCTATTCCGTCTTGTGCCGAAATAAAAATCATGTACACACCTGAGGCAACTTTATATTTCCCAAAAGCCGTGGTATCCCATTCTAAAGTTCCTCCTTCGGATATAGCTTCATAAACCAGATTGCCCGCTACATCGGTAATTTTCACATTGGCTTTGTTGAGCAATCCGTTTATTTTTACAGTCCCTTCGTATTCCGGACGAACTGGATTGGGATATACATATACGTTATTAAGATTCTCACTCGCTGATGTGGCAATCCCTTTGAAAGAAATCAACCCTTTGGATGTAGCTATAAAAACCTCACCCGTTTTGCTGTTGATACTTATGTCATTTATAATGTTACTGGGCAAAGGCGAATTCTCAGTCGTAAAATGATATTTGGTTTCCTGACCATTTGGCGATACCATAAAAACTCCCGCGTCTGCAGTTGCTATCCATTTATTATTGGCGCCATCCACGGCAATATCGGTTATAAACTGCTCATAGAGCAATTCTTGTGCCAGATCATTTTCTAAAATAACGATGGAATTTGTCGTCAATTGATTGTCTGTTTGAAAACTTCCGACATTAGACAACACCCTTAACCCTTTTGTGGTACCTATCCAAAGTTGGTTTTTTGTGTCAACGGCAACTGTTCTAACATCTGCTATCGGCAAATTTCCTTGGTCTGGGCCAAAAGTAATTTTCTTAAAAGTATTGCTGCTTTCATTAAACCCGATCACGCCATTTCTATCGGTCGCCATCCATTTGGTTCCATATTTATCAATAACCATGGTGCCAAAATCATTTTCCGTAGCCGAAGACAAAATTTTATCCATGGCATAACTTTTCCACTGTCCGCTAGGATTTAACACTTTTAAGCCATTTACCACTCTACTATTGGTGACCCAAAAATTTCCGGATTTATCAAATGTACTTCCGTTAATTCTAATATCTATATAATTGGGATCGGGCGGACTTATTGTTAAAGATTGCAATGCGCTATTGCTTTGATTGTATAAAATAGTTGGAACATCAGCCTCTATTTTCAGCAAACCCGAGAAAAAAGAACTGGCATACACTTCTTTTTCATTGCTTGGATTTACGGCAATTCTTGTCATGGATTTTGATCCAAGTACTTTATCAAACGGAATGTTCAACCATCCAGAAGTTGAAAATTTACTGATGCCAAAATCATCCAACGAATATGGATTATAAAAAACATCGTAATCTCCATACACTGTCCAAAGCTGTGTTGGAGTGGCTTGCATGGAGAAAATATTATTTCGTGAAGGCCCAAGTGGCGTGAGATTCTCATAATTTGAAGTAGACAAAAGCGAGGTCGTTACCAGTCCGTTTTCGGCAGTTCCTATATAAATAAAGTCTTTCGCTATAGTGGCACAGGTAAAATTTGAATTTATATCCGGAACTTGATCTTTGTTTATCTGGCGTTGCAAAGCCATTTGTTTATTATAAACATAAACACTGTTTGGCGTAGTAATGACAAAATAATCGGCGGTTGTTCTAAAGTTCGTTGTGGGTTCCGGGAGTGCCAAATACCCTGTAAAAGTACTTGAAACCGAATCATATTTATGTACATACCCCGCTGAATTTACAGCATATAATTCTGTGCCAAAAGCGTTTATTCCAAACCACATCCCAACAGCCATTTGTTGCCATTGCTTGTAATCAATTAAATTTGGGTTTGTGCGATCGCCTCTTCTGATGCCATTTGAAGTTGCCGCATAAATAAAGCCGTTGTAAATAGTGGTTTGCGAAACCTTTAATTCGGCTCCATTATCGCCTATATAATAGGTGTCGCCAAATTGGGAAGTGGCCAAATTGAATTGCACGATGCCAAAATCCGTGGAAACATAAACGATGCCTCCATATTCCATAAAATTATTGATTCTCTTTATGTTTGCCGGCAGGTTGTTGTTTATAATGTCTACCACTTTAAGCAAACTTCCATCGGCTTCGTTGATGACAATAATCAAACCATTTTCGTAACCTACAACAGTTTTGTTTGCGATTGAACTATAATACATTGCCGTAATGGTTTCGCCCGAAAGACCATCAATGGTGGTCGTGGTTTTGATGATGTTTGTCTCTAACTTTTCAGCAAACAAGGCATTCTCTGAAGCGGCGTATATGGCGGTTGGAGATTCCGAAACCGCTTTTATTTGGGTATAGGAGAAATAGCCTTGCCAAGACAAATTGGTTTGGGCAAAAGTGATTTGCGCCACCAAGATTAAAAATATATTTAGAAACCTTTTTTTCATTGAATTGCTATTGTTCCACAAATATAGAACAAAGGAAAAGAGATTTTAGATTGCAGATTTTAGATTTTAGATTTATGCAGCACTTTCTCATACGCTTTTCTTTGCCCTCCTCTGAAATATACCTCGCCACAAAAAGTATAGCCGAGTTTTTCGAAAATTTTCATCATTGCAATGTTATCAAAATTCGTGTCGGCTTTTACGCTGTATACGTTGTTCTGGATTGCAAAATCTTCTATATATCCTATCATTATTTTGGCACAACCTTTTCCCAAATATTTTTCGGAAATAGCCACTCGGTGAAACACCACAAAATCATCGTTGGTTAACCACTTGCCTTCAATTTTTGCATATTGGGGTTCATCATTGATCAATACCGCACAATATCCGACGATCGTTTCTCCCTCGGTCAGAACAAATCCTGCCCCTTTTTCAATATCATTTTGCACTACTTCGGGGTTTGGATAGCCATCTTGCCATTGATCGCTTCCTTCTTCTTTTCTGCGTTTTATAGCCAATTGTAAAATATCCCATATTTGAGGAATTTCAGTAATGATGGCTTTTCTAAATTGATTTTTCATTATTGTAATTTATTGTAATTTAAGTTTCTTGGGATCAAATAAAATATCATTGATTTACAGCTATTTACATTTTAAAAACTCTCAGTTATCAAATAACCATCAAATAAGAGTTAGGCCCAAAACGGAACATACTTTTTATATAATTGTATTAACGTTCTGTTGTTATATGTGGTTTGGGACTAAATTAAGCCCATTATTCGGATTTGCCTAAACATCCCAAATACAAAACCATTTTTCCATCAAGCCAATTGCCCAAATCAATTATAGCAAGTGTTGTGCGTTCGTTGTTTATTTATCTTATTCCATATCCACTTTAATTAGACAATATTTAAAAATAGAATCTCCTATTTTGGAAAATTCTTTCCAATCAACTTCGTAATCCTGTAATAAGTCTAACTTATAAAAATACTCTTTTCTACAAGTCCAATGTTTTTTTGATTGGTTATCGTTCCAAGTGTTGTCATTTTTATCGAATATGTATTTAGTTTCATCAAGACTTTCGTAATTCCAACTTTTGTCTAATCGATTTATTAATCCTCCGTGATGAAATGAAAAATACTTGTCAATATTATCTTTTTGAAAAACATTGTTTTTGGAATAGGCCTCGTCATTAGTTAGAATAAATATGTATCCAACTTTGCAGTTTGGATATTTTGATTTATAGTTTTCAATTCTATAAATATCTTTTCTAAAACTAAATCGTCCAGTATCAGTTGCACTCTGCTCTGTAAGTAAATAGTTTTCTCCATTGTGATTAATATTAGCCTTTTTTGTTTTGTATTTTAATTCTATAGGAATGGTATTGCCATCTCTATCAATGATTAATATGTCAATTGGTGCTCGCACAATAGATTTTTTATCATTTCTATCAATCATATCAATATCTACAGGTCTTTCAAGTCTAATTTGAAAATCAGGATTATTCTCTTTAAATGCAATAGCAAATGCAAATTTTAAATCGTGTTCTGAATGAAATATCATTCTTTGATTTTTAAGGCTTGATATTGATTTTTCAAAAAAATTCATTTCTACAAATGTTTATTAGGTTAACGTATTTCCTTACAATGGCGCACAACTTGCATATACACGCAGAAAAGTATCGCAAATCTATCCAAAACTGGATGAACTCAGACTACCCAATAACCCTCGTGTATTGTTTTCAAATATATTGAATAATGCTTACAATTCCCTGAAAGTTTTTTTGAATGTGTGATTATGTTTTTCGTCTTGAAAGCACAAAAACATCTGGTTTCCCTTGAACTTGTGGTGTCCGCGAAAGGGATAGACGGAAGCTACCGAAGTAGCCCAGATAGCCCGACCGCATTATAGAAAGGGAGCAAATAAGCGGTAAGTAAAGTAGCTCCCTTTTTATAATGGGGTTTCGCCCAAATGATGCTACGACTAATTTTATTTATAAGCACAAAAAAAATGCCTTTGATCTAAAAAGAAAAAAGGCATTTTAAACTATTATGCATGCTACATCTTAAATCGTTAATCTAAAATCTGCAATCTAAAATTCTTATACTACTCCTTGAGCAAGCATAGCGTCGGCAACTTTTACGAATCCGGCGATGTTGGCTCCTCTTACATAGTCTACATATCCTGTTGCGTCTGTACCATATTTTACACATGACGCGTGGATAGCAAGCATGATTCCTTTTAATCTTTCATCAACTTCTTCTGAAGACCAGCTTAAACGCAATGAGTTTTGAGACATTTCAAGTCCTGAAGTCGCTACTCCACCAGCATTGGATGCTTTTCCTGGAGCGAATAATATTTTTGCTTTTTGGAAAACGTGAACCGCTTCTGGTGTAGAAGGCATGTTTGCTCCTTCGGCAACACAGATACATCCGTTTGCAACCAATACTTTTGCTTCGTCTTCGTTCAACTCATTTTGAGTCGCACAAGGCAAGGCAACATCACATTTTACTTCCCATGGACGTTTTCCGGCCACGTATTTTGCGTTTGGATATTTAGTGATATAATCGCTAATTCTTCCTCTTAATTCATTTTTGATTTCCATTACGTGAGCCAATTTCTCAGCTGTAATTCCGTCTGCATCGTAGATGTATCCAGCAGAATCTGACATAGTCACTACTTTACCACCTAGTTGAGTTGCTTTTTCGGCAGCGTATTGTGCTACGTTTCCAGAACCAGAGATTACTACAGTTTTTCCTGTAAAGCTTTCTCCTTTGGTAGCCAACATACTTTGTGCAAAATATACATCTCCGTATCCTGTAGCTTCTGGTCTTACTAATGAACCTCCAAAAGAAATTCCTTTACCTGTTAAAACTCCGGTAAATTCGTTTCTTAATCTTTTGTATTGACCAAACATGTAACCTACTTCTCTTCCACCTACACCTATGTCTCCCGCAGGTACATCTGTGTTTGCTCCAATATGTTTAGACAATTCAGTCATAAAGGCTTGACAAAAACGCATTACTTCGTTATCTGATTTTCCTTTAGGATCAAAATCGGCTCCACCTTTACCACCACCCATTGGCAATGTAGTTAAACTGTTTTTGAAAGTTTGCTCGAAAGCCAAGAATTTCAAAATACTTAAATTTACAGAAGGGTGAAAACGAATTCCTCCTTTATATGGTCCGATAGCCGAGTTCATTTGAATACGGTATCCTCTATTTACTTGTGTTTCTCCTTTATCATCGATCCAAACTATTCGAAACATAATGATACGATCTGACTCCACCATTCTTTCCAAAAGCATTTTGTTTTGGTATTTTTTGTTTTCTTCGATGAAAGGAATTACTGTTTCAGCAACTTCTACAACAGCTTGCATAAATTCCGGCTCGTTCGGATTTTTTTTGGCAACCAATTCTATAAAATTCGTAATACTTTGTGACATGATCATTAGATTATCAACGTTTAAGAAAACGTTTTCGTTAGTGAGCGCAAAGATACACCTTATACCAATATTTAGTAATTTTTTTTCTATAAAATCAATAGAATTATCTTTTTATTAATCATTTATAAAGAATACTTCTTTTGGCTCGATACTTTTTACGAAATCGTTGTAGTTTTCGTAAAAAAAACTAAAATATGATACTTTTTTTTAAACTTCTTTTAATCTCTATAACAGTTGTTGTTGTTTTTATATATTTGCAGTGTTTTTTATAAGTAACTCCCTATGATGATTAAACTAAAAATTATTGTTTTTTTAATGTTATTTGCTTTATCAAATCATTTAACTGCACAGTCAGCTATCTCACATGAAATAGGGGTAATAGCTGGACCTTTAGAATTCCGATCCGACTATGGTCAAAGGAATAGTAACAGTAATAATGAAAAAAACACGGGATATGGTATCGGATTCGTTGATTATTTAACTTTTTCATATCGTACAAACTTCGGCACCTATTTTAGCGAACACTTTAGAGTACGAAATGAGCTGTCTTATGGTAAAACAGAGTTGAAACACTATGGAAAATGGGTTGAAAACAGCCATACTTCTATAGGGTATATACAACTTCGGGCAATGTATGGCTCTACTGAAATTATTAATTTGGGGACACAACTAGAATTTAACCCTTTACAAATACATCGCTACGAAAGATCCTATAGCGTTTTCGCCCCCTACATAAGTATTGGTGCCCAAATCGGTTATTATACTGCCAAAGCAAGTTCCAAATTAGGAGAACTTGGAACTCCCGTAACTACACATCCGAAATATTTAGTCCCTTCAGATGGACATCCCAATGGATTTTCTAATGAAAGCAAAGCGGTTTTGTCTGCCGTTGCCAGTATTGGAACTCGCTATAAATTAAACACCATGTCCGATTTGTTACTTGATCTCCGATGGCAATATTACAATTCAGACTGGGTTGACGGGCTTAATCCTAATAGAGATCTTTTTAAAGAAAATAAATACAATGACTCTATGGTCTGGCTTAGCTTAGGATATATTTATTATTTAGAACATTAAAAACCTTCATAAATCCAAATAAAAATCCCCAATTCTAAAATTCTGAATTGGGGATTTTTTATCAATCTAATTTTTTTTATTCCAATGCTTGAATCAAATCGGCAATCAAATCATCTGCATCTTCAATACCTACGCTCAAACGTACTAAATCATCCGTTATTCCAACTTCCTTTCTTTTGTCTTCAGGAATCGACGCATGTGTCATCAAAGCAGGATGATTGGCTAGGGATTCCACTCCTCCTAAAGATTCCGCCAAAGTGAATACTTTTAATCTTTCCAGAAAATCAACAGCTTCTTCTTTTTTGCCGGATACAAACGTAAAAGAAACCATTCCGCCAAAACCGCTCATTTGTTTTTTGGCAATTTCGTGATACGGATGACTTGGCAATCCTGGATAATAAACGGTCTTAATTTTTGGATGATTGCTCAAAAACTCGACTACTTTTGCTCCGTTTTCACAATGCCTTTGCACTCTTAAATGCAAGGTTTTTATTCCCCTAAGAACCAAAAAACTATCCATTGGTCCCAATGTTGCACCTGTGGCAAATTGTTGAAAATGCAATTGGTCCCCCAACGCTTCATCTTTTACAATTAAGGCTCCGGCAATTACATCCGAATGCCCTCCCAAATATTTGGTAGCCGAGTGCATCACTATATCTGCTCCTAAATCTAAGGGTTTTTGCAAATAAGGTGTCGCAAAGGTATTATCCACGGCAAAAAGAATGTTTTTCGCTTTTGTGATTTTGGCAATTTCTTGAATGTCGGCCAATTTCATCAACGGATTAGTAGGCGTTTCTACCCAAACCAATTTTGTGTTTTCGTTGATCAACGATTGGAATTTCTCCAAATCATTCATGTCGACAAAATGGAATTTTATTCCTGAATCTTTATATATACGCGTAAACATTCTATAGGTTCCACCGTACAAATCGTCCATAGCGATTATTTCATCACCGGCTTTGAACGATCTTAAAAGACAATCGGTAGCGGCAAGACCTGACGAAAAAGCCAATCCTCTTGTTCCATTTTCTATACTGGCCAACGCATTTTCCAGCGCTGTTCGCGTTGGGTTTGCAGCTCTACTGTATTCGTAATCCGGATTTAAAGGCTTTCCCGGGCTCGTTTGCACAAATGTAGACGTCTGATATACCGGAGGCATGACAGCTCCCGTGCTTGGGTCGTGGTGTTGTCCACCGTGAATAACTTTAGTATTGAATTTCATATGTATATAATATTTGTTTTATTGGAATATATAATTCGCATAACACCATTGGCATTTGCGACCGATTTTCGATTTTGCTCATTTCATATATTTATGATTTTAGCATTCGAATTGGTAGAGCAAATTTACCTTTTAATTTATTCTTATCAAGAAACATCTTAATACCTTTGTATATAATTAACAATTTTTTGAGATGAAACTTTGTATTCTTTTTGTTGCAGTGTTTTTTTCATTGGCGCGTTGCAGTAACGAGCTAACATTTGAAAATCGTTCTTTTGAAAAAAAGACCACTTTACCGTGCAAAGGAAAATGTCCTCAAATTACCGTAAAAATTCCTTTTGCCAAAAATGTCCCTATCGTGGCCGACAGCATCAACAAGAAAGTTTTCTTGACTATAAAAGAAATCGTTTATCTCGACAAGAAGCCTACCACCTACACTGCTTTATTGGAATCATTTATTGGCTCGTACGAAAAACTGCAAAAGCATTTCCCAAAAGACACTTTTGGTTGGGAAGGACAAATTGAAGGTAGTATAATCTATTTGTCTAATGAAGTTTTGAATATAAAAATCAAATATCACACCTATACTGGAGGCGCTCACGGCAATCAAGGTCTACGTTCATTACTCTTTGACCCCACTAGCGGAAAGACAATTCCAAACAAAAAATTATTTATAGACAATGAAGTTTTTAAGGCTTTCGCCGAAAAACAGTTTAGAATCAAATATAAAATCCACGCGAACGACCCCATAAATTCAACCGGGTTACAGTTTGAAGACGAACAATTTGTATTGCCACTAAATATCTTTTTCACAGATAAAGGATTGCTGTTGTACTACAACCGATATGAAGTGGCCTCCTATGCTGATGGCCCAAAGGAATTGCTATTGCCGTATGGCGAAATAGAAGATTATTTGGCTATTCGGTAAATTTAAAAAAACCCTTTCAATTCCTGTAGACACAGGGACTAAAAGGGTTGAAAGGTTTCAATCAAAAGGAATTATATAAACTTCCTGATGCTCATCATAATTCCAATATGAAGTCCTTCGTGAAAACTATTGAACGACATTGCATCATCTAAATTTTTTAGAACAAACCCTGTTGAAGTTGGATATTCCTGATAGCTATTGAATTTTTTATTTGTGTAATCTGCCTCCGTTTGATCAATGGTTTCAAACAGTAACGTTTTTATTTCATCAACTTCAGATTGCGAAACGATATGTTCCGGCTTGGTTCCTTTTTTGTATTTTTCGACCATTTCATCGGATACCATCACTGGTAAACCAGATAATTTATAGACCAATAATTGTTGTGTTACCACGATATGTGCAATATTCCAAATCAAATTATTGCTGTATCCTTCCGGAATTGCATTTAGTTGTTCTAGGCTATACTTTTCCAGAAATTGAGCCATCATTTTTCTACCGGTTCTCGTAATGTCTAATGTATGTTGCATAATTTTAAATTTTCGATAAAATTAAACATTTTAAGTATCAAATGATTTTCTTTGCATTTAGAAATTAAAAAACATGAACAAAATATATTATCTCGCTTCTTGCGATACTTGTCGAAAAATTATAAAATCACTTCCAAAAGACCATAATTTGGCTTTTCACGACATCAAACAAAATCCGATTACAATAGAAGAACTCGAAGAAATGTATCGACTCTCCGGAAGTTATGAAGCACTTTTCAGCAAAAAAGCGGTGCTCTACAAATCGATGGATTTAAAAAACAAATCCCTGACCGAAGCCGATTACAAAAAATACATCTTAGAACATTATACGTTCTTGAGTCGTCCAGTATTTATTATTGACAGCAAAATTTACATTGGCAACACCCAACAAAATATGCTTCAAGTAATGAAAGCATTGGGTTAATGTCAAAAAGAAATCTCGCCTTAATTGGCGCAACAATTGTTTCCCTGATTTACGGCGTTACCTTTACAATTGCCAAAGATGTGATGCCAAAATACATCGATGCCTACGGTTTCATTCTCTTACGCGCAGCAGGTTCCTTGGTTTTATTTTGGGTCATTTGGTTTATGATGAGTCTTTCTGGCAAAACTCAGAATGAAAAGATTGCACTAAGCGATTTCCCGCGAATAATTGCTTCGGCTTTTTTTGGGGTAGCGTTTAATATGCTTACTTTTTTTAAGGGATTGAGTTTGACTTCGCCCATTTCCGCAGCCGTTATCATGGTGACAACACCCATGATTGTATTGGTTCTTTCGGCAATAATCATGAAGGAACGCATGCAAAAACGCAAAGTTTTTGGAATTCTTCTTGGCTTAATTGGAACTGCTTTTCTTATCCTTTACGGAAAATCAATTGGCAGCGCCACAAATGCAAGTTTAGGGAATTTACTGGTTTTTGTCAATGCCATTTCCTATGGTTTTTACTTGATTATCGTTAAGAAATTAATGGAAAAATACAATGCTTTTACCTTTGTGAAATGGATTTATCTGTTTGGTTTTATTATGGTTTTACCTTTTGGCTGGAGCCAATTTACAACGGTTGACTGGGTTTTTATTCCAACGCCTATTTACTGGAAAATAGCATTTGTGGTGGTGATTTCCACTTTTCTGACCTATTTGTTAAATTTGCTTTCGATGAAAGAATTGAAACCAACTACAATTGCCGTATTCATTTATTTACAACCTTTGTTCGCTACTATTTTTGCCATTAGTTTAGGGAAAGACGAACTAAGTTTGGTCAAAATTGGTTCGGCAATATTGATCTTTTCAGGGGTTTATTTAGTGACTCACAAGAAGAGATAATTTCGTTTTTTGATAGCCTTTACAATACTAAAAACAGCCATTTATTTTTATTATATTTACATAAAAAACAAAATATAATGAATAAACTCAAGGATTTTCTCTACCTCAATAAATATGAAATTTTATTATTCGGATTGATTCAACACTTGTTTATAGGTATTTTGTTTTCAGATTTATCGGGAGTCCTCAAAATCATTTGGGTATTAAATATCGTTATACTTGGTTTTGCCACAATTGGAATTTTTATCCAAAAAGGAAAAAGAAAAAACCGAATCCGGAATGTACTATTGTTCTTGGTTGTATTAATTACATTGGGAATCCCTTTTAATAATGAAAATTTATTCTTTTTGATTACTGTAAATGCGATTTACATATTGTTTTTCATTTTCATTTTTTGGGAAGTATTAAAGTTTTTAATTAGCCCCAGCTACATCAACAAAGATGTGATTTCCGCCGCTGCTTGTGGTTACTTTTTACTGATTGAGATTAGCGTTTTTATCATGCAAACTCATTTTTATCAAAATCCCAATTCCTTTAATGGAATAGATACTGCCTCCCCTTATAGATCTTTTACCGATTTGGTTTATTTTTGTTGCATCACTATTTCAAGTATTGGCTTTGGGGATATTACGCCCAATAGTCAACAAACCAAATTGTTCACTTCGCTGTTGGGTATTATTGGACAATTTTACTCTGTGGTGTTGGTTGGAATTTTAATTAGTAAATTCTCCTCTCATGAAAAAAAGTAAGATTTCGGTTTTCAAATAAATCTCAAAAAACGGTAACTCATCATAGAATACAGGCCACTGCAAACTTTTTTATTATCTTTGAACTCTTTTAGAAAATTATATGATACAATCGATGACTGGTTTTGGTAAGGCCACTTTGCAATTACCATCCAAAAAAATTACAGTAGAAGTAAAGTCCTTAAACAGTAAAGGTTTGGATTTGAATGTGAGAATGCCTTCACTTTACCGCGAAATGGAACTGGGTTTACGCAACCAAATCGCATTAAAACTAGAACGAGGAAAAGTGGATTTTTCTATTTTTATCGAAAGTACCGCAGAGCAAACCACCACCAAAGTGAATGTGCCTATTGTAAGAGCCTACATCAACCAATTGAGAGAGGTCTATGCCGATGCCGATGAGACCGAATTAATGAAAATGGCTGTTCGCATGCCAGATACTATGAAAATAGAACGCGACGAAATCGACGAAAATGATTGGATTCAAATCCAAACCGTTATCGAAGAAGCGCTACAAAATATCCTGACTTTCCGCAGAGACGAAGGACAGTCTCTTGAAAACGAATTTCAATTGCGCATAGGAAACATTCGTCAATACATGACCGAAGCTTTGGCACTTGATCCCGAGCGTGTTCAAGCCATAAAAGACCGTTTGCAAACCGCAATTTCTGAATTGAAAGTAAATGTGGATGAAAATCGTTTTGAGCAAGAATTGATTTATTACTTAGAAAAATTAGACATAACTGAAGAAAAAGTTCGTCTAACTAATCATCTAGATTATTTCTTGGAAACCATAAATGGAACCGAAGCCAACGGTAGAAAACTAGGATTCATCACCCAAGAAATGGGACGTGAAATCAACACCATGGGATCCAAATCGAATCACGCTCAAATGCAAAAATTGGTGGTTCAGATGAAAGATGAATTGGAAAAAATTAAGGAACAGGTATTGAATGTATTGTAGATTGTTGATTTTAGATTAACGATTTTAGAAGGAAAATAAAATGAAAAAAGGAAAATTAATAGTATTCTCGGCGCCTTCAGGGTCGGGAAAAACAACAATAGTTAGGCATTTACTAGGAAAAGACGATTTGAATTTGGAATTTTCCATTTCGGCAGCTTCTCGCGAACCACGTGGAGAAGAAATTAACGGAACGGACTATTATTTTATCTCTACGGAAGAGTTCAAAAAACACATCAAAACCGAAGATTTCCTGGAATGGGAAGAAGTATACCGTGACAACTTTTATGGAACCTTAAAAAGTGAAGTAGAACGCATTTGGGCCAAAGGAAAAAACGTGATTTTTGATATCGATGTGGCAGGTGGACTACGAATTAAACATAAATTCCCAGAGCAAACTTTGGCTGTTTTTGTAAAACCCCCAAGTGTAGATGAGCTCAAAAGGAGATTGAAGGAACGCTCCACCGAAAGCGACGATAAAATCAATATGAGAATAGCAAAAGCTTCTGTAGAACTGGCCACTGCACCACAATTTGATGTGATTATCAAAAACTATGATTTACCTACTGCTCTTGAAGAAGCGTATCAATTGGTGAAGGATTTTGTAAAAGAATAAAATTATTACACAAAAATTCGCAAAGGAAAAAAAGAGATTCACAAAACATTTATAAAATCCTTTATGAATCTTTGCGAACCCTTTGTGAACCTTTGCGAAACAATATTATATGAAAATCGGACTTTATTTCGGAACGTTTAATCCCATTCATGTTGGGCACCTTATCATTGCCAATCATATGGCGGAACATGCCGATCTGGATCAAGTTTGGATGGTGGTTACGCCACACAACCCGCTCAAAAAGAAAAATACTTTGCTCGACGATTACCATCGTTTGCAAATGGTTTACTTGGCTACCGAAGATTTTCCAAAAATAAAACCTTCGGATATTGAGTTTAAGTTGTCACAACCGAATTATACGGTAAATACACTGGTTCATTTACAAGAAAAATTTCCTGAGTACGAGTTCTCCTTGATTATGGGGGAAGACAATTTAAAATCGTTGCACAAATGGAAAAACTACGAAGCGATTTTGGCACATCATGACATCTATGTCTATCCAAGGATTTCATCAGAAGCAGAGAATTTAGAGTTAAAAAAACATCCAAAAATTCATTTGATAGACGCTCCAGTTGTAGAAATATCCTCGACTATTATTCGCGATACTATCAAAAAAGGGAAAAATGTTCAGCCCTTATTACCCCATAAAGTTTGGGAATACATCGATCATAATAATTTTTACAAGAAGTAACTACCCCAAAACTTCCTTTAATTCGATCACTATATCCTGAAAAATAGAACTCAAATTATCATTCTTTCCAGACAATAAAAACACTTCGGTACTTGGCATTTCTTTGCTGTTCCAAATCATTTGCAATTTCTTTTCTTGAATCAATTTTTTAGCATTAATATCCCACGTAACCGCAACTCCAGTATTTTCACTAAGGATTTCCAGCATTTCATATTCGGATGGGATGATGTAATTGGCCACCATTGAAGGTCTTTTTTTGGCAAAAACATGTAACCAAAATAATTTAATATGCGGAATTCCAGCATCATAGCTGTACCATTTTTGCTCATTTAACCAGTTTTCAATGGCTACGTGATCTTTACCTTTGATATTTAGTTTTAGTACCGAAAGATCAATACTAGTAGAGCCCACAACAACTTGTTTGATATCTCCCACCTTTTTTTGGATGGTATCAAAGGTGTCAAACTTTTTGGTCACTATAGCAAAATCCGATTTTTTGGAATTAACCAAATCAAACAGGGCATCATTAGTATGAAACGTAAAATCAATAAAATCGAATCTGGAGAGGAAAGCACTTCCGATGCTGCTCATCAAATGTCGGGAAATACCAACTGACAGTAAGCGATTCGCATTGAAAGCTTTGGCACGAAATCCATTCTCCACATTTTCCAATCGGTCCAATGCATCGATGATAAGATTATTGAGTAACTTAGCGTATTCTGTTGGTTCAACCCCTTTGGACTTTCGATTAAAAAGCTTATACCCTACATGCGCCTCCAACATCACTATTTGCTGACTTACTGCGGGTTGACTGATAAATAATTCTTTGGCAGCCAAAGAAAAGTTTCCATTTTTATAAACCGATTTAAACGTTCTGTACCATTCGAGATTAACCATGATATAAATATATTTATCACAAACATAATTTAAATTATTTTTACTAATACCAAATTCACCATAAATTTGCTGTACTAAAAATTAAGTGATGAAAAAAATAACCGTATTAACGATTCTAGTATTAACCGTGAGTTGCTTTTTCGCAACAGCACAAAAACAAAATAGCAAAAAGATGAAAAAAGTATTATTTGTGGTCACCAGTCACGATCAATTGGGTAACACAGGAGAAAAAACAGGATTTTGGACTGAAGAATTAGCAGCCCCTTATTATGTATTGTTGGATAAAGGTATAAGTATAGACATTGCAACACCGCTAGGAGGACAACCTCCAATTGATCCAAAAAGTGCCGATCCATCATCGGCAACTGAGGATACTAAACGATTTGATACGGATACCGTTTTATTGGAAAAACTAAAAAACACCAAAAAATTAGCTGATGTTAATCAAAGGGATTATGATGCCGTTTTTTACCCAGGCGGTCATGGACCACTTTGGGATTTAGTCGAAGATAAAAATTCTATTGCTTTGATTGAGTCTTTTTATACCCATAAAAAGCCAATCGCTTTTGTATGTCATGCACCTGCTACTTTGAAAAACGTAAAAGTAAATGGAGAGTTTTTGGTAAAAGGAAAAAAAGTAACTGGCTTTTCCAATACCGAAGAGGAAGCTGTTGGATTAACCAAAATTGTTCCATTTTTATTGGAAGATGCTCTTCAAACAAATGGGGCAGTTTATAGCAAAGCAGCCGATTGGCATCCGTATGTAGTGGAAGATAGTTTATTGATTACGGGACAAAATCCGGCTTCATCCAAACTGGTAGCAGAGAAATTACTGAATCAACTGAATTAAAAGTAATTGGCTGGTGATTTCGGCTAATTTTGAACACAGTTCATAAAGATAAAATTATTTTGATTTGCTCTTTGCCAACCTAAAAAGAGTTACAATAGTGCTTTAGAAAAAGTGAAAGAAATTGCAACAATGAGTAAAATTATAAAGCGAAAGTTAAAAACACAAAAAAGGCGTTCCCATTAACCAAAAAGAACGCCTTTTTAAAATACTAAAACAAAACTAACTAACTCAATTTTCATATATAATCGCTAAATTATTTATTTACAAAAGATTATAACGCAAACGATATCATTATATTGTGCAAAAATCAAAAATTACTGTGTTTTTTATTCTTTTTTAATAATAACATTATAAAGTCCTATAAAATCTAGGTTTGTTATTAAAATTAATTTGTATTATTGGTACATTTTTAAGTACTTTTGATTAAATTTAATAAAAAAATGGCCGAAAATTTAAAATTTGCAGTAATTGGTGGTGGAAGCTGGGCAACTGCTATTGCAAAAATGTTATGTGTAAATCTTCCCGAGATTTCATGGTATATGCGAAATGACGCTGCTATAGAACACATTAAAACCTACAAACACAATCCTAATTATTTAAGTTCTGTTGAGTTTGACAACAATAAACTCAAACTTACCAATGATATCAACGAAGCCGTGGCTTATGCCGATTACATCATATTTGCTATTCCTTCTGCTTTTTTGAATGCTGAATTGGCAAAATTGACGGTTTCTCTAAAAGATAAAGTTATTTTTTCTGCCATTAAGGGAATTGTCCCAGAAACCAGTTTAATTGTAGGTGAACATTTTCATTACAAATACGATATTCCTTATTACAATATTGGAGTGATTACTGGTCCTTGTCACGCTGAAGAAGTGGCATTAGAAAGACTTTCTTACTTAACTATTGCGTGTGGTGATCCTGATAAAGCCTCCATGGTGGCGAAAAATTTATCCGGGAATTATATTAAAGCAAAAATCACAGACGATATTATAGGTACTGAATATGCCGCAATGCTTAAAAATATTTATGCTATTGCTGCAGGAATTGCACATGGTTTGGGTTACGGTGATAACTTTCAATCGGTTATTATGAGTAATGCCATTCGGGAGATGAAAAAATTCATTAAGAAAGTTCACAAAATGAAGCGTAACATTAATGATTCGGCTTATTTGGGCGATTTGTTGGTTACAGGTTATTCCATTTTTTCCAGAAACAGAATGTTCGGGAATATGATTGGTAAAGGATATACTGTACAAGCCGCACAAATGGAGATGAGTATGGTTGCCGAAGGATATTACGCTGTAAAAAGCGCTTATAAACTCAATCAAGGCTACGGAGCGAATACACCTATTATCGACGCCGTATACAGCATTTTGTATGAAGGGCAAGAAGCCAAAGCAGTGTTTAAGAAATTGACCGAGGAACTTGATTAGATTTCAGGTTGCAGATGGCAGGTTGCAGATTTCAGATTACGTAACAATAAAAAACGGCATTTTCTAATTTAAGAAAATGCCGTTTTTTATTTGAATTTTGATATTTATCTTACTATTACTCCATCAACAAACAAAATAGGCACTTCTTCCACAAAATCTTCATGAATAGAATGTGCTTTAAAGATGAATTTTTTATCATATAATTTGTCACCAATGAAATACGTTACCATAAATTCATTGTTGAGTACCAAAACACTTTTTTCTATCATCTCGATTTTCACCACTGAAACTGCAGGAATCTCGACATAGGCGTGACGTAAAAGAGATGTTTTTTTCATCTCACCATCGATGGTGCCAAAAGCTTTGGAAACGACCATTACGCCGTCGAGTTGAAAATCACTGTCGTTTACCAAATAAGCATACCACACTTTTTCCATAAAATCGTCACTCCATTCCTGAACAACTGCCAGGAATACGTTTTCTACTTCGGGGATGATAATGTCGGATTTCATTATTTTTGGAGTAATTATTTTGATTGTTGTTTTTGTGCTAAACTAAATATATTGAATACGGAATGCCCTAGCCCAGATGGGAGCAAATATCCTTTTATGCCGGTGTTCGGCATAAAAGATATTGTGGACAGCTGGAATAGCTCCTTATACTTTATATGCTAGATTTAAATTGCTCTAAGAAACGAACGTCATTTTCGTAAAACATACGGATGTCGCCAATTTGATACAATAACATGGCGATTCTTTCGATTCCCATACCAAAGGCAAAACCATTGTATTCGTCTGGGTTGATGCCACAGTTTTTCAATACATTTGGATCGACCATTCCGCAGCCCATGATTTCCAACCAACCGGTTCCTTTGGTGATTCTATAATCGGTTTCGGTTTTTAGACCCCAATAAATATCGACCTCAGCACTTGGTTCCGTAAATGGGAAATAAGAAGGACGCAAACGGATTTTTGATTTCCCGAACATCTCTTTGGTGAAATATAAAAGGGTTTGCTTCAAGTCGGCAAAAGAAACATCTTTGTCAATATACAACCCTTCAACCTGGTGAAAAATACAGTGTGAACGCGAAGAAACGGCTTCATTACGAAAAACTCTTCCCGGCGAAATGGTTCTGATAGGCGGTTCATTTTCCTCCATATAGCGCACTTGCACGGATGATGTGTGTGTACGCAACAAAATATCGGGATTGGTTTGTATGAAAAACGTGTCTTGCATATCACGTGCTGGATGGTATTCCGGCAAGTTTAATGCGGTGAAATTATGCCAATCATCCTCAATTTCTGGCCCTTCGGAAACATTGAAACCAATATTGGAGAAGATGTCAATAATTTGATTTTTTACCAACGAAATAGGATGGCGAGAACCAATAATTGCAGGCTCGGCCGTACGGGTTAAATCCCCGTAAAATCCTTTGATTTCTTCTTTGCTTTCAAGTGATTCCTGGATTGATTTTACCTTTTCTTCGGCAGAAGTTTTAAGTAAATTAATCACTTGGCCAAATTCCTTTTTCTGGTCGTTTGGCACGTTTTTGAACTCCGCAAAAAAGTCTTTCAACAACCCTTTACTCCCAAGGAATTTTATTCTAAATGCCTCTAGTTCTTCCTTGTTTTGTGTTGAAAAAGCCTGTGCTTCGCCAATATATTCTTTTATCTTGTCTATCATTTTCATTCAATAATTGAGAGTGCAAATTTAAGTAAAAGTTTTCAGTTTTCAGTCTCAGTTTTCAGTAGATTCGTTCTGAAAACTGAGACTGCGACTGCAAACTATGAAATCAGTTCTTTTTCAAGAAAATAATTGACAATTGCTTCTTTCATCAATACGGATTGTTCACCAGCTTTCAAAGGCGGTAACTCCTCTTTTACGATGTAATGAGGCCATCCCTCTTCGTCAAAAAATTCGAATTCATAAAACCCATAAGGCTCCAATAGTCTGCAAATGGCAATGTGCATCAAATTGAGTTTTTCGTCTTTTTTGTATTCTCGGTGTACTTTTCCCAATTCCTGTACGCCAATTAAATAAATGATGGCATCCAGGTCTAAATCTTCTCCTTGCGAAAATTGATTGGAAAGTATATTTACAAGCTGTTCCCAGCGTTCTTTTAGTTGTGTGTCTCTTGACATTGTAATTGTAGATTGTAGATTTTCAAAAATGAGAATCAAATTATTTACGCAAAGATAAGAACTTGAAAATTGACATCGGTTAATCAACAAATATTTTATATTTGCCTTTTCTTCCTAAAAGTATTTAAATTTTGGTTGTCAGGAACCCACTTTTTAATATCTTGGAAAAAAAATGACTTTTTGAGGTAGGTTTCAATTTTAAAATTATAAAATGAGCTTTTTTGACATTATTTTAGGTGGATTACTATGCTATTCTTTTTATAAAGGAATAAGAAATGGGCTTTTTGTAGAATTAGCTTCTCTCCTATCGCTTATATTGGGTATTTATATCGCCATCAAATTTTCGTCTGTGATGCGAAATCTTTTATCCGGTTGGGTGCACTGGAACCCCAACACCATTCAAGTAATTGCTTTTATCCTCACTTTCATCGTCGTGGTTATTGGTATTTATTTGATGAGTAAATTCTTAACCAATGTTGCAGATTTTGCTTTTCTGGGATGGATCAACACTCTTGGTGGAGGCTTTTTTAGACTATTAAAAACCGTTTTAATCATCAGTATCTTTTTTACTGTTTTCGAAAAAATAAATTATCATAATTATTTGGCCAAAAAAGAAACGTTGGATAAATCTCTTTTTTATAATCCAATTCAAAAAGTAGCTGGTTTTGTTTTTCCTTCTATCGAAAAATGGTATGATAAAGCGAGGAAGTAGTTTTCGCAGTTTTCAGTCTCAGTTTTTAGTTGAATACGATTATCCTGTTTTCATTCTATCAGCTAAATACATTCTTAAAATAAGATAGCCTATAGTCGAAACTATAGGCTATTGTTTTTATATACTAATAAACTAAGTCTTTTAACAATCAGACTGAAAACTGAGACTGAAAACTGTCCACTAAATCACTTCACTTCCTTAATAGCTCCACTATCAATCCATCCTTCCGTTCCATCTGTCAATTGAATTTTTTTCCAGTTTTCTAAGGTTTCTGCCACAAAAACTTTGGTGCCTTCATGCAAAACAAAGATAGCGGTACTTGCCTTTTGCGGTTCGTTTTTTACCTCGGTCGATTCAGCAAAAACAATGGCGGGACGTTCGTTTTTAAAATGGTTTTTTTCAAAAATAGCGGATGAGATGCTTATCACAATTAGCAAAATAATGACGAACATTCCAAAAAAGAAAATCCTTTTGACTGTCCCTCTTTGTGAAAAATAATATCCCACAAAAAACAGCATAAACAATGTCGCAAAAGCAACGGTAATCCAAGCCCAAGTATCGTAGCGATAATTGCCTGTAAAATCCCTAATCAACTTGGCAAAACCAACTTTTGGAACTACTTTGATTTCGTCTATCGTTTGTTTTTGAGCAAATTTAATGTTGTTTAATGTTTCTTTATTGCAGGGATCCAGCACCAGCGCTTTCTCGTAATTATAAATTGCCGGCGCTATTTCATTGAGTTTATAATAGCTATTCCCTAAATTAAAATACAATTCGGCAGATTGCTTGTTTGCTGCCAAAACGCTTTCATACGCTTTTACCGCTAGGTCATATTTGCCGTTTTGATATAAATCATTCCCTTTTTCGAAACCGTTTTGGGCAAAGAAAACTTGGGTGGTTAATATTAATATGTAGAATATTTTTTTCATTTTCAATTAAATATTAAATCTGCTTTTCTAATTCCGAAATAATTAAAACCGCTTTATCAAAATCTTGATGAATGGTTGTACTCGATGATGGTGCATATCGTGCTATTTCACAGTTTTCCGTAAGGGCAATAAAATCATTCACCGCTTCTGGATTGGCTTTTCGGGACAGCAATAATTCCTGGATATTATCTTTACTCATTTCAGAAGTTTCAATATGCAGTTTTGCTTTCAAGAAATTGTGCATTGCTTTTTCCAACGCCACATAAAAAGGCTCTTTATTATTGATTTGTTTTTTGGCTTCCGATAAATATTTCTTAGCCAATTTATTGTTCATTTTAATTCGGTTTCCAAAAACGTCACCATCAATCGCTTCTTTTTTCTTTTTAAACAACACAATAATTGGAAGCATCAAGAAAGGCAAAAACAATAAAGAATAAAACAAATTAGACCCTAAAAAATCAGGTTTTTTACTGTCTGTAAGTTCGCTTTTTAAATCAATATATTTAAATTGTTCTATTCCAACTATTTTGTTTTTCCCAACATCCGTTGTTGTGGGAGCCGATGCCGTTTGCATAGGTCCGTCCAGAACATTGATCTTTATTTCTGAAGAACTTATAGTTTTATAGGATCCGGAGTCCAAATCAAAGTACGAAAAATGCAACGGTTTAATCGAATAATCCCCTTTGAATTGAGGAATAATGGTGTATGAGTCCGAGATTTTACCGGTCATTCCAGAAAGTGGTGTACTCACTTTTTCATCATGAACCGCATCATACATTTCCAAAGCATTTGGCACTTCCGGTTTTGGTAAAGTAAATAATTTAAGGTTACCTGTACCGGTTACACTTAGCACTAAATCAAGACTTTCACCATTTTTCAAAGTCGTCTTTGAAGGTATTGCCTTAAAATCAAATTTACCAACAGCACCCGAAAAATCTGCAGGTTTCCCTGCTTCAGGAAGTGGTCTCACATTAATCGTTTTTGTTCCTGCAGATACTCTTTTGTTTCCATCGGCAACTATAACACGCCCAAACATATCTCTACGATTGGTTGGTAATTGTACATCAATATCTAAGGAAAGTGGTTCGATTACCAGTTTTCCAGCTTTTTGCGGATATAAAACGGTTTTTCGTAATACCACATAACGGTATCGTTCGCCTTTGAACATTCCTTCCTCGGCAACCAACTGTTTGATATCAATATTCTGACTCCAAAAATCATTGTATTTTGGTTTTCCTAGTTCGTCCCATTTTGTAATTCCTATATTAAAACTGAAATACAATTTATAAACTACCGTAATTGGCTGATTAATATATGGACTGGTATTCGAAATATCAGCAACTAAATATAGATTATCATCCGCCGAAACTTGCGAATCATTTGGATCGCGAGGCTGCTCTGTTGCGGCAGTTACGTTAATCTTTATGGGCGAAGTTTTATAGATTTGACCATTATATTCTATCGCCGCCTGTTTGATCACTAATGTCCCTTTTTGATTTGGCAACAGAAAATAGGAGTAACTTTTCTCGAAAGTACTTTTCCCGTTGATCCAAGATTGACTCACTTGTTGACTTGGCCCTGCAATAATTCGAAATCCATCAAAAGAAGGCTGCGCAAAATTATCCCCATCAATATTCATTACAAAATCGATACGAAGTCTCTCATTGAGTCCAAGCGTCGTTTTACTCACTCTTGCCTCAAATTGTACTTGAGCCAATAGTCCTTGAAAACTGATTAGTAATAGAATTAAATATCTTTTCATTACTTGTTTAATCGTTATTTTTTATTGGTTAATCTAAATTCAAATAATCTCTTTTAAACCCTACCAATCTTTCTCCGTTTTTACTGGAGAACCTTTTACTTTATTGGCGTTTACTTTATCTTGTATTTTCTTTTCTTCATTGTTTACGGCATCCAAAAGATTTTCCGTGCGCTGTTTTGAGATTCCACCAGGTTTTGGTTTTGGCTGTCCTTCATCTTTCGGTTTTTCGTCTTTCTTGTCTTTGTCTCCTTCTTTTTTGTCGTCTTTCTTGTCCTTATCGCCGTCTTTCTTATCGTCCTTTTTTTGATCGTCTTTTTTGTCGTCCTTTTTATCTTTATCCTTGTCTTTTTTGTCCTTGTCTTTCTTTTTGTCGTCTTTGGGAGGAGGATTGTCTTTTAGCATTTTTTTTGCCAAGGCATAATTGTAGCGTGTCTCTTCGTCCTCAGGGTTATTGCGCAAGGCATTTTTATATGCTTCTGCCGCTTTCGTATAATCTTTCTCTTTCATGAAAACATTCCCCAAATTATGAAATGCTTTATGCTTTTGAGGTCTAGTTTTTAAGTTTTTTAATGCATTCGCATAAGCAAATTTAGACTCCGAAAACTGATTTTCTTTATAAATTGCGTTTCCCAAATTATAAGCAGCAACCGTTCTATTGGGAAATTCAGAATGTGAAATTCTATAATCGGCTTCCGCCTCTACAAAATTCTTTGCTACATATTCCTCATTTGCTTTGGGCAAAACTTTGTCCTTCTGCTGCGCATTGACAACAAAAGTAAAAAGCAACAATAAGTGTATAATTCTATTTTTCATTTTATATTTTAATGTAAGTTTCAAAGTATTCTAGGAGCTGGAATTACTCGATTTGTTTACTGTGACCCTATTACCTTATTTATTTTCGTTAAATAAATTCAACTTTTTCACCCATCTGGTTTTTCTTTCCAAAAAGAAAATGTCCATATACAACAAGACAAATCCAAAACCTAAAAACCACTGAAATTGCGATTGAAAATCGGCCATTTGTGTGGCTTCAAATTCGGTTTTTTGAATTTTATCCAATGTTCCTTTTATGTATTCCAGTACTTCTTTGGTATTATTTCCGTTTACGTATCCACCACCTGTAATTTTGGCAATGGTCGTCAAACTGCTTGGATTCAATTTGGTTATCACCACTTCTCCGTTGCTATCTCTTTTATAGCTTTCTATAATCCCATTTCTTTTTAACGGAATTGTCCCTCCTCTTTCGGTACCCAATCCAATGGTAACAATTTTCATTCCCATTTTCTTAGCCTCTTCTGCAGCAGCTTCAGCACCTTCGGAATGATCTTCACCATCAGAAATCATGATCATCAATTTACTCGTTTTGCTTTTATCGTCAAAATAAGTTCCGGATAATTTTATCGCTTCGTCAAGTGAAGTTCCTTGAGACGAAACTATATCAGTATTCATATTTTGCAAGAACATTTTAGCCACACCATAATCGGTCGTTATAGGAAGCACCGGAAATGCATTAGCGGCATACGCCACAATCCCTATTCGGTCACTTCCCAATTGATTGATAATTTGAGAAACTATTTGTTTACTTTTTTCCAATCGACTTGGTGCTACATCCTCGCAAAGCATACTTTTGGATACATCCATTGCAAACACAATGTCAATTCCTTCTCTCTTTACGGTTTCTACTTTGGTTCCTATTTTAGGATTTACCAGTCCGAAAATTAAAGCCGCCAAAGCCAAAAGCATTACCGTCAATTTTAAAACAGGTTTAAAAACAGAGCGTTCGGGACTTAATCTTTTTAATAATTCCAAATCACCAAACTCGCGTTGCTTTTTTCTTTTCCAATATAAATTAATCAGAAAAAGCACCACCACAATGGGCAGTATAAAAAGAAGGTATAAATAGTTGCGTTCGTCTAATTCCATTTTTTTCTTTTAGTCGCAGTTTTCAGTCTCAGTTTTCAGCTGAAAACTGAGACTGAAAACTTTTTTATTATATAAAACCCCTATACACCGTATTTCGTAATCCTAATTCGAACAAAATTAAAAACCCAGCCAGCAAAACAAAAGGTCTGAACTTTTCGTCATAATCATAGAATTTTAATTCCTCGACTTCTGTAGTTTCCAGTTTGTTAATTTCATCATAGATTTGGGCTAATTTATAATTACTGGTCGCTCTAAAATATTTTCCGCCTGTTTTTCTGGCAATACTTTGCATCAATTTTTCATCAATTTCCACTTTCATCATTTGAAATAAAAACTGACCGTTTGGAGCAATTGCATACGGAAATTCGGCCATTCCGTTGGTTCCTATTCCTATGGTGTACACTTTTATTCCGTATTGTTGCGCGATATCTGATGCCGTTTCCGGTTCAATAAAACCAGCGTTATTTACTCCATCCGTCAATAAAATAACTACTTTACTTTTGGCTTTGCTGTCTTTCAAACGGTTTACGGCAGTAGCCAATCCCATCCCAATTCCAGTTCCATCCTGCAAAACATTATCATATTTTATACTTCGAATCGCATCTTGAACAACGGCTTTATCACTAGTTACCGGAGTTTTCGTATAGGCTTCAGAGGCATATACCACCAATCCAATTCTATCATTTGGTCTTTCGTCCACAAATTCGGCAGCCACTTTTTTCAGCGCCTCCATCCTATTGGGCTTCAAATCTTTGGCCAACATACTTCCAGACACATCCACCGCCACTACAATATCAATTCCTCGTGTCGTTTTCGTTTTATTACTAATATCAACTGTTCTAGGTCTTGCCATAGCTACGATTAAAGAGGATAATGCTAATAATCGAATTATATTCAATAGTGGTTCTAGCTTGGCCAATAAAGAGCTTGTACCCTTGAATCCTTTCAATGAACTAATCTGCAAGGAAGGAGATTGTTGATCTCTTCTCCAAAATATCAGAGCAATTCCAATTGGAATCAGCAGAAACATCCAAAAAAATTCTGGATTTAAAAACGTTATTTTAGCCATTACTTACTCGCTGTTTTAAGTTCTACCGAATTCAAAATACGGTCTGTTAATTCCGTTGCATATCGATCTCCTTCTTCATGAAGAATCATAATTTGTTGCAATCCTCCTTCTTGTCCAAAAAGCAAAATTTCATAATAAATTTTAGAACTGCTTTGGGTATTACCATCTATTCTTGTAAAAGTCCCAAACCCTTTCTTTCCTGTAATCCCTGCATTGGTTTGAAAATCCTCTTGTTTTACAATCATATTTTGAGCACCTTGTGACTCTAAAATCTGCAATGAACTTTCGATAGATTTAGACAAATCTAATCCTCCTTCTTTTTTATATTTGATCGTGGAGACCATGATATAAAAATTCTCCAAAAGACTCCCGTATCCAAAAGATTGCATCTCTTTTATCAAAGCCATACCATCTTTTGGCAACGTTTTTGTCAAATCAATTCGTTTCAACACTTTTGGAGTTTCCACTATCACCCCTGGATTTCCGTATTCACTTTTAATCCATTCACCTTCTAATAACTCTTTGGTAGGATGACCAAAAACATTGTCTACTACATAATTATATCCTTTGGTAGCCATGAAATAGATTGTCGTGGCAGAGATTAAAAGAAAAACGGATAAAACCACAACGACAATGCGTTGACTCCTCTTTTTTCTAAGTGCTATTTTAATTTGCTTTTGCTTTTGAGCTTCATTCAAAATAGTGTCTTCTTCAATAGCAACTTCCACAGGAATTGCCTCATTCAGCGTTAATATAGCTCTTTGAATTCTATTTCTATCTTCAGTGATTTCAAATTCTAATGGTTTTGATTTGGCAAATTTTACTAAATCGGCTTGTTTCAAAACGGTGAATAAATTTTCAATCGTTTCCTGAGAAAGCTTCATTTTCTTTTTTAATGACGCAGCTTTAAGGCCTTCAATCAATTCAGAAGTGGTGCTTTCCATTGCTGGAATTTCTATCGCTTCTTCAATATAATTTCGGGTAATGTCGGTCAATTCACTATAATACGCTTTTACTTCCCCATGTTGCCAAAGTTCCTTTTTCTCTAAAGTATTGAGTAAACTTGTCGCTTTTTCTATAGGTGTTTTATAAACTTCTTCTTCAATTTTTCTCTTTTGACGCATTTTGGTGTACCAATAAACAAAAGCTCCAATTCCTAAAATCAATAGAATTCCCAAAAGATATTTCCACCAATCTCCCCACGACTCTTGGGCTTTTACAATGTCTTTTATATCATACATTTTTTGCTTTAATGTATCTACTTGAACATTGGCCACCTCAACTTTAATGGAATCGGTCAAAAAAGGTTTGTTATTAATCAAGATTTTTATACTTGGAATAGTATATTTCCCCGAATCAAATTGAGTCAAACCGTACTTTTTGATTAATTCATAACGGTCGTCTTTTTTGACGGTGTCAATTGGATAGGACTGAATCACTTCTAGTGCTCCAATGTTTTTTAACTTTGGAAAAACTACTTTAGACAAAGTGTCCACCGAAGTTTTTAAAGTCAATTTAAACTCAGCACCAATTTTGTTTTTTGTCGTATCGATACTGGTAACCACTTTTTTTTGTTGTGCAAACGCAAACGCAGAAAGCAGCAATAGTAGTAGGTAAAATTGTTTTTTCATTTATTTCTCTAATTAACCCCTTCAGGGTTTTAAACCCTGAAGGGGTTAGTTTTGTATTAACGCGATTTAAAATAGCCTAATAATTTGGTGACATAGCTTTCGTCAACTCTTGTATTTACAACACCCGAACCAGATTTTCTAAAAGTATCTATAAAATAATTCACATTATCATGATAGTATTTCTCATAATTCATTCGCACCGATTTTGAACCAGTATTAATCAATTTTGTTTCGCCTGTCTCGGCATCAAGCATCGAAACCATTCCTAAATCCGGCATTTTTTCTTCTCGAATGTCATACACGCGAATGCCTGTAATATCATGTTTCTTTGAAGCAATTTTTAAAGTATGTTCATAATCTCCCGACATAAAATCGGAAATAACAAACACAATGGCTTTCTTTTTCTGGGTTCCCGACAAGAATTTTATTGCTTGGGCAATATCCGTTTTGTAACTTTTAGGTTCAAACTCTATCAATTCCCGAATGATACGCAATACGTGTGATCTTCCTTTTTTGGGTGGAATATATAATTCGATTTGGTCCGAAAACAAAATCAATCCTATTTTATCATTGTTTTGAGTAGCCGAAAATGCCATAGTTGCGGCTATTTCAGTAACGATTTCTTTCTTGAATTGACTTTTAGATCCAAAACTTTCAGAACCAGAAATATCAACCATTAACATCATCGTTAATTCTCTTTCTTCCTCAAAAACTTTAACGTGTGCTTCGTTATAACGAGCCGTTACGTTCCAATCGATAGCACGAATGTCGTCTCCAAATTGATATTGACGCACTTCGCTAAAAGTCATTCCGCGCCCTTTGAACGAAGTATGGTATTCGCCCGAAAAGATGTGATCGCTCAATCTTCGGGTTTTAATTTCTATTTTACGTACTTTCTTTAAAAGCTCTTTTGTATCCATTTTTTTAGATTTCAGATTTCAGATTTCAGATTTCAGATTTAGAGTTGCATCATACAACTGCCAACTGAATACTGCCAACTGCTAT
>Ga0184629_10000155_pt1 | contig 29199 bp, 21 predicted proteins | sample PLM4_32_b1_FD_133158 | JGI IMG/M metagenome (GOLD analysis project Ga0184629, IMG submission 133158) | Groundwater sediment microbial communities from an aquifer in East River, Colorado, USA - PLM4_32_b1 | ecosystem: Environmental > Terrestrial > Soil > Riparian zone | place: USA: East River...
ACTTATGCACCAGATTGCGCAACACTTCCCTTCGGTTGACATTAGGCAGCTTCTTCTTAAGTGCTTTACGTGCCTCTACCGTAGTCTCATCACTTAGTGACGTAATTCTTTCAATGATATTGCCAGTATATTCTGACAACATCTCGTATTCCTTTTCTGTTAACTCTTCGATCAATAGGTATTGTGATCGCATAAGTCGGCGGGGCAGATTGAATTCATCTAATACACCTGCTGCAATGAATGCATCCACCACAGAACGCTTCATCTTGTGCTGTGCTGCTAGCGTAATAAACTCGGGGAATGTCTTGGCGCCACGACATCCCTGAACGGACTTCATAGCTGCGGCACCCACTCCTCTAATATGAGAGAAGCCGAACGAGATCATCTTCTCATCGATAATAGAGAAATCATCAGCACTACTATTCAATCTAGGAGGCACAACGTCCACACCCAACAACTTACCATCATTTACGAATGATGCAATGATTTCTTGTGGTGTCTTTTGGCCAGCTTTATCCTTTGAATAGATCAAGTTGGCACATAGGAACTCAACATAATAGTTGGCTTTAACCCATGCGGTCCAATAAGCCATCACTGCGTAACCCACCGCATGAGACTTGTTGAAACCGTAACCAGCCTGCTTCTCAATCCATGACCAAATCTGTTCTGCGATTTCCTTTGGAACATTCTTACTAGCACCAGTCATGAATTGTTCCTGCTTTTCGCGCAACTCCTCTGGCTTCTTCTTGCCGATAGTTTTACGAACCGCATCAGCTTCCTTAAGATTCATTCCGGCTACCTTCTGACAAATCTCCATTACCTGTTCTTGATAAAGTAGAATGCCCTTAGTTGGCTTAAGGATTGGCTCAAGGATTGGATGGATATAAGTAGGATTCAGCTCTCCATTCTTAATCTTGGCGTATGTTTCCGACATACCAGTATCCAAGCAGCCTGGACGGATGATGGAAACTAGCTCACTGATCTCTTCAATACTTTGTGGCTTGCACTTCTTAGACCACGCCCTACCAAGTGGTGACTCTAGCTGGAAGATGCCCTGATTATAGCCCTCAGCTAATAACGCAAACACCTTCTTATCTTCTAGGGGTAGATTGAGTAGGTCAAACTTCTTACCATGACGCTTCTCAATAAGTTCTAGGGCAGTACGAAGGACATCTAGAGTAGTGATTCCTAGTATATCTACCTTAAGTAGTCCGAATGCGTCTACCGCATCCATATCCCAACCACAAATCAACTCTTCCTTATTCGCACCTTTAACTAGAGGGATACCAGCTTTGTCAAAATCCCTATCAGCAATAACCACAGCAGCAGGATGAACACCCGAAGTTTTATAGCATCCTTCAAGTCTTCTCGCAATATCGAACAATTCTTGATATGATGTTGTTCTGATGACTCTGCCATTTCGTTCAATCTTGATTGGTTTCGTGTCATTGGCAATCTCTTTTAACTTAGGGACGGCTGCAATAGCTTCATCTAGAGAGATGTTTGCATGGTCGTCATTCTTTGCTGGGATCAAGCCGCTGATGAGCGACTTTGTATTTTCGTCAATACCCGCAACCTTAAGGACATCTTTCAAAACCTGCTTTGCACCTAAAGAAGATAGAGTTACTAATTGGGCAACTCTTTGTTCGCCGAATCGTTGGCGAATGTAGGCAATAACCTCATCGCGGCGACTCATTTCTACGTCTGTGTCAATATCTGGCATAGATCCTTTACGTCCAGCGTTATAGAATCGCTCCCAAATCAAACCATACTTAATTGGGTCGATATGGGTGATGCCTAAGAGATAACTGACCAATGAACCACCAGCCGATCCTCTTGAAGGACCAAGGGTAATGGTGTTGATTCTGCAATAGTCCGTAATGTCTGATACGATCAAGAAGTAGTCAGCCAAACCAGCAACCTCAATGTCTGCCAATTCATACTGGACTCTCTTGGCATAAACGCTTTGTGGATCTTTAACCTGACGACGGCGCCAACCCTCTCTCAACTTATCCTTCAAGATTTCAATTGATGGGCGAATATCTGTCGTTGGATACTTTGGCAATCGCATCTGATTTAGTGATAGCTCAGAATAACATCTAGCTGCAATAACTCTAGTGCGATCTACTTCTTCTGGTCTGATGTCTGTTCCGTTAAGAACAAGTTCGCGATTCTTGAGATAGAATTCTTCAGTAGAGAATCCGTGCGATCCTTCTTCCACCGCGGACTTCCCGAACGCCATTGCCTTAAGGAAACTGTGAGCCTTAGAGTCTTCCTTTCGCACATAATGAGCATCCTGAGTTGCAACTACATCAACATTGAGTTCTTTTGCTAGTTCGCGCAATCTCTGGTTGATTAACTTCTGTTCTGGAATTCCACCATCCTGGACCTCAAAGAACAGATTTTTATTGCCGAGGATTTTGATTAGCTGTCTAGCAAATCGATATGCCTCTGGAATATTTGCAGCCTCTTTTAGTTGAGACTCTTCGCCAGCTTGTGGCCATGACATCTTGTCGAACAACCAATAAGAGATTGGGCCGTGCATACATGCCGTGAGCACAATCAATCCTTCTCTATTTTGCTCTAGGTCATTAAAGTCAATCCTAGGCTTATAATGCCACCTCTGATTTGCGATTGTAACCAGCTTGATGATATTCATCAAACCTACTTCGCTTTCAGGCAACACAACTAAGTGATGCGCGTGGCGACTCTTCTTTTCGTGTTCATCTGTAAGATAGAACTCGCATCCAAGAATTGGCTTAATGCCATTCTTCTTGCACTCCTTATAGAATTCAACCCAACCAAAGATGTTGCCATGATTGGTGAGTGCAATGCAGTCTAATCCCAACTCTTTAGCTCTAGCAATCATATCTTTGACGGACGCCTGCCCATCTAGAAATGAATGACTTGAGTGATTGTGGAGATGAACTATCTCGTTAGTCTGATTTAAGCTTTTGCTCGCCTTGTCCTGATCCATAACCTTTGTGTCGCTTGTCACTACCTTGTCCTTTGTTTTGCTTATCAATCTTCGATATAACTCTTTCAGTGTGACGATCCGCTAGTTTCTTAGCCAGCTCGTCTTCTTTTTGCTTGGCAAGCCCTTTATTTTGAGCCCACCACCTCTCCATACTCATGTAATTCTTTGAGCCACCTAGTGCGGCGGGTGCTGTCTTTATGCACCTATAAAGATTAATTGTCTCGCAATTCTCACACTTTTTATCCTTCAATCTACCATCTTCTTCAACTAGATTATCATAGTCACTAGCTGGAAATGATTCAACTTGCTCATGTTGGCAAGTAGTGCATAAGAAATCGTATAACATTAGTCTTCTATATACTCTCTGTAAAGCACTCCATATTTTCTAGCAAAAACATCACCATGATCTTTTCCATCTACAAGTTGATACCATGTCAGCGCATGAGCCCACTCGTGTAATAGTGTATCTGTCTGAACACTCCATGGATTTGTTTTGCAAAGCGTGATAACAAAGTATCGCTTAGCTTTTGGCTTATTCTGATTAACTAGAGAGCATGTTCCAAATAGTGGTGTATCTGAACTTAGACTTTCTTTGTTTACTCTTCGCACTTTAATAGGATGTTCTGGAGGAAAATCCTTCTTAAGCATATTTAAGAGTAAACGAAACTGCTGGCTGACTGTCATATGAGCAGGTTGACCTTGTAGATATTTTCTGCGATCGTCTATCTTCTCAGTCATTTTCTTTTACCCTATCAATCTTGTTTGGGTTAGATCCATCTATACCTTGCTTAAGTTCTTCCCACTTTTCATCACATAGTGGGCGATTACATAGATGTTTACAATAGTGATCGTTTGCTCTTCGTTTTATTGTTCTAGCTTTCTTTACTCTGTTATAGAGTTCGACTACTTCAACTCTAGTCTTTTCGTCATCTGCACCTGTAAAGGCATATTCCATTGGAATGCCTCTAAAGTAATCGAACTGCACCCAAATATACTTGTACTGAGGAAAAAGTTTCTTTGCTGCATATGAATACATTCTTGGTTGAAGGTCACCAATGAAGTCTTCATGATTTGGAATTGAATATCCTGTCTTATAGTCAACAATGATTAATGTTTCTGAATCATATTCAACTACTAGGTCGATAAAACCATTCATCTTGATGTCCTGGCCATCAACATCGTGACCCCAGGAGATATCGGCTTTTTGCTCTACGCCAATAATTTTACCGTTAGGATTTTCTACGCTTTTGATACCCGATTTAAAGTAAGAGTCGTAGCGTTTTACTGCGGTGTGAATCATACTTAAACCGTCTTCATACAGCTTTTTGGGACAGCCATCGAAGTGCTCTACATGTTGATTCACTAATTGGCATTTACCATTTTTAGGATTGAAAAACGGACAGGTTTGGCACACTTTATCTATAAAGAATGCGGCCCTAGCTTTAGAGGGCGCCTTTTGCATATCGTCCGTAAATGGATTCTCTATAGAGAGTTGCTTAAGATACTCCTCTTTGAGATCTAGCTGTCCTCTGCTATTAGCGTAAGCTTCTAACGTATTATGAATAGCTGTTCCAAACTCGCTAGAAAATGAATACGTAAATAACTCGTCAGCCCAACCCCACTCGTATTGAAGAAAATACTTAAAGTCGCACTTTAATGCGGTCTTTAGTCTTGTCGGGCTAACTGTAGTTATTCTCATGCAATGAAATTGTGCTTCTTAAGAACAAGCATTAGCTTTTCCTTAAGCTCACTAAAATCTCCATTGTTGTCTACCACTTCATTAAAGTGTTCATAATTGTCTAGAGCGAGTTCAGAAATATGAAGATCACTACGTTGACCAGTATCTCTTTCAATCTTGATCAACAAACCATTCTCTCTGGCAAATTCCGCTTCATTTGGGAAACGACAATCTGCTACTATGACAATATCATTTGCTGGATATTTCTTGTGGAAGATGGACTTCACCCAAATATCTGGATCCATTTGATTGCGGAACAGATCTGTTCCTACAAACTGTAGCACTTCCCGAACGGTCATGTACTTTGGAGCGCCAGCCTGTGGGTGATGTGGTGCATAACCAATCACTTCATAATCTTGACCCATTTGACGTAGCTGTTTGGCTGGCCACACAATATCTGTCAATTTCTTCTTGCCCTCCTCAGTCTCCATATCATTTCGATCGATACCAAACATATGGACACATGCTTCTTTAAGTGCATCCGCAAAGTGGACAATATGTACATTTAATGTGGGCTCTGCCCATTCTTCTAGAAATGTCTTATCTGGTAGACGACTGCCTATGATCCTGGCAATCTTTTTAGCACTGGTATCTTTACCAACCTGTTTTCTACCCGCGAGCGTTATGAACCGTGGCATAAGTAGTTTCTCCTCTAGCTGCTTGCATTCTCTTGACTAATGTAATGGACGCATCTTTTAGACTATCAAAGATACGTGTTGGACCTAGGATGCCCCAAAGCCAATGTGATACTTTATCAACACCCTCTGGCATTACTAGAACTACAGGAATTCTGTTGTCTAATGCAAATACAAGTTCGTGCGTGCAACCAAACGTCTTTGATTGGGCGGGAAGATAGCAAATCATACCTTCACATTGACGAAGCATAGCAAGATCGCGCTCAACAATATTGGCGCAAAACGCAGCCATACCAGCCCAATCCTTCTTTGCCTTCATCTTATCCACTGTTGGTGTTTCATTACAATTTGGTGGGCAAGGATCGACGCTCTCAACGCGGGGGTCAGACTCCTGCATTAATTTCAAACACCTCTCTTTCCAACTTCCTTCTGCTCTAGAATGCTCATACGGACTAGATAAATAAACTCTCATAGGTATTCCTTAAGAATAAGTCTTAGTTGTCCCGGATCAGTTTCTCCAGGATCTTTGTTATTAGGTAACACAATTGCTCTGTAATCAAAGTAGTCTTTGCACATTTTCTCCACACCGTTAGTTGCTTTTTGTCCTGCTTCATCAGAGTCCAATAAACAAATCACACGCTGACATCCTACCTTGTGTAACAATAATTTGTGCTGCTTGGAGAATCCTGTCCCTAAAATTGCGACAGCATTTTTGACTCCAGCTTCCCATAACCTCATAACATCGAGAGGCCCTTCTGTAAGGACAATCGTTTTTGATTCTCCCATATTCTGTTTAGCTCTATGCAAGTTAAACAACACAGAGGATGCATGGAATCTTTCCTCCTCAGCACGCTCAGACGATTTCTTTCGCATATCTGCGAAGTTAATGGCATGACACCACTTTGGTCTCCAAGTCTCGATAAGATCGTCATTTAAAATACGACATGTAAATGCGATTAAATATCCATCTAGAGGATCATAGATTGGGACTACCATTCTATTTTCGCCATAAGTTCCTATTTTATGCCAAGAACCGCCGGCATTAAACTCTTTAACAACTTCCTTTGAAAATCCTCTCTTTACAAAGTAATCATTAGGAGTGAGATGTTTCATCATCTCTTCTTCGGCTCTCTTATGTCTTACTAGTTCAGATTTCTTCTGAATAAAGCTCTGAATCTTCTGCGCTTCGGCAGAGTCGATATCTTTGATGGAGTCAATATCCTGATTTAGAACATTTAGAATCCACTCGATAGCCACCTTAAACGAGCAGTTATGATACGCTCTTACAAGTGCAAAAATATCTGCACCATGAATGGTGTGACATCTATGACTAAAGCACTGCCACATTTGGCGTGTAAAGTCCCAGCTAAAAGCTTTATTGTTGTCGTTGGGAGAGCCAGATGCCTTATGAGGAATTGGACAACATCCAACAACTCTATCACCAAAGTCGTTTCCCTTGAAGTTCATATGCTTAAGGATAAGCCGTATGTTTTTATGCGCTTGCTTCCTTACGCCTTCGAGCTTGGTTTTTGTTAACCGATCATCAGGTATTGTCATCGTCTTGGTCATTCTTAGTAGTCGCCTTCTTGGCATATCCTTGTGGTGGCGCTGCCTGTTTAGCCTTTGGATTGGCAACTCCCAGCTCTTTAAACTTACCAATTCCAAGGTCTGCTTGGATGTTAATGAATGTGCTTACACCCTTACCATATCTAGATGCTAGGACATACAACTCGTGTGTTCCTTGTGGACTAATCACTAAATCGTCAGCATCCTTAGCTCTCCATAGAGAGATTGAGTCAACTAGCTCTACAATCTTTTTTGCGCCAGCAATCATATTAAGATCAATATCTAACTGACGATTGGTCTGACCGAATGCCAGGATTGGGAGGTTGTATTCTTCTGCGAAGTCATGGAGCGCCATACAGGCATCACCAATAACATCGTGTGCGCCTACACCCATATTCTTTACGTCATCTATACGGGCTAGCTTGATATAGTCCCAAACGATTAGACATCTAGGTGTTCTAATATTCTTGTCGATTCCTACATGTTGCATAACCCAACGACGCAAGAATGGGATCATTTCTCGCGCGGTCATACCAGTCATCTTTTTGTAGTAAAGCTCGCGAGATTGGAAGACTTTCCAAGTTTCATCGTCTTCCAAAAGATTACGCGCCAGTTTGCATTGGGTTGCAAATGTTTTGTCGTAACCATCTGCGATAATCTTATTGTAGTCGCATGACCAATATCCTGTTTCAAGGATTTCGTAATTGATCTCATTAAACATTCCACAGGCACGAACAGCTTGTGCAATTTCGTTTAGTTCGCTATCGCAATAAAGAACAGGCATATACTTAGATAGTTCCACCGCCGCTCTAATACCCACCTGGGACTTGCCAGCCTTAGCTGTTGCTGCAAGGAATGTCACGCTACCATTGCGCATTCCACCTATGCTACGTTGCCATATTGGAAATCCGACATCTACACCCAGCTCACCTGGATGGGCAGCTAGATCCATAATGATAGACTTTGTTTTCGTAGCAAGGTTGATAATCTCGTCGCTAACTACTCCTTGAATCTTGTTACCCAAACTAATCAGACTTGTGTCTAATTTGTTGATAAGATCGGCTGTAGGATCAGCGGTTTCATCTAGATATTTGATGTTCTGCTTAAACATCTCTCGATAGCTGCGTTTCACCGTCTCCCGCTTAACCTGCGCGAAGGAACGCATCACGTCATCCTTGGCTGTTGCGTGAGCAAGACATGCCTCGATTAGCTCGCCCTCGCCACATGTATCGTAAAAGTCTTTAAGACCTAGTGCGGCAGCCTCCGCTAATAATCCAGGCTGAGTAACAACTAGATTAGTAGTTGAGTTCATCAATAGGCGTTGGAGCACTATGAAGAAATCCCTATGTGACTTAGTTGTGAAGTCGTCTATCGACAAATGCTGTTGTACATCGAAATAAGCATCCGGGTGCTGGCATAATCCTGCCAACAATCCGAACTCTGCTGCAACGTTAACCATTATTCTTCCTTCTTATCTAATGCTTCTTGTAACTTGTTTATTATCAATTCTCTTGTCATCTCTTCATCAAATCTTACTCTCACAAGGGATATACCTAATTCTTGACATCTAAGTGTCTTTGTGAGATCTCTCTTCTTGGCAGCACGAAAGGCTTCCTGCGATCCATGAAAATGCTTGCTATAAGCAAAGTGCTGCTCACCATCATACTCAAACGCAACAGAAAGTTGTGGTAGATATATATCTAAGAATAGACCGCCAGTCTGTGCTATATTGTGCTCCAGAATGATTTTTTGGTTAGGAAAAACCAACTGAACTATAGATAGTAGTTGATCGCAACCTTTACTCATCTAGTTTGACTGCATCCGCCACGTTTGTTTGTTGAACCGCTTTGGCGATAAAGATGTCTGAATATAGTGCCTTAACTTGATCCAAGATCTTGTTATAGAAGGCTGGATCGGCTCTCATCATGTCTTTTACCGTCTTTGGTGGTCTCTTCTTAACATCACCCTTCTCATCTTCTAGAAGGATAAAGGTACCATCCTTATGAAGGACATCTAGATCACAAGCTAGATCGACTAATTCATCCACTTTATCGATACCCTTACCATAGATAAGAGGAAAATCTCCTTCAACAAAAGGAACTGTTACCGAATTCTTTGCCACCTTGAATCGGGCGCGATGACCAATAATGTTGTCATTTGCGTCAAGGATGCGACCATCTTTGTTAATCGGCATTAGCTGAATACGCTGGCTGGCATAGAATAGGAGTGCTTTTCCGCCGCTAGTTGTATCTGGATTACCATATCCACCGATCTTGCTACGAATCTGGTTTAGGAAGATGATAGTGCTACCAGAGACGCCACAGGCGCGTGCAAGACGACGACAGGCATCACTCATCAAGCGCGGCAAGCCACCAACTGACGAGTCACCGATGTCATTATCAGAGATTGTTTCTGGAATGAGAGCGTCTACTGAATCGACAACTACTAATGAGCCCGGAAACTGACGTACCCATAGCTCTACGATCTTAAGTGCCTGCGTTCCATTAGGTGCCTGAATCACTTCTAACTTATCCTTAAGTGCAGGAAAGGTTGCAAGTAGTGTTGATTGCAATCTCATCTCTTGATCGATGTATAGAAGCTTCTTGCCAGGATTGTTTAAGACGGCTTCGTTAAGCACTGATAACGCTAATGTTGTCTTACCACTTCCTGATTCGCCAAATAATTCTACAAGTGCTCCGCAATAAAATGGAGCGTGTAACATGATGTCAAGTCGTAGACTGCCAGTAAAGTTAGGAATCGCTGGAGGTAGATCGTCAGCACTCATAAATTTGGTGTCTTCGAATTGTTTCTTTAGTGTCTTCTTGAAGATTTCTACTTCTTTATCAACTTCTTTCTGTGTCATTCTCAATCTCTCCTAAGATGTCTTGCAGACTCCGCTTTGCGGGCGCTGCCTCTTTTACGCGATAACCAGTAGATTGCTCTACATATGCAGAAGATTCACCAATCATTGACTTGTAAAGTGAATCGTAATGCTGCCTAAATGATTCAAGATTTTCCCACTTGAAGTATTTCGTAATCTTATAACGAACCAATCCAAACTCTTTGTAATCAAGTGTTACAACTCTATACTTCCTTACATACCATGCGATCTGCATTGGATCGAGTGCCATGATCTGAGATAGTTTTTTAACTATCTTGACAACCCCTCCCCACTCGTTAGCTAAAGCTGAGTCTTTACGCCATGCCCCGCTCGGAATCATTCCGTAGCGATTTATCATTATCGCCTCAACGATAAGATTATAGACGTCGTGCCGCACACCTTCCGTTGAAGGGCTAAGATATTTAGTCGTCTGTTTTTGTCCCATACTCTCTTGTAGATTGTGTCAACAAGATGTCAGCGTTCTGTCTTACTAGCTAAACTTTAAGAAGTTCTGTCTGTTCGAGAAGAAGAACTTGCCAATAATTTCCTCTCCTGTTCCTGGCGTTGTTGGGTTTGTGTTTAAAACCGCTGCCGAGAAGAAGAATCCTTTATCACCTACGATTACGAATTCAGGATGAGGCATCGGTCTAATACCAGTCACAAGCTCTGCTGCCGTGTTCACTTCGCCGTTGCTATTGAGTTCACGGACCGATACTATTGCGCCCGATGTTCCTGGATTTAGGATCGAGATGACCTGCACGGGGCTAACTGAGTTACCACCCGGATTTAGGAACAGCCCATCGATATTAAGGGCGCTTCCGTCACGACCAAGTGTTCTACGTGTGGCTTCTCCTGCTCTTGATACTAGTGTCGTTGACTCTCCTACGTTAACTGCTCCGTTTAGGAGTGGAACATCAACTAGACGACGAAGAGGATTGGTTCCTTCGATAGCTACGTCATAAACGTCGCTGCTTGATCCAATGCCGCTAACGAAGACGATCGTGCCGTTAGCAAACGGGCGACCGCCAGTGAAGTATCGCTTGATCTCGCGACGACCACCTGGAAGTTTAAACTCGTTAACGTGGTAAAGGGCCTCATCGCCGATGTTTAAGAAGCCATCAACACAGATGGCACCACCTAAGGAATCGAAATCTGGATCGTTTGACCCCGGACGAATTGGAGGCGCATTGTAATCTTGTTCAGTTAATCCGCGATATCTTTCTTGAGTGCCAGCGTTTGGTGTGTTCGTAAATGTTAGAGCGTTGTTAACATCCGTAATAGTCACTTTGCGGATTACTTCGCTCTTACTAGTGCTACCGACAAGAATCTGTGGTGGCGGAGTAGGACGCGATGGCGTTCTGATGCTGGGTGTTAATGTAAGTAGATCAGTATCTATAGGATTAATGATACCATTTAGAATAGAACGTTGTCTTTCGCCAAGTGGCGCATCTCGTCCGAATGAGGCAAAAAAGCTAGCGATCCGATAGTTGCATCGAATGCCGTTTGTGCCTAGACTAAAGTTAATATCTGTGATACCGTGATTACGGATACCAATACGACCGCTTGTGTCTGGATCGTTGTTAGAGAATGCATCGAATGAGATAGTTGGCATACCAACCACTTCGATTTGTGCAAATGTGGAGGTTGCTGCTGGCGCGATCAAACCTTGTAGGCGGCGGATGGCGCGATCTTCCATTAGTTTAATGGAGGTCGTAGTTCCTTGCGGCGGAAAGTTCCATGGTGCGAATTGATCATCTACCACTAGAGATTCGGCATCACAAGGTGTCAGGAGCGCACCGCTTACCCAAATGGATGGAAAGGCCATTCCATATCTATTTGGCGCTAAGATTGGGATAGCTACTCCTATGAGAGATCCATATGGTGCGATTAATAAACTTGGATCAACAACGTCAACTAGACCAGAACTTGTTGAATCTAATGCTTCTTCCGCTAACGTAACAAGATTGCGGAAAATGAAGTCCGAAGATAATCCAGTTCCCGCTATTACAGGAAGCTCTACCAATAACGTTCCTTCTGGATACTCTTCGAAAGCTCTGAGAGGATCGTGAGGATCGATTGTTAGTTGTCCTACTTCTGTAAGCGTAACGGGAACATAGTGTTCTCCGGTTCGTGTACGTCTACCGCTTGTGGCCGGTATGTTACCAATATTGAAGTCTTCTGTCCACTGTCCGAAGCCCGCTGGCGACTCATCGCCCTCCGCACCATAGACCGTGCCTGATGGCAACACTGTATAAGCAGAGATCTTGTCATCGGTGCCCTTGAATGGAGCTAATGGACTGAGATCTAGATTGATCTCATAGTCGTTTACGAACAAACCGCTTGCTCCAGCTACGCTGATTGGTTGTCCTTCAATCTGATTCTCAACGTTACCCCATGCTGCGTTTGCTAGCTTGAAAGCGCCAGATGCGGCATTTGCCAAGATACCAGATGCAATGTATGCTCTGCCATAGAAGCGAGAAGCGTGATCTCGCACGCGAGCATAGAAGTTTAGCACCCAATTCTGAGCGGCATCGCGTCTATTATTGATCAACCTTAGTTGACCAGATTCATTACCACCTAGGTTTGCTAATGGTTGTGCTGGATCTAATCTACTTTGGAAGTCTGGATGTTGTGCGGCAATGCTACCAGCATCAGCAGGAAGGCCGAAACCTGGAGAGGTCAAACCTAAATTGATTGCTGCCGTCTGATACTTCTTGTAGTATGCCCAATGCTCGATGCTCTTGAGGGCGGCTTTCAACTCTAGATCGTTTGGCTTATAAGAACGTAGGATGCCGTATGGATCTGTGAACTGGACCGAGAAGTTATTCCATGCTGGATAGAACGTGATTCCTGATGCTGGAGTATCTAATCCATCTAGAGGAGATAGAAGTGGCGAATTAATCCACCCCTCTTGGTGAGCGCCTAATAATCTGACGCGGCGAGCTTGCGTAATGAGGTCGTCACCAAAAGCTAGTCTAATCGTGTTATCTAAACCGCTAGCTGCTCCGAGATTGGATACTATACTGAATAGTTCGCTCTCATGCAACGCGAATGGGATGCGTCTATTGATGAGTTTGACGGTCTGTTCCGACATGCTCCAATACCAATCATAGGCGCACGCTTCAAGAACCTGTGTGATGGCGTCAGTGAGAGGAGTGCCTTCAAACTGGAAACGAATAGCTGAGGCGGTTCCACCAAGGTTAGCTTCTAAAGCGGCAACACTTGGAATAGAGTTGATGTTGAATTGGATCTCACCCTGGTCGATAGCAAGCTGGATAGCTTTGATGATCTGAGGATATGTTGCACCCTGTTCAAGAATCTTGCGATACTCTCTGAACTTCTCTTCTGAGATCTGACCATTTAGATCTTGGAAACCATCAACAATACGAATAGCTCTAGCAATAGAGAGCGTTCCAGAGCCAGGATTGTTTGGTCCCAAATCTTCTGTGACGATTTTAATTCGATCTAGGCAACGTCTAGTGTCCTGGATATTAACAACCAAGATGGTGCCACCACCGGCATCGATATTGTATTCTGAATGCGAAATCTCACCACTAACTAGGAAGTTGCCGATCGTGAAACCGATAATCTGTCCTACAGTTGGTGCTTGTCCGCTTGCTCCATGAAACGCTTGTGGATCATCTCTTGTTGGAACCCACGTAGTGGAAAATCCGTGTGGTGTGGTATTGAATCCAAATGTTGCATTGATTTGGATTAGCGCAGCTTCTAAATCTCGTCCCGGTTGTCCTGGCGGAATCAATCCACTTGGAAAAGTAATGATGGGGCCACAGTCACCTAGACCAAGCCCTGCAACATCAATATCTGCTCCATTCAGATTGAAATTTGGCATCAGTTAATTATAAGTGTGAAAGGCATCTGATTAGTTATATCACGTACCTCTTCTTCTGCTGCTCCATCTTCTGAACGCCATACGATCTTAAGTACTTTACCAACTAAAGATCCGACGCCAACCGCTCTATACTCATACTGTGGATGTGGAGCCATTAGAACTCCTAGCTTTTTGGCAAAGAAGTATCCATCTGCATCTGGCACTGCATTAATCTGTAGATCTGGACGATCTCTAAAAGCGTATGCCATATGCATAATGCGTTTATTTTGCTCTTGGCAATACATCTTGAGTCTGATCCACGCATTAGGTTCAGCAAGTTTTTGATCATCCTCAGACTGATAAATTTCTGTTCCGTCATCTAGAAGTACAACCCAAAATTGGTCGAATGGACATTCCTCCAATCTCGTTGCGAGATGGTAGGAATTCCTAGCCATGTCATTACTATTCATATCCTATCCTTTACAAGAACTCTACTACCATGAAGAAGCCAAAGTTGTTTCTCTGGCCAAGCGCCTCAGGTGAGGCGGACAGACATGTAAAAAAGTCATGCTGTGTTTGCGAAATTGTATGATCCACGAATGAAAGCTGGTTACTAATCGTGCCCACGCCAGCAAGTTGTGTCCACACGCTTTGGTTCACCGGCTCGAAACCTTGGATCTTGATACCGGTAACAACTGTAGAAACATCATTTACACCGCTTGATGCGTTGAGGGCTACTGCTCTTAGAACTGCGTTCTGTGTTCTTACTGAAGCTGCACCAGATGGTGCGAAGCGGATGAGGAGTGTACCAGAAGCGAATGGAACTGTGCTTACTGCTACTGCACCTGCGCCGTTAATGTTTACGGTGTTGATTGACGCATATTTGTTATTGATAAGCTGTCCACTTGCTCTAAGTCCCCATGGAGACTTTCCAAGATTTGTACCACTCGTGTTAGTGATGAAGGTTTTATCCTGGTATCTATCGATGATGATGGCAAAAGGAGTACCCTCGGGGCCACCAATGCCGAAAAATCCTAAGTGGTTGGCACCGCTGGTGTTGCCCGGAATAACGAGCGATTCAATAATAGTACCGCTTGCAGGTGCGCCAGAAGGCGCCATAAATGTGATAGTATTCATAACCGCTCCTTAGATGACTAGTCTATTGCCTTATACACTAAATGCTTATGATAGCCGATCTGCCGCTTAAGATAACGTCGGCTGAATCGACCTCGTTTATGTAGTTAATAACGAACGACGTATCCATTTTTGCAAAATAGAAACGCGGAACTGCATCTACAGTTTTAAAGTAGATGTAATTGACTCCCTCGGAAGGATCCCAAACTGCCGGGCCAAATGTATCGACCCTACTTGTGGTCATTGGAATTCCTGTAGCAAAGCTGATAGCTGTAAACGCAGAAGAGACACTTATTGTGTCTGGAACAACGAACTGGTTATTTGTTGTAACTGCTAAACGAATCTGCCAAGAGGGGAAAGAGCCAACCGTATAGGTTGACTCAGAGCGCGCAGTTGGTGGAACTAATTTTGTTGTGGCAGCACCAATAACTGAAAATCTATTGCAAATAGGTTTTACAGGAATACCACCAATACGGTCACTCCACTGTATAGCTATATCTCCATTTACATGAACAAATCCATAATTCGGCTTCTGCAAGAAGAAGAATGAAAAGATATTGTTAACATGATAGGTATTTCGATAATATTGAAGAGCTTGTGTAGTTGTAATTGGTGACTGTGGGGGTGGAAGTTCTACCCATGCAAACAATCCAGTCGTCGGATCTGTTCCTTCTCGATATATATGAGTAACATAGGTGATTGTATCTGAAATCTTGCTACCTCCGGTTGCCATATCGTTATCTGGTACTACTAGTTGATCGATAGTTCCCCATTGGTTATACAACTTGCGTGTAACGATGCGATTAGTAGAAGCGTTGATATCACCTAGAGTATAATTTGTGCTGTCCGGTGCGCCGAACACACCTCTTGTAGGCACATAAACCGTAGTTGAAAATGTTGTCCAGGCTACTGGTGAGAATGTTTTGTTGGTGGAAAACCATGAAACGATAGAAGAGTCACCAACCCTAGGAACAAGAATACCACCGAAGCCATAAATTATATCTCCGTTAGCATATTTGGTGGCTTGATTATATCCTTTACCTTGTGAGTTTGTTTCTGTACCAACAAAGTGTCCGAATATTCTTTTGCCATTAATGATGCTGCGACCAGCTAATAGATTTCCTGGAGCACCAGCCGTTATGTCATAAATTAGGCGATTCAGGATATGAACTCCATTATGTGCTTTGCCATTTCTATCGACACCACTTGGTGCATAGTAATTGGCTGGCCAATGTTGAACGTTATATCCACTGATGCCAACATCTGCAACATCAAGCAACATTACACCCTGTGTATTTGGTATAGTTGTACTTGGTATAGTTGTGTTGTAAATTGATTTACGACCAGAGACTGAGATAGTTCCATTAGCTACTGTCTCGTAGTATCTATTTAGGCCCGTTCCGCAGGGATAAAGAGCCCATGGCACCATTTCCTGGAATAAACCCTCACCACTAGCCGCTACTCCAGATCCTGGTAGTAATTTGAAACTGGTACCATCAAGTAATCCATCACCAGTAATAAGTACTCCACCAGATGCTGATGCTCCCAACGCTAGTTGTCCATACTTTTGATCATCTAGAGTTGACATGGTGGGAAGTGAACCATCCAAATTAAGAGCCATCGGGAAGATTGGTTCAAATGGCACGTTGTTATTTGTTAGGGTCGCCAACTTCTTAGGACGAGCAAATGGTTGCCACTGTAGCTCATCCATATCAATATCTTGCCAATACTTGGCGCCCAACTCGTCGCCCGATGGTGTTAAACCAACCGGATTCTTATGAACATAGTCACCAGGAATTACGTCTGGTCTAGAAGAAGTGGGAAGATTGTATGGCGTATGCTGTCTATCTAGATGTGCTACTTTGAAGTCTTGTGCAGTATGATCGCTATCTGCTGCATGACCAGTAAAGGCTGCACTTAGCGTACTGCGTATGTCTAGGATAACATCTGCATAGTGCGGCGTGCCGCGTTCATAACCGCTAGCATTGATGGTTGGCTCTTGTGAAATTGTTGTATTCGATGTGCGATTGATATATAGCTTGAATATATTAGCAACAGGATGGCTAGCTAAAGCTGTGAACAATCTCTTGTCAAGCTGTGCAGCAAAAGCCGGAATAGAAAAGAGTCTACCCTCGAACGCCACCTTTTCACCAGAGGCTACTAAGAAGGGTTCACGAGCATATGGGTACGGACGTTGTAAATACTCGTATCCACTCATCTTTCATTCTCATGAGGACATTTACCATAGAGTCCCCTTGCTATCTTGTTGTATTTCTTGCCTAGATTGCTCATTAGTAATCCGAACCAGCAGAAATAGAGTCAGATACAACACCCCACGAGCCGCTCACCGCCCACACTGGCGTATAACTTCCAGGCATGGTATAATCGTGAGTTCTCACAAAGTTGATGAACTGACTGTCAGTCGGCATTTCCAATCCGTTTAATAAAGTTTCTTGTTGATCCGCGAAGTCTGTGTATTCCAATAGACCACTCGTAGTGCTGATACCAGACAGCGAGTAGGTAAGGAATATGCGTTGAATTGCACTTCCATCAACCGGATTACCAGATAATGTGATTCTTGGTAAAGTTGATAGATAGGCTCCAGATGTTGAGCCACTAGGAACTAATAAGAATGGACGCACACAACTATGGCGATAACCATAACTATCTGTGACTTCCATCTTGATTGTGTACCAACCAGGAGTGTTGAATGTTCTTGAAGCTTGGAATAATCCACTAAATGGTAGGCCACCAATTAATGTTCCGCTCTCAGCCCCCTTGAAGTCGGCAAAGGTGAATCTTACCTTGGCAATACTCTTATTTTCGAATGCCCAACCACTACCTTGTACTGTTAGGGTGTAGGGCGTGCCCGATGCAATATGACCAACTGCTGGCAATTGCATTGTGCATTCTGGTGGTGCGGTGATTCTGATTACGCCCATCATGGCGTCGAAGTTCTGGTACTGGCTCTTAACAACTTCAAGTCTTGAGTCGAAGTCCTTAGCTGCAACAATCTGGAAGTTAAACGTGATATCAAACTCAGATAGAGCTTCGCCAGCACCAATTGTATAGGCTCCGATTACACCGCTTGCTATACCCATACCGTGCAAGAAGCCAGCATAGAGTCCGCTAATTTGGCCTATACCATGAATGAAGCTTCCGATACCTATGCCGCTGAGATTTCCAACGCCATAGATATAGCCACCCATATGGTCAACTATACCAGATGTACCGATGATATATCCACCTAGCCAAGATAGATCTTGAGCCATACCGTGGATGTATGATGCAATTAAACCTGATACAATTTGCTCTGGAATACCGCTTAAATAACCTCCAATGAGCGATGTTACCTGCGTTCCGGCAGTCTTGGCAAAGCTATAGCTATTTGCTGCAAGACCTGAAATCTCGGGTAGGGTTAATGCTCTGCCAAAGATCATGAAGTCATCTAGAATACCAGAGAATGCGCTACCACCAGCAATTGGGTCTAGTTGTGTATCACCGCGGCCACCAAGGGCAAATCCCGATGTATTGACGGGGATGCCGAATAGAAGTTGTTGAGTAGTGCCAGCATATCTACAGTTAACAACAGATGTGAACTTATTATTGTCACGATCGTAAATGAGTGCAATATGGTTCCACGAACCTGGGGCTAGGTCACCATTATTTGCCTGAGTCGTGATACCAGATGCGTAACCAATTAGCTGTAGAGAATCTGGTGGTGTGTAAACCTGAATACCAGATCCTTCAAGATCGTTACCGCCGCCCTTATTCATAATCACATGACGATCGGTATTTGATGCGCCATCTGGTGGTGTCACCCATCCAAGCAAAGTCCAAGACTGAGTACCAGAACCTAAATCTAGTCGCTGTGATTGAGGATTGTTTGGTAATGAATCTAGATATTCAGGTACTCTGATAACTACACCACTACTATGGATTGCTTTAAAGTTACCAATACCGTGAGCATCTGGATTTACCAGAGTTAGATGGTTATTCTCTCTACCAAAGTCGCGAGTTGGATTGATTGGCTCATTCATTCTCCAATGTGAAATGTTGGCAGGATCTGTTGATGATACTCCGCCACTTACCAATGGAATATTCAATATAGCAGCGCGCTTTGTAAGCAGCCACTGATCATAGGTTTGATAACCTAAATGCATGAACGCTAAACCAATTCTAGTAGTTTGTGGAAAGCCCAATTGCATGTTAGGAACGTTCAGTAAACTAAGTCCACTCGCTCCTACGGGATTGGGGGTTGTGTGATCGTTTCCAAATTGTTCGTCTATAGCGTATGTAGCTTCTAAAGTTTCATCTTGGGCAGCATAAACCACCTGTGCTCTAGTAAAACCTCCAGATGGGAAGATGTTACATCCAATAAAGAATGGAGTATTGAATGGAACTGTTCTCGTTGACGTGAATTCATTCAGTGCAAATTCATTATCAAATAGTTTGATATGAAACTTATTATCTCGCACTCCCAAGAACCAAGATCTACCAAATGTATCTTGATCCCATGCACCCATAATCATATGGTCACCATAAAGACCACTCGATCCCTGACCTTGTGTACTTAGATCACCAGATGGTAAGAAGATCCATGTTCCAGCACTCATTCCACTCAGTGAATATAGTGTTGGTAGCGATGCATCTAAGTTTGATCCATGGAAGATACGCTCCAAACTAATCATAGCTCCACTTCCGGTTGTCTGTAGAGCGTTGTTATAATCTACTATGTCCGTGTTAAGAATCGTTCCTTGTGTAAATGCACCACTAAGATTTGTTAGATGGTGGAAGTACCAACTTTTGTCGTCTACTCTATTACCACCAGCATAACTCGTAATTTGATCTAGTGGCCAGAAACCAACTAAACTCTTAAGTGTTGTGTTTAGATGTGCGTCTACTGGCTGCTGAATATTACGTAAGGCGAATCCAGACATTTCTGGAATGGATAAAACTCTTCTATAAACTGCAAAGTTATCGAACTCAACTGATCCAGTAGATACAGGGAAGAATCCAAAGAATCCTTGATTTACTCCTAATCCTTCTGATGACCAACCAGATGATGATGATATCTGTTGCGTCATTGGTATTAAGTGCTTAGCGTCCCGCACAATATACATCTGTCCAGCTTTCAGATCATATACACCAGCCCATAGATGCCATCCATCATCACCACGATCAAATTCTGGAACTACGTTAGCACCGTTTGTTAAACCAAGGGCGTTACCTGGGCGGTTGTTGGCTGTAGCGGTTGTGGCAAAACTAGTCATACGCTGATTGCCAACACCGCTTGCAAATGCACCAGTAGAGAGTGTGTTCGTGTTTACTGCAACACCAGCTTGAACGCTATCAATAAAGAATGCGTTATGTCTTCCGGCTGCTCCCAACCATCCGAAGCCACCACCATTGAGTGCAGAACCTGTTGGAACAGATCTCATCCATCCAATAACAGTCATACCTTCATCTAATATATGACCGCTTGGGAATAGTAGTGCTAATCCGCTTTGCGCCGGAATAGCTGGATACTGTTTATTATTTAGTAGAGTTCCACCATCGGTTGTATTTGCAATAGTAGTTGTTGGTGTAATACGTATTGCTTTACCACCATCAATACCATTCACGAAAGCCGATGCGGCGATACCACTTAGTGATAGATTAAGTCTTGGATCTGATGCTGTTGCTGGCGCTGTGTTATTTCCATTATTTTCAAATGGCCAATAAGCAACTAGTCCATTATTACCAGGATATTCTGGAACGAATCCACTACTTTCTGGATTGCTTGTTTCGATAAGACGAATACCACTCAGCGCATAGTGTGTGATCCTATCATTACTTAAAAATCCATCATTAACTACTATTAGTTCATCAATAATGGTACCGCTTGCGGTATGGCGGTCGCGCGCAGTTGTGTTTGTTCTCGGGTGAGATTCGCTCAAAAGAGATACTGGAACGCCGTTAAGATCTGGCGACAAGAAGATTACTGGTAAATCTGGACCTCTAAAGGCAAAGCTTCTAGTTTGAATAAGTCCGCTAGCCTGTGTTCCAATATATACCGTAATTTGTCCGCTACCACTAATACCGTATGATCTATTGGTTTCTGAATCTTCTCTACGATATTGACAAGCTATCCAAAATGGTTGTGCTCTATTTTTAGGAAAATTTGGTGAAACTACAGTAGCTACGTTTGAGGAAGCTGGAAATTTTGTGATATTACTTGAAACCTGACAGCTTACTACTCTTGTAGCTGGAGTATTAGGTACGGTAAAGTTTGTATTAGCAAGATGTGTAAACTGTAGTGCATAATCTCCAGCATTCTGAGCCCAAGATAGACGCCATTGCACTGTTGTTGCTAATGCACCGTTATCCTGATCTGACCTGCCAATAATCGCCTGTTCTGTTGTCTGATCTGGAACTTTATCAGGAATTTGTATCCATGCGATAATTGTAAAGCCGGAATACATTGGAGCGCCAATGCTTAATGTTCCATGAGGCTTGGCTGTCGTTGAGTTTTGTTCAAGCATAATAGACGGATCAACATACAACATCTTGTTGTCCGCTGCATTAAGACAATGAAACTTTAAACCGCTACCATTCAATGCCCATGGTGCAATACCTGATACAGGTTGCAACACTTGAGTATTTGCAGGATTAGTACCAAAAAAGTATGGTTTAAGATGGTGCTTTTGAGGACCAGAATCTACCATCAATCCCGATAGATAGTTCGATATCCCCTTTTCTTCTGGAGTCTGATAATTGTTTTTAGGTGAAGCGTCGCCAAAGCGCCACCACGCTGCGATCAGCGGATTGTCACTTCTCCAATAGTCGTAGTTCGAGCCATTAGGCTGCCAAATTCTTGACATGAACTACTCCTTTATCAAGTGGACTCATACTTAGTCTATAAAGTATCGTTTCATCTTCTTGCAATATGTCTGCATTAATAGATTGGATACACAGCATTTCTTTGTCTAGCGTTGCTAAAAATGGAACAATAACTTCTGTTAGTTTAGTTTCTTCTGATGGATGTAGATGTTCAACTAGATAAACTGTGTCGCCAACTTTTAGATCGTAAGTGTGACTGTTGTAAGTCACTACTAAATCGTTGAGTAGCGAAATTTCTACTTCAAGATCTGAGATGCGCGAAACTACTCCAATCCTAGCGTTGACACTTGATAATGCGGTGAATGAAATTCTCATCTTTGTTTGTAGATTTTGAGGCAATTCCACCGTTGTCATATGATTACGTTTATTACCATAGAGATCAACAAATGATAAATTCAGTGTGTATATATCGAGAAATCCCTCTTGATGAGAGAAATCTAATGTCATATCCGCATCCAGTAACCAACTTTTCATCAAAAATCCCATCCTAAAAACAGGGCTACCCCAATAAGGGGTAGCCACTATTATTCACTCGCCATCCAAACCACTTACGCGATTGTGAATGGATTTGTGGGCTTAAACTCACTCACTGCGAGTCTAGACACAAATTGTGCAACACCTACGAAAGCGTCCGTAGTTGGATTACGGTCAGAGTAGAGTAGCAGAGTGCGGCTCTTGCTCATACGCATACGGTTAACGCGGTTGTTGCTTGCAGCAGCATTGATTGTTGCCATGTTTTTCTCCTTTTGAACTAGTTCTGAACACGGAATATGTACTTAATACACTAAAGGTGATTGTACACCTAGACATTAATAGAAATCAAAGGTTAAGCGTGGACGTAATAAACCACTACCACAAGCTCCATATGTTCCAACAGGAAAATCTCTATCTAAGAACAAACGCATATAAATCCATTCACTGACGTTCTGATCATTAAAGCTTAAAAGCTCTGATCTGCCATCTATACGTCTGAGATTGAATTGAGTCGGTAGAGTAGATAAAAACGTCTGTCCAAAACCACTAGGAAAGCTCGGATTAGGCGTCCAGGTGGGACTGGTGTAGAACTGAAGGCTCGCTCCTGGAAGGCTAATAGAGGTGCCCGAGCCCGCTGGGAGCCATAATCTCATATTGTATACTGCGTATAGTCCGGATGCTGATAGTGTTCCAAAGTTAGGAACGCAAACATTCACTACGGCTACTTTTGAACCTATAAACGGATCATTGTTCGCTAAACTTAACTTAAGATTAGAGAACGACATGGCGCCAGAGCAATTTAGTCCCAGCTCTTTGTCATAAGCGAAGGCGCCGCCAACCAAATGACGGGTTCCGACTGGATCGGCAAGTTCCGCACTATTCCATGAGGAAAATCTAATCTGAGGTACAACACCAGAGTATGGCATCTAGATTATCCTCTATGAAAAGTCGTACAACATTCGGTATCTGAAACTGCCAGCCGATGGACCACCATAAGTTCCATAAGGAACATCGATGTCAACATAGTTTGCTAGGTAGATGTACTGACTAACGTGACCGTCGAACAAGCCACTTAGGACTGGTTGTCCACTCGTTGAAAGTACATTCTGAACTGGTTCAGTCAATGGTACATCTACATCTGCTAAGCTGAGTCCAAAACTTGATCCAAGCCAATGCGTAGAGATTCTTTGAAGGAAACGATAGTTACCTAAATAGAACGCGTTAGTGTTGGTCAAGAAGAAGCGCATATTAAAGATACCAGATGCGCTGCCGAAGTTAGACACCCTAAAGATGGCCATCTTTGTATCAGTAATGCGTCCAGAGACTGAAGTATTCACGTTACCAAACTCTAGACATCCAGTGATGCTAGTATCCAGCACTTTGATACCACTAGCTGCAATATGTCTGAATCCAGATGGATTCACACTCTTGTTGAATTGGATGAACTGTACCTGAGGTAATATCATGATATACGTCCTAGTGAAACTGGAGCTTCATCACCAGGAACAGTTGCGATGTCCTGAGCGAAGGTCCAAGTAAAGGACACTTGAATGCTGCGATTGATTCTGTCAATTGTCTGCTGGCGACCAGTTAGCCTAAGTGCTGTGTAATCAGCTGGCTCTGGTTGTAGTCTGATCATCTCAAACTCTGCAACCTCTATCGCACGATTTGTATCAACAATTTCACCACCAGTGTTGAGTGCGGTTACGTTACACTGAATAGTGTATGTTCCTTCGTTCGTTGAGCACAAGCGTTGGAATACAGGACCAAGGGCTCGGAATGGAACGGCAATAATTGCATTTAGAACAACAGGATCAGTGCGCTGGACTGTACATGACATCTCTTGAATACCGCTTGGGAGGTTCTCAGAAGGATTGTCAGTATAAGTAACGGCGTATGCAATTGATGCATTGCCAGGATTTTGAGTAACAGAGATTGATTGCGGATTCGTGATCGCCAAAGATCCCGATCCACCATATCTACCGTAAGTGATGATAGCATCAGTTGTCCACTGTGGGCGAACTAGGCTATTGAAACCACTTAGCGCATTAATGAAGCCTGTGCCACCACCCGTGCGGCTGCTGCCAGCGTCAGGACCGTCGTTAGTGCGCCCAAATCCACGAACTGTGCCCTGTAGGGAAACTGTTACTATGCCATCAGCATCTCTTTGCCACTGTGATGTTCTTTCATCTCGGAATTGTAATAATCCCGACACCAGTTTGAAGTTCTCTGATACGCTGTATGTAGCGTCCTCAAGATTGATACTCTCCTCTCGCTGTGTGGTGACTTCATAGAATCGATTGGCACTAGTACCATAACGAGGTTCGGCATAGTATGGAAATCCAGATGGCGCGTTGGCAAGACCTAGTAGAGATCTTACACGAAGAATGGCATTGTCGATAGCATTTGAAGGTAAACCAGAAACCGATGTGTTAATACCCTGTGCGCTAACGCTATGAGCAATCTCTATCAGAACTTCGTTATCTTGTTCTGCGTATGTCCATGTATTGCTGAGATTTTGGACTAATCCAGAAACACCGCTTGGCGCGGTAGTATCTTCTAGAACAATTGTATAGTCCAGCCTATTGAACTGAACGTCTTCACGAATATCGATCGAAACAACGTTGGGGAATACACCACTTTCAATTGGTGTTCCTGGCACTAAGCATGGATGATCGATCGCCGCAACAATCTTAAACTCTAGATGATCTTGTGAGAACGCAGCTTCTAGCTCGCGCTGCTTTTGTCTAACGTAGTGATATCCTAGACCAGAAGTTAGAATCTGGCCAGTTAGAGTTCTTGTGGTGCGTATTAACTCTCTATTACCCGCCTCATCTCTCTCAATCTGAACAGAGTGAGCGATAAGTGGAGATGGCAATAGGATAGAATCACCGTAACTTACAGTAAGCTGCGATGGGTTCAGTCCTGGGAGTGTTGATCTTGGATCGCTCACTTGATGTCACTCCATCGTTGACCAGTATTAATTTTACTAATTGCCTGTGTATTCACACCAAATCTTATAGCTAATTTCTTCTGAGAAATACCAATACGAAGTGCTCTCTTTATAACTTTAACTTGTTTTATAGTAAGTTTAGCATGAGAATTGGCTTCACCTGTATATTTACCAATTCTTTTTTGGCTCATTAAAAGTTTACTCTCAATAGAGTGTTTCAATCCTGTTTTAATTTTGCTAAGATGTAATTTGGTCGCCTTACTATGTTTGAATCCAAGTTGACTATTGGCAATAGGACGACAGTTATATTCAGGTTTAACAAAATCTAAATAATATTGTTCGCGCTCAATACATTTTTCTGGAACACACTCTTCTAACACTTCAAATACAAAACTTTCTTCTCCATATTTATTCCAAGCATTTTGTAATTTAGATGAATGATGTTTGTCTTTTTTAAGATCAGCTAAATGAAATTGCCATCTATTCTGGAATCCTTTACCAGCAGCACTACCTATGTAGAGCTTATTATTTAGAATATTTCTAATCTGATAGATGCCAGTATTCATTATAGTTGATTACGGTTTAAAATTCCTAGTCTTTGTAGTTCTAGTCTAATCGACTCAACTACTTGATTTGCGATATCACGAGCCTCTGTCTCTGTTGCGAAGCCTCCGAATGTATCAGATAGTGCTTGAGCAATGCGGGTTACACCAGCTTCGAATCCTGTTACTGTCACCTTCTGCTCGCCATTGATATTGATTGTAATCTCTGGTTGAGCGGCTGTTCCAGCAACGGTAGCTGTCGCAGTTCCTGCCACGTTTCCACTACTATCACGAATCTCTGTCAACACCTCGCTGTTTGTCGCAGTGACGGTATTGATATTCTTTAGTTCACTAAGGATGTCGCTTAGACGCTGGTTAGTCTCTTTAGAACTTGATGAGTCTGGTAGGTTAGAGTTTTGCTCTTGGGCGTTACCAAAAGCACGACTAACGATACCTGGAGCTAAGCCAGCCTGACTAGCTATTTGCTGTTGTAGGGCTGCGTTACTTCCATCTCTACGGAAGTTTTGTGCCATCTCGGCTCCACGATCCTGTGGAGTTGTAACGTTTTGAGCCTGTGGGGCTGTTAATCCTGGAACGGTTAAACCACCAGTTGATAGAACGTCTCTAAATGCTTGGGCGATCTTGACACTTAACGCATCTGGTAGAGTGTTGGTTATGATGTCATTCGTGCGGGCAATAACACCCGTAACCATATTGAATCCATTCTTAGCGTTAGCGTCCTGCTGTAATAGGACGGTTCTAAGATCAGAATTCAATTCGGCAATCTTACCGCGAAGTGCTCCACCCTCCTCTTTGAGGCGATCCAACTGGATCTTAGCTAGATCTTTTGCTGCCTGAGCTTCTGTTAACTGCTGCTTGGATTGATCAACTTGCTGTTGTGCAGCTAGTAATTGATCTGTTGCGATTAGAGCTTGCTGCTCGGTTAGGGCCGCGATGCGCTTCTGGACCTCAAACAGCGGATCAACATCTAATCCCTCTTCGCTCACACCAAGTGAAGCTGTCTCAATAGCTGTTAACAATTGGTCAGATGTAAAGCCACCAACGGTTGCTCCACCTAGTTGTCCAAGAGTTTCTAGAGATCTAACAATTTGCTGACGGGTTTCTTGTGGTAGAGATAGTAACTGCGCACCTAGATCGTTAATAGCACCTTCACCCATCTTCTTGAAGTTCTCGAAACTTCCGCCCAATAGGTCTGCAACACCTTTAGCCTGCTGGATGCCTTGGAATAGGGATGCTTGATCCTCTGCGCTACTCTGGAAGAATGTCTTTGCTAGATTCGACTGCTCACTTAGCAATTGATTAAAGAGTGCTAGTTGCTGATCGATAGACTGTTTACGAATTTCAATTAAGGTCTTTTCGCTGGCTCCTACGTTTCGAGCCATGCTTTCTGCCGCCTTAAAGGCATCTGTCACAGCGGACAACTGATCCTTAACTCCAGTAAATCCTCCGGTGAGTTTGATAGTCTGGACCTCTGCTAGTCGTAGATTCAGATTGTATTGTGTAGTTGCAAGGATCGCTCCCTGGATTGCCTCCCTATATGATAGATAAGCATCAGATAGTGCCTTTGTTGCATCTAGAATTGCCTTCTGAGCGTTTACCTGCTCTTGCTGATTAGCAAGCGCCTCTTGCACAACCTGCTGAATAGCTGCGCGGCGTTCTGAAACAACTTGAGCTTCCGCCTTTGCGGCATCTAGGGCTGCGATTGTTCCACGCTTTCTTATATCTGCAAGGCGAGCTTCCTTTTCTGCTCCATCTGTAATAGTAGCATTCACTACGGCAGTTTCTGCGGCTAGGGCAGCCTGTGTGGTCCGAAATGTCTGAGTATTCTGTTCTAGCTTGCGATTAAACTGATCAATTTGTCTCTCACCCACACTTAGTAGGTCAACAAGTTCTCCACGACCAGCAATTACTGTGCGCTGGAAATCAGCCTCTCTTTGTCCGGCAGCAATAGCCTCTTGTGCTACTGCGAGCGTTTGTTTGATGTTTGCAATACGCTCAGATGCTAACATTTCCTCTAGAGAAATAGTCTCTCTTGTGCGCTCCTCTTGAAGAAGTGCAAGTTTATCCTTTGCTGCGGCATCATCCTTATTAATTGCGATGGCAGCCTGTTCGACCGCCATTAATTTCTCAAATGACTTGATTCTATTTTGCGATTCTGTGATATTGGCAGCGGCTACACCAGACTCAAGTTGTCGGGCGGCGGCAAGTTGTCTTATACCAGTTAGTTCCTCAATGAGTGCTCTGGCATTCTGAGCCGAGATTTCGCGGCGCTGCTTGCTGATACCGATCTCCTTCTCCTGCTCACTTAGTAAGAATTTGAGTTCATCTACCTTTGCTCGGTTGACACGGAGTCTTTCCTCGGCTACGTCAGTATCTAGCTGAATGAGCTTTTCTCCGAGCTTTTTAGCATTGTCAACGATTGTATTGATAGACTCTTCACCGATTGCGTCTCGCACATTCTTTTGAGGTAGCGACTTCTCTAAGATTTGGCGCTGCTGTTGAGGATTTGTAATACCCTCTTTTCTAATCTTCTCTAGTGCTAATAATAAGCCACCAGATAGTTCCTTTACAGCATCACCCACAGTACGATCTGCATCCTCTGGCGCGAAGCCTGGAAGAACGTTACCCTTTTGGTCACGCCCTATCACGCGTTCTAATCCCTCGATTTGTTCGTTGATAGCCTTTGTGAACTCCAGGATGGCGTCGGTCGAACCAAGTCCACGACGTTCTGTAGCGGATTCAAGTCTTCCCTCTGCAAACTGTCTTAGACGAGAAGCCAACTCCTTTTGAGGAGTGGTAGCATTTAGTGTCGCCTCATTCAAACGAATAATTTCTGTTGAGAAGTCTGCTATGAAGTTACGTAAAGCAATTTGTAGTTTGTCAACTGGCTGACCAATACCTCTAACGATCTGACTACTTGAAGTAATCATCTGTGTTGCAATACTATCGAATGCTAATAGCTGTGATGCTAATTGAGCACCACGGTTACGCTGGGCAGCTTCGTTTTGAGCCTCAAGAACGGCCTTTTTGATTTCGGCTGGCAATGTCTGTAACACCTTATCAAGTGCTGCTCCAGCTCTGCCTAGTCCTGATCTACGCTCCTCGCCACCAAGTTCGCGCGCCTGCGCGATAGCGCGAGCGACCTGATCTACACTTAGTCCAACACCACCAGCGCCAGTAGGTCCACTACCTCTAGCTGCCGAAGCTAATGCTGCATTAAGTGCTTTTTGTACATCCTCAGTTTCAACACCCTTCGAAAGTTGTTGTAAAGCTCCAGAGAATGGTTTATTTGCTCTAGCACTTACAATATTGTTAATAGGTAGTAGCTGTTCAATTTGATCTGTAAACTGCTTTTGGCGCTGTCTTAATTCAACCGCGCGTTTCTTAAGCTCATCGGGAGATAGAAGATTTGCTGTTTCCTCGAAGAACTTTTTAGCCTGTTGCTCAATTCGGCTCTTCGCATTTTCTGGAGTAATAGCAACTAGTGCATCAGTAATAGCGTCGAATTCTTGAGATGTGACTTGCCGCAATGCTTCCGATCCCATTTTAAGAGTTTCATCCTGCAAC
>Ga0184629_10000157_pt1 | contig 29165 bp, 29 predicted proteins | sample PLM4_32_b1_FD_133158 | JGI IMG/M metagenome (GOLD analysis project Ga0184629, IMG submission 133158) | Groundwater sediment microbial communities from an aquifer in East River, Colorado, USA - PLM4_32_b1 | ecosystem: Environmental > Terrestrial > Soil > Riparian zone | place: USA: East River...
CAACAATTGCTATCATTATTATCAAGGCAATTGTAAAAACAACAAATAAGGAAGTGGTATATGGCAGGTTTGTGTATAAAGCAATTTGCTTGAACAATATATCGATAAGTCCAAAACCTAATAAAACAGCGGCTGGATAGCCCCATTTATTTTTCGTGTTTTGTGATGGCTTAGCAAGAATAAACATCAGTGCAGGAAATCCAACTAAAAGCGCAACAACTTTTAGTGTGCTAAATTCTTCCTTGAAGAGTAACCAGGCTGCCAAAATAGGAATAAACAAGCATAACCGTTGGGCCGCATCCGTTTTTACAATTCCCATGTGTTTTATCGAAGCCGCCAGAAAAAGAAAAACGGACGGTAACAAAATACCAATCGCGATATAAATCCCCCAAGGAGCCGTAGTATTTACAGCTATAAGATCGGGACTAAAAGACAAATAACAAAGAGCTAAAGCAAACACATAATTTGAAGCAACAATTTGTGTGTTACTGATATCATAACCACGTGCTACCTTAAATAACGCACCCACGCTTACACTACATATAATACTCAAAATTAGAAATAACATAGACTATTTTTTGACTGCGAAAACACTATTTATATGTTAAATCTTAACGGATTTACAGTCAAAATAAAACAAAAAAAATAGCAGATTAAAGATTTTATTGACACAGATTTCACAATTTATTTGTGGCTCCGAATCTTTCGGGGTTCACAAATTGCATGTCTACTTATATTGAAAAATCTGTGCTAATCTGTGGAATCTGTGTCGATTCTTTTTGTTAGGTATGATTGTGGGCAGTCGTCTAAATGTTAATCACTTTTCAACCAACCCGTAATACTCATTCTGGTATTTTGGGTTACCAGAACCTCGTGAACCAGTTCATCACTCTTGAAGAAAACGGTTTTTCCTTGTGTTGGTGAAATTTTTTGATTGTTGTTTAGTTGATGAATCATTAGCTCACCTCCATCACTTTCTTGCCAGTTACTATTTAAATAACTGATCATCGAATATTTCCGGCTTGGATTATTCTTGAATTGATCCAAGTGTTTTAGGTAGAAATCGCCTTTCTCGTACAACGAATAATGAAACTCATAGCCGGTAATTCCAGCGTAGCAGCTTTCATTCAAATAAAGTATAAACGCTTCTATTTGTACGAAAAATTCATTTTCGAAAGCATTGTTGTTTTTCTTGTCAAGCCAATAAATCGAATCACTCCGAATGGCTCCATCATAGGAGAGCTTCTCAGAATTCCCTATTCCCGCTGGATTTAATAAACTTTCATCATTTAACGCCAGTAAATTTCGCTTTAAATTATTAGCCAATTCGGTTCCCAAAAAATCCTCGGATATCCCTACTTTATTTTCAATATAAGTGGCTATCAAATCCTCAAAACTATTTTCCATGTCTGTTTTTATTGACTGCAAAGACCGCCAACGGGACAAGGTAGACTAAATAAAATGGGAAAGGTCTTAAAATGAAATAAATAAAATATTATTAACCCGTTGGGTGTAATTCATCAGAATTTTATTCAACACATAGAAACATAGATTTTATTATAAAATAAAAAAAAGAAATACATTTCTTTCACATAGAGAGCTATGTGTGTTTTAAATAAGTGAAACGCCTACTTTTGAGCTTACTAAATCTATGTTTCTATGTGTTGAAAATAATTACCCTCAACGGGTTATTCTTATATTTTTGTTCACCCCAAAAAAGGAATTTTGATTGACTACAATCTATTTAAAGTTGATCAATCTATTTTTCTAAACTTTCTAAAGTCACATTAGAAATAACCGATTTATCTTTTTCTAAAATATCGTCCTCGGTTGCAAACTCGTCATGCTTCTTAATTAAAAGCCAAGTATTATCTTTTTTCGTTTTTAATCGTACCAATGCGAATTCGCCTTTGAGTTTTTTTCCATTTAGAATAAAAGAAAGATGTCCTTTTTGCAAATCGGCCAGTAGTTCACTTGTAACATCTTCTGTATTTTCAGCATCAACCAAATGATACGTTCCATTATCCCAAACAATAACGGTTCCAGCCCCATAATTCCCTTCAGGAATTGTTCCTTCAAAATCTTTATAATCATAGGGATGGTCCTCTACCATAATTGCCAGCCTTTTATTGTCTGGATTCAAGGAAGGCCCTTTGGGTACAGCCCAGCTTTTTAAAACCCCATCCATTTCCAATCGAAAATCATAATGCAAATTCGTTGCCGCATGCTTTTGAACCACAAAAATCAAATCATTTTTTGATTTTTTGATTATCCCTTCGGGCTCAGCGGTAGCATTAAAACTACGCATCTGATTGTATTTATTCAAAGACATGGTGCTTTAACTTTTATCACCCGTATTTTCGTCCAAATTGCTGTGATTATCCCCTCCAATACTATAATGATTATTTTCCTCATCCTCATTTCCAGAAATTTCCAATTCCTCCTCCAGTTCATAGCCCGGAATATCCAGATCAGCTCCAGATACATCTTCGTCAAAATCTTTTTCATTCAATTCCCTGACATTATTAATTTCAACCGGTGCTTTCTTTTTGGAAATATCTTCGGGATCTATTTCACTTTCTTTATGGAATTTTCTATAAATATCTTCGCTCGGCGGATATAAAAGAGATTCCGGCAATTTGTTTTTATCTTTCTTGTCAGTATCCATATTTTTGGCATCTGACTTATTGTCTTTCTCTTTCATTTCTACATTTATTTAATTGATTTACAACACACTAAGATACTTATTTTTAGCAAAATAAAGATCAAATCATCTGAAAAAATTATGCCAATTTATTTTATTAATTTTGTAAATACTGCTTACAATAGACCTTTTAGGCTATAATCTTCAAAATCTATCATAAAAATGAAAGAAAGAAAAATTTGCCAGTGTTACATTCAAAAAAAGCACCATTGCATCTTTTGTTCTTTATATATAAATAGCTAACTTTAAACTACTTTATCCAAAGTAGTAATTGATACGATCGGGTTTTTAGTAAAAAATGTAATTCTCTAAATCAAATTATTTTTTTATAAAATAAACATGATAAAAACAGACACAATCAAAATTGAAGCACTTCAAATAGCAGAAGCTTTTAATATCAAAAAATTACGGGCTGAGTTTGGTGTTGAGGCTTATTCTGGCACTACATCAGAGCTTTTTTATGCCTTAAAAGACAAGGAGCGTTTCCTTTATATTTTTGACTATGGTGTGATTGTTTTTGCAAATTATACAGTCCTTGAAAAAAATGAATTTATCCAATTTATAAAAAACTACGCCACTACGTTAGTCGATTTGGATTTATTTGAAGAATACAAAATAGAAACCGATGAAAATATTCCTAAATACATGGTTAAAAATGATTATGTCACTGTTAATCAAATAAACCCATCGGTATTGCGAATTGTGATGCTCAACATCGGACAATCCGTCGCATTGGAATATTATGAGGTTTTGACCGATGAACTGATTACTTCTTCCAAAGTGTATATACTGGAATTGGAACAGCGCGGAAAACTGAGTATTTCAAAAAACAATTTGCTCAAATATATTGGCAAAGTATTAAATGTAAAAAATAGTATCGTCGATAATCTTTATATTCTGGATGACCCCAATCTAGTTTGGGATAATAAAGATCTAAGTCTATTAAATCGCAATCTTAAAGCCAATTTTGATATTAATCCCCGTTTCAAAGATCTAGATTATAGATTAGGAATTATAGAAGACAATTTAAAACTATTTACCGATGTTTTGAATGTTCGCGAAAGCTCCCGCCTAGAATGGGTGGTTATAATTTTGATTGCACTCGAAATTATCATTGCCTCCATTTTTCATTAAAAATGAATATAAAATCAGTAAAAATAAAAAACAGCAACGGTTAATAAAAAAATTAACATAACTACCTGATAATCAATAAATATTTGTTAAATTTAATGTGATTTTTAACTTAAATTTTTAATAGATATGAAAAAGTGTATTTTAATTGTATTGTTGATCGCTATGGGCATCACTTACTCCCAAAAGAAATCAAACGGAACCATCTATGTAGAGCATCCTGCCATAATTACGGTAGAAGCCATGACTCAAGCATTTGCCAGTGGAGACACCGACAAAGTAGCCAGTTATTTAGCTGATGATTTTAAAGCGTATAGCGGAACAACTACAAACAAGGACGATAAAGGAATGGATAAGGCGGCTTTTTTAAAGACTGTCAAAATTTGGAAAGACAATATCGATTATCCCAGTATTCAACGATCAAAAGGTGCCTATCCTGATGCTTTAGAATATAAAGATGCCGATCAGAAAGATCTTGTTTGGGTTCAAACTTGGGAAGATGTAAAAGGAGTGCAAAATAAAACTGGCGTAAAAATCGACAGACCCATACACCGCTTGTTTACTGTGAATAAAAATAATAAAATCAAAATGATAATTAATTATTCTACCAGCAGTGTTACTGATGAAATTAATCAAAGTTATGCTGATAGAGAAAACGGTGAAATATACAATCACCATGAAAACATCAATACGGTTCGAAAAATGATACATGCCTTCGAAAATAAAGATTTTGACAAAGCGTATAGCTATTATGATGACAAAGCCACTTTCAGTGACATCAATTCAACCGATATTAACAAAGAATACACATTGACAGAACAAAAAGCCAATGATAAAAAAATGTTCGAAATGTTTGATCTTCTGAGTATTGATCAAGTGGGATATCCTGATTATTTCCATTATGAATTAGGTGATGCTAGAGTGGTTCAATCATGGTGGAAAATTAGAGTAATACGAAAATCGGACAAGAAAAATATTGTGTTGCCTATGATGTTTATTGATACTTTTAATGATAAGGGCAAAATAACTTCTGAAATCGCTTATTATAGCGAAAAAATATTGGAAGCAAAATAATGCCATAATCTAATACCGATTCGGAGTAAAAACTCAATAAATCAAAGAAGCCGAAACAAATTGTTTCGGCTTCTTTGCAAGAAAATAATTTCTGAGTTTTTTTATAATCTATTAATATAACTCCCAAACATATCTTTAAATTGATAGCCTTCGGATAGACGATCCTTACTCAACTTATTGTATTCGACCAATCCCCAAAGAATAAACTCTTTCATAAAATATCGATCCTGCTTTTCTAATTCGGGTTGGTATTTTTCTATTAAATTTTCCAACGGAGTAATACCATCTAAAATACCTTTGTACTCCTCATCGGAGCAATCGTCCAATAACTCAAAGCCGCTTTCGGTAAAAAACCAATCTAGAATATCGGTGTAAGCTGTTCTTTCGCCTTGTTTTTCTAATTTCTCAATTTTCGGGAAGTATGCGGGGAAAAAAGTACGTATCGCATCTCCTATTAGATGCTGTGCCACAATGGCGGCTCCCTCCTGCTCTCCCTCATAAACCAATTCTACTTTACCGGTAATCGATGGAATAATTCCCATAAAATCGGACAAACGCAAAGTGGTATAATCCGTTCCTGATCGTAAAGCACGACGTTCGGCAGTACTCAATAGATTTTCGTAAGCAGTTATACTCAGACGGGCACTTACACCACTTTTATTATCAATGTATTCGCTTTCGCGTGCTTCAAAACTAATTTGCTCCAATAAATCCTTGGCCAACGAAGGAATATAAACCAAATCACTCTGATTAACATCAAGCTTGGCTTCTTGCTCTGTAATCGTTCTGGCAATTTTGATGGTTTCTGGATAATGCGTCAAGATTTGCGAACCTATTCTGTCTTTTAATGGCGTTACAATGCTTCCTCTATTGGTATAATCCTCCGGATTGGCCGTAAAAACAAACTGCATATCGAGTGGCATTCGCAATTTGAATCCTCGAACCTGAATATCTCCTTCCTGCAAAATATTAAATAAGGCGACTTGAATTCTAGCCTGCAAATCGGGTAATTCATTAATCACAAAAATACAGCGATTGGCACGCGGAATCATTCCAAAATGAATGACGCGATCATCAGCATAGGATAATTTTAAATTAGCCGCTTTTATAGGATCAACATCACCTATCAAATCAGCAACAGTCACATCCGGAGTAGCCAGTTTTTCGAAGAATCGATCGTTTCTGTGCAACCACGAAATTGGAGTTTCATCCCCTTTGGCTGCAAGTATATCTTTGGCAAAACGCGACAAAGGGTGAAACGGATCGTCATTTATTTCGGAACCTGTTACAAATGGAATATATTCGTCCAACAATTCCACCATTTTACGAGCCAATCTGGTTTTGGCTTGACCGCGAAGTCCCAATAAATTGATATTATGTCGAGACAAAATCGCTCTTTCCAATTCTGGAATAACGGTATTTTCAAATCCATGAACACCTTCAAAAGTAGGCTGTCCCGACTTAATTTTCTCTCTCAAATTGTGGCGCAATTCATCTTTGATACTCTTACTAACGTATCCTGATTTCTTTAATTCACCGAATGTATTTATGTTTTCTATTTTCATATTTTTCTATACAATTTTATTTTTTGAACCATTAAGAGATTAAGATAATGAAGCCTTATTTTACTTAATTTCTTAATAGTTTTATATTTATTTAATGTTTGTAAACGAACTCAACTGATTACTAAAAAACGATCACTGAATACTTATTTAATCCGTTTCTTTCTGTTGGTTTCATAATCTTGAAAAATCATTTCGCCCAAACCTTTTAACCCTGTATAAAATGCTTTTCCTTGATTGGCTTCGGTAAAACGATTTACAAATTTCTGCAAATACGGATCATTGGCAATCATAAAAGTGGTGATTGGAATATGCAATTTTCGTGCTTGTTGTGCTTGCGTGTAGCATTTGTCAACAATGTATTGATCTAGTCCGTTGCTATTCATATAATAGGAGCCGTCTTTTTCTCTCACACAACTCGGTTTACCATCGGTAATCATGAAAATTTGTTTGTTGGTATTTCGTTTTCTGCGCAACAAATCCATTGCTAGTTGCAAACCGGCAACCGTATTGGTATGAAATGGTCCAACCTTCAAATACGGTAAATCCCGTATGGAAATCCTCCAGGCATCGTTTCCAAAAACTAAAATATCAAGAGTATCCTTAGGATAACGGGTCGTGATTAATTCGGCCAGTGCCATGGCTACTTTTTTGGCAGGCGTTATACGATCTTCACCATACAGAATCATACTGTGACTGATGTCAATCATCAAAACGGTGCTCATTTGGGATTTATATTGCGTTTCTTCTACTACAAGATCATTTTCGGTAAGCATAAAATCGGCTACTCCATTGTTGATTTGTGCATTACGCAAACTTTCGGTAAGTGAAATGCGTTCCAATCCGTCTCCAAAATGAAACTCCCGAAACTCTCCGGTATGTTCGTCGCCATTACCCACATGTTTGGTTTTGTGGTTGCCACTTCCCGACTTTTTTATATTTCCAAAAATGTTCTCTAAAGCTTGCTGACGTATTGCTCGTTCCGTTTTGGCCGTAATTCCCACACCCGAAGTTCCATCCTCTTTGAGTTCTTCTCGGATGTATCCTTTTTTCTTTAAATCCTCAATAAAATCATCGATGGTATAGGACGAATCCGTTAGTTTGTATTCTTTATCCAATTCGCGCAACCAACTGATAGCTTCATCAAAATCTCCTGAAGTATGAGTGATAAGCTCTTTGAAAATAGAAAAGAGTTTATCAAATGGAGATTGAAACGGAGCTTCATAACTCTTGAAATAAAATCCTTTTTTGATGGTGTTCTTCATAAATATAAAAATACATCATTTTTGAACCAACCCGTCTCAAACATTTTATAATTTTACGTTAAAGGATTATTCTAAATTTAAAGATCACAAGAATATTGTTGGGAAGAATAATTCAATCAAAATTTAATTTCAAAAATTTTGAACCATTAAGATAGTAAGAAAATTAAGGTTCGTAGTTGCTCTTAATAAAACTTAATATCTTAATGGTTCAAAAAAACTATTTGCAACATTTGAATTGTATCCCTTAAAAAAAATCACAGCCTAAAATGTGATTTGTCAAGTTTGGTTTTAAAACCAACTAATCTACTTTTTTGAAAACCAATTCAACCCCCGACTGATTTTTAAGTGTTAACCGTAAATTTTCAATAGTATAAGAAGTGGTGCTTTGTAATGCTTTAAGAAACTCGTTTTCTTTATTATTAGGCCTACACGCCATTCGAGTGGTAATTGTATTTGCAAATCGAAGCAGTTCATATTCAAAGAAAACAAAGCCATTCATTCGATTACAACCTGCAAATCCCATAAATTGATTGGTGTTTGTGTTGATTTCAAAATTTGGAACCTCGGTATCAAAATCGGCTAAACTCACTTTTCTCCCATTCATTTTTTCTAAAACCCAAATATCGTGCAAACGAGGATCTGCATTATATGAACCGCAACCATTAAAAGTGGTGATTGCATCTGCTTTCCCTTTTGCTATTTCGATTCGAACAGAATAAGGCGCTATATCGCCAGACATCGTATTGATACATTCCAATTGCTGAATTTGGATATTCATGGTTCCCGATTCAGTGGCAACCCTATACATTTTCACGTTGGCATCCATCGCCCGAATTGGATTTACATGAGGCCCAACAAAAGTTTCAAAACCCAGTTTCAATGAAGTAAATTCAATTTTGTTTTTGGATATTTTCAAACTCCACTCCGGTTCATTGCCTACAGCCCTAAAATAAATCTCTTGCTCCAAATTCTCCATTTGCTGTTTGTAGGCAAAAGTAGGTTCCGTTTTTGAGATGCTTGTGCAACTATTTATAGATAAAAGAAAGATTCCAAAAATAATTATCTTTTTCATATGTTATCTATTAAAACTTGATTAAATAACAATTCTAATATTTTGTGAATAAATAAATTTTAGGCATAATGTTTCTTTTTATATGGCTCAATTAATTTTTTTAATTTTTCACTTTCACGATAATCGTCGAAAGCATAATCCTCCAGATAATTCCATACTGGACATCCTTTGTCTAAAGATATTTTTAAAAATTTATAAAAATTCTCTTCATCTCCTTTATCTGAATATATAAGTGCCAATGTTCCATCAATATTTGGCCAATCAGGATTTATATTTCTGGCTTTGTTTATATAATCAAGTGCAACATCAAATTGTTTTTTTCGCCTATATGCAACAGCTAAATTATTATATAAAAAAGCTAAATTATCATATCCTAATTCTTCTGCTTTTAAATAATCTTTAATAGATTCGTCGTGCCTTTTGGTTTCTTCATTAAAATAACCTCTGTTAAAATATGCCACTGCTGAATTTTCATTTATTTCAATAGCCTTATTTAATGTTCTTTCAGCTTCAACAAAATTCCCTTGTTTTGTTAAAACATTACCTTTAATAGCGTAAGCCCATTCTAAATTAGGAGTCAATTCTATTGCTTTTTCAGCATCTTTAAGCGAATTTGTAAAATTATTTATTTGATTATATGAATTTGCTCTATTAGCGTAGGCTAATGCGAATTTTTCATTCAATTCTATAGCCCTATTCAAATTAATAATTGCTTCATTAAATTTGTAAATATCATTGTAAGCAACACTAATATTGTTTAAAGCATTAATATTATTAGGTTCAATTTCTAAAACATTTTTATAGAGTTCTATTCTGATTTTGGGATCTGTTGTATTAAAGGCTAAATTAAAGAATTCATCAGCTCTAATATTCTCATTTGCTTTTTTTATTTGTCCATCAGATGTGTCTGAATTGTTTTTTTGAATACTAGTTTTTGGAGGTGCAGCCCATACAGAATTAATAATATCATCTCCTTTAGTTTTTATTTCATTAATTGTTTTTCTTCCTTTCTCTTCTAATTCACTTAGAAGTCTATTAATTTCTGGCTCTCCTTTTTCCCTAATAATTTTAGCAGTATATTCTTCTGTAATTTTTTCAGAAATAACTTGGTCGGTTTTATTTATAGCATGTATCTCCGCTGTGTTTTGAATTATCTCTTCAACTCTTCTTTTAATTTCTGCTTTTCCGAAAAAATTAATTGCCCACGCAATCAAACTTAAAACTATACCAATAAAAAAAATATAAAGATTCAATTTATCAGTTATTATATCACTTTGTTTTTCTAATGCTTTTTCAAAATTTTCTTTTAGATCTTTAACAGTTTCCTTTAAGTAAATATTTTCTGTCTTAAGTTTTTCAACTTCAATTTTATTTTCCTGTAAAGATGTAGCAATAGAATTCTGTTGATTAAAATGATTATTTACTTTTTCTTGTGAATAAGAGCAAAGTAGAATATTCAAAAATATAATAGACAGTTTAATTTTATTCATATTTATTTGATAAGGTTATATTTTCTGAAACTTATACTTGTCCGTCAAGCGAAATTATTCGTTGGTGCAATTGGTTCAATAAAACTTGGTATTTACTTATTTCTCTAAGATCTTCATCCTCTTCGGCGTGATCGAGCATTTCATCCAATTCCTCGCTCACTTCCACCAATTTATTGTTGGCTTCCCTCGCATTTTTACTGGCGATAAAATCTATTATTTCCTGAACACCACTTTTTAATTCGCTAAATTTATTTTTATCCATGAGGTTTCAGTTTAAATCGTATCCGAAGATTTATTATCATTAAATTTCTTAGTGATTTGTTTTAGCTTTTCTTTACGATCCATCGCTGCTTTTTTGGCTTTGTCTTGCGCTTTATGCAACTTATCGTTGTGTTTCTTGATATTCCCTTCGTTATTTCTGCTCATTGTATTTCTCTTTTTATTTCGTCCAATGTTTTGTTGGTCAAAATTAGTTCTTCTATTATTTCCTTGCGCAATTCATCAATATCATCATAGTCAAAGTACTTTGTCCATGAAGTAAGTTCAAATAAATTCCGAATTTGTTTGATTCTTTTAGCGGTCTCAAAACTCGTTCTCAATATGGGTTTCGAATCAAATTTCGGATTATTTTTATGCTGATAGTTTACAGTATTCTTATCGTAATTGACTTCCAAATAATACAATTCCTCTTCTGCATTATCCGGATAAAATTCGTTCCAAGAAGCAAAACCAACCTTAAATTTAGAATCCGTTTCTGGTTCCATTGGCTCCAAACGCCATTTACTGTTGGCCAAACGCCCCCAATGATTAGACAATCGGTACATTCCTTCTTTGGTATAAAAATATTTACTCCCCGATTTACTGTCATACTGTACTTGCAACCCTTCAATCCTGGCAGGTAATACTTCATGAAATACACAAAACGTATTTTTGAAGGATTTAGGACTCGGACGAAATATTTTTTCCATCAAACAAAGGTAATCAGAAACTGCAGTATATACCAAACTTATTCCTATTCAAAAATCATCTGGGCGTGCCACCATTGGGAAAAGTGGCCAACTTTTAGCTCCACCTATTCGCCCCCTTTCCCCAATGCTGTCGGGCTATCCATGCTACTTTGGTAGCTTATTTCTATCCCTCACGCGCTCGCAAAACTTTTAGTTAGTACAAACACTTCCTCAATTTCCGAAAAAAACTGCTCCGAAAACAGCATTATAAAAACCCAAACCAAATTCAGTTTCACTATAATTGATTAACTTTGCACCTAGAATTATATTTAAAATAAATTGATTATGACCAAAGCATCTGAAGAAAGAATGTTACAAAAAGGAGTTTTTACAGGAATAATGGAGCAAGATGAAAACAACAATTATTTTTGTGGTGAATATCTTTTAGACTTCAAAATGGCTCAAAAACATAACTTAGGCGACTGGATTACCATAAAAAGCATCATTGAAAACCCAAGCGACATTAGCTATAATAAATATCCAAAAAAGTCAAAAAACTTTGACAAAGCGAACAATAAGCCTCAACAATAGGCTATTACAGTATTATTACACCCTAAGAAAATCAAAAAAAGAACTGCTTTTTTTGATTTTTTTTTTGGTCTAAACTAAAAAGTTAAAAAAAAGTGTACCTTTGCAAAAAATTGTCGATTTCCGTCCAAATTATTTTGGTTTAATATTAGAAGACAACAAGTTACCTTATTTATGAAAAAAATAGTTGAATACCGCAAACTGCTTAACGTAGAAAAAACAGTAGAGCTTAAAGATTTAAAAACCATTTATCGCAATGCGATGAAAGATGCGCATCCAGATAAATTTCAAGGGGATGAAGCAGGGTTAAAAGCTGCCGAAGAAAACAGTAAAATGATTATTGAAGCATATCATTTTTTGGTAAGTATCAATCCTGAAACTTTAAAACAAAATTTACCTGAATATACAGAGACAATTGCAACAGCTACAATCGCTGATTATAAATTTGTGGAAGGTAGATTAATCATCAATTTTTCTAATGGAAGCGTTTATGAATACATCAGTGTTCCTAAAGCTACTTACGTAAAAATGGTAAATGCAGATTCTCCTGGAAGATTCGCAAAAAGACATATCCTTAACGCCTTTACTTGGAGAAAAACAATCAATCAAGATTAATTTTTTTCAATAAAAATACAAAAGCACTCCTTAAAACGAGTGCTTTTTTTTTGCTCAAAAAACGCTAAATTGCTTCAAACAAAACAGGTACGGAAAAATTAAATTCATAAAAATGTAAATTTAACAAGTTTTTTAATAAATTAGCGAACCCAATTATTAAACTAACTTAACCAATTAACTATGGATGATCCCTGCAGATTATACAAAAGGCAATATAAAAAAGCTAAAGAAACCCTTGAAATGCTAGAAAAACAAAAGGCTGAAATCGATTTCAAACTAAAATCAGATCCCGTTTGTTCCTATTTGCATCAAGACTTAAGAACCATTAATCTTGACATAAAGATAACTGTAAATGAGCTTGAACATGCAGAATCCAGTATTCAAGAATGTAAAATTCAAAACATTGAATCTATTAACCGATAAAAACAAAGTCTATAAGCAAAATTGCTTTTAATAAAAATATTCAAAAATAAAAAAACACTCCTTTTTCAATTTACAAGGAGTGTTTTTATAGTTTAATCAAATTATAAATAGATTTATTTTGCTTGTTTTTTATCCTGGTTAAAAACAAGAAAATTATAACATAAATTTAGGGTCTAAAGTTATTGTTAATTTATAAAATTAAATACTTTTGTAACCTTAAATCAATTAACTAATAAAAATGAAAAAAATTATTTTATTTCTTACCGCTGTAGTAATGTTAACATCTTGCAGCAAAGACAAATACACAATTTCAGGAACTGCAACAGGATTTGAAAACGGAAAAACAGTTATACTGGAAATTCAAGATGAAAAAGGATTAACTGCAGTAGATACTGTTAAAATTGAAAACGGTAAATTCGAAATTAAAGGAAAAACTACAGAACCTTCTTTCCATACTTTGCAAATAGAAGGAACTCAAGGGAAAATTCCTTTTATACTTGAAAACGGAGATATTACTATCGTTGTAAATAAAGATACTATTCAAAAATCAAAAATTTCAGGAACATACAGTAATGACGAATATGTGAAATTCAACGAAGAAATCACTAAAGTTCAAAAGCCATTAATGGATTTCCAAACTAAAAACATGCAGGTAATGCAAACAGCTCAACAAACCAAAGATACTGCCGTAATCAATGGATTGATGAAAGAATATTCTAAAATTCAAGCTGAAATTGGTGTTACATCAAAAGCTAAATATTTAGATTACGCATCTACTCACCCAAAATCTTTCATCAGTGTTTTAATCATTCAAGGAATGAGCAACGACCCAAGTACAGATGCTAAAAAAGCAGAATCAATGTACAATGCTCTTGATGAATCATTGAAAAACTCTAAACCAGGAAAAGCGGTAAAAGCTAAATTTACTGCAATGAAATCTCCTTCAGTTGGCGCTACACCAGCAGCTCCTGAAGCTCCTGCAACAAAATGAATAACAAATTTTTCTGCTCCTAACCCTCAAGGAAAAGTAATTTCCCTTGCAGTAAGTTTAGGGAAAGTAACAATTGTTGATTTTTGGGCTTCATGGTGTGGACCTTGTAGAAGAGAAAACCCTAATGTGGTAGCCATTTATGCAAAATTTCATGCTAAAGGCTTAAACATAATTGGTGTTTCTCTGGACGAAGATCCAGAAAAATGGAAACAAGCCATAGCAAAAGATAAGTTAACTTGGAATCAAGTTTCAAATCTTAAAGGTTGGGAAGAACCAATCGCTAAACAATATAAAGTTGAATCTATACCGGCTACTTTTATACTTGATGCATCAGGAAAAGTAGTGGCGCAAGATTTAAGAGGTGAAGAACTTGAAGCGAAAATCATTGAATTATTAGCTAAATAATCCCTTTTATCGATCAAATATAAAAAATCTCCCTAGTGGAGATTTTTTTATTTTATTCAATACCAATGCGTTAAAAATAATACTAAAATAATACTGAAATTAAGTGCAAAAAAAGTTTGTAAAACTAAAAACAGTCTCTATATTTGCACCCGTATAACGCAATAAGCGTTACCAAATAAGGCCTGGGGAGATACTCAAGCGGCCAACGAGGGCAGACTGTAAATCTGCTGTGTGAACTTCGCAGGTTCGAATCCTGCTCTCCCCACAAAACGCTTCAAGCAATTGAAGCGTTTTTTTTTATGCCTAAAATCAATAAAAAAATCCCGTCTCATTTTAAAACAAGACGGGACTTTATAAAAATTCTCTAAATCGATTATTCCAATTTAAAACTTACAGTTACATTCGCTACAATCTCAATTTCTCCTACAGCCATAGTTTCTTTTGGAGAGGCTCCAGCATCCATTGCCATCGATTTCATAGCACCATACACAGGTTGTGGATAATAGTTTTGCGAACTATCCGTTATAGTAATCGCTGCTCCCACTTTCTGCCCTAAAACCGATACATATTCCTCAGCCTTCATTTTAGCCTCTTTCATCGCCAATTTTCTGGCATCAGATTGATACTGTATCAATTTTGAAGATTGAAACGTTACATTATCAATTCTATTAATTCCTTGATCTACCAATCCCTCCATTAATTCATCATATTTGGACAAATCTCTCAAAAGGATTTCGATGGTTTGAGTCGCATTATAACTATGTTTCTTTTTTTCATAATCATACTGCGGATTCAGGGAAACTCTCTTTGTTTTATAATCCGCAGGAGCCAAGTTCATGCTTTTGACCAATTTTAGAACCGCTTCCATCTGCTGATCATTTTGTTTTTTAACCTCTTTTGCATTATTCCCTTTAGTTTCTACCGTAGCCGAAATGGTTACTTGATCTGGTACGACTTTTACTTTTCCTTCACCCGATACATTTATCTGGGGAATTTGTTTGATCTCTTGACTGTAAGTTAAAATTGTAAATAGACAGACGAATAATACTACTGCTTTTTTCATAGTTGTTGATTTTTATCGATTTGAATTGAATTTTAAAGTTTTCCCGTTTTTTCCATTCCGAAAAGAATTACTATCGGAATAGCCAAAAGCACGACCATCAAAGTATGCTCTTCCACTAATTGAGGATTTCTTATTAGTGTGATTAAATAACCACCTATAGCACCTCCAAAATGTGCTGTATGTCCAATATTATCATTCTTGGCTTTCATTCCATAGATGGAATACAATAAATAAAGGATTCCAAAAAGATAAGCCGGAATTGGAATTACAAAAAATAATCCCAACATCATATCAGGTCGTAATAATATAGCCGAGTACAAAACTCCTGTTACGGCACCCGAAGCACCAACAGCTCTGTAATTATAATCGTCTTTATGAAATAACATCGTTAACAGGCTTCCAAAGATTAAACTTCCAAAATAGACTAATACAAATGAAAAAATACCTAAATAATCCATAACAACTGGCGCAAAGAAATAAAGCGTTAACATATTAAACAATAAATGCGTCATATCTGCATGAAGAAAACCAGAGGAAACCATTCGGATTTGTTCACCCGCCCGAATACTTCCAATATGGAATTCATATTTTCTAAAAAAGGAAAAATCATTCAATCCTTTATAACTCATTAGAACATTGGCTACAATAATCGCTATCAAAATGGTATTCATAAAATGTAGGTTTAATTTTAATGTAAATCTAATTAATATTATAAGTTCAAATAATAAAGAAATCATAAACTATCTCATTTTATTGTCTAATAGTCTACATTTGGAAAAATATAAAAATGAAATACATTGTTTATTTAATTGTTTACCCTTTTCTATGGTGTATTTCAATCCTTCCCTTTCCATTACTTTATTTATTATCTGATTTTACTTTTATCATAGTATACCGAATTATTGGCTATCGTAAAAAGACAGTTCGGGCGAATATGGCTCTGACTTTGACTCACTTATCATATGAAGAACGATTGATTGTAGAAAAAAAATTCTATCATCATTTGTGTGATATTTTTTTAGAAATGATAAAAACGATGACCATTTCAAAAGCGGAAATATCCAAAAGATATGTTTTTAAAAACGTAGAAGTCTATCAAGAAATAGAGAAAAAAGAAAAGAGTATCGCTTTGATGTGCGCCCATTATGCCAGTTATGAATGGGCTGTATCGTTGAATTTTTATTCCCATTTTAAAAGTTTTGGAATTTATAAGCAAATAAAAAATCCTTATTTTGATAAGCTAGTCCATTCTATTCGCAGTAAATTTGAAGCAAACCTAATTACTACCAAACAAACAATACCTACCATAATCAATAATAATAACAACAATATATTATCTACGTACGGTTTTGCCAGTGACCAATCTCCAAAAGAAAACAGTGCGCATCATTGGGCAAAATTCATGGGAATTGAAGTGCCTGTACATACCGGTGCCGAAATGCTGGCCAAAAGATACAATATGAATGTTGTGTTTCTTAAAACAAAGAAAATCAAACGAGGCTATTATGAAGGCACGATCGAAATACTTTCTGAAAATGCTAGTGAAGTTCCCAACTATGAAATAACGGATCAATTCTTGAAACTGGTAGAGCAACAAATTTATGAAGCTCCAGAATATTATTTATGGACTCACAAGCGATGGAAACACAGGAGATAATTTTTTAAAAATTAGTTTCTAAATCAAGCCACAACTATTACAATAAAAGCAATTCTACAGTTACAAACTATAAGAAAAAAGATTATTTATTTATATTTGCATAAATTTAATGCAAATGCAATATCTAATTTACTTACTTGCCTATCCAATTATTTGGGTAATATCAATACTTCCCTTTCGTCTATTATATTTGTTTTCAGATTTTGTATATATAATTGTTTATCGTGTAATAAGATATCGTAAAAAAACAGTTCGAGAAAATCTAGCTTTGGCTTTACCCCATTTATCGAATCAGGAACGATTAATTATCGAAAAAAAATTCTATCATCATTTGTGTGATCTGTTTTTGGAAATGGTAAAAACGATGAACATTTCTAAAGAAGAGATTTGCAAAAGATTTGTCTTCAAAAACATTGAAGTATACAAAGAACTGGAAAAGCAAGGAAAAAGTGTTGCCGTACTTTGTTCCCATTATGCAAGTTATGAATGGATTATATCTATGAATTACTATTCGGATTTTCAAGGATACGGAATATACAAGCAACTAAAAAACCCGTATTTTGACAAATTAGTACATAAAATACGTTCCAAATTTAATGCCAAACTAATTACTACAAAGGAAACTATTCCTACCATTATAACAAACAACAAAAATAATAAACTGTCCTTGTATGGATTTGCCAGTGATCAATCCCCAAAAGAAAACTCAGCCTTTCATTACGTAAAGTTTATGGAAATTGAAGTCCCCGTTCATACCGGCGCCGAAATGCTAGCCAAAAGATACAATATGAATGTTGTTTACCTCAATACAAAAAAAGTAAAACGGGGGTATTATGAAGCAACACTTGAAATACTTTCCGAAAATGCTATTGAAGTTCCAAATTATGACATTACGGACCAATTCTTGAAACTACTGGAAAAACAAATCTATGAAGCCCCTGAATATTATTTTTGGACTCATAAAAGATGGAAATTCAGAAAGTAATGGTCAGAGGTCGGGTTTTTAGTGATCAGGTTGCAGTCGTCAGATTTCGGATTTCGATAATAAAAATCCCTTATTCAAAAAATAAATTATTTTTTGAATAAGGGATTTTTATTATATACGATTTTCGCGACATCATAAATCTAAAATCGTTAATCTAAAATCTAAAATAAATTAACTCAGTATCTTTATAAAGAAAACCACATGTTCACTAGTTCATCTTCCAATGGTAGTGCTTTATTATGTATAAATTCATTGGTCTCTTTATTATAATCATAGTCTAGAGCCCAAGTTTTGTGATTTTCGGCTAAGGCTTTGATACCATTGCAAACAAATTCAATTTCGGCCGTTGTGGTTGTCGGATGAATGGACATTCTGATCCAACCTGGTTTACGGATTAAATCCCCTAAGCTAATTTCGTCAACCAATTTATTTGAGGCTTCTTGATCCACATGTAATAAAAAATGGCCATAAGTTCCGGCACAACTACAACCGCCACGGGTTTGAATACCAAATTTATCATTCAACAATTTCACCCCCAAATTAAAATGCAAATCTTCTATAAAAAAAGAAATCACCCCTAATCGATCATGATGCTGACCTGCAAGAATTTTTATGTTTGACGTATTTCCGAGAGATTCAAAAATAGAATCCACAATTTCGTGTTCTCGTTTTAAGATATTTTCAATCCCCATTTGCTCTTTCAATTGTATAGCCAATGCGGTTTTGATCACCTGAAGAAAACCGGGTGTCCCACCATCTTCCCTATCTTCTATATCATCTAAGTATTTATGTTCTCCCCAAGGATTGGTCCAAGACACTGTTCCTCCACCTGGGCAATCCGGAACCATATTGTTATAGAGTTTGTTATTAAAAACCAAAACACCGGAAGTTCCTGGCCCTCCTAGGAATTTGTGAGGTGAAAAGAAAATAGCATCCAAATACGATTCTGGATCTTCGGGATGCATATCAATTTTCACATACGGTCCAGAACAGGCAAAATCGACAAAACAAACCCCATTATTTTGATGCATCAATTTGGCAGCTTGATGGTACGGTGTTCGTATTCCTGTTACGTTCGAACAAGAAGTTATTGATGCAATTTTATAAGCTCTGTCTTTGTGTTTTTCTAATAAAATAGCGAGATTTTCCAGACTAAAAAGCCCATCCTCACTAGATGGAATCACTTCAACATCGGCAATAGTTTCCAGCCAAGAGGTTTGATTGGAATGGTGCTCCATGTGCGAAATAAAAACAATTGGTTTCTTTTCGGCTGGGATATTAAAAAATTCTTTTAGGTTTTCAGGAACTTTCAAACCCAAAATACGTTGGAATTTATTGACAACACCTGTCATTCCTGTTCCATCGTTAATTAGAACATCATCGCTGTTGGCGTTTACATGATGCTTGATAATGTGACGGGCATGGTGATAGGATTTGGTCATGGCAGTTCCGGAAACCGTAGTTTCGGTATGGGTATTGGCCACAAAAGGTCCAAATTCATTCATCAGTTTTTCCTCAATTGGTCGATACAAACGTCCGCTGGCTGTCCAATCTGTATAGATGATGTGCTGCTGTCCGTAAGGAGATTCAAATGTCTGATTGATTCCTATTATATTCTTGCGAAACTGTTGGAAATATTGCTCCAGTTGGATTTCTTGTATTGTCAATGGGGTTGTGGTCATTTTAATCATGTTTGAGGCAAATTTAATCTTTCTTATTGAATTCAGAACACCTAGGCTAGTTAATTTCACTTGATTTTATAGGAACATTATACTTAACACTGTTTTAATACTATTTTTATTCATCAAATAAAAATAGCACAAAAAACAAACACATTTATCTATTAATCAATAAGTTAAATACAAAATAATTGTATTTTTGTTTAGCTTTTTGCCCTCAAAAAACATTAGGTTTAAAAATACATTTAGCCTTATTTACAATCACTATTTTGCTTCTGTGAAACACTCCAAAAAAGCAAATCCTATTGAAGCTATTTTTTAATTTATAAAATAAAAATGGAGTAAGCAGAAAATCCTAACAAAGAGTAGGCAAATAAATACTTAGAAATTATGGAAAAAGTGATGGTTCAAATGGACATTCCTGGTATGACCGCAAAACAATACGATCAGGTATGGCAAGATCTGCGTGCAGCAGGTCATGAAAATCCAAAAGGATTGGTACATCATGTAGGCGCTCCAACCGATAAAGGTTGGAAAGTGGTTGATGTTTGGGAAAATGCTGATAAGTTTAATGAATTCGGACAAACGTTGATGCCTATTCTTAGCAAGAATGGGATTCCATCAATAGAACCCGTTATATCGCCGCTACACTATGAATACAATGGTGGTTAACACGTCGCAATTTTATTATGACAATTAAAAAAATAAGGGCGGGATTGTTATAATAGACAGTACCGCCCTGCTTATTCAAATTTGGCTGATGGAACAGAATCGAAAACTTGCCTATAATGCCAACTTTACTCTTGCCGATTTTGTTCCAAATCACGGCGACAACTTAGAAAGCTGATACAGGAACCGTCATAAATAGTATCTATTAAGTTCAAAATTTCTAAAATATTGATACTATTATATTTAAAAATATAAACCAAAAACCGCTTTAAAAATGGATCGATGTCAAAAAGTGAAACAAGTAGAAAAAAAAATAAAAAAATGAAAGCAAAACAAAAAATAGCTGCCATGATACTATTAGGTATCTTCAGCATAGCTACACAAGTTAGAGCGCAAGATATGAAAATGCCTGCTGACCACATCATGGTTATGCCCAATGACATTAAGTGGGGAGATGCTCCTTCGGGTTTGCCACCTGGGTCGAAAGCAGCAGTGATAGAAGGAGACCCAAGCGCAATGGGATTATTTACCATGCGAGCTAAAATTCCGGCTAATTATATAATAATGCCACATTTTCATCCTGCCGATGAGCATGTTACAGTTCTTGAAGGATCATGTTATATGGGAATTGGAGATAAATTTGACAAAAAAACAGCAACGAAAATGATGACAGGAGGATTCGCAGTGATGAAAACCGGTACTCACCACTATTTCTTCACAAAAGAGGAATGTATCATTCAAATACATGGTATGGGACCTTGGGGAATCACTTACCTTAATCCTGCCGACGATCCTAGGAATAAGAAGTAAATTCAATCCTACGAATATTACCCCAAAAAACAAACCCTTTCAGTCACGAGGCTTCGGGACTGAAAGGGTTATTCATCAAAAAAAATAGTCCTAAATCCCAGCCACAGCCTTTATTTCGTCAATAATTCGCAAAGCTAAATCATCTGCCAATTGTTGAGAAGCCGCTTCAGTATAAATACGGATAATCGGCTCGGTATTCGATTTTCTTAAATGAACCCAATTCTCAGGAAAATCAATTTTCACACCGTCAATTGTGGTAATATCCTCATTTTTGTATTTTTCGGTCATCGCCACAAGAATGGCATCCTCATCAATTTGAGGAGTCAATTCGATTTTATTTTTGCTCATATAATATTCAGGATACGAAGCACGCAACGCCGAAACCGTCATTTTTTTGTTGGCCAAATAAGTCAAGAATAAAGCCACACCTACCATACTGTCACGTCCATAATGTGACTCTGGGTAAATAATTCCGCCATTACCCTCACCACCAATTATGGCATTGTTCTTTTTCATCAATTCCACCACATTCACCTCTCCTACTGCACTAGCTTCGTAGCTTCCGTTGTGTTTTTTGGTTACATCACGCAAGGCGCGGGAAGAAGACATATTTGAAACCGTATTTCCAGGAGTTTTACTCAAAACATAATCGGCACAAGCCACCAAAGTATATTCTTCGCCAAACATTTCTCCATCTTCACAAATGAAAGCTAAGCGATCAACATCTGGGTCAACCACAACGCCCAAATGCGCTTTTTCTTTAACCACCAATTCCGAAATGTCAGTTAAATGTTCTTTCAACGGTTCTGGATTATGAGGGAAATGACCATTCGGTTCGCAATACAATTTCACTACTTCAACTCCCATCAATTCCAACAATTTTGGAATAATAATTCCTCCCGAAGAATTCACACCATCAACAACTACTTTAAATTTAGCTGCTTTTACGGCTTCAACATCTACCAATGGTAAGTTCAATACTTCGTCAATATGAATATCCATGTAAGCATCATTCTCGGTGATTTCTCCCAAATTATCCACATCCGAGAAATCGAAAGCTTCATCTTCGGCGATTTGAAGAATTTTTTCTCCTGCAGCACCACTCAAAAATTCTCCTTTTTCATTCAATAATTTCAATGCATTCCACTGTTTTGGATTATGGGAAGCGGTCAAAATAATACCTCCATCTGCTTTTTCCAATGGTACGGCTATTTCAACAGTTGGAGTTGTCGAAAGACCTAAATCAATCACATCGATTCCCAATCCAATTAAGGTATTGGTTACCAAATTGTGAATCATTGGTCCCGAAATTCGGGCATCACGACCTACTACAACAGTTAGTTTATCTTTTTTTGAATAGTTTTTTAGCCAAGTTCCATACGCCGAGGCAAATTTTACGGCATCAACTGGAGTTAGATTATCCCCTACCTTTCCGCCTATAGTTCCTCGAATTCCTGATATAGATTTTATTAAAGTCATTTTTTTGAATTATATGGTTATTTGCTACAAATATAAAAAAGTTACTGGGTTTCTCGGGCGCGAAGATGCTAAGTTTTTATAAAATTAGGTTCAAAGACTCTGAGTTTCTAAGAGTACAAAAACTAAGCATTTGCATAGACCGTTTTATTTTTGAAATAATCAATAAAAAAGTTTATACATTTACGAGAGTAAACCTAGAATCTCCGTCCCTAAGAACCTTAGAAACATAACAAAAATGAATTTCCTAGCCCACATCTATCTTTCTGGCGATAACGATTTGATAAAAATCGGAAACTTTATGGCCGATGGTATTCGGGGTAAGCACTTTGAAAGTTACCCTTTGGAGATACAAAAAGGAATTATTTTACACCGATTCATCGATACCTATACCGATTCCCATCCCATATTTAGAGAAAGTACCAAACGGTTACACGAAAATTATCACCATTATGCCGGAGTCATAGTCGATATTTTTTACGACCATTTTTTGGCAAAAAATTGGAGCATCTATTCTGATGAAAATTTGAATGAATTTACGGAACGTTTTTATCAATCCTTACGAGACAATTTTGATGTTTTATCCGAAAGAACCAAAGGAATGATGCCTTATATGATAAACCACAATTGGCTGGTGAGTTATCAAACCGTTGAAGGAATCAGTCAAATTTTGACCCGAATGGACAGCCGAACCCAAAACGAATCGAAAATGCGATTTGCTTCAAATGAACTTATCGAATTCTACACCGAGTTTGAGCAGGAATTCACCACTTTCTTTGAAGATTTGAGAATACAATCCCATCAAAAATTAATGACTTTATAGATTATGAAAAAAATAATACTTTTAGCAGCAATACTTTTTCTAAGTTGCAAATCGAATGAAAAAATAGTTGAACCTACCGGTTTGGTAACCTCAAAAGCCATGGTAGTTTCGGCAAGGGAAGAAGCTTCCAAAATTGGTGTTGAAATCCTAAAAAAAGGCGGAAACGCTTTTGATGCGATGGTGGCCACCGAATTGGCTTTGGCGGTAAGCCATCCGCAGGCGGGAAATATTGGTGGTGGCGGTTTCATGGTGTACCGAAAAGCCAATGGAGAAACTGGCGCTTTAGATTATAGAGAAACGGCGCCTCAGGCCGCTTTCAAAGATATGTTTCTGGACGAAAAAGGAAATGTAATTGAAGGCAAAAGCACCGAAACTGCTTTGGCTTCAGGAATTCCGGGAACGATTGCAGGCGCATTTGAAGTGCATAGAAAATTTGGCTCCTTGCCCATCAGCGAAATCCTAAAACCAATTATTGCTTTGGCAGAAAGAGGCGTTACGGTAACCGAATATCAAGCACAAAGTTTGGCTGATTACAGAGCTTCTTTTATAAAAAGTAATGGTCCAAATAGTTTATTTTCGAAAGTATATAAAGTTGGTGATACCATAAAATATAAAGCTTTGGCTGAAACTTTAAAACGAATCGCCAAAAATGGACGAGATGAATTTTATAAAGGCGAAACAGCGCAAAAACTAGTCGTTTTTCTTTCGAAAAAAGGAGGAAATCTAACGCTCGAAGATTTGGCCAAATACGAAGCCAAATGGAGAACTCCCATTACTTTTCAATACAAAGATTTGAAGATCACTTCAATGTCGCCTCCCAGCAGCGGTGGAATTTGTCTTAATCAAATCATGAAAATGATTGAACCTTACAATCTTTCCGAAATGGGTTATAACAGCACCAAAACAATTCAACTTATTACCGAAGCCGAGCGCAGGGCCTATGCCGACAGAAACTACTTCTTGGGAGACCCAGATTTTGTAAAACTTCCCATCAAAGAATTGGTAGATGCGGATTATCTAAAAAAGAGAATGGGTGATTTCTCTTTCGAAAAAGCCACAAAATCTTCGGATGTTGTGCAAGGTACAATTCAAGGATATGAGAGCAAACAAACCACTCATTATTCGATTGTGGATGCCAAAGGAAATGCTGTTTCGGTAACGACTACATTAAACGATAATTATGGTTCAAAAATATATTGTGATGAATTGGGTTTCTTTTTGAATAACGAAATGGATGACTTTAGCGCCAAGCCCGGAGTTCCCAATTTATATGGTCTTACGGGAACGGATGCCAATAGCATTGCTCCCGGAAAAAGGATGTTGAGTTCGATGTCGCCAACCATTGTGGAGAAAAACGGTCAACTGTTTATGGTTGTTGGTACACCGGGAGGTTCTACCATCATTACATCGGTCTTGCAAACGATATTGAATGTTTATGAATTTGATATGAGTATGCAAGCAGCAGTAAACGCCCCAAGATTTCATCATCAATGGTTGCCGGATGAAATTACTTTCGAACCCAACGCTTTCTCATCCAAATTATTGGAAAGTTTGCAGCAAAAAGGATATCACATCAATGAGAAAAATAAGGAGATCATTGGCGAAGTGGATGCCGTTTTGGTACTCCCAAATGGTAAACTTGAAGGCGGAGCCGATAAAAGAGGGGATAATAAAGCTGCGGGCTATTAGTGAAAAATGGTTCTCTCACGAAATCAATAATTTTCGCCACAGATTTAAAAGATTTCCATGGATCTCTTCCAATAAATCTAAATCAGTTTTCCCTAATCTGTGAAAATCTTTTAAATCTGTGGCGAAAAAAAGTTAGCACACAAAGCACACATAGCGTAACAGTTTAGTAAGCTTAATGCCTCTTAATGTCTTAATGGTTAGAAAAAAAATCTTTAATTGTGTGATCTTAAATTCAACCTACACAAAAAAAATGTGGTAGGACTATTATAAAAAAATGAAAAACGTTTACCTCCTATTATTAATTATTTGTTTTAAGTCTTTTTCCCAAACTGTTGAAGTAAAACCAACCGGATTGGTTTCAGCCAAAGCCATGGTGGTTTCGGCAAGAGAAGAAGCTTCCAAAATTGGTATCGAAATCATGAAAAAAGGCGGTAACGCCTTTGATGCCATGGTAGCCACCGAATTGGCTTTGGCGGTAGCCTATCCTTATGCAGGAAATCTCGGTGGTGGCGGTTTTATGGTATTCCGAAAAGCCAATGGCGAGACGGGAACTTTGGATTATCGGGAAAAAGCGCCATTAGCCGCCACAAAAAATATGTTTCTGGACGAAAACGGAAATGTCATCAAAGACAAAAGCACCAAAACGCCACTGGCAATAGGGGTTCCAGGAACTATTGCAGGTGTATTTGCCGTGCATAAAAAGTACGGTTCCATGCCTATGTCCGAAATCCTGAAACCTGTAATAGCCTTGGCCGAAAGAGGAGTTATTGTTACCAAAAAGCAAGCCCTGCGTTTGAATGATTACCATGCTGATCTCGTTAAAATAAACGGGACAAGTTCATTGTATTCTACTTTATATAAAGAAAATGACACCATAAAATATCCCGCTTTGGCAGCCACCTTGAAAAGAATTTCAAAAAATGGAAGAGATGAATTTTACAAAGGGGAAACCGCAAAAACGTTGGTGAATTACCTGCAACAAAAAGGCGGAATAATAACATTGGAAGATTTGGCCAAATACGAAGCCAAATGGAGAAAGCCACTAACCTTTAAATACAAAAAATTAAAAATCATTTCGATGCCTCCTCCCAGCAGTGGCGGAATATGTTTGTCCGAAATACTCAAAATGATCGCTCCTTACGATTTAGCCAAAATGGGACATAATTCATCGCAATCCATTCAAGTGATTGTTGAGGCCGAGAGAAGAGCCTATGCGGACAGAAGTTATTTTTTGGGCGATCCCGATTTTGTCAAAATGCCATTAACCCAATTGATGTCAGACAACTATTTAAAAGAGAGAATGTCTAATTTCAGTTTTGACAGAGCTACTTTATCTTCTGAAATTAAGGAGGGAAAAGTCAATTATAAAGAAAGCACGGAGACCACCCATTATTCTATTGTGGATCAATTTGGCAATGCCATAGCGGCCACCACAACACTGAATGACGGTTATGGATCAAAATATTATTGTGACGAACTTGGTTTTTTCCTAAACAATGAGATGGACGATTTTAGTGCCAAACCTAGAGAACCCAATATGTTTGGATTAGTGGGAAATGAGGCCAACAGTATTGCTCCCCAAAAACGAATGCTGAGTTCGATGACTCCGACAATTGTGGAGAAAAACGGGAAATTGTTTATGGTTGTAGGTTCTCCGGGAGGTTCAACTATTATCACATCGGTTTTGCAAATCATTTTGAATGTGTATGAATACAGTATGAGTATGCAGCAAGCGGTGAATGCATCGAGATTTCACCATCAATGGCTGCCAGACGTAATTACATTTGAACCCAATACTTTTGATACCAAAACCTTCGAAACATTGAAATCCAAAGGATACATTATCAACGAGAAAACAACACCTGTAATAGGAAAAGTCGACGCTATATTAGCATTGCCCAATAAAAAACTGGAAGGCGGAGCCGATTTTAGAGGTGATGACACGGCGGTGGGGTTTTAGAGTCCAGATTGCAGGTTGCAGATGGCAGATTTTAGATTGCAGATTTTAGATTTTAGATTTACTAAATTGCAATTTGTTATTTCGAATTTAATTTTTGCCATTGTTATTGCCATTGCTATTGCCATTGTTACTGATTTTTTATTTTATGAATTTTATATCCTCATTAGAAAAAGCTTTTAAAGAAAACAGCAATGCCGAAAATGCCATTGCCATGTCAAAATACATGAAGAACAACTTTGCTTTTTTTGGAATAAAGACCGAGGAAAGAAGACGAATCTTTAAGGCCATTTGGGCAGCAAACCAAAAAGAAGTTTCCGAAAACACAAGAGAAATAGCCTTGGAATTATATTCAAAACCGGAACGCGAATTGCACTATTGTGCCATAGAAATCTTGGTCAAAAATCTCAAAAACAAGTATAAAAAAGAAGATATTCAGCTTATTGAAAAACTGATCATCACCAACTCATGGTGGGACAGTGTTGATGTTATTGCTAAATTTATTTTGGGCAATTATTTACAGGAATTCCCAATGGAAACTGACGCAGTCATTACCCGTTTTTTAAATTCCGAAAATATGTGGCACAATCGATCCGCTATTCTTTTTCAGTTGGGTTATAAATCAAAAACCAATTTTGATTTATTAAGATCAGCATGCGAAAAACACAAAACATCCAAGGAATTTTATATTCAAAAAGCAATTGGCTGGGCATTACGGGAATATACCAAAACAAATCCCGAAGCAGTTCGGGATTATGTTCTTACTACTGACTTAATGCCGTTGAGCAGAAAAGAAGCGCTGAGAAATATAGGCTAGCTTGATTCGTTTCCGTTTTATAATCTCGTCAATTTATGTTACTCAAATATATGTAGGTTAATCTATTATAATGTTAGCCAAATCTTGATTTTCTTTTATTTTTCCTAATTGTATGGTTTGTAATTTTCTTACCGTAGTTCCATTGGCTTTTTTAGTATAAATCTCCACCATTACCGTTGTTGGTCCATTTTCTGTAAGACTACGTTCTCCATAATAATTGGTTCTGATAAGGTATTTCCCTTTCATGCCATTACGCAATAAATATTGTTCCGGTCCGTAACCTTGGGTAAAATCCTTGGAAAAACGAGCGCCTGCTTCTGTCGTTTTGTGTCCATAATAACATTCCTCTTTGTTAGGTTCAATAATATGTAAGTCTATATCAGTATCCATTTGATTCCAATTCAAAATTATTCTTACTCCAACAGGCATTTTAGCCATGTATTTCTTGTCTAATTTATCTGTTTTTACACTAGGATGATCTGCTACCAATCGGTTGATGTCCATCAAAATAATATCTTCAACACCTTCATATTGTCCACTCATTTCACCATAATAATTGACCTCTAATGCTTTAATCAATTCATCAAAAGCTGCTTGATATTGTTTGTTGTCTTCCAGTGTCAGTCCTAAATCTCTGTGGCTTTGCGGTTCGTGTTCGCGCCATTTTACCACTTGATTGGCCGTAAACAAAGCATCTTCATAAGCTTCCCATTGACGAAGCACATAAGTAAGTGATTTATACAATTGATGATTTTCGAGACCTAAATCGGCAATATTGCTCAACACCAATAAGCCCTTTTCTTTATTGCCTGAATTGTAAAAATAATTGGCCACGTCAAAATAAAAGCTCGGATTGTTTTCCTGTGTCTCTCTCAATTCCAAATACACATCATACTTTTTTTCCATTGGAGCGGCAGCCAACGCTTTTAGATAAATCCTATCCGGATTCCAAGAGTTAACTTTTGTTGTAGCGCCTTCCTGTTTATTTACAGAAGGAATACTATCAGAAACTCTGTTATTTACAGTTGTCGAAGCTCCTGGATTTCCTGAATTTGTAACATTTACTCCTGCGACTCTTCCAGACAAAGTCTCTACAACCGAAGTCGACTCCTTTTTTTTGGTTCCATACCCGATAACTACTAATTCTTGCAAACTTTCATCATTTCCTAAGCTTTCCTGACCTACTTTTTTGTCTTTTATTTCTATAATCTCATCAACACGAGCTGGTGGTGGAGCATTATATACAGTATTGTCTTCTTCTATGATTGCAGCA
>Ga0184629_10000160_pt1 | contig 28960 bp, 21 predicted proteins | sample PLM4_32_b1_FD_133158 | JGI IMG/M metagenome (GOLD analysis project Ga0184629, IMG submission 133158) | Groundwater sediment microbial communities from an aquifer in East River, Colorado, USA - PLM4_32_b1 | ecosystem: Environmental > Terrestrial > Soil > Riparian zone | place: USA: East River...
AACTCTTGTGTATAAACTTTTACATTATTCCATTGTTTTCCATAGTTGTTGATAATCGTCACGATATCAAATGGGGAAAAGTCTCCATCAATCGGATCCGTATAATACCGCTGGTTGGATTGATAGGCCGACTGTGAAGTGAAATTCAGATTATGTCCGGCATAACTTGCTACCAACGATGTGTTGAAAATATTGTCGACCAATTTTGTCACTGCATTTTGATTTACCGTAAATGGATTATCAAAGGCTTCTGCTGTACTTCCGGCAAGTGGAAACGCTCCATTATTCCTGTTTTCATTATGCTTTACATTGAGTGTAAACGCCCATTGCGAATTGGCATTGTACCGTAAATAGTAGTTTCCAATAAAGCTATGTTTCTTGTCGAAATCTGTGTCGTTGTACAGATTGGTGTAAAATCCATTGTCGCGGTCATACACCCCGGAGATACCAACATAGAGTTTATTTTTTACAAGTGGGGTGCGAAAGCCAATAGCATACCGTTGCTGTCCATAGTTTCCAATATTGAGTTCACCAAAACCAGTGGTTGTATTCCCAGGCTGTTTCGTGATGATGTTAATCACCCCAGCCATAGCATTCCTGCCGTACAAGGTTCCCTGTGGGCCACTTAAAACTTCAATGCGCTCCACATCGAAAAGCTGTGCTATATACGTGTCCAGCCCAAATTGATTTACACCATCAATATACGTGGCGACAGCCGGATCATAAGATGTAGTGGTGATCCCTCTAATGGAAGTCACATTTCGATTGTCGCCCGAATTGGTGGAGTATAGATTCGGAGCGATCGCAGTAATGTCTCTGCTATTCCATAACCTGTATTCTTGAACTTGCCTTGAAGAAATAGCGCTGACTGTAACGGGCACTTTTTGTTTATCCTCTTCCTGCTTTTGTGCTGTGACAATTACATCGTCTAATTGTGTTGCTGATTCTTCCAGCTGAAAGTTTAATACTGTATCATTGCCAGAACCGATGCTTACTTCACTGCGCTGACTTGCATATCCGATCGCTGTTATTTGAAGTGTAAAATTACCAGCTGGAATCCCTGTCATGTTAAAAATTCCCTGCTCATCGGTTGCAGCGCCAAAATTTGTATTGAGCAAATGGACTGTGACACCCGAAAGTGGTTGTGACTCCGCATCCGTAATCTTGCCGGAAAGGGAATTTGTACCTTGAGCCCCGACACTGAAGCAGGCTAACATTAAAATAAATATAATCGTCTTGGTCATGAAAATGGACTTCTGAAATTTAGCGTCGCAATTTACTTCTTTTTTAAATTATTGATGAATATCAGGGATGTTATCGAGTCCTATTATATTCCACTCCTGTAAAAAACTCCCCGTCAATTGAATTCGTTGTCCCTTTAAAAATGCAACTAAACTTACCGCATGCCCTGAGGGATAAACCGCTAATCTTAAGCGCGAGGAAAGTGCACCTGCGCAATATCCTGAACTTCATTAAAATGCAAACTACACAGCCAGGACATCGCAGGTGAAGATCATTTATCAGATTTAAGCGTAATTCTAGTCAGGTAGTGAATAACAGTGATTTTAAACTAGATTTACGATTGGAATGAATTTATTAAAGGTACGGCGAACGTCTGGGTTACTTTTTAAAACCTTTCTGGTGGTTTTCACCATAGCGTATTTCTGCCTCATTCTTTACGCGCATAAGTCGAATTCCAAGAAATCACTCACTTACAAGGGCCGGGCACTTGGAGGTATAGAAATACAACAAACACCGCCCGCCCGTTTGTTATTGCACCACATCAATGGATTTCACACTCCTGGTCTTCCTGTTATCCCGTCTATCTTCCACGTATCAGGCGTAAACGTTTTTCCCGCAAAGGCATCCTTCGTTTTCCTTTTTGCATACCATGCATTCTATGCATTTATCACAATAAATGCCCCGTAGCGCGCGTCACCACTATTGTAATTCCCAATAGACAAGGTACATTGTCTGTGTTTATTATTTTATTGTATATCTAGCAGTTAATATGGTGATATTGTTTGTTGAATTTTTTAACCCTCAGAACATCATTCAATATGGTGGTTTGGCGTTATTACTCTTCATCGTCTTTGCCGAGACCGGTCTCTTTTTTGGCTTTTTTCTGCCTGGCGACTCCCTTATCTTTGTAGCCGGCCTTTTAAGTAATTCCAAATACATAGACCAGCCCATTGGTTTGCTCATCGTGATGCTCATCATTGCTGCCTTCACAGGAACATGCGTAGGATACTTCTTTGGAGTATGGGCAAAGAAATACTTCAGGCCGAAAAAGGAAAATTTCTTCTTCAAGCAGAAGTACCTGGATATGGCCCAGGATTTTTATAAACGTTATGGTATGATGGCGTTTATTGTTGGTAGGTTCTTGCCCATCGTAAGAACTTTTGTTCCTATCCTGGCAGGTATTGTTAAAATTGACTTCAAAAAATTCCTCTTTTATAATTTATTAGGGGCTATCGCCTGGATAGCTTCACTGGCGATGGCAGGCCACTGGTTGGGGAATATGTTTCCAGCCCTCATTAACAATGTTGAATCAATAATCGTAGTGCTGATCATTGTTACCGCTATTCCGGTAATCATATCATACAGAAAGCATCATGATCAGTCGTGGAAAAATGAAACGTAGAAAGGAAACCCAACATCTCCCACTGAATTTAGTGATAAGAAAAGGGATGGTAATTTACCATCCCTTCTTTTTGCAGAATCTATAATAGTAGATTGGCAACAAGGCCCTAGAATATTCCTTTATGAACTCAGCATTGTCATCAATACCCTTATCCCTCAACGCGTCCAAGGAGTCGATGCACAATAACATAGATGTGAGCAGAAGTTAATGCATTAAAAACCAAACCCCGCCCGGAAAACAAAGCGCGGCGATTCTTCAAATTCCTCTTTAGGAATAAACGTACCAATAGAAAAGATCAATGCATCAACCGGTGCAACCCAGAGGCCGCCACCGTAGGTGTTATGCCAGCTTTCAGATGATTCGCCTTTCAGCCATACACGGCCATAGTCAAAGCTGCCAAAGATACCAAGCGTAATGGGGAGGATGCGGTTCGTGCTATTAGTCAATCTTACCCGCAGATCGGTACTTTGCCAGAAGCTCCGGTCGCCATAAAAACGCTCTGTGCGGTAACCCCGCAAACCCAACGACCCACCAATGGTCGGCATCTGCCAAAATTCATACCCCGTCCCGAAGTTTTGCCCCCAGCCAAGCTGAGATGCAACTACGATATTCTCTTTTGCATCGAGGTGTTTATAAAATGAAAGTTGCACCCGCCACGCTGTAAATCTTTTATCTTCCCGAAAGTTATTGATCCAATTGAACGTGGAATGGAAGCGTATGCCCGAATGTGGGGAGAAGAAATTGTCTACATTGTTATAGTGAAAACCTACTTGCGTTCCGGCAAAATATTTTCGTTCAAAAATGTCTTCGTTCTCGCCAGTGCCATAGGTATTGATATAACGGCCGGGCGTGTTTTCAATTTTGGCGATCTCAAACGTTGGCCCTAGTGTAAAAAATCCACTGATGCCTGCAAACCGTTTTTTTAATGCCGGATAAAGGTGAATCATACCTTGACGTACCCGGTAATAATTAGGATCATCAACCGGCCGAGTGGAATTGTTACCTAGACCTGCAAAGTTGAAAGCATAGCCTTGTCCATGGTAACGTGCATCGAGGTAAAAGTCCCAGCTTTTAATCACATTCAGAAAATCAACTTCGTAATTGAGTTTGAAAGCTAACGTTCCAAAAGCAAAGCTACCCCCTATGCGCTGAAAAGAAGCGTATGGTATTTTCTTAAAGCCATGGCGTATAACATTAAAGCTTGCACCGATTAAAAAAAGATCATCGGGGTTGTATCCTATAATCGGTAATGGTACCGCGATATCATACTCGCTGTCGTAACCACGCCGATCATAGATATTGAATCGGGACAGGTTACTTCTTTTATCTAAGGTTTCCCTTCCAGGTGTTACCGTATTCTTTCGCAAATCATCATAAACAATCGTTTTCCGACCACCCCTGCCCACAGCGGATTTATCTGTAAATACATCATGTCCCAGGCCTCCAATTAGTCTTACGGTAATGCCTTTTCTTACTTCACCTGTCACCACAAATTCATCACCATCACCATTGCCGTACAGGTCGACGGATTTCGTGATCTTATTTTCGAACGTACGCTGGAAAGTGAGCCGTTTTACAAGGCCTTTCTTGGATAATTCGTACACCGTGACGCGCGTATGCTCGTCATCGATACGTTCCACTTCAAAACGTTCAATTTCTTCAGTGCCAATGACATCAACGGATTGACCTAAAAACTCGTAATGCGAACGGGCAATCTTCATCAGGTTATCACGCCGGGTTTTAATACTTTTTATAATAAGCGGAGCAGACATCTCGCGGGCTTTTTGTGGCCAATCCACAAAAGCATTGTCAATGACTTCATCGGTCAGATGACCTTGTATAAATTTCACTTGCGCCTCCCACTGTTGCCAACTTAATTCGTTCAGGAATGTGTGATCAAAAAGCCGGGCACTCCAGGTTGTCCATTTTACACTATTGATCTCGGGACCATACGTCTGCAATTGCCGAAGAAATGGCAGGGTCTGCCTGGCGATGGCGGGGACAAGACCATCGTAACGTGAAAAGGCCTGATCGCGGTCGCGTGGTATCGGTCGGTACAGGTTGGTGCCGTCATCCTGCTCTATACTCGCCCATGTCCATTGATCATCATGACGGTCCCAATCGCCGATAAGAAAATCTAACATTCGGGTGCGCACAGCCCATTCTTCGTCCACCTTATGATTGTTATTTTTGAGCAGGTTCTCCGTCAGGTCGGGTGTACTTACGATTTTTTCCGGTGAGCCAAAAAATGCAGCATCTTTCCAGTTATTGCCTGCAGGGCGTTCTTCAACAAGGTGCATGCTTCCTCCAAAAATCCTGTTGTAGACACCCAATCTGGGCTGCGCCGGTATATAATATAACCGCGGGTTTGTATGGTATACCTGGATGGCATCAGCAAGGTAAGGTACGGCCAATGGTGCAAATGGATGTGTGGCCAGGAAATTATCCTCTACAAGAAATTTGGCTGCCACCATCTTATTGAATGGATAGGGAAGAAAACGGGTTGCGTCTTTTGTCATTCCCCGCAGTGCATAATTCCTGCCTTCTTCGTCACGGACACGCAATGAGTTCGTCTGATTGCCCCCACCCTGTTTGATCGGTGTTACACCACCCTTAAAAGTATTCAGATCAAGCACAGGAAATGAATATTTTTCCAAATACAGATCGCGATGATGACCGCCAAAGAGAAATTTGTGGACTCCGCCAATGGGCTTTATCGTATTGGTTGTGACAGACTGCAGAATAGTATCCTTATGTTGTTCATATTCCGGGAAATCGGTTTGGATCTTTTCATTGGAAAGCGGGAGCTTATCTTTTATTTTTTTCTGAAATACTAAGCTGGCATCTGTTCCATCCGAATTTACTTCCCAGAATTGAGCCCATGCTTCTCCTCCTTCGTAAAAACGAATCGTACTAAACCCCATAGCACCAGAACCAAATTCTGCTCCTTTACCTAACAGTACAGGACTATTCTTGGAGGCACTTCCGCTTATGATAAACTTTTGACCTCCGCTTTCTATATACTGTAAAGTATGCTCATGGCCGCTGGCAAAAATAAAGTTTCCGTTCTTTTTTGCGCCAGCCATCAGCGCACTTCGAAAATCCTTATAGTCCTGATGTGCCAGGTCTTGTCGTGAACCAATACTTGCCCGGAAAAATGCCGTTGTAGTTCCTATCACCGGAAGCGGTAAGTATAGATTTGGATTAATGTCTGTCAGCGGAAAAATATGTTGCTTCGCAGTAAATCGGCCACCATGAGGCCCATAGGTAAAAAGCGGGTGATGCAAGGCGATCACCACATTTTGATTGCGGTATTTGCGCACAATATTTTCAAAGATAAATCTGAAACTGGCCTTGTTTCTGGCCTCGCATCCCTCGTTTATTTTCGGTTCTTCATCCGAATCACCTAACCACCATTGAGAATCTACCACTACTACTACTAAATCGTCATTTAGTTCAATCACTTCGGGGCCTGAACAGCCATCATCCGGCAGGAAATAGTTTTCCCAATCATCCTTATCGGTTTTCCCACGTTGGTTGTTGATATAAGATTCAACAAAATTCTCCTGCCTTTTCAAACCGCGCTGACCCCAACCTCGCCAATCGTGATTACCCGGAATAAAGATAGGTCGACCTTTATAGTTATTAAGTATATCCAACTGCGCTGTGATTCGGTATTCGGCAACCTCCCGGTTAGCAATATCCTCCTTTGGGGGCATTCCGTTTTCGTAAATATTATCTCCCAGAAATAACACGGAGCTATTTTCAGGTTCGGTGGCGAGTTTGGTTTTCAGATAGGCTAGTACAGGTGTTGTACTGCCCACGGGCAGAGAATTTCCCGCATCCCCGACCAGGTACATTGTATGGTTAAGTACTAATTCGGCGGAAGGAGTGTTTTGCTGCCATTGTTTTGCGCCTTTTGAGTATTGCCGCTTATAGGTTGCGCAGGAAACGACCAGAAACAATAAAGCGGTAAAGTGTAAAAAGAACAGGTTTCTCTTAATATTTCGGCGATAGCTGTTTTTTCCCATTTTTAGATTCTATTCAAAAATAATCGAGAATATATCCAATCAATAGCTGTTCCGCAACTAGTCAGGCCGTCTATCCTGTAAGCGTCAGGGCGGATCCGGGTCAGGCATCCTTGAAATGGACCGAAATTTGAGTAGTTATGGTGCAAATAATATATACTCAAGGGCTTGCAGAGAGGATCAGCTTGGAATCGTATATTGCTATGTTTTCTATAAACCTTACACGATTAGGATACATTGTTCAATAGTTCCATTCGCTTATCTCAATGTATTTACCTTGAGGCGTTTTTTAACTGAAAGGAAATGATTTTGTCTCGTCGACATTTGGCTTATTCTGGATTGCTGCTGTGTTTATTGGCAAACGCAGGGCCATTGGCATTTTGTCAGGAATTAAAGCCCGGACTTCCTGGAATGGCCCCATCAAGATGGATTACTATAAAAAATACTCAGGCACCCGGAAGAGTCTATAGGTATGCGGGCTCTGAATCGAAAACGTATACACACGAGGACCTCTTTTTTAAAGTATGGATCCCCGTTGTCCATAAATCCAAGTACGCAATAATGCTTGGCCCCCAGTATAGAACTGAGCAATTAGAATTCGAGGGTAGCGGTGAGAATCCACTTCATCTTCTATCCAGTTGGAATCTCCGCTCCATCGGTATGGATATCAGGTCTACCATTAAAGTAGATAGCACATCCTGGTTGCTTTTTAACTTTAATATTAATCAAAGTGGCAATCTTCAAGATCAGCCTCATAGCAATGTTCCATTGAATTATACTCTTTCTTCTGTCTTTCTTAAAAAGAAATCAGTCAATAAAGAAATCGGATTTGGCTTCATGGCTAACAAGAGCTTCAATACAATGACGATTTTGCCTGTTTTCATTTTTAATTATAACTATTCGCCAAAAGCCGGAATAGAAATAAGCCTTCCCCGAAAGATTGCCTGGCGCTATAATTTGTCTCCTTCTGATATATTTTATGCAAAGGCCGAAGCGATGACAAGGAGTTATTACATCGTCTGCGATAACGAATATGCCTTTAGAAGAACAGAGTTGGATATGGGTATTGCCTATAACAGGCAGATCACTAAATTCTTCGGCGCAGAATTATTCGGTGGTTATAGAAGGAATATAAGTACCAGACTACCCGGTGAGATTACTGCCATCAAAACATCTGGTTTTGTCTTTTCGCTTGAAGTTTATTTCAGGTCACCCCTCAAATAAGGTCTTAGCATCAAACTTTACTTTTATTAAAGCGGATCAATCTTGATCAGGGTTCTTCAATCGTTATACGTCATACTCATCTTGCATCCTTGTAGGCTTCCCCCAACACAAAATGGTTTTTTCCATGAGCCGTTAAACACTAGAGATCGCTAGTGAGGTATTGATTTAATTTGCTTTCAATGTCCTCGGCAGAAAAAGGTTTCAAAATAATATCATTAACACCGTTCATGTTCAGCAAACCCATCGAAATAGCACGGGCTGTAAGGGCCAGGATGGGAAGGTCCTTCATGTTGTGGCCCAGTAATCGAATTTGTTTTGCTGCCTCCAGCCCGTCCGTATCCGGGGTTTGGACAGCCATGAACAAAATACTGTATTCATTATCTTTCACCTTTTGAACGGCTTCTTTTGCAGTTCGGACAATATCAATTTTAAGGCCCCAATTTTTCAAAATACTTTCAGTATGAACAGCACTGATCAGGCTGTCCTCCACTAATAGCACTTTTCTTCCACTGAATCGCCTCATATGTACTGACTTATTTTTTATGCTCATCGTTTTGAATTAAATGGGTTTGATTGAAATTGATAAATGCCGAGTCGGCTCCAGTGAGTTATTGTCTACATTTTTTTATGCTTAAAGATCCGGAATTGAAGAAGAGGAGCACGACCCACTCCATCTACCAATTCCCCGATACATGACGGGCTGATTGTTTAATACATCGTAACGTAACAATATTAATGCCGCACTCTTCGATTGCATTTCAAGACTTCTCACATGTTGGTATTTTGACTGTAAACGTTGTTCCAATTCCTTTTTTAGAGTTAAGTAAAATAGAGCCATTCATCCGTTCCAGGGTCTCCTTCACAATGTGAAGACCCAGTCCTGAGCCATCCGACTTTTCTGTAGCCCGGTAAAACCTATCGAACACACGGCTTTGAAGTTCTTCGGATATTCCTATTCCATTGTCTTCAATGATTATTCTGATTTGCCCCTGCTCGTGAAACACCTCCATTTTTACATAAGGACATTTTTTTAACGGGTCATAGTATTTAATAGCGTTTGAAACCAGATTTAGTAACACCAGGCCTAGACGCAGACTGTTACAATAAAAAGATGGCCCCGGATGAACGGTGGTGACCCTGGAAATAGTATGCTCTCCGTGAATAAATTTGAGGCTGCCAAAAATGTCCTCAAATACTTTACTAAAATCAATCTCCTCCACTTCATCTTCTAAGCCGGAGCGCTTTGAATTTTCCAGAATAAGTTTTAAAGTATTGTCCAACTGTCCGATGCAGGTCTCCATCAAGTCAAAATATTGTGCCAGCGCCGCCGTGTTTTGTTGCTCTAATTCATGCTTGGAGAGGTTTACCAATCCCAGCACCGACCGGAGTGGAGCACGGAGGTTATGCGATGTACTGTAGGCGAGTAGGTCGAGTTCTTTATTGAGTTTTTTTAACTCCTCATTTTGTTTACGCAAAGTCTCTTCCTGTTCTTTCTGGGAATGCTTATACATTCGTTGCAGGATGGAATAGTCAATGGCTAAAGGCAAGCGGGAAAGATTTGATTTTAGCACATAATCATCGGCACCTTTTTTCAGGCAGGACACAGCAAACTCTTCAGAAACCGCCCCAGTAACAAGGATGAATGGAACATCCATTTGTCTTTCCTGACAAATTTCTAATGCCTCTATGGAATCAAACTGAGGTAAAGAATGGTCTGATAAAATGACATCGGGCTTAAAAGTGTCTAAGGCATCTTTAAACTTATCACGGTTATCTACCCGTAATCGTGTGAATGCCATTTTTTCTCTTTGCAATGCCGATTCTACCAACCAGGTATCTTCTTCATCGTCCTCCACCATTAATATTCTCAATTCCTTTTCCATAACGAAATACTTAAGGCTAAACTGTAGTCAATTTAATCCAACTAAAAGTCTGTCATTATCTCACCTTCACAAACCGATCGCAGCCCAACGCTCCAAGAAGTTAGTTACTTGCTTGTGTAACGGAAAAAATACTACATCGAACTGTTTGACGACAGGTAGTGAAAACGAAAATTCAGGCATTCCCTGCTTCGCGATCCTCTTCGACTAGGGCAACAAAGGTACCAATCTTGAATACTGTCCTGATTTCGAGAATTTCAGGGATAGGTTTAATAAACATTGATTCAATTGTAATCATTACGTGGAGTATTATCCACAGTTTGCTTACTGAGGTGGAGTAGATGGAACTACGTGCCAGGGCTTGAATAACACATCTCAAGATGGTTTTTGTTATCCATTAATTGTCCATGGCATGGGTTTCGAGTCTCGAGAAAATTCGAACAAATTTGTTTGCCGTTTTCCCACGTGGTCTTTCCATTTTCGATAAGTCTTCTGTTTTATATTTTCTCTCCGGTAATGCTAACGTATCCTTTTTTCAGGCGCAAGATTTCATTCATCATGATGCAGCGCTGCTAACATTTCGCTGATGGCTTTTTGTGATTGTATAGTACCCTTCTCAGCGTCCATTGCTACCGGTACGTTGTTTAATTCATGATCGATATGTACAGCCTGCAAGGAATCCGAGAGTTGATAGGTAAGTATTCGAAGAATTTCTGATTTCATTCCGAGATCGTAAATCGGAAAACATACTTCGATACGCCTATAGATATTCCGGTTCATCCAGTCTGCAGAACCGAGAAATACCTTCGCTTTACCATTATTATTAAAGACAAATACTCTTCCATGTTCAAGGTACCGGTCAACAATGCGTAGAACAGAGATGTTTTCACTCATTCCTTTTACTCCGGGAACAAGGCAGCAAATACTTCTCACAATCATGGTAATTTTAACACCTGCCTGAGAAGCCTCATACAACTTGGAGATTAATACTTTGTCTTCAAGATTATTCATCTTGATCACAATGGAAGCAGGTAAGCCTCTACGCGCCGAAGCGATCTCGCGATGGATAAGCCCGATAAATCGTTTTTGCAAATTGAATGGCGACACCAATAGATGGTTGAATAGAAGAGAATTTAAATCGAAAGGCTTTTTGCGTTTCTTTAAAAAAAGGAAAATGCTCTCTGCCTCTTTCAGCAGTGATGTGTTTGATGTGATCAGAATATGATCGGTATAGAACTGGGCAGTATTTTCATTGAAATTACCCGTAGATAACAAACCGTAATATTCCGTTTTCTTATTTTTTCTCCTTTTTACCAGTGCAATTTTAGCGTGCACCTTTAATTCCGGAATGCTGACAAGGATGCGCACCCCTGCTGCCTTCATTTTTTTTGCCCACTTAATATTATTGGCTTCATCAAATCTTGCCTTTAATTCGACAAACACCGTTACTTTCTTTCCATTTTTTGAAGCATTGATCAACGCATGGGCAATTCGGGAATCGTTCGCAACTCTGTATAATGAAACATATATCCTGGTGACATGTGCGTCAATAGCGGCCTCATTAAAAAAGCGAATCACTGTGTCGTAGGCGTGAAAAGGGGTATGCAAAAGAATCTCTTTTCTCCTGATAAAACCGAATAATAGATTTCCATCCTTTATTTTATACTTCAGTTTCGGCCAACGATCATAGAAGAAGTTCCCGTTCTTTAGCGGCAAGGAAGACAGATCTTTTAGATTATGATAAACTCCGCCGGGTACGGACGTTGCCTTCTGCAGTCCGAGCCTTTGACTTAATAATTCGAGGGTGGTTGCGGGAATCCCGGATTCGTATAAAAAGCGTGTCGCCAACCCAAAATCTCTTCGGGATATTTCGCGTTCGATTTTCTTTGCAAGGTTGCCTTCAAACTCGTCCTTCAAATCAAGTTCGGCATCCCGGGTTATTTTGAAACTGTAACTGGATATGCATTTAAACTCCTGGAGAATCTTATCAACGTTTAGCTTGATGATGTCATCCAGAAAAATAATGTATGAGGAATTGTCCTGAGGAATACTGTAAAATCGCGGCAGAAGGTCGGAGGGAATATTCAAAATAAAATATTTCTCTACACACGCCATGGTTTTCACTGTCACCACAAGATAAAGTTTATTGTTCTCCGGAAAGAAATCCAACTCGTCTGTTAGCGCAACAATCTGAATAAATCCTGCCACTTCCTGAAAGAAATAATCCTCTGCCTCCTTTTGTACAGCCGGAGGGAAAGCCTGATTAAACAGCAGCGTAATTTGATGTTGCGCTAACTCCGGAAGAATGTTTTCTGAAATGATTCTGCCAAATTGCTCCTGCTGCCTATGAATAATTGCGTTCAGCTCTGCTAAAATATTATCAGGGCTACCTTCGTTGCCCTTTGAACCAAACCTATCCAGGGCCATCAACGCCGGCATGCGAACCCGATAGAACTCATCCAGATTAGAGGAGTATATCGAAAGAAATTTTAGTCGCTCCATTAACGGAACCAATTTGCGACGGGCCTCTTCCAAAACACGTGCATTAAAGGAAAGCCAGCTTAAATCACGGTCGAAAAAGAAATGCTTCAGGGGTACCTTGGGGCTCATAGGATAGATTTTTTACAAGCTAAAAGTTAACCATGAGGGATTCAATACTTCCATATTTAATTAGCGTTAACTTTTGGTCTCAGCGCCCGGCAACCAGGGAATAGAATAACTAAAATTAGCTCCCCTATCCTGCATAAATTCAGAAATCAGTGATTGCTTTATTGGCTGCCCCTTGAAGATCTCCCCGAACGGAAACACTTTACCCCGAAGTTCCGGAAGCTTAATTTTTTAGTACAGGAACGGACAGTGCCTGGCAATACTCTATTTATAGCTAACTTTAGTTTCATCTAAAACAGTTAATGTATGATCTCTTCCAGGCGAAACTTCTTAAAAGACTCGGGGTCGTTGCTTGTCAGTGCAGCTATCGCACCATTGGTTTCCAGTGAACTTGCCGCGTGCGTACCCCCCAGCGATAGAGTAAGGATCGCGCTTATCGGCTGCAGGGGCATGGGACTTTACAATTTACGAGACCACTTGAAAATCCCGGGGGTTGATTGTGTAGCCATGTGTGATGTCGATGAAAACATACTGAATGAAAAAGCTGCGGAAATAACAAAGCTTACGGGTAAAGCTCCTAAACTTTTCAAAGACTATCGTAAAATCATAGACGACAAATCCATTGACGCCGTGATTATTGGCACGCCCGATCATTGGCATTGCCTGCCTACCGTCCATGCTTGTGAAATGGGGAAGGATGTTTATGTGGAGAAACCATTAGCAAATTCCATCGCTGAGTGCCAGGTAATGTTAAAAGCAGCCCGGAAATATAACCGTGTTATACAAGTTGGTCAGCAGCAACGGAGTGGGCAGCATTGGCAGGATGCAATAGCCGTTGTTAAATCTCAGAAACTTGGTAAGCTTAGAAAAATAAAGACCTGGGCTTTTTTTGATTATGGTAAAACAAGTCCTAAAGTACCGGATAGCCCAACTCCGGCCGGCGTTGATTATGACCTGTGGCTTGGCCCTGCCCCGCTACGTTCTTTTAATACAGGAAGATTTCATGGCAACTGGCGTTTCAGCTGGGATTATGGCGGCGGGCTGTTGACCGATTGGGGGGTACATTTATTAGATATTGCCTTGTGGGCTGTTGACAGCGAAATGCCAAAATCAATTGTGACGGCCGGAGGCATTTATGCCTATAAAGATAATGCTATCGAAACTGCGGATACGCAGAGTGTTTTGTATGAGTACAACGATTTACTGATCGAATGGGAGCATGCGGGTGGACTTAATAAGGGATTCTACGGGCGTAATTACGGAATAGCCTTCATCGGCAACAATGGAACATTAGTCATTAACCGCGAAGGTTGGGAAGTGATACCAGAAGAAGAGAACGGAAAACCCAAGACAGAAGTCATTCCCTTACAGCCATCCGATTTGAAGGATCATGAAAAACACGTCAGTAATTTTATAAGTTGTGTGAAGACCCGCAAAAGCACTATTTGCGATGTGGAGGTTGGAAGAAATTCGGCGTTGCTGGCACACATGGGCAACATTGCCTATCGAACCGGGGATAAATTATATTGGGATAAAACGCATCAGAATTTTATAAGGAATCCAAACGCGAATGCCCTTCTTCAGCCGGTTTATCGGGCGCCCTGGAAATTTCCATCGGCTTAGCCTGTTGACCTCAAGACTACTTGCAAAAAGAAAATAAGTCATGTTCCGCCTAAGACTAACGAACCGATTTACCTTCTTTCTATTATTATTGCATGAGTCTTACCAAAGCCACTGGCCCGCGCTAAATTGAATAAAAAAATACTTAACCATTGATCGACTCTCAACTTCATTACCTATGCAACGCACAAAAGTAGCCATCCTGGGGGGTGGATTTATTTCAGAAATTCATCTTGAAAGTTATCACCGCTTCATACCGGAAGCCGAGGTAGTCGCACTTTATGCCCGTAGTAGTGAAAAGGCAAAAGCGATGGCTGAAAAGCATCACCTACCGAAATGGTACGATAACATTGATCAACTGTTGAAAGAGTCAGGGTGTGAAGTAGTAGACATCTGTTTACCTAACTATCTGCATGCAGAAGCTACCTTGAAAGCGGCCCGTGCCGGGAAGCACGTCATTATTGAAAAGCCACTAGCGGTAACGCTGGAAGAAGCCGACCTCATGATCGCGGCGTGTAAAAAGGCTGGAGTTAAACTCATGTATGCTGAAGAATTGTGCTTCGCACCCAAGTACGAGCGCGTAAGGCATTTAGTGAAAGAAGGAGCCGTTGGTAACATCTACATGCTTAAACAGGCAGAAAAACATTCCGGCCCTCATACGGATTGGTTTTATGATATCAAATTCGCCGGTGGTGGTGTCCTCATGGATATGGGATGCCATGCCTTTGGTTGGTTCTTTTGGATGCTTAACAATGTCAAGGCAAAGAGTGTTACGGCCAGTATGGCCACCGTACTCCATAAAGGCCGCACACAAGGTGAAGATAACTCCGTGGTGATTGTGGAATTTGAGAATGGTGTAACAGCCGTTGCGGAAAACAGCTGGGCAAAACATGGCGGCATGGACGACCGGTGCGAAGTACACGGCACCGAAGGCGTTGTTTATGCCGATTTATTTATCGGAAACTCAGCGCTGACCTACAGTAAGAATGGCTACGGGTATGCCATGGAGAAAGCAGACACTACGGCAGGATGGAGTTTCACAGTTTTTGAAGAAGTCTTTAACCAGGGCTATCCGCATGAACTGAAACACTTTATGGAGTGCATTCAAAAAGACAAACAACCGCTTACCACAGGTGAACTGGGGCGAGCCGTACTCGAAGTAATATATGCTGCATATGCATCGGCCGGGCAAGGGAAAAAGATCACACTTCCCTTTTCACCCGTTGTTGAGAAACCTATTGATCTGTGGATAAATGCTTCACTAAAAATGGCATTCTAAATGGGCTTACATGTTTCTCCTGGTGTATTCTATAGTCCGAAAATTTTTTAAAGTTCATGTGTGTTACTATCTGCTTTATTCAGTTCGTAAACTCATTGCAGGATTAACGATTGCAGCTTTGATCGTTTGAAAACTTACCGTTACCAATGCGATGACAAGTGCTCCTGAGCCCGCAATAGCAAATACCCACCAATAAATGGGTGTGCGAAATTCATAGCTACCCAACCATTCACGCATAACCCACCACGAAACAGGAAAAGAAATGAGGCAAGCAACGCCGACCAATTGCAAAAATTCTTTCGACAACAACCTGGTAATTCCACTAACCGAAGCACCCAATACTTTGCGAATGCTGATTTCTTTTGTTCTGCGTCCTGCTGTATAAGCCGCCAATCCAAATAAACCAAGGCAAGAAATAAAGATGGCAAGTACGGCAAATAAGCCTGACAGTTTTTCAATGAGTGTTTCCGTTTTGAAGAGCTTATCAAATTCATCATCCAGAAACCTGTAGTCAAAAGGATATTCCGGGTTATTGGATTTTATCACGGCTTCAACTTTTGCAAGGGATTTTTTCAGATCTGTACCGGATTTGAGGCGCATGGTCATATAATTGTAGGGTACAGGATTGCACGTAAGGATCATGGGCGCTGCGGCAGCACTATATATATTACCAAATACAAAATCTTCGACTAGGCCTATAATCCGCATTTTCCAATTGCGATCAGGGTTAGCCCGATCTAATTGTGTAATGACGTTCCCGATCTGACTTCCAGTGCCCATTTGATGCGCCAGGCTTTCATTGATAATGACGTTATCCAGGTCATTTTCTGCCTTGGTATAGAAGTCTCTGCCATCCTTTATCCTTAAACCCATAGTAGAAATGTATTCAGGAGTGGCAGCCTCCACCGTGATCAACACATCTTTATCAGGGTCTTTACCCTGCCACGTATAATTATCTCCGTTGAACCATCCCAATTGAAAAGTGGGGTTCATGCTAAGTGTGGCATTTTCCACAACACCAGTATTCAAAAGTTCGGTTTTCACGGCGTTGAAATGATCTTTTATTTTCCCACGCACATCCATATATAAGACGCCGCTCTTGTAATAACCGAGCTCACGGTTTTTTGTGTGTTGCACCTGCTGATAGATAATCACAGTACAAATAATAAGGGTAATAGAAACAGCAAATTGACTGACCACCAAACCTCTTCTGATAAATGCCGCACCGCCTGAAGTTTCTACCTTCAACCCTTTTAACACCGCAACCGGATTAAACGCGGAAAGGTAAAAAGCGGGGTAACTTCCTGCCAGCAGACCACTAACCAATCCAATGGTGATCAATCCTGTAAAATGAATTGGATCCAAAACATCCAATTCCAGGTATTTTCCCACCAATGAATTAAAACCAGGAAGGGATAAATAGATAATTGCAACGGCCAGCAATACCGCTACACATGACATCGCCAGGGACTCTCCAATAAATTGTCCGATCAATCTTTTCCTGTCGGCACCTAATGTTTTTCGCACGCCAACTTCCTTGGCGCGTTGCTCCGACCTCGCTGTAGCCAGGTTCATAAAATTAACACAAGCAATGATAAGGATCAGCGATGCGATGAGTGTAAATAATCTGACATATTTTATTTGTCCGGCATTGTCCTGTTTGCCGTTTGTAAAGTGACTATAAAGGTGCCATTCGGGCATAGCAAAAAGAAAACACTTTATATCGAGTGTATTCTTCTTGGATTTCAAAAAACTATAAAGTTGTTTATCAACGTGGGCAACATCAGTTCCTTGCTGTAGCTCGGCATAGGTAATAATGCCATTAGCTTCCCACCGGTTAAGCCAGTCATATTTTTCCACGACCAGATCAAAACGAGCGAGCCAGTCAAATGAAAATGATATATTTTCAGGGAGGTCTTCTACAACGCCGGTTATTGTATAAAGTTGGTCATTGTCCATTTTTAGCGTTCGCCCTATTGGATCTGTCTGATCAAAAAATTTCTTAGCCATTTTTTCAGTGATCACAAGGGCATGAACTTGATCAAATGCGTGCCGGGCATTTCCCTTAATGAAATTCAACTGGAACATGGAGAAAAAGGAAGAATCAACGTAATTTCCCTTTTCATAAATAATGTTGTCACCCAATGAAAAAAGAGCTTGACTCACGCCATTTGTCATTCGTGTTGAATTTTTGATACCCGGTATTTCCGTTTTAATCGCTCCGGACAATGGCCCCGGGGTAACGGCGAGGGTAAAAATGACATCGTTGTAAGTTTGATTTTCCATAACCTGGTACAGGTTACCCCGGTTCTTAAAATTGTTATTAAAGGTCAGCTCATCTTCCACCCAAAGAAATATTAAGGCTGCGCAAGCTATTCCTATCGCAAGGCCGGTGATATTTAACAAACTGTAAAATTTTCTCTTCCACAGATTCCGGAAGATGGTTTTTAAGTAGGGAGTCTTCATAGCAACCTGAATTTCAATTGACAGACGTCATCTTTGTTAGGATGTTACATCCGAAATGAAAAAAGGTTACACCTCCATAAAGAAATATTGAGTCTTACTTTGTGAGAGAAATGTAATTTACTTGGGTGGGTTCAAGCCGGCTCTTTCAAAACCAATAAATTCTTGAAAAATCGATCAAACTGTCAGCCTTTGGGTTTCTTCTCCTCATCTTTCTCACTTTTCTTTGGTGCATCAGGATTTTCACTTTCTCCTTTGAGGTAGGTAGGAAGGTTTAAGCCAGCCATATTAAACAAATCGTTTAACGGCGGGACGGTCTTCATCATTCCGGACACAAAGTTTGCCGTGGATGAGTTCCCATTCTCAGATCCATTACCCGAATCCCAAACGGTAATTTTATCAATCTTAATATTCTTAACCGCTTCGACCTGCGTTTTCACAAGTTCAGGTAATTTTTCTATTAATAGTAACTGAAACGCTTTCGTGGGATCGCCTCCGGCTGCTTTCACTACCTGGGCATATCCTTCGGCTTGTTTTGTTAATATTTCAAATAAACCTTTTGCTTCCGCTTCCATTTTAGCAAAGATGGCATCCGCCTGACCCTTTGCATTTTCGCGAATCGTTTCGGCAGCGGCCTGTGCTTCTATAATGGCCCGCTGTTTAGCAATCTCTGCCGGAATAACAATGTTTGCAATTTGAGTAGAACGTTCTCTTTCGGAACGTGCTAATTCTGCCTTTTGCTCCGCCACATAAGATTCCTCTAACGCTTTTGCCTGCTGTACCTTTTCTGCCGTGATGGCAATACGCAATGATTCTGCTTCCTTTTCTCTTCTTGCTGCATCTGAACTGGCAATGGAAATTTTTGCTTCATTTTCCCCTTTAATAGCAACGGCATTTGCCTCCGATGTTTTGATACGGGTATCGCGGGCTGCTTCAGCTTTTCCAATGGCTTCATCTTTAACGGCAGAAGCAATACTTACTTCGCGGTCTTTTTGGGTGATGGCAATTTTTACGTCACGCTCCCGCTGAGTTTCTGCGATTTGTACGTCTTTTTCACGATCTGCAATCGCTTTCCCGGTTTCCCCGATCTTCAATTGTTCTGCAACCGTGATCTTCGCTTCGTTTATAGCTTTAGCCGCAGCTTCCTTACCGAGTGCCTCAATGTACCCTGATTCATCTTTTATATCCGTTACGTTGACGTTGATAAGCTTTAATCCTATTTTCTTCAACTCCGTGTCCACGTTCTTGGAAATGCTATCCAGGAACTTATCGCGGTCAGAGTTAATCTCTTCGATCGTCATGGTGGCGATCACCAGGCGGAGCTGTCCGAACAGAATGTCCTTCGAAAGCTCTTGAATTTCATTAGGCGCTAATCCCAGTAATCGTTCAGCAGCATTATTCATACTGTCAGGTTCAGTAGAAATCGCAATGGTAAACCTGCACGGAACGTCTACACGAATATTTTGCCGGCTTAATGCATTGGTCAGGTTTGCCTCTATGGAGATTGGTTTTAAATCGAGATAAGCATAGTCCTGGATAACTGGCCAGATAAATGCTCCACCGCCATGAATACACTTTGCGGATGTTCCACCTGTTCGACCATAGACGACTAAAATCTTGTCTGATGGACATCTTTTGTACCGGGAGATAAGTGCTGTGATCGTAATAAAACCCACTACAACCGCTACTACAATGATAATTAAGGGCGACATTTCGAATGGCATGTTTATTTTTTGAATTTATATTTTTTCAACGACTACGAGATTACCGTTTTCAATTCTAATGATCTTCACCATGGCACTGGATTCAATTTTTTCATTTTCTGTTATCGCATCAAGCTCATGAAATGAACCTTTTACGCTAACCTGAACCTTGCCTTTACCACTTTTCTTCTCAGGGATAGTTAAATAGACAGAACATATTTGATTTAAAGCACTTTCAATTTTAAAGGAGTTATCCTCTGCAAGTTTTTGAATTTGTTTTATGATCAGGAAGAAAGCCCCAACAAATGCGGCACCGACAACAAAAGATATAGAAACCAATAAGAATTTGTTCTGTATCAGCTCAAAAAACGAAATGCCTGTCCAGCTAAAACCCAATAAAAAGTTAGTTAAGTTTCTAAAGGAAAAGAGTTGAAAAGGAGCATCCCCATGCTGCAAGTCGGAATCAAAGTCGGCACTCAATCCATCAGAGGAATCCACACCAACAAAGGTCATAATGGTTTGAATTAGAAAAATAATGCTTGTTGGGATGGCAATAAACCAGAATGTTTTCAGGAGTGGATCAAGATTGCTTAAGAATTCCATGCAGTGATCTGTTTTATGACAGCTAATACGTTAAGGCTAAATATATATAAATGCGTGAAATTTAGACTATTAGCAAGCAAATAAATTCTAACGCTCAATGACCAGGCGCGAATGCATAGTGCTTTATTGGATTTGACTTTAGGCGTCCGTGACTGAAGCCATATTTACCAAAACCTCAATTGCTATTTTCTAAGATTTCCGACCACAAAATCCAGTGCCAACTTCAAACGTTCCGGGGTATAAAAGGCATCGCCGCCGTGCGCCGCACCATAAACGACCTCGAACTGAACATCGAGATCTGTTCTTTTGTATGCCCCTGTCAGTTCATGCGATTGACTGATGGGCATCTGTGGATCCTGTTCACCGTGGAAAATGAATAACGGAGGATCATTTGAGTCCACGTGAAAGACCGGACTTGCCAACGTCGCCAGTTGTACATTCTGCTCAGGCTGAGCACCTAGTAATAATTCAAGTGCAGGCTTTCGCATATTGAGTCCGAAGGGCGTCGATTGTGTGAGAATGGTAGTAAGGTTAGTTGCGCCAAAGTAATCAAGGATACCCTGAACATCCGAAGATTGTTGAAGATAGTCGCCGACCTTACCTTCGAGCTCAGCATTACCGTTGGTAACACCGACCAACGCAGCGAGATGGGCTCCTGAAGAAGATCCGGCAATAATTATCTTGTCGGCATGGCAACCCAATGTTGATGCCTTTGCACGAAGGAAACGGATAGCCGCTTTGATGTCGTGGACCTGCGCGGGAAACCTTGCTTCCGTTGACTGCCTGAATTCGATGCTTGCCGTTGGAATACCACTTTCAGGAAAAACCTTCGGGACACCGTCTTTTGTTCCACCTCTCCATGCGCCGCCATGCACCCAGACCAGCAAACCCTGTGTGACGGGCTTTGCAGGTATGTAGACGTCGAGTTTCAGTTCTTTGCCATCTACCGAAGCATAGACAATGTCTTTATGTGTCGGTGCGGTTTGAGAAAAGGCTATCATCGTTGAAAGGATGATCAATATGCAATTCAAGTAGATTGACCTTTGCGACATAAACTGTTTTCTTAAAATCGGGAACAAGTGTTTGCCGCAGCTCAACGGGCGATCGAATATATAATACTTTTTGCGATCAATTGAAATATTCTAGGAGTAAGACAACCAATTGCTTTTAAAGCATCTAATAGGCTTTAATAACAACATTCCTTTGGTTTCTATCCACTGTCGTCGCAGAATCTCCCCGAACTTCTCGGGGGACTTTGCGTTTTTGTGCGGTCTGTCTGTTCGGTAAGCCATGGCTTTACTAAATCGACATCTTCTAACGCAATTACCTCAGTTACTTTTTTGAGGAATGAAACTGATTAATTAATATGCTAATCACACGACGTAACCGGTAAAGGGCGGGCACGAAACCAGCATTAGTCGTTCAAAGCCTGGATCGGTTACTTGGCTTGCAGAGTTTAATTAGAAAGTTTAAAAAGAACATAAATCCACACAAAAAATGAAGGTGTTTATAACCAACGTGACTACCAGGAAAAAATGGATACTTCTTTGTCTGTCCATGGTTATTTTATTCAACCTATCGGATGCTGATGGAATTACGCCTCCCTATAATAAAAAAGAATTGTTATTACAGCTTATCAGGCTAAATGATGAAAACATACCCAAGATATTAAGCAGGCAATTGACCGAAAAGAACACTGCATATTATGGAGCCGTATTTGATGGCGATAGTCTTGTGTCACCCATCGGAACAGCGAACTTAATTCAAACTTTGATGTGTAGCTATGTGTCGCGAGATTCGAAATATTACCAGTCGAAAGAGTTACTTCAACGTATGACGCTTGCCGGGAACGGATTGCTGAACCTGCAACACGACGACGGCACGATAGATTTATTATCGACAAACTTTCATTCCACACCTGATTTAGGGTTCACCATCTATCCGTTGGCCTTAGCCTATTCCATCATGTTGAAAAACAATCATTTAAACTATGGAGAATTTCCTGCTCTAATAAAACAATACCTTCTTAAAGCAGGAAAGGCCCTTTCCGTTGGAGGCATTCACACGCCCAATCACCGTTGGGTGGTATGCGGTGCGCTGGCATGGCTAAATACGTTTTTCCCTAACCCAATGTATAGGGCCAGAGTCGAACAATGGCTGGCGGAGAAAATAGACATTGATCCTGATGGTCAGTATAATGAACGAAGTACGGCTGTTTATACTCCGGTGACCAACAGAAGTCTTTTAGACATTGCAAAAAAAATGAACTATGATTATCTCTATGATATAGTTCGCAAAAATCTGAACCTGACATTCTATTTAGTCCATGCGAACGGCGAAATAGCAACGGAGTCTTCCATCAGACAAGATAAATACAACCAGAGTAATATGTCTGCATACTATCTGGCGTATAACTATATGGCCCTTCTGGATAAAGACAGTCGTTATTCCGGCATGGTAAGTTACATTCAAAGTACTGTTCCCGTTGATCAGCTGAATTATATGTTGCCTCGCTTTCTGGAAGATTCAGCGTTGCTGCAAGACCTGCCTGAGGCTACACCCCTACCGACAAGTTACCATAAGTATTTTAAGTACTCCGATATGGTAAGGATAAGGGAAGCTGACGTCGACATGTCGGTTATTACTAATAATCCAACTTTTTTTACTTATTTCAAAGGTGAAGCTGCGTTAGAAGGGATGCGACTTTCGTCCGCTTTTTTTGGAAAGGGTCAGTTTGACAGTTCGCGATTAGAAAGAGATGGTGATAGCTACATCTTGTCATCCACCCTTTACGGACCATACTATCAACCGCTCTCCAAAGAGAAAATACCGAATGATGGAGAAACGTGGAGCAAAGTTCCCAGGAGTGAAAGAGAACAGTCGGAGGTTCAAACACTTCGCACAAAAATATACCTGACCCCAGGTAATGGAAAAGTAAGGATAAAAGTATCGGTTGACGGTCCAAAAAATTTACCGGTCACGTTAGAATTAGGTTTTCGTATGGGCGGCACGTTACACAATGTCACTCCAAAACAAGGCATTAACAATGCTTACCTGATAAAAGACGGAGAATACGCAACGTACGAAAAAGGCAACGACAGGATTAAAATCGGTCCAGGTGCCCGCGCGCATAAATGGACACAGTTAAGAGGCGCACTGCCTAAATTACAAGCCGATTGTTTGTACTTCACAAAGTATGCACCCTGTGAATTTGAATTTACTGTAGAGTAGTACTGAAGAACATTTGTCGATGACGGCAATGAAGAATAAACCATCATATGCTGATATTTCTCTTCGTACACTCCTATATCATAAATCCAACATTGCGCTCAAAAGCTTCTCCAGCCAGGAGTTCGGATCCTTTTTCTTTTTAATTAATGAATCCTATTATTCTACTTTAATTATTGTGGCCTGGCGCGCAATGATGCTCCAACCGTTGTTGGAAAACATCCAGACATTAATAAACCGTCGCGTGACAAGTTTACCTGCATTCGGCTGCTGCCCCTGAGGTCTGATTTTTTCTTCGCCCAATACTGCAGCTACATTGCCATTAAAACTGATCTTTTGGATATTTCTTTCAAAGGATAAATACTGAAGTCCACCCGACCTGAGAAGCATTTTGGTTCCCTCCACCGTTCCCACCACGTTCGCCGGGGTATTGATCACCATGTTAGGTGACCAAAGCTTGTTGAACAACGTCACTGAATCACCCTTCATGACAGATTCTCTTTCAAGATTTTCGAGCCGTCTTATTTCAACCTCTCGAGGGTCCTGAGAGTATACCTTTTCGTGCATGAAATTCAGGCAAAGAGAAAACCCCAAAATTTTCAATAGGTGACTCATATTTTTAATTGGCTTACATTGATAATTCCGTTCTTTATCTCTGATACAACATGGGATCGCAACAGACGCTGATTGGGTCGCTTTACCAAATTAACAGAAAAACCCACAAGTTCGGCTGAACCTGTGAAAAAGTTGTAGTCCCGACCTCCTCTGATATTATTGATCGGTACAACAAGTTAAGACCTCATCAAAGCATCCATCTGATGACCCCTCAAATTGTCCATCAAAAGAAGCTGCTCGTCAACAGAACTTGGAGTAAAAAAAAGCAATATGTACCATTGTTGTTCAACGTTCGGTCCTGTTGAAACAAAGGTGATTGACGAATTCCATCTTTTCGTTAATCCAGTTGCGCTGGGTCGCGGTGAAGCCATTTTCGATAGGCTTAATACATTTAAAAATCTGGTGCTTAAAAAATCAATCGTGTATGATTGCGGTATTGTATTGATGCACTATGAACCCAAATAATGAGCTTTAGGCTCAAATTAAATTGGTTTTCGGGGAACTTTCGGCGAATGAGACAATGCAGGTATTTTGCCTGTAGATTTTTTACGCTCAAGGGTTTGTTTATTTTTGCACACGAATTCCCAGCCATTTAACGGCTCCGTATTTCAATGGATAGAATTTCAGATTCCGATTCTGAAGATGCAGGTTCGATTCCTGCCGGGGCTACTATAATCTCGTATTTCAATGCCTGCCTGCGCTGCCGCTTCGGCAGACAGGCCCGCCCGACCGAACAAGATAAGTTTAGTTTGGAAAAGAGAACTTGCAGGTTCTTATAATGTATTTCAGTAAGTCGTTCGGGCGGGGATAGAATTTCAGATTCCCCTGCCCGAATGCCTTGGATAAATTAACTATAGGCAAATAATCCTAAATCTTTAGCATGATGATCTAATAGATTGCAAGGCAGGCGGGGATTCTGAAGATGCAGGTTCGATTCCTGCCGGGGCTACCAAAGCGGGCAAGTCAGAAAGTTTTCTGATCTGCCCGTTTTTATTTTCACTGAAATCATTTGAAATCGAGTGGGTGTTGAAGTACCGAATTCACCTGTGGAGTTCGATAATTCAAACTTCACGTTGAGCTACAACCATTTTACATACATTTACGTAATTAATATCGGAGATGAAGGGTACAAACCTCGGAGAATTCGAAGAACTGCTGCTGCTCACCGTCGCTAGTTTGATGGAAGAAGCATACAGCGTAGCGATATGCGACGAACTCTCGAATCACACAGGCCGTTCAGTGAAACTTGGCGTAGTGCATGGGTGCTCAACCGCCTCGATGAGAAAGGACTTGTGAAAAGTCAGCTGGGTGAAGCAACGAAGACCCGTGGTGGTAAACGCAAACGCTATTACAGCGTCACAAATGCAGGCAAAGCAGCGCTTATTTAATCCAAAGACTTGCGGGATCAGCTGTGGAGTATCATTCCTGAAATGGCCTTGAAGCGTATCTGATGAAAGAGTCAAAGAATATAGGACCTCCCCGGTGGGCAGAGCGCTTTCTCTCCTGGTACTGCAGGCCGGAGTTGCTGGAAGACTTGCAGGGAGACCTGAACGAATGCTTTGATCGCAATGTAAAAAGCAAAGGAGCTAAATGGGCACGTTTGATTTACATACTTGATGTTCTCAAATTTCTCCGACTTTACACGTTACGCAAACCAAAATTTGTCAACCTTTTTATCAACTGGATCATGATCGGAAGCTACATCAAAACATCGGGACGCAACTTAATGCGCAACAAGCTGTTCTCGTCCATCAATATTGTTGGCCTTGCCATCAGTATGTCCGTCGGGTTACTGCTGATCGCGTTCGTGCTCGACCTGCGTTCGTACGACAAGTTCCACAAGAATGGTGAGAGGATCTATCGCATCACCAACGTGGCAACTTTCAATCGTGAACAAGGCGGAAAGTTTGGATCCACATCAATAAAAACCGGAAAGCTTATCCGGGAGAAAGTGACCGGCATTGAAGAAGTGGCTATTTTGCGCAATGACTTTTCGAAGGATGCAATAGTTGGCGACAATATTATTCCCATCAAAGGCTTCTGGGCCGAGCCTTCGCTGTTCAGGATCTTTACATTTCCGATGTTGGAAGGCAATCCCGACACGGCGCTGAAAGATCCCTACTCGATCGTTCTCACGGAGACGGCAGCGAAAAAGCTATTCGGCAACGAATCTGCGCTCGGCAAGGCAATCAAATTCGATACACTCGATTACCAGGTGACCGGTGTAATGAAGGACGTTCCCTTTTTTTCGCATATCAGTTTCGAAGCGCTGGTTTCGTTCTCCACGGCTGAACAAAGCGGTAAAGACGACAAGCATTTTGAGGCTTGGACAAGCATGTTTTCGAACTCCGTGTACCTCCTGCTGCCGGAAAATGCCGACATGGCTTCAATCCAGTCGCAGCTCGACGCAATTGCAAAGGAGGAAAATCTCGCCGAAGAAAACACCAGGATCCAACTCGAGCTTCTTCCTTTATATAACATCGTGGTCGGAGAGGAGCTCCGTCGCCCCATGGGCCGTCAGGGCCCTCACATGCCTCCGGTTGTCCTTTGGATACTCGGTGGGCTTGCACTCGTTGTGATATTGTCTGCGTGTTTCAACTATACCAATCTTTCGATAGCGCGTGCCATGCGCCGCTTTAAGGAAATAGGTCTTCGCAAAGCTATCGGTGCCGGAAAGAGCCAGATACGGCAACAGTTCCTGGCGGAGGCGATCATAATCTCCCTGGCTGCCCTTCTTCTTTCATATTTCATATTTCTCGTATTGAGGCCGCAACTGATAAACATAGCTCCCGAAATGCAGCGCACGGTGAAGCTCGAGCTCACTCCGTCGATGGTCGTAGCCTTTATCGCCTTTTCACTCACGGTAGGTGTTATTGCCGGCTTCATGCCTGCAATATTCTTTTCGAAAGTCAGCGCGATCAATGCGCTCAGGAATGTGTCGTCGGTGAGAGTATTCAAACACCTAACACTCAGACGCGCCTCGGTGGTGATCCAATACACGGTCACACTGATCTTTATAACAACAACCGCCATCGGCTATGTGCAGTATAGAAACATACTTGCATTCGACCTGGGATTCAACACAGAAAACATCCTGAACATCAATATGCAGGGTAATAAACCCGATGCCCTTCTCAAAGAAATGAGCGAAATGCCGGAAGTAACGGCACTATCCCGTTCGTTAATAATCACTAGTGTAGGGAATGCTTGGGGCGGTTATATGAAATACAAAGATTCGCGCGACTCTGCGCTGGTCTTGACCAATCACGTCGACGAAAACTACTTACCGCTGCATGAACACAAGCTCGCTGCCGGAGGAAATTTTATTGCACGACCCACTACAGAGGAAGCTGCCACGGAGGTGATCGTTAACCAGCAAGTGTTAAAACGATTAAACATCGGTACCGGCGACCCCGAGAAAGCAATCGGAGAGGAGATCACATTCAGTAATTTCAAAGTAAATGGACGCAAGATGACCATTGTTGGAGTAATGAAAGACTTTCACTATGGGAAGGTCGAGAACCTCATCGAGCCAGTGGCATTCATGTTTTGGACACCCGAAGACAGGGCGATCATTAATGCTAAAATACGAAGCACTGACTTGCTGGGGACCATGGCAAAGATTGAGTCCGAATGGAAGAAGATCGATCCTGTTCATCCATTTCAGGCTGAATTCTATGAGGAAGCAATAGAAAATGCTTACAGCGAATTTTCCGCCATGATCAAGATCATCGGCTTCCTTTCATTCCTCGCCATTTCTATCGCATCGATGGGATTGTTCGGAATGGTGGTGTTCACCACTGAGACAAGATTAAAAGAGATCAGCATCCGAAAGGTGATGGGCGCCAGCTCCGGCAACCTTATATACTTACTGAGTCGCGGTTTTCTATTGCTCCTGTCGACATCGGCGCTCATTGCCCTGCCGGTAACTTACTTGTTCTTCGAAAACGTTGTGCTCACGAATTTCCCCTACCATACACCCGTGCAAATCGCCGAGCTGTTTGTTGGCTTGCTGGCGGTTTTGCTGATCGCATTCATTATGATCGGGTCGCAGACGATGAAGGCGGCGAGGAGTAATCCGGCGGAGATCCTGAAGAGCGAATAGGGGTTACTGATTACCATTTCCTACTATCTTCGGGGCTTTATAACAGCGAAGGCCTCGCATTGAATGTGATCTCGTATTCCTGGCTGTGCATTTGAGATATTGATTTTTGGGGAAAGTTTTTAAATTGAGTCAACCCACAATTGCTTTAGCCGATTGTATTGTTTGTCGCGCATTTCTTAGCAAAGTTGCCGCCAGCGAAGAAGTGATTAAAGAAGTAAAAAAAGAAGGGAGTAGATAGCACACTCTCTCTCCTCCGCTATACACTTTATTACTTGCACACTCTTTCAACATACTTTACCGCCCTTCTTTTTTTTATTTCTTTAATCTCTAGTTATGCAATTTTGTGACATCATTGATGCCTGGCCAATAGTCCGCGTGTTCAGGCCAGAAGGAGGCCCAAATGTCAAAGGTCTTTCTGCCCAAAAGAAGGTCTGCAGGTTTCATTTGTTCTTGCGTGGCCTTACCACCAACATCGTCAGGATAAGGTGCAGACCAACCGCCATATTTGAAACTGCCTGATTCATCTTCCTCAGGTCCACCAGGTGCTTGCATGATTCCATCTAATGTAATCATTGATAAAACAATTATTTTTCTCATGTGTATGTCGTCAGTGACTATTGTGCTGACGCCGCACTTTTATGTTTGTTTACTCTGGTCGGTTTTAGGCTGCCCCGTTGTTTTTGCTGTTAGTCTAATATCTCACACTTAAAGCCATACTCCTTTACGAGTATCATTATCCTTAACGCCTCCATATTGTCTCCTTCAACTCTAAGCACCTTATCGCAGTCTGAAAGGTCAAAATTAATTTTAAACGATGGGAATGCTTCAGACAAAATAGAAAGCAGCATTTTGCTTTGTGCCTTTTTCTGAACATTTGTTTTAAATGCTTCAACCATTCCTAACAAATTACTGTTTATGCTCCCCGCATTTTCGTTGGCTTTATACTTACTTATTCTTCAAT
>Ga0184629_10000161_pt1 | contig 28947 bp, 23 predicted proteins | sample PLM4_32_b1_FD_133158 | JGI IMG/M metagenome (GOLD analysis project Ga0184629, IMG submission 133158) | Groundwater sediment microbial communities from an aquifer in East River, Colorado, USA - PLM4_32_b1 | ecosystem: Environmental > Terrestrial > Soil > Riparian zone | place: USA: East River...
CTCCCACCCGTCCACGAGGTCGAGGCACTCCGGGGCGAGGCCGCGCGCGACGCCGGCGTAGGTCTCCTCGAGGTCCTTCACGATCCGGTCCCGGTCGGCGGCACCGCTGGCGCGCACCGTATCGATCGAGGTGCGCAGCCCGTAGAGTTTCTGCGCGACCTCCGCCTGCTCGTCCACCCACGTGTCGTAGCGCCGGCATGTCTCCGTGATCTCGGACAGATAACGAACGCGCGCGGGCGGGATGATGTAGATCTTTTCCGACATTTCGTCGGTGGGCTTGAAACTCGACTTCCACTCCCGCAGTGGTAGCTTGCACTTCTTTACCAGCACATCCACCACCGCGCGGTAGAGATTGTTGGTCCCCGGGTCGTTGAACTGGGACGCGATGGTGCCGAACACGGGGAGGGTCTCGTCGACGGCGTCGAACAGCTGGTGGGCGCGCTTGAACTGTTTGCGCACGTCGCGGAGCGCGTCCAGCGCGCCGCGCTTGTCGAACTTGTTGAGCGCGATCAGATCCGCGAAGTCGAGCATGTCGATCTTCTCCAGCTGCGAGGCGGCGCCGTACTCCGGCGTCATCACGTACAGGCTCACGTTCGAGTGATCGACGATCTCGGTGTCCGACTGGCCAATGCCGGACGTCTCCAGGATGATGAGGTCGAAACCCGCGGTCTTGAGGACGTCGAGCGCGTCCTTGACGTGCGCGGAGAGCGCCAGGTTCGACTGGCGGGTCGCGAGCGAGCGCACGAAGACCCGGCCGTTGCGGATCGAATTCATGCGGATGCGGTCGCCGAGGAGCGCCCCGCCGGTCTTGCGCTTCGACGGGTCGACGCACACCACTCCGACGGTCTTGTCGGGGAAATCGACCAGAAAGCGCCGTACCAGCTCGTCGACCAGCGACGACTTCCCCGCGCCACCCGTCCCGGTGATGCCCAGCACCGGCGTCTTCGATTCCTTCGCGCGCGCGCGGATCTTCCCGAGGTCCTGGGCGGTTTCCTCCGGATAGTTCTCGGCGGCGGAGATGACGCGGGCGATCGCCACCGGGTCACGGCGCGCCAGCGAATCGGCCGCGCCATTCAAGCTGGCGCCGGTGGCAAAATCGCTCTGCTTGACCACGTCGTTGATCATTCCCTGCAGTCCCATCGACCGGCCATCGTCGGGCGAGTAGATGCGCGCGATGCCGTAGCGCTGCAGTTCTTCGATTTCATTCGGAAGGATTACGCCGCCACCGCCCGCGAAGATCTTGATGTGCCCGGCGCCGCGCCGGTCGAGGAGGTCCTTCATGTACTTGAAGTACTCCATGTGCCCCCCCTGGTAGGAGGTCATCGCGATGGCCTGGGCGTCCTCCTGGATGGCGGCGTTCACCACCTCGTCCACCGAGCGATCGTGGCCGAGGTGAATCACCTCGCACCCGGTGGACTGGATGATGCGGCGCATGACGTTGATCGCCGCGTCGTGCCCGTCGAAGAGCGACGCCGCGGTGACGATGCGCACCTTGTGGCGGGGTTTGTAGGGTTCGGCTGCCTTCATGGTTGGGGCCGGCCGCGGTTCGCAGCCGGGCCGTCACTCGGAGTCTAACGAAAGCATCGCGCCACGGCAATGGCGGCGAGAGACGGCCTCGACTCGCCCGTGGTATACTGGCGCTTCTCCTCATCATGTGTGGAATTGCCGGCTTCGTCACTCGCGACCCTCGCGTCATCACCCTTCCCGCCGACCTCGCCGTGGCGGTCGAATGCCTTCGCTACCGCGGCCCCGACGATCAGGGCACCTGGTTCGCCGACGGCGTCGGTCTCGGCCACCGGCGCCTGTCGATCCTGGACCTCTCCGCCCTCGGCCACCAGCCGATGTTCTCCGCCGACGGGCGCCTCGTGATGATCTTCAACGGCGAGATCTACAACTTCGCCGACATTCGCAAGGAATTGAGTGCGCGGGGTCACTCGTTCCGCGGCACCGGCGACGCCGAAACCGTGCTGGCCGCATTCACCGAGTGGGGCGATCGCGCGGTGGACCGGTTCATCGGCATGTTCGCGTTCGCACTGTGGGACACCCGCGATCGCGCGGTGCACCTCTACCGCGACCGCCTCGGCGTGAAGCCGCTCTACTATGGATGGGACGGGCGCACCCTCTGGTTTGGATCGGAGCTCAAGGCGTTGCGCGCGTTCACGCACTGGACGCCCCGGATCGACCACCAGGCCCTCGGAGAGTACTTTCAGTACGGGTATATCTCCGGCCCGCGCAGCATCTACACGCAGGTGCGAAAGCTGGAACCGGGTTGCCGCTTGAAACTCGCGCGCGACGGCGAGCCCGTCGTCGAGCGCTACTGGTCGGTGCTAGACCGCGCGCGCGATCGTCTCACCGGGGACGACGAGACCCTGGAGGCCGAGCTCGAGGCGCTCATGCACGACGCGTTCCAGCTGCGGCTGGTCTCCGACGTCCCGGTCGGCATGTATCTATCCGGTGGCGTGGATTCGTCGCTGGTCACGGCGATTCTGTCGAAGGCGTCGTCGCAGCCGTTGCGCACCTTCACCGTCGGCTTTCGGGAGGACAGCCACGACGAGTCATCGTGGGCCCGGCGCGTGGCGGACCACCTCGGCACGCGTCACACCGAATACATCCTCGAGGTGCGCGAAGCGCTCGCGATCGCGCGCGGCTGGGGCAAACTCTTCGACGAGCCCTTCGGCGACTCCTCGGGCATTCCCACCCTGCTCGTCTCGCGCCTCGCGCGCGAGGAGGTCAAGGTCGCGCTGTCCGCCGACGGCGGCGACGAGCTGTTCATGGGGTACAGTGTCTACGACGACGTGCTCCCCCGCCTGCGCCGGTTTTCACAGATGCCCGCGCGGCTCAAGACCGCGGCCGGCGGCGCGCTCGCGCGCACGCACGTCGACCTGCTCGATCGCCGGCTGGCGAAACTGGGAGCGACGGCGTCGGTGCGCGGCCGCATCACCCGATTCATCCGGCGCTCGCGCGCCATCCTGCCGAACGCTTCGGTGGGCCGCGTGTATGACGCGGCGATCTCGTACTGGCTGCCGGAGGAAGTCGCGGAGCTGCTGGGTGCGTACCAGAATCCGCGTGACCTCGCTGACGCGTTCGACGGAAACGAACACGAGCAGATGGGCCTGTGGGACCTGCACCACTACCTGCCCGGAGACGTGCTCACCAAGGTGGACCGCACCACCATGGCCGTCAGTCTCGAAGGCCGCGAACCGCTACTCGACCATCGCCTGGTCGAGTTCGCGTTCCGGCTGCCGACGCACCTGCGCAACGGTGCCCTCGGGCGCAAGCACCTCTTGAAGAAGATCCTGTACCGGCACGTGCCGCGCGCGCTCGTGGACCGCCCGAAGCAGGGGTTCACCATTCCGCTGGAGCGCTGGTTGCGCGACGACCTGCGCGAACTCACGCGCGACTATCTCGCCTCCCCGCGCATTCGCAAGGCCGGAATGCTCGACGACTCGGTGGTTCAGCACGTGGTCGACGGTTTCTATCGCGGCGACCGGAAGCTGACCACGCAGCTCTGGTTTCTGCTCGCGTTCGAGATGTGGCGTGAGGAGTGGGATCGGGGATGAGGCGCCCCTGACCGCTGGGCGCCGTAGAGGCCCTTCGCGCAGGAGCGAGCGAGGATCACCCGCCGGGCTCACGGCGATTTCAATTCTCTTCAGTGTACCGGCGGGAAGCCGAGCGAAGCGGGCGCAGGGCCGACACGGTGCCCGTCGGTCAGGCTCATACTAACGCCCGGCGAGGAGCCGGGCACGCACGCCCAGCCTGCCCATCCGCTCGCGCACCCGTCGCGCCGTCGCCACCCATGAACCCGTGTGCGCGTACACCGTGTACTCGAACGGCACCGCGCCGAAGCTCTGCTTGAAGCGCACGCTGCCGAGGCGATCGTTGGGACTCGCGCCCAGGTTCATTTCGCGCGCCCCGCGCGTGGCTTCCTCGCGGATGGCGTGATCGATGAGCGCGTTGGTGGCACGCAAGTGGAGGAAGCGGTCGTCGTACACCCACATCCAGTCGTACGCGCGCTGGCCGTAGCGAAGGACGAGGTTCGCCGCGATCACGGCGCCGTCGTGACGCGCGACAGCGACTGTCGCCAGACCGGCGGGCACGAGCGACGCGAGCACGGCGTCGAAGAATGCGCGTGGCAGCGGGCGGGCGCCGTGGCGCGCCACGGTGCGCAGGTGCAGGCGATGAAACGCTCGCATGTCCGCCGGACTGCTCGTGGCTTCGACCCTCACGCCGCGCTCGATCCCCTGGCGCAGGAGCCGCCGGTTCGCGTCGGTGTACCCCGCCTGGGCCGCCTCGTACCCGCGCGACACGTCGACGACGTGCGATGAGACTCGCCGTGCGGCGCCGTTGGCCGACACCATTCGCGCCGAGTAATCGACCACCCGCGCGGACGAGCGCCCGAGCACGGCGACGGCGTTCTCGAACTCGACCGGGCCATTCGGGTGCGGCGTCACCGGTCCGCCGTAGGTGTCGAACGGCAGGGAATACGCCCGCCGCCACGCGCCCCGTCCCTTGAGCACGAACGGCAGCATCGTCTCGCGGTCGACCTCGACGAACGCCAACTCGGCGCCGAGGTGTTTCCACACGTCGAGCCACGCCGTGGTCTGGTAGACGGTGGCGTTGGGGCTGTGCGCGACGAGATCGGAGTAGCGATCACGAACGGATTGAAGATCGGAGAGAAGACGCAAAAACCCACCCCGCGTGTTGGCGACTCTTCAGGGGGTCCGGCGGCGGTCGCCGGCAGCAGTAGCAATTCGGGCTGGATGACTCCTCGGGATCGTTGTCCCAGCGGGGGGTTGCCGCGTATAGTTCGGGGCGGCTGTACCGGAATCATGAGTCAACCGCGCCCTAAAGTCAATCCCCGAACTTCGCTGCGCCGTGCGCCCTTGCGGGCGTGGCGCTTCGCGCAGCGTCAGATTCTGACCATGGTTGCGCGCGTGACGGATTTCCACTTCGACCGCGCGTTCGGCTCGGAGACGCGGCGCATCGTCGAAACCGCAGCCATGCGCGACGTCACCAGCGCCAACCGCGCGCGCGGAATCCGCTACCAGCCCACGCGCGCGCTGCCGCTGCGACGCGTGCTCCGCGCCGCGGAGATCCCGACAACCGGGTGTTTCGTCGACGTCGGGTGCGGGAAGGGCCGCGCCCTGATGGTCGCGGTGCTGAATGGCTTCACCCGGGTCAAGGGCATCGAGTATTCGCCGGAACTCTGCCGCGCGGCGCAGCGCAACCTGGATGAACTGCGAACCCGTTCGGGCCGGGCGTTCGCCGCGGAGGTCCTCTGCATCGATGCGGCGGACTATCCGTTCACGCCCGACGATTCGGTGGTGTTTCTCTTCAACCCGTTCGACGCGACCGTGCTCGCGGCCGTGCTCGCGCGACTGCAGAAGTCGCTCGCGGAACACCCCCGCTCGGTTTGGGTCGCCTACCACTATCCAGCGTGGCGAAATGTAATGGATGAAACCGTGTGGCTCGAGTGGGTCGGGGACTACTGGTTCGGAGGGTGCGCGTTCGCCGTCTACCGAACGCGGACATGAAGCCGGCGTCTCACTCGGACGAACGCGTCGCCCGTCCCTTCACCCGCACGTCCTGCACTTCGCCCAGCTTCAGGAAGAGGAATCTCGGGCGGCTGATGGCGTAGTCGGCCAGCGGCACCTGGAACGACGCCGCGAACTCGAGGGTCTGCGCGTCGACGAGCGTCACGTCGACCGCGACGCGCAGCCGGCGGGTGACGCCGTGGAGCGTGAACTGCCCTTCCACGTCGAACACCGTCTTCGCCCCCACTGCGAGCGCGGCGTCCTTCGGCCCCAGCACCGCCGCGCCGTCGAAGAGCGCGGTCGGGTACTTCGCGGTCTCGAGGTGATTCTCTCGCATGTGCTGGTTGCGCTTGCCGATGCCGGTGTCGAGACTGGCCATGGCCACCTCGAAGTGCACCGTGACGCTGTCGCCGATCGCGGCCGGGTCGACCTCGATGCTCCCCGCGATCTGGTCGGTCTTCCCTTCGAAGGTCTCGGTCGCGGCTTTCGAGACGAATACGACCTGATTGGGGGCCCCGGCCTTCAGCGCGAAGCGCGCGGCGACCGAAGGAGTCGCCGCCAGCAGCGCCGCGGTCAGGCAGAGTACGTATCGCACGCCATTCCCCCGTCAGTAGAGCAGATGAAACTGGACCAGCGTCTCCCAGTAGTCGGTGCCAGTGACGTCGACGCCGACGTCGAACGTGGTGGAACGGACGAGGGCTTCCAGCGTGAGGAACGGCCGTGGCATCACGAACACCCCACCCCCCCACCGCGTCTGGCTGCCGGTCTGGAGATTCCAATCCGGGTCGAGGAAGTCGTAGGTGGCCAGCACTTCGAAACCGCGGCGCACCAGCACGGACACCTCATTCGAGGTGACCAGCCCGGTCGTGTGTTCCGTGCCCTGCGGATCCTGCAGCGTCCAATCCACCTCGGAAAGCCACTCGAAACGTCGCCACGTCAGATAGCCGAAGGTTCCACCGGTACCGTAGTTCACCACGTCGCCTTCCTCCCAGTAGCCCGCCACGCCCGCCGCCCAACCAAAGGGGCCGGTGTGCCCGCGATAGGTCGCGTTCAGCACCGCCGCCAACTTGCGGTCGTTGTCCGATGTGCTCCCGCGATTGCCGTTCACCACCGCAAGCTGGAGGTCGAGGCGCTTGGGCGAAATTCCGAACTCGACCCCGACGTCGCTGTTGGTGGGCGGAAAGAACCCGAGCTCGCTGCGAACGAACATCGTGTGGTCGTCGAACTTCCACCCGTAGGAAGGCACGAAACGCCCCAGCTTCGCGTAACCGGTGAGCGGGAGTCCCTGCCACATCCCGAACAGCTCGTAGCTCGACGAGATCCCCTGGTCGTAATAGAGCGAGAGCTGGTCGTCCATCTGGAAGTTCACGTAGATGTCGCCCTGCATCTGGAAGAAGTCCCTCACCGTGGTGGGCGCGTCCTCGTTCGCATACGTGTAGATGGTGCGGAAGTCGGTCCCGATCAGGATGCGATTCGCAATCTCCGGATCGATGCCGTCGAGAATGTCCTTCGGAGGCTTCCCCCACGCGATCTCTTCGGGCACCAGGTACTGACTCGCGTAGAGCGTGCGCAACCCTCCGCCCGACGGGTTCACGTGGCAGAGCGCGCATTTCTGTTCGTAGCGCGCGGAGTAGCGCGGCACCGCCTGCGCGACGGTCGCCGCCGCCAGCAGCGCGGCGCCGGCCGCAACCACCGCGGCCGTGCGAATGGATCCGCGACGAGCCTCGACGAAAGCCGCCATGCGCTGGTTTCTCACCATTAGTTGTCGAGGGCGCCTTCGAGAATCCAGGCCCGAATCGTCTCGATACCCTCGGGCGTGACCGGCGGCGACCCCAGCCCGGGCGGTGGCATCACGCCCCCGTACACACCGCTGCCGGTGATCTTCTGGAACAGGACCGACCCGTCCAGGTCCGCGGGCTTCACGCGCACGGCGGGAGCGTACGAGCGCGTGGTCTGACCGACGGTTTCGCGGTAGGAGAATCCGGTGCGCAGGTCGAGGTCCGCTTCCCCGAACTGGCGATGACAACCGATGCAGTGGGCGTCGAAGACCGCCTGGACGTCCGCGGCGAACGAAACGGTGGGCGCATTCACACCCAGGCCGCGGCACATGACCGGAGCACATTCCGAGATTCCGCTGAGGTTGCAGTCCAGCTCGCCCGGCGTCTGCGGGGCGAAGCGGACGGTGATGGTGTGGGACTGGCCCGGAGCCAGAGTCACGGCACCACCACCGCCGATCACGTCGAAGCCCGTTCCGCACAGAGAGCTCACGTTGACGGTCAGGTCGGCGCTCCCTTCGTTGCGCACCTGCAAGGCACGCTGGCGCGACGTGCCCACCACGACCGTGCCGAAATCCAGCGACGAGGGACTGGTCACGCAGGGCGCGTCGATGGGTTCGCCGATGTCGGAGCAGCCCCACCACGAGAGGGCGAGAATTCCGCCGACTCGCACCAGGAGGAAGCGTAACCGCCCGCTAGTCATTCCTCCGGCCGCCCAGGAGCCCCAGTCGCATCGCCCAGTAGAACAGCGTCAGCGCCGAGGTGACGAACGCGGCGACGTAGGTCAACGCGGCGGCGTCCAGCACCTTCTTCGCGCCCGCCAGCTCGTCGGGCGCGAGGTAGGCACCGCGCTTGAGCGTCGCGAGCGCGCGGCGACTGGCGTCAAATTCGACCGGCAGGGTCACCAGCGTGAACAGCGTGGTCGTCGCGAAGAGGACGACGCCGGCGATCGCCATCTTATTCCCCATCACCGTCGCCGCGCCGCCCATCATGGCGGCCATGATCAGCACGAATATCGACAGCCCGCCGCCGTAACTCGCAACCGGCACCCACGCCGACCGGAACTTGAGCGGCGCATACCCTTGGGCGTGCTGGATGGCGTGTCCCACCTCGTGCGCCGCCACTCCCGCCGCCGACAGGCTGGCCACGCCGTAGACGGCCTCGCTCAGGCGCAGGGTCCGGGTGCGCGGGTCGTAATGGTCGGTCAGCGTGCCCTTCACGGCCTCGACGGTCACGTTGTTGATGCTGTTATCGCGCAGGACGGCCCTCGCCACGTCCGCGCCCGTCATGCGCGAGCGCGTCGCCACCTCGTTGAACTTGTGGAAGGTCCCCTTCGTCTTCAAGCTGGCCCAGAGACTCAGCACCATTCCGGCGCCGATGATGAGCCAGTACATGGGGTCAAAAAACATCGATCATCCCTCCGTTGGGAAATTGCCGGCGGGTCCGTCCCGTTGCCCGGCTGTCGTTTCCGTCACATGTAAACGTAATCAAATGGTTTGCTCGATACCGGGTCGGCCCGTATCATACCGGCGACGCGGCTCCCGGTCCGTGGCCGACGGTCCGGAGCCGCCCCTAATATAAGCGAAATGCCCGTCCCAGTTCCAGTCGAGGAGGAACCATGATTCGTTCAATACTATGCGCGATCGTCGTTGCCGTCGTCGCCAGCGCGGTCGCCTTCCCCGCCTTTGCACAGGATGACAAGACCTTCGGCATCGGTTTCATCGTAGGAGAACCCACGGGCATCGACGCGAAGCTCTTCCTCAACAATGACCGGGCACTCGAGTTCGCGGCGGCGTGGTCGCTTTCGGGGAACAACGATTTTCGCCTGCAGGGCGACTATCTGTTCCACCGCTACGGGCTCATCGACACGAAGAATCAGGACGAGATGCCGCTCTACTTCGGTATCGGAGCGCGCATGGTCCTGATCGAGAATGTCGACGACGTGGTCGGGATTCGTTTCCCGGTCGGCCTCGCCTACATGTTCGCCAACTACCCATTCGACATCTTCTTCACGATCGTGCCGATCCTGGACATCGCGCCCGACACGGACTTCGACCTCGAAGGAGCGATCGGCGCGCGGTTCTGGTTCTAGGACGCGGGCGGGGACGGCAGCGCGCGCACGAGGCGCGCGCCGTCACAACGCGGTGCGCCGGAGCAGGATCAGGGTGACGTCGTCCGAGGCCGGGCCGCCCGCCAGAAATCCCTCCACCGCCTGGATGATGCGCCCGCGGATCAGGGCCAGCGGTTCGGCACGATCATCCACCAGCACTTTCTTCATGCTGTCCAACCCCAGGAACTTTTCTCCGTTCGTCGTCGCTTCCGGGATGCCGTCGGAGAACACGGCCACCAGGTCTCCCGGTTCCAGCACGACCTCGCGCTTGACCATCGGAATCTCCTCCATCATGGCGAACGGGAGGGTGGTCGAATCGAGCATGGTGAGGCTGCCGTCGCGGTGGGAGATGAGCGCGGGTTCGTGGCCAGCGTTCACGTAGACGAGCCGGCCGCTGTCCGTTTCCAGCTCGCCGATGAACAGGGTGACGAACTGCTCCTCGGCCAGACTCTTGTAGAGTTGCCGGTGAAGGCGCGCCGCGAGCGTGTCGAGGTTTCCCTCGATGTCGGCGAGCAGACCGACCAGCACCGCGGCCGCACTCATGGCGAGCGCGGCGGGCATGCCCTTGCCGGTGACGTCTCCGAGCGCGATCAGCACCTGGCCGTCCGGCCGCAATCCGACGAAGTAGAGGTCTCCACCCACCGCCCGGCACATCACCTGGTGGGCGTCGACCTCGTAGCCGGCCGGCACGCTGACGTCGTCGGGCAGCATCGCGCGTTGGATGCGCGCCGCGGTGTGGATCTCCTCCTCGAGGCTCAAGTTCCGGAGCTTCACCGCCACCGCGTTGGCGGCGGCGGTGAGCACTTCGAGGTCGGCCTGGGAATAACGCACGCCCGGATCGGTGGTGTCGACGTAGAGGATACCGCGCACCCGCTGGTTGTCGAACAGCGGCGCCGCCATCGCGGAGCGAAGCGACAGCGCCATGATGCTCTGTTGCATTCCGAAGCGCGGATCCTCCAGCGGATTCGCGACCAGCACCGACACGCGCTCGCGCAACACGCTCCCGACGATACTCGAGCTCAACTGCAACGGCGCGTCCGAGGCGCCGCTCTTCGTCCAACGCGCCCTCGCCTCGACCCCCGTGGCTTCGCCCGAGTCGGCGAGCATGACGACGCGCTCCGCGGGGACGGATTCGGCGACGAACCGGCACGCGGCGGTCTCGATCGCGACCGCGTCCTCGCTCGACGCGAGCAGCTCGAAGAGCTGCGAGCTTCGATCCATCAATCTATGCTGCGCCGCCTGCGAGTACCCCTGGCTGATGTTGTAGCGGAGGCTGGTCGCGACCTGATGGTCGCCCAGCAGCCGGTGCGACGCGGTGGACGTGGGCCCCGCCCGGCGCGTGAGTGCGCCCGCGAAACTCACCAGCGCGCCCGGCGGAACCTCGATCCAGTCATCTCCAATGGGCTTGCCGTTGAGCTCGGTGCCGTTGCGGCTTCCCAGGTCGCGCACCCACAGGCGCTCCCCGTCGACGCGCAGCGCCGCGTGCTTCTTGCTCACCCGCGCCATCGCGACCTGGACCGCGTTTTCGCTGGAGCGGCCGACGGTGTGCTCGCCGTCCTCCAGTGAGAACTTGTGGCTTTCGCCCTCCCAGACTACTTCGAGATTGAGCATGGCGTGTGCGTCGACTTATAGCATTCCGATTGGATTGGTCTCAATAGCGGTTCCTGATATACTGGCCGCGTCCCGACACGATTTCCGCCGCCAAATCCACATGATCGGACGCACCATCGCCCATTACCAGGTCACCGACCGCCTCGGGGCCGGCGGCATGGGTGAGGTCTATCGCGCGCGCGACACGCGCCTGGGCCGCAGCGTCGCGCTCAAGGTGCTGCCGGATGCGTTCGCCGGCGACCCGGAGCGCCTGCAGCGTTTCGAGCGCGAGGCCAAGCTGCTCGCGTCGCTGAACCACCCCAACCTCGCAACGATCCACGGCATCGAACACGACGAAGACCGACGCGTGCTGGTCCTGGAGCTGATCGAGGGAGAGGACCTCGCGCGCCGCATCGCGCGCGGAGCGCTCCCGGTCGACGAGGCGCTCGCGATCGCGCGGCAGATTGCGGACGCGGTGGAAGCGGCCCACGAACAGGGAGTCGTTCACCGCGACCTCAAACCCGCCAACATCGTCGTGACCCCCGATGGGGTCGTGAAGGTGCTCGACTTCGGGCTGGCCAAGGCCATCGAGGGCGACCCGTCGACGTCGTCGAAGCTCTCGCAGTCGCCGACCCTGCTCGCCAGCTCGCCTACCGCGGCCGGGGTGATCCTCGGCACCGCCGCCTACATGAGCCCGGAGCAGGCGCGCGGGAAGCGCGTCGACCGCCGCGCGGACATCTTCGCGTTCGGCTGCGTGCTCTACGAAATGCTGACCGGGCGGATGGCCTTCTTCGGCGAGACCGTGAGCGACACGCTCGCCGCCGTGCTGCGCGCGGAGCCGGACTGGTCGCTCCTGCCCGCGGGCACCCCGCGGTCAATCGTGCGATTGCTACACCGATGCCTCGAGAAGGATCCACGTCAGCGGCTGCGTGACATCGGCGAGGCGCGCATCGCGATCGACGCGGCGGAGCGGGGCGAGACCGACGCCGCGCCGGCCGCGGTCGCCGCGCCACGGTCGCGGCGCGCGTGGCTGCCGTGGGCACTGGTGGGAGCCCTCGCCGTGGTAGCGATCGTGTCGATGGCGCGGCCACGCAGCCGTCCGGTCGAGCGGGATGAACTCGTGCAGCTTTCGCTCCTCCTGCCCGAGGGCAACGCGCTCGCGCTGCGCGGCGAACATCCCGCGCCTCCGGCCATTTCGCCCGACGGAAAGCGCGTGGCCTTTGGTATCAACCAGCAGGGGGGCACCGTCCTCTGCGTCCGGTCGCTGGATGGCGCCGACCCCGTGCCCCTGACCGGCACCGATGGGGCCGGCTACCCGTTCTGGTCTCCGGACAGCCGGCAGATTGCCTTCTTTGCCCAGGGAAAACTCAAGCGCGTCGACCGCGGCGGCGGCCCGGTCACGGCGGTGTGCGACGCCGCTCTCGGTAAGGGCGGCTCGTGGGGACCGGATGGGACCATCGTGTTCGCGCCCACGTACGCATCCGCGATCTTCCGCGTGCCTGCGGAGGGGGGTACGCCACAGGCTGTGACTGTCGCCGATACCACGCGCGGGGACGTGTCGCACCGCTTTCCCCGCTTTCTGCCGGACGGACGGCGTTTCATTTATCTCACGCGCTCGGTGGCAACCCGCATGGCCGAGGTGGGGTCTGCCGGCGTCAAGCTCCGCGTCGCGTCGTTGGACGGAAATCTCGATCGCGAGCTCATGGCCGCGGAGTCCAATGCCGTCTACGCAGACGGCTACCTGCTCTTCGCCCGCAACGACTATCTCGTCGCGCAGCGTTTCGATCCCGGAACGTTGGAGCTCTCCGGAGAGCCGGCGCCCATCGCGAGCCGTCTGCGCACGATCCCCGGCGCGTCGCGGGGCTTATTCGACGCGTCGGAAACCGGCGTGCTCGTCTATCAGGCGGGATCGGCGGTCGAAGGCAACCGGATGACCTGGGTGGATCTCGCGGGCAAGGTGATCGGCACGCTGGGGGAAGCCGCGCAGCACGACGATCCCATCGCGCTGTCCCCCGACGGAACCCAGGTGGCGACGTCGATATTCGACCCGCGCATCGGAACCCCCGACGTGTGGATATACGACGTGCGACGCAACATTCGCACGCGATTCACGACCGACCCGGGGCCGGACAACAATGCCGTGTGGTCCCCCGACGGCCGCCGGATCGTGTTTTCATCCGCACGGCGCGGTCGGTTTGATCTCTTCGTGAAGAGCCTGGAGGGGTCGACGCCGGAAGCATTGCTCACGTCGGGGGCAGGTGACGACTTCGCCGCCGCCTGGTCGCCGGATGGACGGGTTATCCTCTCGGCGCAACTGATAACGGGCGGAGGCTGGCAAGTGAACGCCATCCCGGCCGACGGCGGCGGAGAGCCCGAGCGCGTCCTCGCGCTGACCACCGGCTATGCCGTCCGTTTCTCTCCCAGCGGACGCTGGATTGCCTATGACTCCAACGAGGGTGGGAATCGCGATACTTACGTGGTTGCGCTTTCCGGCGCCGGGCGCAAATGGCAGATCTCGACGGCCGGCGGTTTCAACCCCCGCTGGGTGGGGTCGCACATCTACTACTTCAACGAGCGCGGCGTCTTGCGCACGCAAGTCACCGAACGCGAAGGCAGCATCGAGATCGGCGACGAAGAGCTGCTCTTCGAAACCACCAGCCTCACGGATTTCGACGTGGCCCGCGACGAGAAGCGCCTGCTTCTCCTGCAGACGATCGACGAGGGCAACCGGGCACCGCTCTCGCTGATCTTGAACTGGCGGCAGAAGCTCGCCGGCAAGTCATAGGCGCGTCACGCGCTATCCGGGCGGGTCTTTCCAGGTCAGCACGCGGTAGAAACACCACACCGTCAGGATCACCACGAATGCGATCGAGGCGAGCATGAACAACCAGCCGCCGGAGGTCATGATCCGCTCCTCCCGTCGTTGAAGTCCTCGCGGCCGTCGACGTCCAGGCCGGCCGCGCGCCAGCGGCGCTCGCCGATGACCGTGCACGCGACCAGCAGGCACGCCGCGCCGGCGACGAGCGCAATCGCCCCCAGTCGCAACGGTTCATCCGCGACCGATCGCACCCACCCGCCCAGGTTCTGCCGGCAGAACGCGGCAAACACCCCAATCAGGTACAAGGGAGTGACGTACTTCATGATGAACTTGTAGTAGCGCGGGATGCGAACATGCGCGCCGGCGTGGGCCTCTTTCCACCCGCGTTCGATCCCGAACACCCAGCTGAAACAGATGATCTGCACCATGGCGAACACGAAAATCATGAATGTGCCAACCCAGTCGTCGATGGTCGACCAGAATATCCCGTCGCGGCTATAGTACATCACCAGGAAGGAACCGGACAGACACACGGCGACCATCAGGGCCGTGGACTTTTGCTTGCTCCACCCGAGCGACTCGCGGAAGAAGGCAAGAGCCGGCTGGTACATCGAAATCGAGCTGGTGATGGCGGCGATGAACAGCATCAGGAACCACAGCGCGCCGATCGCGTTGCCGGCCGCTCCCATGTGCGTGAATACCACCGGCAGGGTCGTGAAGCCGAGGCCGAACGTCCCACCCTGCACCGCCTCGATCATGTTCGACGTCCCCAGGAAGACGAACGCGGCCGTCAGCGTAATGAGGCCGCCGAAGCCGACTTCGAACAACTCGTTGGTCGCCGAGGCGGTCAGCCCGGACAGCACCACGTCGTCCTTCTGCTTGAGGTACGACGCGTAGTTGAGGATCACGCCGAATCCGACCGACAGGCTGAAGAAGATCTGCCCCGCCGCGGCCAGCCAGGTCTGCGGATTCCCGAGCGCGTCGAAGCGGGGATTCCACATGAACGCGAGACCGTTGAGCACGTTCTGGTCGGGGTGTCGGGGATCCGGCGTGCCGAGCGTGAGCACGCGCACGAGCACGATCAGCGCGCACACGGCCATCATCGGCATCGCCCAGCTCACGAACTTCTCGATACCCTTCGCGAGCCCCCGGTACACGATCCAGATGTTGAGCGCGAAGGTGATCACCCAGAACCAGAACGTCTCCAGCGACCCGCCCGCGAAAATACCGTTTTCCCCCCGGCCCGTGAAGTCGTTGTAGAAGGTCGCCGCGCGCGCGGTCTGTTCGTGAATCCCGCCCGCCGGGTCGATGCCGATGCCGCCGATGAGATAGTGCCAGAAGTAGCCGAGACACCACGCCTCGATGTACGTGTAGTAGAAGGACACCGCCAGCGGGATCAGAATACCCATCACCCCGAGGTAGCGCGCGAGCGCACCGCGACCGAAAACGCCGAGAATCGACGGTGCGGTGTGAAACCCCTTGCGTCCGCCGTAGCGCCCCATCGTCCACTCGGCCCACCCGATCGGAATGCCGAGGAACAGGAGCGCGCAGATGTAGGGAATCATGAACGCGCCGCCGCCGTTCTGCGCCGCCTGTCCGGGAAAACGGAGGAAGTTCCCGAGCCCGACCGCCGACCCGGCGACCGCGAGGATCACACCCAGGCGGGTTCCCCACTCGTCGTGGTGGTGGTGTTCCACGCGCGCGCCGCGGCCGGCGAGTTTGTCGTTCATCGCCGGCCTCCGCTCCCGCGCGGGCGACGCTTTCGCGCCCGGCGCGGCTTCGACACCGCGGCGACGGGGGCACTCGCGCGTGCGCCCGACTGCCACGCGCCGGGATCGACCCGGTAGTAGCGCGCCATCTCGTCGTAGAGGTCGGAATACTCACGGCGCAGCGCCAGCGGCCGCTCGAAGAAACTTTCCGTCGCCACCGCAAAGAACTCGGCGGGGTCGCCTGCGCCGTACGCGTCGATCAGCGTGCGCCGGTTCGACGCCGCCGCGCGCTCGAAATGGTCGTAAGCGGCGTTGAACGCGCGCGCCCACGTCTCGCGGCTCTGTCGATCGGGCAGCTTCGGCATGCCGTCCATCTCGCCGTTCTCCATGTCGAGCTGGTGGGCGAATTCGTGCAGCACGACGTTGTACCCGGCCCGGCCGGTAGACGCGTGCTCCACCGCGTCCTCCCACGACAGGATCACGACGCCGAGGTCCCACGACTCGCCCGAGCGGTCTTCGAGAAACTCACTCACGACGTGGCCATCGTGCTCCTCGACGTCGGCGTAGAAAACGGTGGGATAGACGAGAATCGTAACGAGGTCGGGATAGTAATCGGTGTCGCGATTGAGAAGCAGCAGGCACGCCTGCCCGGCGATGGTGACACGCACCTCGTCCGTAATTTCTTGTCCGTTGCATCCTTCGAACTTCTTCTCGGCGAGGAAGACGTGGATGTGGCCGTGAAGTTGGACACGCAGATCGGCCGGGAGCCGCCGGTAGGCGGGCACGTTCGCCTCCAGGATGGACGCCCAGCGGTCGGAGAATGAGCGCGCGCGCAGCCCCTCGCGTCGCCGTCGTTTGAGGAAGGAGAACATCGCCAGCAGCCCCCGCTAGCGCGCGAGCAGGAGCGACACCGTCGCCCCCCCGATCACCAGCACGGCGGTGGGAACCACGCGCAGTCGCAACTCGCGCCCCCCCAGCCACACCACGACGGCGGTCTTCACCATGGTGTTGACGAGCACGGCGATGCCGATGGCCGTCACCGCCTGCTCCACTCCTCCGGTCGAGCGCGCGCGCTCCGCCATCGAAAGAGTCACCGCGTCGACGTCGGTGAGGCCGGCCGCCGCCACCACCGCATAGGCGCCGACCGACGGCATCACCGCCTGCGCGCGATCGACGAGCAGCGCGACACCCGCCAGGAGTAGCGCGAATCTCACGGCAAAGCTCAGGCTGAAGGGACTCTTGAGGTGGACCGCGTCCGCCGCAGATGCGCCTTCGCTGTCCGCGCGCAGGTTCACAAGCGCTCCGGTGGCTGCAATCACGGCCATGGTGCCCATCGGCCACGCCAGATCCGCGGCGACTGGCCGGCTGACCACCGCGGCCTCCACGACCACGCGCACGAACATCACGGCCCACGCCAGCAGCACGCCGGCGGCGAGCGTTCGTGCGGCGCCGGGCTGCGAGACGCCCCGGCTGCGGCGGGCGAACGCGAGCGTCACGGCGGTCGAGGACACCAGCCCTCCGACGAGTCCGACCACGGAAGTGCCCCGATGCGGTCCCATCCACCGCACAACCACGTAGCCCAGGAAAGAGATGCCCGCGATCAGAATCACGAACCAGGTCAACGTGTAGAGATTGAGCGCGCCCCAGGGATCCACGGGCTGGCGCGGGACGACCGGCAGCACGATGAAAACCACGATCAGCAGCTTGATCGCGGCGAAGATGTCGTCCCAGCCGATCCGCTCCACGATTCCATGCAGCGTCCGCCGGAATGCGAGAATCGCCGAGGTGGCGATAGCCAGGGCGACGGCGAGCTGCTCGTGACCGTAGACCGTGGCGCCGCCGAGGAGATAAACCACGAGGGTTGCGAATTCCGTGGTGAGCCCGATCGAGCCGGGCTCCGCGCGCACGTGCGCCACGTAGCCCGCGAGCACGAACAGCGCGCACGCGAACCCGGCGCCGGCAAAGACCCACGGCGACCCCGTCTCCATCGAGAGCCACGCGGCCACGCCACCCGCCAGGGCGATGAGAATAAAGGTGCGGAATCCAGCCGCGGCTTCTTCGTTCTGAGCGCGCTGCGACTTCTCGCGCTCCAGGCCGATGAGCGCTCCGATCAGAAGCGCGATCGCGAATCTCACGAACGGTGTGTCCATCCGTCGATACTATACACCAGCGCGGTTTCGTTGCGGGTGCGCCATCCGCGTCGTATACTCCCGGCCTGTCACTTTTTCGCAACCACTCACGTCGGGAGTCCATGACATGCGTCTGATCGTTTTCGCCGTCTTCCTGCTCCTTGCCGCATCGCTGGCGAACGCGCGCACCATCGTACACGCCGGCCGTCTCATCGACGGTCGCAGCGCCGCCGTGCGCACGCAGGTATCCATCATCGTCGACGATGGCAAGATCGTGGACGTCGTCGCCGGGTTTGTCGCCGCACAGTCCGGGGACGAAGTCATCGCGCTCGAGGACCACACCGTCATGCCGGGCCTGATGGACATGCACGTGCACCTGACCGGCCAGCTTTCGCGCACGTCGTATTCCGACGAGTTTTACCTGAACCCAACCGACCTCGCGCTGCGGGCGGCGCACTACGCGCGGCTCACGCTGCTCGCCGGCTTCACGACCGTGCGCAACCTCGGCGACGACGGCATGACGACGGTGTCACTGCGCAACGCCATCCGCGCGGGGTACGCAGACGGACCCCGCATCTTCACCGCCGGCAGGGCGATCGCGACCACCGGCGGCCACGCCGACCCGACCAGCGGCTGGTGCCAGGCACTCCACGGCGACCCCGGTCCGCTCGAAGGCGTCGTCAACGGTCCCGACGACGCGCGCAAGGCGGTGCGCCAGCGCTACAAGGACGGCGCCGACCTGATCAAGATCACCGCCACCGGCGGCGTGTTGAGCCTGGCCACGAGCGGCGATAACGCGCAGTTCACCGACGACGAGCTGCGCGCCATCGTCCAGACCGCCAGGGACTACGGTTTCACCGTCGCGGCGCACGCGCACGGAGCCGAGGGAATGAAACGCGCCGTCAACGCCGGCGTTACCTCGATCGAGCACGGAACGTACATGACCGACGAGATCATGAAGCTGATGAAGAAGAACGGGACCTACTACGTCCCCACCATTGTGGCCGGCGTGACGGTGATGGAGAAGGCGGAGGAGAAGGACTTTCTTCCGGAGATCGTGCGCCCCAAGGCGGCGCGCATCGGCCCGCAGATCAAGGGCACGTTCACGCGGGCGTACCGGTCGGGGGTCAAGATCGCGTTCGGCACCGACAGCGGGGTATCGCCGCACGGCGAGAACGCGCGCGAGTTCGAGCTGATGGTCGAGTGCGGCATGCCGCCGATGACAGCGATCCAGTGCGCCACCATCGAGGCGGCTAAGCTCCTGCGCGTGGACGACCGGCTCGGCAGCGTCGAGAAGGGCAAGATCGCGGACCTGGTAGCGGTGGCCGGGGACCCGCTTGAGAATATCGCGCTCATGCGCGACGTTAGCTTCGTGATGAAGGAAGGCGTGGTCTACAAGCGCGACGGCCGGCCGGTCGCGCGCTAGACTACTCGATCGAAGTCAGCGGCAACGACCCCTTCGACACGTGGCGGTCGATCACCTCGGCGAGGGTGTCCTTGCGGATCGGCTTCGCCACGAAATCGTCCATCCCCACTTCCAGACACTTCTCGCGGTCACCGGGAAGCGCGTGAGCCGTCATGGCCACGATGGGTGTGCGACCCGCGCCCCGTTGCTCGCGCCGGCGAATCTCGCGCGTCGCCTCGTAGCCGTCCATCTCCGGCATCTGGCAGTCCATGAACACGAGGTCGTAGGCCCCCGCCTCGAGCTTCTTGAGGACCTCGAGCCCGCTCGCGGCCACGTCGACGTCGCACCCCAGTCGTTCGAGCAATCTCGTCGCCACGCGCTGGTTGACGACGTTGTCCTCGGCCACGAGCACACGCGCGCGTGCCGTCGCTTCCGAGCGTGCCGCCGACGCGCGCGCCCTGGCTTCCGCGATGGTGTGGCGGGTGACGAACACTTCGCGCACGCCGCGGCGCTTGATGCTCCACAGGGCGGAGACGACGTCCGCCAGCTGCGAGGTCCGGGTGGGCCGCGTCACGTAGGCGTCATAGCCCGCCGCGCGCAGCCGCTCCGCGTCGCCTTGCGCGCCGATGGGCGTGAGCATGACCATGGCGGTGTCCCGAATCGCGGGGTCGCCCTTGACCGCCGCGGCCAGACTCTCGAGCGCCATGTCGGGAAGGTCGAACGCGATGATGGCGATGCCGTAGGGATCGTTGGCCGCGCAGGCGGCGCGCAGTTCGGCGAGCGCGTCCGCGCCCGTGGCGACAGCGACGGCGCGCGCGCCCCAGCCGTCGACCTGCTCCGCGAGGACGCCGCGCACCTTGTCGTGCCCATGTACCGCCAGAATGCGCACGCCGACCAGGTTGTCCGCCGGCGGCGCTTCGATCGGAGCGCTCGCATCGAGTGGCAGGGTCAACGTGAATGCAAACGTCGACCCGGAGCCGGGCGCGCTGCTGACGGTGATGGTGCCGCCCATCAGCTCGACCAGCTGCTTCGAAATCGCCAGCCCGAGGCCGGTTCCCCCGTAGCGGCGCGTGATCGATCCGTCCGCCTGCGTGAACTTCTCGAATACGTACTGCAGCTTGTCAGGCTCGATCCCGATGCCGGTATCCTCGACCGATACGCGGATGCGGGCGTGGTGGTCGTCGCCGTCGATGCGCTCGAGGTTGATCAGCACGTGTCCGTGGTGCGTGAACTTGAGCGCGTTGCCGACCAGGTTCATCAGTACCTGCCGGATTCTGCCCGCGTCACCGATCACCCGCCTCGGGACGTCGCGGGCATAGCGCGCGATCAACTCCACCCGCTTCGCGTCAGCCTTTTCCGAGATGAGCGTCACGACCTCGTCCACCGCTGCCATCAGGTCGAACGGGATGGGGTCGACCGTGAGCCGACCGGCCTCGATGCGAGAAAAGTCGAGGATGTCGTTGATGATGGTCAGCAACGCCTCCCCCGAGCTCTGGATGATGCGCGCGTACTCTCGGTGCTCGCCGTCGATGGACGACTCCAGTAGCAGGCCGGTCATGCCCAGGATGCCGGTCATTGGCGTTCTCACCTCGTGGCTCATGTTGGCGAGGAACTCGCTCTTGGCCCGGCTGGCGGATTCGGCCTGGTCCTTGGCGCGGAGCAGTTCCTCCTGCGAACGGCGCAGCACCTCCAGGTCGGTGATGTCCTGGAGCATGAGCATCACCTCGTCCACGCGGTTGTCGGGCGTCGTGATCGGCATGGCGGTGGAGTAGATGTGCCGGGTCTTGCCGTCGACGTCGAAGCGAATCTCGCGGTGCGAGGCTTCTCCGGTCAGGAGCGACCGCGCCGCCGGACACTCCGGGCAGACCGCGCGCGCGCCGCACAGGAGGTCCGAGCACATCGGCGTGGCGCCGCCGCGCCCGCTTACGGATTCCCCGAACCACCCGCGGCACACGTTGTTCATCCAGTGGACGCGCAGCCCGGTATCGAACACCAGGAACCCGGCGTCGGTGTGGTTGACCAGCGCGGAGAGCTTCTGGCGTTCGCGCTCGAGGAAACGAATCTGGCGGTCCTGGTTCTGGAACCAGCGCTCGAGCTCCTCGACCCTCCGGCGCAGCGCGTCGGCCGACTCGGCCCCGACAATTCCATCCTTCTTGCTCATGGGGCGCGAGGCGGAATCAGGCGGGATGTTCCTGGTGGCGGTGGGTCGCATAGGCGTTCGCGAGCCAGTCTGCGATCTTCTTGACCTCGAGTTCCGTGCGCGCGTCGAAGGCGTTGATTTCGTGGCTGTCGATGTCGATCTGCGCGAAGATCGTGTCGCCCTTGCGGATCAGCACCACCAGCTCAGAACGCGTGGCGCTCGAGCAGGCGAGATAGTTCGGTTCCTTCGACACGTCGGGAACGTTCTTGTCGCGGCCTTCGGCGACGGCGCTCCCGCACACGCCCTGTCCGATCGAGATGAACACGTGGTCGGTCGGCGCGCCGATGAATGGACCCAGGCGCAGCACGCGGTCCGGAAACAGCTCGTAAATGCCGGTCCAGTGGAAGTCCGGGTGGGCGTGGTGCAGGAATTCGACCGCGCTCGAAAGCACCGTGTCGAAACTCTCGCCGGAGGCGGCGAGTTCGTCGAGGCGATGGCAGATCGTTGCGCCGTCCAGGGTCGGCCCGGCCATGCGGCATCCTCCTAACTCTCGAGCGGGATGTGCGGCGACCCGCGCGGTCGCGCCCGGGAGGCGCGACAGAGCGCAAAGCCGCAACTAGCATGCCAGACACCGGTGAGACACGAAGGGCGCGGGGTCGCGACGATCCCACGCCCTCCACGCCGGGACGGACCCGGAATCGTCTGCCTACCGCCAGCTTCGACAAGTTGCTGGCCAGTGTCCGCACCAGCGGCGCCGCGGTTCGGAACGGCTAGTACGGGGTCGTCATCGAGGCGGGACTAAGCACCGTCGTCGCCCGCCGGCAATGCTCCCTGCTCCCGGCGGCACGCAATCGTGTAGTAAACGTCGCGCGCGTACGCGACGCGGTCGCCGAAGCGGTTCGCAAACACCTCGCGCGCCCGGGCACGGTACCGAGCCCAGCCCGCGCCGTCGAGCAGCGCCAGCAGCGCCCGGCCGCTCGCGCACACCTCACGGGCTTCCAGGTACTGGTCGACGGTCATGGCGAACACGAAGTTGCGCGTGGCGGTGTCCACGGCGGCGAAGCCGGCCGCGGCCAGAACCGATTCCAGCCCTCCGGGTTTCGAAAGCACCGCCTCGCCGGGAAGCACGCGGTCGGCGGCGGCCGTCACCCGTTCTCCGGGAACGAACTCGTGGATGACGTCCATCCACGCGCTGGCGAATTCGTCCGCGGACGCTCCCCACGCGCTTAGTCCGATCCGGCCCTGCGGCCGCAGCACCCGCCCCATCTCGCGCACCGAGGCGGGCGCGTCGTCGACGTGCGTGAGCACGAAGGCCGAGAGCACCAGGTCGAAGCTCCCCGCGAGGAACGGGAGGTGCGGGAGCATGCCGACCACCGTGCGGTCGGTCCCGCCCCGCGCAGCGGCTTCCAGCATAGCCGCCGACGGGTCGACCGCGACCACGCGCCCCTCGGGGCCGACGGCGCGGGCGGCGACCCGGGCCACCGCGCCGGTGCCAGCTCCCACGTCGAGCACCCGATCGCCACGAGCCGGCGCCGCGATCGCCAGCAGCTCGTGGGCCGGTCGGTCGAACATGAGCGGCGCGTTGAGCCGCTCGTATACGGCGGCCACGTCGTCGTAGGAGCGGGCCTTGCGGATCAGGCGATCGTCGATGGGATCCATGGTTCTTGTGCGCGGAATGGGCTCGCGATATCATCGCATGTCGACGGCAATCACTCAACTCCGGGAAAGGTGCGGCGTGTCCGGCAGATCGATGTGCCTTTTGGCAGGGTTCGCGGTCTGCGCCATCGCGGTAAGCGCCGCCTTCGCGATGCCTCCTCCCGCCAGTCGCGACGATCGCGGCGACCCCGTCTACCCGATCTGCCCCACCGAATCCGAGTGGGGCGTGAAACGTGTCGCGCGGGGGCTCGACCTCACGCTCGGCCGCGAAGCGTGCGCGACGGGCGGCGCGTGCGACGACCCGGCCGTTCGGGATGCGACCGACCAGGCCCCGGTGACCGTCCGCGTGATCGTACACCTCATCGGCGATGCAGCGGGGAGCCCGCCCGAGGGGATCACGCGTGCGACCGTGGCCGCGCAGATGGATCAGCTCAATCGGGACTACGCCGAGTGCCGCATTGCTTTTGTCTACCAGGTTCGATTTCACGCCGACCCGAATCACGCCTGCATCCGTGCGTACAGCTCGACGCGCAACGGATGGCAGCAGGACATCGCCGAGATGAAGCGCGCGTACGCGGAAGACCCCGCGCACGCGATCAATATCTTCGTCGCCTGTCAAGGCCCCAGCCCGCTGGGAGTGGCGATGGGAATGGCCACGTTTCCGTGGGACGCGGATGCGCTGTCGTCCGAAGGGGGGATGTGGATCAACGCCGACTATTTCGGCGCCGGACACCGCACCCTCACCCACGAAATGGGACACGCGCTCGGCCTCTGGCACACCCACCACGGCGTCGACGAGACCGGCGGGTGCGAGGCGGCGTGCGCCGAGGGCGCGCACGCGCCGGCGGATCGATCCGCCGATCGCGCGGGTGACTACTGCGCGGACACGCCGGCCACGCCCATGAATCACGCGTGTTCCGAACCGCCCGGGACGGACTGCACCGGCTCCGCCTGGAGCGCGTTCGGTCCCACCGACGTCGCGAACTTCATGGGCTATGGCCCGGATGCGTGCACCACCCATTTCAGCGCGGCCCAGCGTGCCCGCATGCACTGCTGGATGCGAAGCGCGCTTCCCTCCTTGCTCACGGATGGGGCGCTCGCGCACGAGGCGCCCGCACACGACGAAATCTCGATCACCAACCACCCGAATCCATTCAACCCGACCACGACCTTTCGCTTCGCACTGACGACACGGGCACTGGTGGCGTTGCGTGTCTACGACGTGACCGGCCGCCTGGTCGCGAGCATCGTCGACGACGTGCGCGACGCGGGCATCCATGAAGTCGTGTGGAACGGACGGAGTTCGGAGGGCGGCATGCTTCCCTCCGGCGTGTACCACGCGCGCCTGACGGCGGGCGGCGTGGAGCGGACGCGGCGGGTGGTGCTCGTGAAATGACCGCGCGGGGCGAACGAGCGGTCGCAGGTCAGTCGGGTCGGCCCGGCGAGAGCGCGTCGATCTCTTGCTTGAGCTCGGCGAGTCGCAGCGGCCCCGCGTGCCGCGACACCGTGGTCCCATCGGGGGCAACCAGGTAGAGGGTGGGAAGCACCTTCACCCGTAGCTGTTCCCACGCCGAGTTCCTGTCCGCGTCGACAACGATCGGGTAGCCGACCGGGTGTTTCTCCAGGAACTTGCGTACCTTCTTTTCCCGGTCGCTTCCCTGATCCACGGACACCCCGACCACGACGACCTTGCCGCCGTGTTCCCTCTGCAGAGCGTCGAGATCGGGCATCGATTTGACGCAGGGCTGGCACCACGTCGCCCAGAAGTCGATGAGCACGATCTTGCCGCGGAGTTTGGACGTGCTGATCGTGTCCCCTGCCAGCGAGACGAACGTCATCTCGGGAAACGGCCCGGGTGCGAATACGTACGCGTACGGATCCTGGTCGAATTCCGCCGCGCATTTCGCCGAACAAAAGGACAGCTCCACACCGTCCAGCTGGCGGGTGGCCACGGCTTCTTCCTGCTTGGTCTCGCCGCTCAGCGCGCAGACCACGCACACCGCCTTGGCGGCCCACGCGCCATCCGTGCGCGCCGCGAAGACCACCAACAAGATTGCGATCCACGCCTTCATCAGAACCCGCCTGCGACTGAGATTCCGAAGGTATCCATCCACACCGCCATCAGACTCACACCCAGGTTCTCGCCGAACCAGCTGGCGAGAACGTGCGAGCGGTGACCGTCGTACATGTATCGTGTCGAGAAGCCGCGCCATACATACCATTCCGCCCCGAACGGATAGTTGAACCCTTCGTCCCACTCCGAATAGTTGAGGCTCCCATACACCGAAACCGGAACCCGGGGCGCCAGTTTCGACACCGTAAGATAATACGACTGCGTTCCCTCCGGCGACCCGATCCGGTCCGAGCTGGTCCCGAGGAAGGCCGCCGGCCTGTGCCCGGTTTCCGTCAGGAGAAACACGCTCGCGAGCGGGACGACCTCGCCGACCACCGGATTGTACTCGACCCCGATCTGGGCGCGCGGGTGAACCCGATAGCTCGCCGTCAGCCTCCAGCGCGGACGCTCCTGCTCCGTGTCGACGTAGCGCGCCGAGAAAGACCATGCGGTATGGACTCCGCTCCCCCGGAGCGGCGCGCCTTCGCCGGGTCAGCCGCTTCAAGTCGGGGTCTGCGACGTCGGCGGCCCGGCGCTAACGGGGACGCACCACGCCGCCAGGAGGATCAGGGCAGCCGGTAGAAATGCGTGCATGGTGTCGGTTCGCCGGGGTCTACAGGCCCAATGATACCCCGAAGAGCCAGTTGCGTCCCGCCATCCGGTAGCGCGCGACCTCTTCGTAGACGGTGTCGAGCAGATTGCCCACCTTGGCGCTCACCGTCACGTGGGCGTTGAGGCGGAACTGGGCGTTGGCATTGAGCACCCAGAACGCGTCCGGGGCCTGTCGCGGATAGAGGAACACCTCGTCGATCGCGCTTCGATAGCGCGCGTCGCCGTGGAGCAGCCAGCGCTTCCACAGCATGTCGAGCGAGAGATTCGCGGAGTGTTTGGGCCGGTACGGAAGAAAATCGTCGGTTCGGCCGGGTGACTGATCCCGCGCGTCGAGGTAGGCGTAGTTCACCGAAGACGTGAATATTCCCCGGCGCGACGTGATCGTCGCCTCGATCCCCTGCATGAGCGCGTCGTTCAGGTTGCGCACCTGATAAACGGTCACGCCCAATGACTCGGATATCTCTTCGAAGTAGATGAGGTCTTCGTAGTCGTAGCGATACGCGGCCACGTCGAGGTCGAACGCCGCCGCGGGATTCCAACGCGCACCCACCTCCGCCGAGGCCACGATGTGCTCGGCACCGAGATCCGGGTTGGGCACGAGGTCGATGCCGCCGCCGATCTCGCGCTCCTGGAAGAGCTCCGCGATCGTGGGCGCCCGGAACGCCTGTGCGAACAACCCGCGCAGCGCCAGCTCCGGCCTGACCGTCCACACCAGCCCCAGCTTCGGGCTCACCTGATCGAGCGTGCGCACCCCGACGAGGTGGTTCCAGTCGTAGCGGGCGCCGATCGTGGCGGCGAGGCTGCGGACGATGGTGATGTCGTCCTGCACGAACAGCGCGTAGTTGTTGATCTGGTGGTCCCCGAAGAGCGTCGTGTCCGGCGACGACAGCACGTAGTCGAGCTGGAAATCGCCCCCCGCGACCACGTGGTGCCGTTCACCCCAACGGAGGTCGCCCTGGGTGATCGCCCCGATCTTGTCCCCCAGGATCTCGGTGGCGAAACCGTAGGGCTCGTTGCCGGGCAGCTGGCGGTCGGGGTCGTTCTGGTTGCAGTACGAGCGCTGCTCGTGATGGAAATAGTACATGCGGGTGGAGTAGCGGGTCCGCTCGCTGAAGCCCGAGTAGTGCAGGTCGACGCTGCCGTAGTCCTTGTGCTGGCGGTCGTCGGTGTAGGAATCGCGAACCTGCAGCGGTTCCGCCGCGCTCAACCAGGCGTGCGGATAGTCGTTCTCCGCGCGGCCACCGCCCAGCGTCAGCTCGAGCTTTCGATGCGAATCGACGTCGTAGACGAGCTTGCCGAAGAGGTCATAGAACGCGTACGCGGTGTTTTCGCTGAACCCGTCCGAGCCCTTCCAGCTCGCGCTCACCAGGTAACGGAGGTCACGCGCGGACGTGATCGCACCGGAGAGGTTCGCGGTGACCTCGCCCTGCAGCGGCGTTTCGTCGGTGTAGCTGACCGAACTCCTTTCGAAGAACCCCAGCTTGAAGTCGAGCCTGCCGACCAGCGTGTCGCTCGGCCGGCGGGTGATCACGTTGACGACGCCCCCCATCGCCGTCGAGCCGTAGAGGCTCGAGAACGCTCCCTTCACGATCTCGACGCGATCGATGAACTGGGTCGGAACCAGGCTCCAGAAGGCGCCGCCCGTGTCCGAGGTCAGCGCCGGGCGTCCGTCGATGAGCAGCAGCACGCGATTTCCAACGCCGCCACCCGCAATGTCGGAACTGCCCCGAATCTGGATCGACTGCACCGAGATGCCGGTGGTCCGAAATGCGTTGAGGCCGGAGACGGCTTCGATCGATTGATCGAACGTGGTCGGCGCGCGGTGCGCAATGTCGTCCTGGTCGATCACGGCCACACTGGCGGGCGCCATGCGCGCGGTCTGCTCGACGCGCGTGGCGGTCACGACCACCGGGTCGGTCATGATCGCGGACGTCTCGAGCGCCACGTCGACGCGGGTGGTGTCACCCGCACCGACCCGCACGTCGGGCCGCGAGAACGCGGCGTAGCCGATGCGAGAGACGATCAGCCGGTACACGCCGGGGGGCAGATCGCGGATGACGTAGTGACCGCGCGTGTCGGAGGTCGCGCCGCGCTTGGTCGAATCGAGCCGGACGGTGGAGAAGCTCAGCCCGTTCCCGGTCGCCGCGTCCGTGACGCGGCCCACGATCACTCCGAAGGAGGACGACGTGCTGGGTGCGCTCGCCTGAGGGAACGCGCTGTGCGCGCCAAGGCCCAGGGCGGTCAGCACGCATGCAGCTCCGGCCGCGGCCCGAACGCCGCAGCAGATCCGATCCGTCGCGGCGCGCATGCGGAGACTATGGCGCCAGGGCGAGATCGGCCACGAGGTCCAACCCCTTGCTGTGCAGATTCGACCCCGCCAGATTCAGCGACGTGGGGCCGGGCGCCTCGGGCGCGATCTTGCTGCCATTCCACGCGACTCCCACGCTGTCCACAAAGGTCCAGTACATCCCCAGCAGGGTGGCACTGCCGGGAACGGCCGGGTTGCGCCAACTCACGTAGATCGCCGCGTACCTGCCTTCCTCGAGCCCGGTCAGGCTGAAGGTGTATTCACTCACGCCGGGCGTGATGGGGTTGGTGTACCCATCCGGCGGCCCGTCGGGCACCAAGTCGGCCGGCAAAACCGAGTAGATCGACACCTGGACGTCGCCCGACGCGGGCCACGAGCCGGTGTTGATGAACGTTACCTTGCCCTCGACGCTCGCGGGGCCGGCCGCGCCCGCCGGGTTGTCGTCTCCGCACGAGCTGATCATCGTCGCCACGACCATCATCACCACGAACGAGAGGATGCGTCTCATGGATCTGTATTCCTGTGTTAAGGTGGAGGTGTTCAGCCGCCTACGCCATCGCCAGAAAGAGATTGAACTCTGGATCACGATCGCATAGGTTTAGTCAGGTTTGCCAAATAAAGCAGAGCGCGCATGTTTCGTCAAGGCAGCACTACCGAAAAAACCCAATGGCTGACGCTGACGGAAGCGGCGGAGGCACTCAGGGTGCACCCGACCACGCTCCGCCGCTGGTCCGATTCGGGCCAGATTCCCGTATTTCTGACCCCCGGCGGCCACCGACGCTTCGCCGCGTCGGACGTCAAGCACATGTCGGTCCGCCGGCATTCCGTCCGGCGGGTTGGTCCGGTCGAACGGATCTGGGCCGACCAGGCGCTCACGCTGGCCCGAAAGCAGCTCGCCAACCAGGAGCAGGAGCGCTGGCTTCGCCGCCACGACGCCGGGGCACGGGATCGAAATCGCCAGATGGGACAGCAGTTGATGGCGCTGATCCTCGAATACGTGACGGCGGATCGCGAGGACGACCAGATGGTCAAGCAGGCGCGAACCATC
>Ga0184629_10000162_pt1 | contig 28839 bp, 26 predicted proteins | sample PLM4_32_b1_FD_133158 | JGI IMG/M metagenome (GOLD analysis project Ga0184629, IMG submission 133158) | Groundwater sediment microbial communities from an aquifer in East River, Colorado, USA - PLM4_32_b1 | ecosystem: Environmental > Terrestrial > Soil > Riparian zone | place: USA: East River...
ATAGGCGAATAAACCTTTTGAATTCATCATCGCCGCAAAACCGGTGATATCCTCCAGGTAACCCGCGCCGACAAGTTTATTATCTTTGGCAACTTGTAAACTCTGACCTACTGCGTCGGCCCGTAGCGTTGGCGTTATTGCAGCGGTAGCGGGAACATAGGTAATAGGCTCAGCGTATGTTTGAGGGCCAAGAAAGGATACAAATTCAGGATTTTCAGGTGCCAGGCTTGCCAGTTCTTCGGCTCTTCTGAGTACTTTTTCCAGCGAGGCATCGTCAAATTCGTTTATCGTAGCCACGCCAAGTTTCTTTCCAAAAGCTGAAGATACGACAAGGTTTGTTTGGCTTACACCACCACTGGTAGATACGGCGTTCCGGGCATATCGAATATTACTACTGTCCGTTCCATTAAGGTTTACTTCGCATTCATCTGCTTTTGAATAACTCAGCACTTTTTTTAGCAAAGCCTGAGCTTCGTCTTTCGTTAGTATGGGCATAGTATTATCCGATTTTTCTTGCTGTATTAATTACATTAACTCCATTAAAGCGCGCCGTTGACGAGCCGTGTGACACGGAACTGGTTTGCATCGGTTGTCCTTTTCCGTCAAAGAATGATCCGCCTAAACGATAATCATTTTCATCGGCAAGGCCTACGCATGAATTCCAGAATTCCTGTGTGTTGGATTGATAGGCAACATCTTTTAACATACCGGCAATTTTGCCATCCTTGATTTCATAGTAGAGCTGGCCACCAAACTGGAAATTATAACGTTGCTGATCGATGGAAAAAGATCCATCACCAATAATATAAATTCCTTTCTTAACTCCCTTTATCAAATCTTCGATAGTCTTTTTTTCTTTGCCTGCCTGAAGGGAGATGTTGGGCATACGTTGAAATTGCACGCTGCTCCAGTTATCGGCATAACAGCAACCTTGTGATGCAGGAAGGCCAAGAATATGGGCTTGATCGCGTATGGTCTGGTAGTTAACCAATATGCCCTCTTTAATAACGTCCCACCGTCCGCATTTAACGCCCTCGTCGTCATAGCCAACAGCCCCCAAAGAACCTACCTGGGTTTTATCGGCAACAATATTGACGAGCTTACTTCCATAATTGAATTTTTTAGATTCCCATTTATCAAGTGTCAGGAAGCTTGTTCCAGCAAAGTTAGCTTCATAGCCAAGCACGCGGTCAAGTTCTGTCGGGTGTCCGGCAGATTCATGAATGGTTAACCAAAGATGAGAAGGATCAAGTATAAGATCGTATTTACCCGGCTCAACAGACTTGGCATTTATTTTTTCCCCCGCTTGAAGGGCGCCGGCTTTAGCATCCTCCAGCATATCATACCGCCCTTTGTAAAGTGTGGTTACACCTTTGATTTTATCTTGCGGACGCGCATATAAGTATTCATACCCCATGCCCATCGGCGCGCTCAGTGCATTGCGGGTTTCAAATTTTCCGGTCGCAGCGTCGATTTTTGTGATGAAGAACGTAGGCCAGACGCGGTGAATATCCTGATCGATATATGATCCATCGGTGGATGCAAAGTATTTCTGTTCATTCACCATAAACAAGAATGAGTTTATGTAATCGGCACCACCTTTCATGGCAGCATCATTTACACTGAGTAAAAGGTCAACTTTTTCTTTGACGGGTACTTCGAATGAATTTTTTTCTATAGGGGCTTTCCAAGTCACCTCACCGTATCCCTTTTGCGGGGCAAGTTGCACCGGTTCCGTTAACAGTCTGGAGTTTTCTTTAGCCATGGATACCGCAAACTCAGCAGCCTTTGCTATGCTGTCTTTATCCATTTTGTCGGTTGCAGCAAACCCCCAACCACCGTTAGCGATTACGCGAATGCCCAGACCATAAGACTCGGTGTTCACGATGTTTTGTACTTTATCTTCGCGGGTAATGACAAATTGGTTGAGGTAACGACCAAGGCGCACATCTGTATAGGTAGCGCCTTTAGAACGCGCAGCATTGAGGGCAACGTCGGCCAGCTGTTTCTTCAAGGCAACATCAACAGTTTCTAACGCTCTTTCGGGAACAATGGGACGGCCAATGCCTGGGATGCCAGCGAGCATGGCGCCCGTAGTGCCCATGCCTGTCAGATAAATAAAATCTCGTCTTTTCAAAATGTGTAAGGGTTAATGAGTCTCTAAATTGTAGTATATGAACTTAATCGAAGGCAATATCTAAAAGTTTTAGATAATTGAAAATCCTTTACGGTCTGAAATGGCCTTGATGGTTTGACCTTACCGGGTGAGATAAAAAGAAAATCCCTGACGTTAATCAGGGATTGAATTGTTCATTTAGACAGCATCCGACAAGCTTGTAAATGTAAAGTCCCTGATTTTCATAAAGGGGATCAAAAAACTCGTACCTCCGCCACCACCCCCGGCTACATCTACCCGGACTTGTTTCCCTAATGTTTCAAGGTTGTTCAACATAATCACTGGGCTTTCATTGAAGCGGAAATTTTTGATTGGGTGCTTTACTTTTCCATTCTCTACAAAAAAAGTTGCGTCACGGGTAAGTCCGGTGTATAGTTGTGTTTGAGGATCAACAGAACGGATATACCAAAACCTGGTCACCAATATACCCTTCTTAGTGTCTTTGATGAGATCTTCCAGCGATGCATTTCCACCCTCCATAATGGTGTTGCCAGGGAAGGGTACAGGGGCTACATTTTTTTGAGAGGCCCAGTAGCGATCGTAAAAAAGATTAGCCACTGTTCCTTGTTTTATGATATCCATTCTTTTTCTGGCCTGGCCATCGCCCGTCCAGGGGGAGGCAGGTACATCAATATTGAATGGATCGGTATAGAGGGTAACACGTTCATCCATGATCTTTTCACCCAGTTTCGTTCCTCCGCCTTTCTTTGACATAAAACTTCTACCCTCATCCGCCGTGCGGGCATTCATACTGAAAAGCATATTCCGGATCAACTCTGCCGATGCGGCAGGTTCAAGGATGACGGTATATTTTCCAGGCTCTATCGCTTTTGCGTTTCGTGACTGGAGTGCTTTATCAATAGCGATTTTTGAAGCTTCTGCTGTATCCAGCTTTTTTACATCGTTGAAGTTCCGGGTTACCCAGCCCGATCCGGTGCCATCGCTTGAACGCATCGTCACCGTAAAGTCTACACCTGTCGATTGGTTATAGGCATACAGGCCTTTCGTATTCATCATGGAAGCAAAGCTATGGTTGTCTTCAAGATAGCCCGCTGCGGTGACGTCTTTGGCAATTGCCGGGTTGATACTGTTGGCGGCTGCCTGTGCCCGGTAGTCCGGTGTGATCTTGGCCGTAGATTCAAAATAGGTTTTTGATTCACCATAGGTTTGCTGCGGAAGAGGTCCGACAAACTCCGGATTTTCGGGCGCTAATTGGGCAAGTTCTTCTGCCCGTCTCACTACTTTTTCCAGGGAGGCATCATCAAATTCATTGATGGTGGCCACCCCAGATTTTTTGCCAAAGTTGGATTGGACGACCAGGGTTACGTCGCTGTTTTCTCCGGCCGTTGACACACTATTGCGTGCATAGCGGATATTACCTCCGTTAGTTCCATTTAAGTTCACTTCGCAGTCGTCTGCTTTAGAGTAGCCAATAACCTTCTCCAATATCTTTTTTGCCTCTTCTGATGAAAATATAGCCATGATAAAGATGTTTTATAGTTGAAATATAATTTCGTGTTGATTTTAAAGTTGAGGTTTTCACTTCTTACCTCTCACTTCTTACCGCTTACCTCTTACCTCTTACCTCTTACCTCTTACTGCTTACCTCTTACTGCTTACCTCCATATTTACTAAAGAGTTCTTCCCGTATTAATAACATTCACTCCATTAAATCTGGCTGTAGCGGAACCGTGCGATACTGCATTTGCCTGCGGGGGTTGACCTTTACCATCATTAAAGGCGCCGTTCAAGCGATAGTCACGTTCATCACAAATTTGGGCACAGGAATTCCAGAATTCCTGTGTATTGGATTGATAGGCTACGTCTTTCAGCATTCCTTCAATTTTTCCGTTTTTGATTTCAAAGAAAAGCACACCTCCAAACTGAAAATTGTAGCGTTGCTGATCGATGGAGAACGAACCATCTTTAACGATGTAAATGCCTTTTTCCACTCCACTGATCATTTGCTGGGGTGTCATGGGTTGTTTGCCAGGGGCTAAGGATACGTTGGGCATGCGTTGAAACTGAACGTCCCTCCAGCTTTGAGAATAACAGCAACCGTGCGATTCGTTTTGTCCAAGAATGTGAACCTGGTCGCGGATGCCCTGGTAATTCACCAGGATACCGTCTCTTACCAAGTCCCATTGTTTGGTCTTTACGCCTTCATCGTCGTAGCCCACGGCGCCTAGCGATCCCGGTTGTATTTTGTCGGCTATAAAGTTTACTACTTTATTTCCATATTGAAATGATTTGGATTGTAGTTTGTCTAAGGTGGCAAAGCTTGTACCGGCATAGTTAGCCTCATAGCCTAAGACACGATCCAATTCTAGGGGGTGGCCAACCGATTCATGAATAGTTAGCCACAAGTGAGAGGGTTCAAGTACCAAATCATATTTACCGGGTTCAACAGATTTGGCCGATATCATTTGCTTAGCTTGTTCTGCCGCAAGGGTGGCATCTTCAACTATATCGTATGACTTATTATATAAGGTGATGCCGCCCGGGCCTTGAATTTTATCTTCAGGCCTTCCTGCTAAGTATTCATAACCCATTCCCACGGGTGCACTGAAAGCCGCCCTGGTTTTAAACTGACCGGATTGCTTATCAATCATGGTCACTGTAAAATTTGGCCACGTGCGATGGATATCCTGATCAATGTATGAGCCATCCGTGGACGCAAAATATTTTTGTTCATTCACCAGGAATATAATGCTGTTTATAAAGCTCGCACCTTTTTCAAGGGCCTTTGCATTGGCATTCAGCAGCAGATCAACTTTGTCCTTTATCGGTACTTCAAACCCGTTTTTTTGTATGGGTGTATTCCAGGTAACTTCACCATAAGCTTGTACAGGGGCCAATTTTAGAGGCTCTTTTTGAAATTTTGAATTTGCCTTGGCAATCACCACGGCGCGCTCCGTTGTTTTTTTAATACTATCAGGAGTTACATCATTGGTAGAGGCAAACCCCCATGTCCCATTTGCTATCACGCGTATACCAACACCGAATGATTCTGTATTCCTGACGCTCTGAACTTTGTTTTCCCGTGTTGTGACGAACTGATTCAGATATCTTCCAATACGAACATCAGCATATGTTGCGCCATTGGATTTAGCCGTGTTCAAGGCAACATCGGCCAATCTTTTCTTTTGCGTAACATCCAAGCCTAGTGCAAGCAGATCTTCCGGATGTACATGGCGCGCGATAGAAGGCAATGGCAGCATCATGGCACTGGCACTCATGCCGGCCAATTGTATAAAGTCTCTTCTTTTCATGTTGAGTCAGATTAAATCGTTCTTCCGGTATTGATTACGTTGATGCCATTAAAGCGTGATGTTGAACTTCCGTGAGAGACGGCGCTAACCTGCGAGGGCTGTCCCTTGCCATCGAAGAAGGATCCAAACAATCTGTAATCGCGGTCATCACAAATTTTTGTGCAACTATTCCAGAACTCCTGTGTGTTCGATTGATAGGCCACATCATTGAGCATCCCGGCAATAGCCCCGTTTTTGATTTCGTAGAAAACCGTTCCGCCAAACTGAAAGTTATACCGTTGTTGGTCGATAGAGTAGGAGCCGCGTCCGGCAATGTAAATTCCTTTCTCCACATCTTTGATCATCTGTTCTACGGAATATGGATCTTTACCGGGTGCCAACGATACATTGGGCATGCGTTGAAACTGCACGTCACTCCAACTTTGAGCATAACAACATCCATGCGATTCGTTCTGTCCCAGGATGTGAACCTGGTCACGGATAGCCTGATAGTTTACAAGTACACCTTCCTTAATCAGGTCCCAACGCCTGCATTGAACGCCTTCATCATCATAGCCCACGGCGCCCAGCGAACCCACCTGGGTTTTATCCGCAAAGATGTTGACAAGTTTGCTGCCATAATTAAATTTACCACTCTTCCATTTATCCAAAGTCGCAAAACTGGTTCCTGCATAGTTGGCCTCGTATCCCAGGACACGATCAAGTTCTAACGGATGACCTACTGATTCATGTATGGTCAGGCCAAGATGATTAGGCTCCAGTACAACATCATACTTTCCAGGCTCAACTGATTTTGCAGTCAGCATTTCCTTTGACTGCTTGGCAGCAAGGATCGCATCCTCGACCATGTCATAACTTTTATTGTACAACACCACTCCCGCGGGTCCCTGAAATTTGTCTTCATTTTTGGGTATCATGTATTCATACCCCATGCCCATGGGAGCGCTTAATGCCTGGCGGGTTTTAAACAAGCCAGCTGCCTTGTCAATCGTGGTTACCGTGAACGTTGGCCAGATGCGGTGAATGTCCTGATCGATGTAGGATCCTTCTGTTGATGCAAAGTACTTCTGTTCGTTCACCTGAAAAAGACTTGAACTGGCAAAGGTTGCACCATTTTGCAAAGCCGCCGCGTTCGTTCGTAAAAGAAGATCTGTCTTTTCTGAAACGGTGATTTCAAAAGCATTTTTTTGAACTGGTGTTTTCCAACTTACTTCTCCATACGACTTTACAGAAGCCAATTTGACGGGTTCTTTTTGGAACTTTGAATTTGCTTTCGCGATAGCAATGGCTCGCTGTGTGGCTATTTTAATGCCCTCGGCAGTAACTGTATTCGTGGCGGCAAAACCCCATGTTCCGTTTACGATCACCCGTATACCTGCACCAAATGACTCTGAGCTTACAATGTTTTGTACTTTGTTTTCACGGGTAGTAATGAACTGATTGAGGTAACGTCCGATTCTGATGTCAGCATAGGTGGCGCCCATAGATTTTGCAACATTCAAAGCAACATCAGCGAGCGTTTTTCTCTGAACAACATCCAGCGGCGAGTCCAACAATGCTTCAACCGGTGTGGAACTCGCTGGGAAAGGCAAAAGTATTCCGCCCATACCTAATCCTGCCAATTGAACAAATTCTCTTCTTTTCAAGGTTATTTAATTTAGCGTGCTGCGGTATACGATTTGTAAAGTAGCCAAAGAAACAAAAAAGGATACCTAAAAAGATATCCCTTGCTATTAGTTTATATGAATGGTTAGTTTTGCGCTCGCTTCAAGTTATTTGGAAAGCTCGCTGAAATCAAATGAAGTTTCCAGGAATTTAGTGGTGAACTTGCCTGACCTGAAAGTTGCATTATCCATTAAGGCGATGTGGAAGGGGATTGTGGTCTTAATACCTTCAATGACAAATTCCTGGAGTGCGCGTTTCATACGGGTAATTACTTCTTCCCGGGATTGGCCGGTGCAAATAAGCTTGGCAATCATGGAATCGTAATTAGGGGGAATGGTATAGCCGGCATACACGTGGCTATCGATACGAACCCCATGTCCACCGGGCATGTGTAAGTTTGTAATCTTACCCGGTGAGGGACGGAAACCATTGGCAGGGTCTTCCGCATTAATACGGCACTCCATGGCAAACATTTTTGGAAAATAATTTGTCCCGGATATGGGGACTCCTGCGGCAACTTTGATCTGTTCTTTGATCAGATCGTAATCTGTAACTTCTTCGGTGATGGGGTGTTCTACCTGGATACGGGTATTCATTTCCATGAAGAAGAACTGACCATGTTTATCGAGAAGGAATTCAATTGTTCCGGCCCCTTCAAAATTAATTGCCTTGGCACCTTTTACGGCTGCATCTCCCATTCGTTCCCGTAATTCCTGATTCACAACAGGGGAGGGAGTTTCCTCCACTAACTTTTGATGTCTGCGCTGGATAGAGCAGTCGCGTTCAGAGAGATGACAAACTTTTCCGTATTGATCGCCTACTATTTGAATTTCAATGTGACGTGGTTCTTCAACAAATTTCTCTAAGTATAAACCGTCGTTACCAAAAGAGGCACTCGCTTCGCGTTTAGCATCGTCCCAGGCCTTCTTAAACTCTGATTCATTGTTGATGATTCGCATACCTTTTCCGCCTCCGCCTGCTGTTGCCTTGACAATAACGGGGTAACCGATTTCTTTGGCCAGCACTAACCCTTGCTCTACATCGTCAAGCAGTCCGTCAGACCCAGGTATAGTGGGAACGTCGGCTTTCTTCATCGTATCTTTCGCGGTAGCCTTATCACCCATCGCCTCAATCATTGCCGGTGTAGGGCCGATAAATTTTATGCCGTACTCATGACATATCGCAGAGAATTCGGCACGTTCGGAAAGAAAACCATATCCTGGATGAATAGCATCCGCATTGGTAATTTCCGCGGCTGCAATGATACGCGGAATGTTGAGATAGGAATCCTTGCTGGGTGGCTCACCAATGCAAACGGCTTCATCTGCAAAACGAACGTGAAGACTCTCGCGGTCAGCCGTTGAATAGACAGCGACTGTTTTGATACCCATCTCGCGGCATGTGCGGATTACTCTTAAGGCAATTTCACCGCGATTTGCTATTAGTATTTTTTTAAACACAGATATCAGTTTAGATGGAACAGATTGCTAAAGCTTAGCCTACGTTGACAAAAAAGAAATTAATCTGGTTCTACAACAAAAAGTACTTGATCATATTCAACAGGTGAAGCGTTTTCGACCATTACCTTTAGGATTGTGCCGGAGAATTCAGATTCGATTTCATTGAATAACTTCATCGCTTCAATGATACAAACCGCCTGACCTTTTGAAATCTTATCACCCACAGAAACGAAAGGGGGTGTATCTGGATTTCCAGAACGGTAAAATGTACCGATCATTGGGGATTTGATCTCCACTGTTTTCTTCGCGGAGGAAACTGCTTCTACAGGTGTTTCTGCCTTTTGTGTCTGTACGGCGGCTGAGATTGCAGCCATTACAGGGGCTACGGCCGCAGCTTGTGTCACTACAGGTACAGGTGAGGATTTAAATACTTTTTGATCCGGCTCCCGCTTAACGCTGAGCTTAAGTTCTTTGGTTTCAATATTCACCTCATTCAAACCTGATTTAGAGATGAAATCAATAAGGTCTCGTATTTCTGATGTTTTCATTGCGGGTTGGTTTGTTGCTCCGGAATCAAGTATAGCACGTGAAGGATTGGCTTCTTTCTTAGCAGTAGGTTTTGACGCTCTGGTTTTACTCATGACTTCCTATAATTTGACGCGTTCAATATATTCACCCGTTGCGGTATGAATTTTTATTTTATCCCCTGCATTGACAAAAAGTGGAACTCGAATTTCAGCACCGTTTTCCAACGTTGCAGGTTTTAATGTGCGTGTAGCGGTATCGCCTTGCATACCCGGCTCGGTGTATTGTACTTCCATCACGACATGGGTAGGGGGTTCCGCGGTAATGGCACTTTCACCATTCTCAAACGCAATCATCAGGGTAACGCCTTCTTTAATATAATTCACAGAATCACCCAGTAATTTCTTATCCAGGTAAACCTGATCAAAGGTAACATTATCCATGCATACGAGGCTATCACCATCGGCATAGAGATACTGGTATTCCTTTGTTTCTACACGGAGAATTTCGACTTCGTCTCCGGGGCGGAAACGGTTTTCAGCAATTTTTCCATTGCGAACATTGCGCATTTTGATTTGATAAAACGCGCGGAGGTTTCCGGGTGTGCGGTGCTGTAGTTCTTCCACCTGCATCACTTCGCCATTATAACGAATGAAGTTTCCTTTGCTTAAATCCGAGACGGTCGCCATAAAAAATTTAGACTTTAAGTTACAAATGAATTGATTAATTGCAAGAATTCACGGTTATACATCAGGCTTAAAAAATGTGTCTCCTGAGCAACGTTGAGCCGGTGAACAAAATGTTAATTATTATAGGCCCATTTAACATAGACTGCACCCCACGTGAAGCCACCGCCAAATGCAGCAAGAATTAAATTATCTCCTTTTTTTAATTGTTTTTCATAATCCCAAAGAAGTAAGGGGATAGTTCCTGCCGTGGTGTTGCCATACCGTTCAATGTTCATCATTATTTTATCTTCGGTAATTCCAATACGGTTGGCAGCAGCATCAATAATTCTTTTGTTAGCCTGATGTGGTACAAGCCATGCTATATCCTCCGGCTTTAAAGCATTTCGTTCGGCTATTTGTGCAGATACTTCAGCCATATTCGTCACGGCAAATTTAAAAACGGTTGAGCCTTCCTGATATACGTAATGCTGACGTGCGTCTACCGATGCATGCGTGGCAGGAATTCGACTACCCCCCGCCTTCATGTGAAGATAGCTTTCCCCGGTTCCATCACTTTTAAGTAAAGAATCCATAACACCAACGTTTTCAGAGGTTGGTTCTAACAAAACGCATCCAGCGCCGTCACCAAAAATAATACACGTTGTACGGTCTGTATAGTCCATGATGGCTGACATCTTATCACCACCTACAACGACTACTTTTTTATACATGCCGGATTGAATATAGCTGGCCCCTGTTGTTAACGCGAAGAGGAAACCTGAACACGCTGCGCTAATATCAAAGCTGAAAGCATTTACAGCTCCTACTGCGGTGGCAACAAGATTAGCCGTCGCCGGGAAAGTCATGTCTGCAGTGACGGTTGCAAAAATAAGCAGGTCAATTTCTTTGGGATCAAGTTTAGTCTTCGCCAGCATATCTTTCACGGCTTCGATGCCCAGGACAGAAACGCCTTTATTTTCACCTTTAAGAATTCTCCTCTCTTTGATACCGGTGCGGCTGGTGATCCATTCATCCGTAGTCTCTACCATCGTTTCGAGTTCCTTATTGGTAAGAACATAGTCCGGGACGTAACCTCCCACACCTGTAATGGCAGCTCTGATATTGGTCATAATGATCTAAACTTTAGTGCAATGCTTTACTCGATGGTTAACTGTATAAAAAGAAAATGCCCGGCGAAAAACACCGAGCACAACGACATATTTTTCCCTACGGAGTACATTTACAATTCTTCTTCTCCTCGATCACTACATTTTTTACAGTAGTTTCAATGAACTGAAATTTCGCAAGGTATGCGGGTTTCATGCAATGTTACGCCAGGACCTCTTTTTCCATCACCACCTTACCATTATAGTAAAGCTTGCCCTCAAGCCAGAAGGCACGGTGCGGCAGATGATGTTCTCCGGTAGTGGGACACACCGCGAGTTGTTTCGCGCTTGCTTTGTAGTGTGTTCTTCTTTTATCCCTGCGGGTTTTCGAAATTTTTCGTTTAGGATTCGGCATAGTCTAAAACAGTTTATTTTAATTTCTTCAAAATATTCCAGCGAGGATCAATTTCCTCTCCATTTTTATTCTCGGTCCCTTCCTCAGAAGAATATACAATCTTTCCTTCCGAAGCATCATCATCAACCTCATCCTGGAACTTTGGATGAAGTTTTTTAAGGGGAATCGCCAGTACAATGAACTCATACATATACTGTCCCAGTTCAAGGGTCGCTGTATCCCGATGGATGATCATAATCTCATCCGTAATTTCTTCATCCGTATCTCCGTATTTAAACACTATTTTATGTGTGTTTTCAATCGGATAATCAAAAGGTTCAAGACTTCTGTCACAGATCAGTTTTGCTGTCCCTTTTATTTTAAATTCAGCTTCCAGGAACGTTTCATGCTTATCCAGCAACAAATCAACCTGAAATGTCCCTTCCGGAAAAAGGTCCAGTCCATATTTCCTGAAGAACTCGACGCCAATTTCATACTGAAAATGGTGCTCTTTGTTGCTCAGGCCAACAATATTGATGCTATAAGCCCCCAACGCCAAACCCTGTCGGGCATTAAAAATTAGTCGGCAAATTTAGGATAATTAATCAGAAAGTAAAAAAAGCTTAAAAAATGGGTAGTGTCTCAGTTTGGAAACGCTATCAAAAAATGCTAAATGTATTCGCTAATGGCCGCTTCTTTGAATTCCTGGATGGTTTTATTACCATAGTTTTCAACAAAATAATCAATTATGCCTTTTTTAAACCCCAGTTTGATGGCGATGTTCTTACAAAAGATGACCTCACTCTCGAACACGTTTTGATCTACAAAGACCAATTCGATGCTTGACATAAGGTATTCAAACTTTTGATCCAGTGAAAGGGCCCCTAATGAATCGATTGGCTGTGGGTTGCGTATCAGGTCATTTACTTCCTCTTCCGGGAATTTTCGATCGCGGGCGATTTTGAAAATCATCTCCCGCTCTATTTTTGCGAAGTGTTTATCCGCTTCAGCAAGTTGAATAAGTATGTTAAGTTGTTTTTTTGTGACTATATCCATTTCAACTAACGCTTGGTACTCAAATATAGTAAATATAAAAATTAAGGCATTCCCAACGGTCGAATTCTGAGATTAGACCTACTTGTTTGGACTTATTTTTCTGTGGAAGGTTCGTTTCTGTTCTTAAAAATATCTGCCGCCCGATAGATCGCTATGCGAAGGGAGCTTTCATTTGCCTGATTTTTACCCGCAATAGCATAACCTGTACCATGATCCGGAGAGGTTCTCACCACGGACAGCCCAGCAGTAAAATTTATCCCTTCTTCGAAAGCAATTATTTTAAAAGGCACCAAACCCTGATCGTGGTACATCGCCAGGATGGCATCATACTTGGTGTGACTCCCCGTTGCAAAGAAACCATCTGCTGGAAAGGGGCCATAAATCAGCTTGCCTTTGTTTTTCTGATCGACAATAACAGGCTTTATAATCAGATCATCCTCCTCGCCAATCAACCCACCATCGCCCGCATGAGGGTTGAGTCCAAGCACAGCGATCCTGGGTTTGCCAATGCCGAAGTCTTTTCGAAGAGATTGGTCCATGATCTTTAATTTTGCCTCGATCTTTTCCTTTGTAAGAGATGCTGCAATATCCTTAACGGGGATGTGCTCCGTTACCAATCCCACACGAAGCGTGTCGCTTACCATGAACATAAGGCTTTCTGTTGCGCCGAAAAACTTGGTAAGATATTCTGTATGTCCGGTAAAGGGGAATTCATCGCTATGGATCGACTGCTTGTCAATGGGAGCGGTCACCAACGCATCGATTACACCTTCTTTCAATTCTTCACAAGCTTGTTTCAAAGCGATAAATGCCGCTTTGCCACTTTGTTTCGATGCCTTGCCAGGATTGATCTCCAGGGTGTCGTCCCAGCAGTTTACTACATTTATACTTTTTGGAGCAAACTGTCCTTTGTTGCGTACTTGCGTGTAATTAAACTCCTCAATGTTCAACTGCTTTTTATAAAAGGATATGACTTTTGCCGAGCCATAAATCACCGGCGTGATAACGTTAAATATGCGGTGGTCGGCTAATGCCTTTATTACTACTTCAGGGCCAACACCGTTTAAGTCACCTAATGTAATACCGATACGAGGTTTGTGTGTTTGAGTCATAGATTCAAATCAATTCTAAGCGATTTAGTGAAAATATCTATTTGTTCCTTGTAGATTGTGGCAGATGTATGCAGATAGACAATTGCGTAAGGTAAGACCGAAGAAGTCTTTAGGGCAACATTTCTTGCATGATCAAAATATTGCCCGGCGTATTGTCGCATCCCTGAAAGTTGACAAAGTACAAAATGCCGTGCTGGAGATTGGCCCCGGAATGGGTATGCTCACAAAGTTTTTGATTGACCAACCAGGGGTTGACTTAAAGGTCATTGAAATCGACCGTGATTCCGTTGCTTATCTTAACAAACATTACCCCTCCCTTCACAATAAAATTATTGAAGGTGATTTTCTGGAAGTTGATCTTGATAAAATTTTTCCGGGTAAATTCTCTATCATCGGAAATTTTCCGTATAACATTTCATCTCAGATTTTTTTTAAAGCCCTCAAAGATCGCGACAGGGTCGATCAACTGGTGTGCATGTTGCAGAAGGAAGTAGCAGACCGTATTGCCGCCCCGCCGGGTAGTAAGACGTACGGAATACTCAGCGTGTTACTGCAGGCTTATTTTGATATTGAATATTTGTTTAAAGTTCCCCCTGGAGTTTTTACACCACCACCCAAAGTGATGTCTGCAGTGATACGGTTAGCGCGAAACAGCGTAAAGAATTTGCACTGTGATGAAGCACTTTTTGTTCAAGTTGTAAAACAAGGCTTCAATACCCGCAGGAAGACCTTGCGCAACGCTTTAAAAAATCTAAATTTGCCAGCCGAAATTTCTGCACTTGATATAATGAATAAGCGTGCGGAGCAATTGTCGGTTGAAGCGTTTGTTAACCTCACACAACTAATCGATCGAAGTCGTGGAGCAACCACTGGTTGAATTTGAATTAACGAAAGAATTCCGAGACCGCTTTCAGCAGGCGCTGGATGAACGGGATTATCAATTCATTCTCAAGATTTTGACAGATGTCAAACCGGCGGATATCACGGCATTGTTGTATGAATTTAACTCTGAAGAGTCCAAGTATGTCATGGATCTTCTCTCTATTGAGATTCAGGCCGAAATTATCAGCGATCTCGACCCCGATACCCGCAAGAAATTCCTGAAAATTTATCCTCCGTCAGAGATTATCAATTTCCTGAATCAACTTGCTTCTGATGATACGGCTGATATCCTGAATGAACTCCCCATAAAGGAGAGGGAACAGGTATTATCTGGCCTGGAGCCTGAACTTAAAATGCAGGTAACCGAACTGCTTCGCTACGAAGAAAATGTGGCCGGTGGTTTAATGGCCAAAGAATTGATTAAAGCCCGGTATTACTGGACTGTCGTGGAATGTGTCGATGAAATCCGAAAGCAGGCAGAAAATGTAAACAAGTTTTATGCGGTTTACGTAGTCGATGAGCATGATAAGTTGCTGGGCCGGGTAGCCCTTCAGGATTTGATCGTTAAGGAAGCTAAAACCATCGTTGCCGACATCTATGAAAAAGATGTTGTTTCCGTAGAGACGTATATGGAGGATCGCGAAGTAGCGGAGATGATGAAGAAGTATGACCTGGAGTCTATTCCTGTCGTGAATGTACAAGGACAACTTGTTGGCCGAATCACCATTGATGACATTGTCGACGTAATTACGGAGCAAGCGGATGAGGAACGTCAGATCATGGCCGGTATCAGTGAAGATGTTGAAGAGGACGACAGCGTATGGCGAAATTCAAGAGCCCGTTTGCCGTGGCTATTGATTGGTATCGCAGGTGGGCTGATGAATGCGAAGTTCATGGGATTGTTTGAAGCTGAACTGGCCCGTGTAACAGCCATCGCGTTTTTCACTCCGCTCATACAAGCGACAGGAGGTAACGTTGGAATTCAATCATCATCCCTCATTGTTCAAAGCCTTGCAAATCCTGATTTTGTAGACGAAGGCTTATGGAAGCGACTCATAAAGGTTTTTTTTGTGGCGCTTCTAAATGGACTATTTCTCGCGGCATTGGTTTTTGCCGCTAACGTTTTACTTTTTGGAGAGTACCGGCTTTCGATGATTGTGTCCCTGGCACTGTTCAGTGTCATTGTATTCGCCTCTTTTATTGGAACGATCACGCCCTTGGTACTGAATCGTTTCGGGTTTAATCCTGCACTGGCAGCCGGTCCTTTTATTACTACAACCAACGATTTGTTGGGGTTGACTGTTTATTTCTTAACGGTTCATTTGATGCTCTGATGAATACTCCAAGGTGTTTGGTTGTTGATATAGTGCATGAAAGTCTCTTTCCATTGTTAGCGGAAATAGGGTGGGAGGCAGACTATCAGCCTAACATTTCGCGGGCGCAAATTAAAGCGGTGCACGAAGCGTATGCGGGATTAATTGTCAGGAGTAAAACAATTATCGACCGCGATTTATTGGGTGCACATCCGAGGGTAAAATTTATTGGTCGCGCCGGGGCAGGACTTGACAGTCTGGACCTGGAATACTTGGCAGAAAAAGGTATACATGTCCTTCACGCATCGGAAGGTAATCGTGATGCGGTAGGGGAGTACACCGCGGGGGTATTATTGAGTTTGATAAGAAATATTCCCAAAGCAGATCGAGAAGTAAAGGAGTTTAGTTGGAGACGGGAAGCAAATAGGGGCGAAGAGATTATGGGGAAGACCGTGGGTATCATCGGTTACGGTAACATGGGTCGGGCGTTTGCTAAACGCCTTGCGGGTTTTGAATGTAATGTTTTAGCGTATGATAAATACAAAACGGGTTTTTCCGATCAGTTTTGCAAGGAAGTGCAAATGGATGCCATAGAGGAAGAAACAGACATCCTCAGTCTGCACATTCCATTAACACCTGAAACAAGGATGTTGGTCAATAGAAATTATCTAAAACGCTTTAAAAAGCGCATCATCCTTATCAATACAGCGCGTGGCGAGATTGTTTCGTTGTCTGATCTGGTCGAAAGCATGGAGGAGGGCCGGGTACGTGGTGCAGCCCTTGATGTTCTGGAAAATGAGAAAATGGAAAACCTTACGCCGCTTCAGCTGCAAGCCTTTAATTTCCTTCGTAAAAGGTCGAATGTAATATTCACCCCCCACATTGCCGGCTGGACAGTCGAGTCCCTTGTAAAAATAAACGTAGCTTTGGTTCAAAAAATCAAAGCGCTTCAATTGGCGTAGTATTTTTAAATCATTAATTTTCCAAGTAGGATCTCAGGCCCGATGAGTTTTTTACAAAAGCGTACCAAGAAGCTTAATGAACTTTTCAATTCTATTATTGAAAGGCCTCTCCTTACATCCACGCTGGTATTGATTTTTGTCACCATCGTCGTGCTCGGTCTCAGTGTGCCATACTATCTTAACGAGTTTGACACCTTCATTCCGCAAATTCTTGCCGAAGCTCATGGTATGATTTTCGACATCGCCGTTATTGGTATTCTTATCTTTTGGTTGAACCAAAACGGTGAAATTCGCCGGCGTATCCGTACTTATAAAGATGAAATTGATGACTTTCGATTATGGGAATCGGAAGAAGCTGCCTTCCGTACCGTCGGTAATATAAAGCGACTGAACCGACACCAAATTCATGAAATTAATTTAGTGAATTGCCATTTGCCAAGAACGAACCTAAACTATGCCGACCTGGCCGGCTCAAACATGAACTCGGCAAATATTTCACAGTCATCATTAATTGAATCAAATCTGGAGAATGCGCGCTTGAATCAAACCAATTTTGAAAACTCAAACCTCAACCAGGCCAATTTGAGAGGGGCTTATGCAAGCGGAGCGAATTTTAAAGATGCTTTTCTTATTAAAGCGCACTTTGAAAATGCATTCCTGATCAAAGCTAATTTTAACAATGCATTTTTGATGGAATCTAATTTGACAAATTGCTACCTCATGGGCGCTGATTTTGAAAATGCCAGTTTATATAAAGCGGATCTGCGAGGGGCAAAAGGACTAACGGTGGAGCAACTTTCAAAAGTTAAGACGCTTTACCTGGCGAAATTTGATGATGAAATATTGGAGCAAATCAAGACGAACCTCCCGGAGTTGGTAGGGACTTGATTTTTGCATTGAAATAATAATGTATTACATTTGTGCATTAGCAACGGTCTCAGACATGAGGCCGTTGTTTCTTTTTTGACCACTGTAGAACCTAAAAAAACCAGATGGTCATCGATAAGGTCTCAGAGAGAAAATATTGTAAGTTATGAGTAAGAAAATATCATACTACACCAAGGAAGGATTGGAGAAGTTGAAGAATGACTTGAGCCATCTCAAATCTAAAGGGCGTGCCGACATTGCCCGCCAGATCGCAGATGCTCGCGATAAAGGTGATCTGAGTGAAAATGCTGAATATGATGCAGCGAAAGATGCGCAAGGACACCTTGAAGCAAAAATTGCTCAACTGGAAGACCTCGTTTCTAATGCACGGTTGCTCGACGAAAACAACATCGATACTTCCAAGGTTTCTATCCTTTCGAAAGTAACGATCAAGAATAAAAAGAATGGTGCTTCCGTTACGTATACGCTAGTGTCGGAAGAAGAGGCTGATTTAAAAGCAGGCAAGATATCCACCATGTCGCCCATTGGAAAAGGCTTGTTAGGCAAAAAGATTGGAGAGGTAGCCAAGATCAAGACACCGGCAGGAGAGATGGAGTTTGAGATTGTTAAAATTACCAGCTGAGATCTTTGTTGGAGTTTATCGTCAATCGGGCCAATTTGCCCTTACGTAATAGCACATATCCATGGCATCGATTTTCACAAGAATTATCAATCGGGAGATTCCAGGTTACATTGTAGCCGAGGATGAGCGTTATATTGCTTTTCTGGACATTAGTCCGTTAGTATTAGGACATACCCTCGTCGTTCCGAAGCAGGAAATTGATTTCATTTTTGATTTGGATGATGATACCCTGGCGGGGTTGAATGTATTTGCAAAAAAAGTAGCCATAGCTATAAAAAAAGCTGTGCCCTGCAAAAGAATTGGTGTAGCCGTCATCGGCCTTGAGGTTCCTCATGCCCACGTTCATCTTGTGCCCATGAACAAGACCGATGACCTTAATTTTACACGACCGAAGCTGAGTCCGTCTAAAGTAGAGCTGGCAGAAATCGCTGATAAAATTAAGAAAGCGCTCTAGATAATTGATTTGTAGTTCTTGAAGTGCATTGAGCTTGTTAATGAAGAACACCAATAAGGCGTAGCTGGTGGATCTTGAGACTGCAAGGGAAACAACGAAGACGATTAAAGAAAACACAGCTATAACTTTTTACGGCGTATAGTTGTTGAGTTAACTGCTAAGTAGCAACCTATCATGTTCCAATCTTTAAACCACCCTGCAAAATTGCGTGTCGTTCAGATTTTATTTTTTAAATAACATTTACCCGACACGCGGAATGAATTATATCATAAGCCCGGAGCTTTCGCTCCAGGCTACCAACAAGACATCCCTGCGGGATTCTTAGTAAATGGTCCTCTCACGGCTAGTCGGATTTCACGCACAATAGCATAGTATAACAAAAGTCCGCCGCGGCGGACGAGCTATTGGTAGCCCAGGGTGCAACCCTGGGCTAAACAGGAAAGCAAATACCATGGCGCGGCCTACCACGTCAACGATGCTTCACACATTTTTCCCGCGCCGACCGTACAACCTTTATCTGTATTTGATCAGGTAATTACCGGTTCAAATGTTGAATGATAACTGAAGGCAACAAAATTTGAACCTATTAGCTAGCAATGGTTAATTCATCATTGGACCAAGTGGCGTGTCGTTCGGATTTTACTTTTTAAATAACATTTACCCGACACGCGGAATGAATATTTCCTAATCCCGGAGCTTCCGCTCGGGGCTACCCAAAATAACACCCCTCCGGGATTTAAATGGCACTCTCAGGGCTAGTCAGATTTCACAACATTGCGTAGTATCACCAAAGTCCGCCGCGGCGGACGAAATTATGGTAGCGCTGGGTTTCAACCCAGCAATAGAAATTGGTGCAATTCATACGCGCCAAGGAAAAGTCAATCGGGACGCATCTTATTTTTGGCGCGTAAGGATGCACAAATGCAATTAGAAGGCGCCCATGTAGCGTACACAATGGAACATTCACGGCATACCCTACACATTGGTCATGACGAAATAAAATTCATAAAAAAGGCGCTTTCAAGGCGCCCGTTTCTTTTGAAAAGAAATGAATGTCCCTTATCATTCGAGTGCTTTCACCCCCGGCAATTCCTTTCCCTCAAAATATTCCAGCAAGGCTCCCCCGCCCGTAGAAACGTAACTCACTTTTTCACTAAATCCTAATTGTGCAACGGCCGCGGCAGAATCACCACCTCCGATTAAGGAGAATGCTCCTTTTTCTGTAGCCTCCACCACAGCCTGCGCAATGGCTTTTGTGCCTGCAGCAAACTTCTCCATTTCAAAAACACCCATAGGCCCATTCCATAAAATAGTTTTGGAATCACGAATAGTTTTGCTGAAAACAGCGATGGCTTGCGGGCCAATATCCAATCCCATCCATCCTTCTTTAATGGCATTGTTATTGGCAATGCTGGTGTTCGCATCTGCTGCAAACTTGTCAGCTATTACGGAGTCCATAGGCAACAGGAATTCAACACCTTTTGCTTTTGCTTTTTTGATTAGTTCTTTGGCAAGATCAAGTTTATCTTCTTCCACCAGTGACTTACCAACATTTCCGCCCAGGGCCTTGAAGAAGGTATAGGCCATGCCACCACCAATGATCAGGTTATTTACTTTATCAAGAAGGTTTTCGATGATAAGAATTTTATCGCTGATCTTGGCACCGCCCATAATGGCTGTAAATGGTTTCGCTGCCTTTTTGATTACCTTATCGGCGTTATCAAGTTCTGCTGCCATAACATACCCGGCACATTTATCTTTAAAAAACTGTGCTACAATCGTGGTTGAAGCGTGCGCGCGGTGCGCTGTACCAAAAGCGTCATTAACATAAATGTCTCCGTGTTTGGAAAGTTTTTCAGAGAAAGCCACGTCACCTTTTTCTTCTTGCTTATAGAAGCGTAGATTTTCTAACAACAACACTTCACCAGGTTTTAAGGCAGCAGAAAGTTTAAAAGCATCGTCGCCGATACAATCCGTTGCAAATTTTAGGGGACGTCCAAGGAGTTGTTCCGTCTTCGGAATAGTATGTTTTAAGGAATATTTTTCTTCCGGCCCTTCTTTAGGTCTGCCTAAGTGCGACATGAGAATGCAGCTTCCGCCATCGCTCAATATTTTCTTCAGCGTAGGAATGGTTGCGCGAATGCGGTTATCATCGGTAACATTAAAGGCTTTGTCTAGGGGTACGTTAAAGTCCACGCGTATTAATGAACGCTTACCCTTGAAATTAATGTCGTCAATGGTTTTCATAGCGAGTCTGGTTGTTAGATCGGGGACGAATTTAGGAAACTACAAACAGTCCACCCTAGCGCAAGGACGGTATTTTTTAGAAAACGATTGTGTGGGGTCACCCTGACGGATTTTAGTTCAATAGGGTTTGTTTATAAAGCGTTAAAACCATGTCTGAAGTTGCTGTTCAGTTACATTTCCGCCACAGACAATGGTGGCAACAGTTTTCCCTTCGTACAACCTTTTATTCTCCATCAGGGCTGCTATTCCGACTGCACCGGATGGCTCGGTTACAATCCCTGCATGCAGGTGAAGAAGTTTCATGGCCTTCAGAATAGAATCTTCATCAACCAATATAGCATCATCCACTATCCCATTCATATCTTCAAGAGCTTCCGGAACAGGTATGCGCACGGCAATTCCATCGGCTATTGTCTTTGTGTGTTCATAGGTTACCATTGTCTTTTTCCTCCAGGATTCAATCATCGCCGGTGCACCTGCAGCCTGGACTGCAATAATTTTAGTTTTTGGGCTTCGTTCTTTAAAAATCCGGCCAATTCCATTTATCATGGCGCCATTCCCAAGGGCAATAAGGAGGGCATCGATTGGTTGGCCAAATTTCAAAAGTTCCAGGCCGATTGTTCCTGCACCTTCCAGGGTTTCAATGTCGAGGCTATCCTCAATAAACCGTGCACCTGAATCTTTCGCCACCCGCTTCGCCTCCAGTTTTGCAGCATCAAAATCATCGCCTTGTAAAATTACATTGGCCCCGAAGTACTTCATCCTTTCAATCTTTAGTGGATTTGCCTTTGTGCTGGCGTACACCGTGAGCTTTATTTTTCTTTTCCGGCAAGCGTACGCCATAGCTTGTCCGAAATTACCAGCACTGGCACAAATCAATGGAGTGTTCGCCTCAGCTTCGGATACAAGAAAATCTGCTCCACGGCCTTTGAAGGAGCGAATAGGATTAAGCGTTTCTATTTTAAGGATCAGCTTTGTGGTAAACAGTTCACTTAGCGATTCATTAATATATTGGGGTGTTCGTAAAAATACAGGATCAATTTTTCTGAATGCTTCTTCAATGCGCGTGACGGAAAGCCGATGATTGATATTCATGAAAGGCAATGAACCAGGTTTTAAGGTGAGGCTTAATCGCCGAAACTAATTCCCAAACCCTTTGACGCCTTCACGAGATACGAATCTTTGCTCACCACATTATAGTGTTTTACGGCTTCCTCCAGGGTTACGGAAGTAATGGTATTATTTTTAAAGGCGACCATCCTGCCAAAATTTCCTTCCAGTACCAGCTCGAAAGCTTTAACGCCAAAGAGGGTGGCCAGTATCCTGTCGTATGCCACGGGGCTACCTCCACGTTGCACGTGCCCCAGAACAGTCTCCCGGATTTCAGCTGTACATCCGGCATTCTTCAATTCTCTTGAAAGCTGATAGGCTACACCACCTAAGCGAACGTGTTCAGACCCTTTTTCACCGGCGCTCGCAGTAATTGTTCCTTGTTTTGCTTTTGCCCCTTCAGCGATAACAATATTGGCGAAGCCTTTACCATTTTTATACCGGAGGGCAATACGTCTCACGAGTTTATTGATATCATAAGGGATTTCAGGAATAAGGCATATTTCTGCTCCTCCCGCAATGGCTGTATGTACTGCTATCCATCCGGCATCGCGGCCCATTACCTCCATGATCAATACGCGGTGGTGGCTTTCCGCTGTAGTGACGAGTTTATCAAAACTATCGGTTGCAATCTGAACAGCAGTTTGAAATCCGAAAGTCATATCGGTAGCCGATAAATCATTATCAATGGTTTTTGGTACACCAATGATGTGCACACCCTTATCCTGTAATACTTTAGAAATTTTTTGTGAACCATCACCCCCAATGTTAATGACGGCATCGAAGTTTAGTTCCTTAAGTTTTTTCACCAGTTCATCAGACCGGTCAATAAATTTGAAAGTACCATCTGGTTGTAGCAAGGGAAATTTTAGGGGGCTGTCTTTGTTCGTAGTTTTCAGGATTGTTCCTCCTTTTACGTGAATTCCAGCGGTTCGTCTGCCCGTGAGCCGGATGATCTGCTGAGGCTCTTTTAGTACACCATTAAAAGCTTCGATGCTTCCATAGATTTCCCATTCTTTTTCTTTACGTGCGCGTTTTGCGATACCACGGATAACGGCATTGAGACCGGGGCAATCACCGCCACCGGTAAGGATCAGGACTTTCTTTGGCATTGTATTTCTGGTTGAGTCTATGTCAATATTATAAAATAAGTTGGCAGTTGACAACGGCTTATTTTTTTAAATTATAACGTTATCTAAATCTAAGGACATCATTAACGAACTTAATTCAACGGGTAAAATGAATTGGCATAAAACTTTTTATCAACAATTTGCATCCTGCGTGTGGAGATCGTAATGCCTTCCTTACCTATGTCGGCCAACGTATGAGCAACCTTAAGACCTATTTTAGGGTATTATTTAAGAACAAGACCTTGTCCTTAATTAACCTGTTAGGATTGTCCGTGGGGATATCAAGCTGTTTGTTTATCAGCATGTTTTTATTGGATGAACTGGGGTACGACGCCAGTCAGCCGAAGGTTGATAGAATTTTCAGAATAAGCATGAAGATCGTTTCGGAGGGATCAGTTGATCAGGCAGCAATATCATCACGTATGCTGGCAGCTACGGTGAAGCAGAATTTTCCGGAAGTGGAAGACGCGGTTCGCTTCGGTGATATGGGGAGTGAAGTAACCATCAAACAAGGAGAGGATCTTTATAAGGAGAAAAATGTTTACAAAGTCGATGGAAATGTCTTCAAGATCTTTTCATATCCGTTGCTGAGCGGAAATCCGGAGAACGCTTTGGCAGCTCCGTACCGAGTAGTGCTTACAAAATCAATTGCAACAAAATATTTTAATCATGAAGATCCTATTGGAAAAACCATTTCGATTGGTAAGGCAGAGTATGTGATCACCGGGGTGATGGAGGACGTTCCGTTAAACTCGGACCTGAGATTTTCCATGCTGGCTTCAATGGACAGCACCGATCAGAAAGAAGACTGGTTTGATTTTGCTTATTTAAACTATATATTATTTCAAGAGATGACTTCTCTTACTCCTGAATTTATATCCGCATTTGATAAAAAATTAGATACGATCTTAGATGACAAGATCAACAGACTCTTGCGGGAGCATAAGCAATCCACGATATTGAATCATCGGCTGCAGCCTCTCGAGGGACTACATTTTGAGCCGCCTTTACTTTATGATACACCAAAAGGAAGCAAGAATTACATCTATATTTTTAGTTGTGTTGCAATGCTGATTTTATTTATCGGTTGCCTCAATTATATTAATTTTTCCATTGTCCAATCCCTGGAAAGAAGCAAGGAAGTTGGTATACGCAAAGTAGTTGGTGCTAGCTTTTCACAATTAGCGTACCGTTATATCGGAGAATCATTTTTATTCACCCTCTTCGCCCTGATGGCTGCAGTTGTTATTACCATCCTCATGTTGCCCTTCTTTAATGAGGTCACATCGAGAGATTTTCATACCATGGATTTATTGGACGTGAGGATTACCATGATCATGGTGAGTCTATTAGTAGTAGTAGGCCTGCTGGCCGGCAGCTATCCTGCCTTTTACACGTCATCGATAAGACCTGTATTAGCCTTAAAAGGAAAAGTCATCACAGTAAAGGGACAAGTGATCCGGAAGATTTCAATTGCCGCCCAGTTTTTTATTTCAATTGGATTAATGAGTTGCACCCTGATTGTTTATAACCAGATGAGATTCATCAAAAACTATGATCTTGGATTTCGTAAGGACAATATTATTGTATTTGCCACGCCTTCTGACACTACACTACATGCATCGATCGAGAGGCTTAAACAAAACTTGTTAAGAATTCCAGTTGTTAAGTCCGTATCGTTGGCTGGCCCTGGAACGGTGCCAGGAGAGAGCCCTCAGTTAGGAACCGTTGAATTAAAATCCAACGGTGAGCGTGAAGTACGCCTCGTAAATAATACCTATGTGGATGAAGATTTCTTACCGTCGTTGAACATAAAATTGGCAGAAGGAAGAAACTTTGACGGCAGATTGAATGATTTTCATAATTCCGCATTGGTCAATGAAGCGCTTGTTAAAATGATGGGATGGAAGAATCCACTGGAACATAAATTATATAATCGTAAGGGACAACTGGTGAATATTATTGGTGTGGTGCGTGATTTCCATTACCTCTCCCTATACAATGTGGTTGGTCCCCAGGTATTCCAGTACCACGAAAAGGAAATTGCAAACCTATTTGTTGTACTTGAAGGATCATCTTTATCCGATCAGTTTTCAAGGATTCATGAAGAATGGAAAAAAGTATTTCCAAATGAGCCCTTTGTCTATAAATTTTTGGATGAAACCGTTAATGCGCAGTATGAGAAGGAAGAGAAGGCCATGAAAGTCTTCACCTATTTCAGTGTGCTCACTATTTCCATATCCTGCCTGGGTTTGTTCGGATTATCTTCTCTCAGTGTGTATCAGCGAAAACGGGAAATCGGTATTCGTAAAATTGTAGGGGCAGACTTCCTTTCCATTACGATGCTGTTTGCTAAGGAATATATAAGATTGATTCTCCTGGCTATCATCGTTGTTTCTCCACTTTCCTGGCATATGATGAATCAATGGCTTGAAACATTTCCGTTCCGGGATCGTATTCATATTTCTATTTTTATGGTGATCGGACTGGCTGTCATGTTGATAGCACTCTTCACCATCACCTTCAGCATTTCCAAGATTTCAAAGTCAAAACCTGTCAACCTGATTGGCGAACCTTAGAGAATAATTAATGATTAACGATCAGCTGTTGCTGCCGCCCTTCTAAGTCTGTCATTGATGGCTCTGCCAATTCCAATATCCGGAACCAGTTCCGCAAGAATTACATCGATCTCCATTTTTTCAAAGGCGCGCAATGCGATAAAGAGATTTTGCGCGGCCTCTTCCAGCGTACCACCAGGGGAGAGGATAAATTGGTAGGGTGAATTAAAATCTTCTTGAAAGGTTAGTAACCCGGCATGATGCGCCGGATACTGCTGAAGGAGTTCCTCTATTTTCCCGATGAACACTTTCTTCGCTGGAGCGTAGTGACTTTTTAATTGACCAGGTGATTTGGGATTAGAGGTGGAATGTGTCTCTATCTTTACCTTGCCAATGGTTTCTTCTATAGCCTCAATACTTAAACCACCCATCCGGTATACTATAGCATCGTCATTTTCAAATCCAACAATAGTGGATTCAATACCTACCTCACAATTTCCGCCATCCAGGATGTAGTGGATTTTATCTCCGAGTTGTTCATCCACATGTTCCGGTCGTGTTGGACTAACATATCCAAATGGATTGGCGCTGGGTGCCGCTAATGGAAAAGAAAGGGAGGTTAATAGGGCAAGCGTCAGGGCATGATCAGGGCACCGTATACCCACGGTATCCAGTCCTGAGGTGACAAGATCAGGGATAATTGATTTTTTTTTGAGTAACAAAGTCAATGGTCCGGGCCAAAAATGTTCGGCCAGGAGACGGGCTTTTTCAGGAATATCTGTTACATAACTTCCCGCCTTGCGGATATCCGGGACATGGACAATTAATGGATCGAATTGAGGCCTGTCCTTAACTTCAAAGATTCTTGTTACAGCCGACGCATTCAATGCATTGCCGGCAAGGCCATATACTGTTTCAGTTGGTATGGCCACAAGTTCTCCTGCTTCTAACAGGGTCTTAGCCTTTAAAATGTCGGTTCCTATTTCGGCCATGGGAATGCAAAACTAAAATTTATTTGTCAGGAAGAGATAAACCGTTAAGTTTCGGGTGGAGAAATATTACAATGAGGTATAAGTTAGTATTTGTAGCATTGCTGCTAAGTACATCTTCCTTTGGGCAGAAAGAAGACAAAATTCTGGCACAGAAACTTCGGGAACTGGCTACCAATTTTAACGGAGATTTGGGCATTTATGTTCGACATCTCGAGTCCGGTAAGACTGTTGCTATTAATGCAGACACCATTTTTCCAACAGCAAGCATGATTAAAGTCCCAATCACCATCGGGTTGTTCGATAAAATTGAGAAAGGAGAAATCGACTATCATGCCATCTTAACCTATAAGGATTCATTGTTGTACGCAGGGGACGATATTTTAGGGTCTTTTAAGAATGGTGAAAAGATAGCATTGAGTAAAGTGATGATGCTCATGATCACAACCAGCGACAATACAGCAAGTTTATGGTGCCAGTCGCTGGCAGGAACGGGTGCTGCAATAAATGCATGGCTCGAAAAAAATGGATTTACTTCAACCCGGGTTAATTCAAGAACTCCTGGTCGGGAATTGAATAGAACCAAATACGGTTGGGGGCAAACTACGCCTCGTGAAATGGCTGATTTACTGGTTCGAACGCGACAGGGAAAAGTAATCAGTCTACGGGTGAGCGAGCGGATCTATCGGAATCTGACCCGTATTTATTGGGACAGTGAAGCGCTTTCGCAAATTCCCCCCTATGTGCAAGCTGCCTCTAAGCAAGGGGCTGTGGATCAATCACGATCTGAAGTTGTTTTAGTAAATGCCCCTCACGGTGATTATGTGTTCTGTGTCATTACTAAAAATCAGAAAGATGAAAGCTGGACACCAACCAATGAAGGATATGTTTTGTTAAGGAACGTTTCCCGCATACTTTGGAATTATTTTGAGCCGGATTCTAAATGGAGACCGGCTGAGAAGCTTGAAGAGTGGTATTAATGAAAGTCCATGGTCCATGGCCGATTGTCCATAGCAGGTCCTCCTTTTGAGGTATGACTAGTAATTTTAAATTATAGATTTTAGATTGGTGAATGACTAAAGAGCTAAACTATGAGTAACAGAAACAGATCAATCCTGAAAGCAATAGCAGTTATTTTAGTGCTGCTTGCGGTAGTAATGCAATTGCAGGTTATACTAATCCCTGCCCTTAGCCTTTATAAGTTTTGGATTGTGGTCATTGCCTTTGGTTTGTTGTTGATTGCTTCAAAATAAAAGATTCATTTTATTCGCCATTCGGATAATGGAAGCATTTCCTTGCGTAAGGGATGCCAATTGATCTAAGGCTATCCACGCCAGCGCATGGGACTCCGCTGTTGGTGAAAGAGATTCGTGTTTACGGCCCTGAAGCAAAAACCGGACATCATAATGCAAATGCTGCGGGAATTCTTTTCGTGCTGGAATGGTGTGGATGTCGATGTCAAAGACTCCGCTATGCAGAAGCTCAAAATCCTTCAATCCAGTTTCCTCTTCTGCCTCGCGCAGGGCCACATTTAAGACATTTTCATCACCATCCGCATGACCTCCAGGCTGAAGCCATTTGTTTAACTTGGCATGGTGTGTCAGGAGAACGAAATTTTTTGACTGATCCACAATCCACGCTGAGCCAGTAATATGGCCTGGCAAGTGGTCGCGCTGAAAAGCATCAGGATGGAGAAGTAGATCGAGGAATTTCACCTTAAATAATTTTTCCTCCTCAGCTGGGGCATCATAAACTTCTAATGCTGCAATAAGTAGTTCGCGATTCAACCGTTTTTTTTTGCGAAAGATAAAATGAACATTGATAAAATCCGGATTATCTTTAGTTTAACTAAATAGACCTCGTCATTGCGAGTTAGAGACCGTGGGGCACGGAAAAAATGGTAATGACGTGTCCGTGTTTTGTCGGATGGAGAGTAGGCCTGAGCATGTGTCTTTTATCCGGCCTACCGGCAGGCAGGCGCAAAGGAAGTTTTAGGGCAGTGCTGATTGAGCGTGGGTGGGTGAGAGGTGATGTTGTGGTAGGATGGAAAGTGGGTGCAACGCGGAGGACGCAAAGAGGAAAATGTCATTGTAAGTCAAGCATCGGGAGGCCTGGAAAAAAATATTAAATGATGAGCTTGAAATATATTTCGATAATGAATTGATTATAGATCGGCATTAAAGCCCCAGCGGGGCGTCCTAATGGTAGCGCCGGGTGAAGCCCGGCGCGATGAAATGGATTAGACAAACG